>Ga0210386_10004510_pt1 | contig 11504 bp, 5 predicted proteins | sample IncBWH32OmetaG_FD_160091 | JGI IMG/M metagenome (GOLD analysis project Ga0210386, IMG submission 160091) | Forest soil microbial communities from Barre Woods Harvard Forest LTER site, Petersham, Massachusetts, United States - Inc-BW-H-32-O ... | reverse complement strand
ACAGACTCTTCAACGCCAGCAAGGCCACACTGCTCACATGGGCCTCGCTCTCCTGCTTCACCTGGCTGCAGATGCCCGGATCAAACATCCACTCCGGTATCTCTAGCGCTGGCGAACTGTTCATATCGTCCTGCCCGCAGCGCAGAACCCTACTACCACCTCGACGCGTGTCGCCTCGAACAAACGCACCTTGCCCAAACCATGGATGCCAGCGGTACTGTACTTCGCGAATGCAAGTTTTATGGGTGTCTTGTACCCCGGTTGTACAACGAGCAACGACCACACCGCAGTCTCGGCTACAGAACCCCGGCCGAGTTTGCGCGCGTGGCTATAACCCAGAGCTATGGAAAAGACGTGGGCTGCGCCCACTTGGAACGCCTGCGGCGTTTTCCACTTTGCCATAGCTCCGGCCGACGGACTAGATTTACAAAATCACCTGTACGGATTTTGGGGGCAGGTCACTGTGGCACGGCGAAGCCATCAATCTCCAGAACGGCGACATCGTCACGGATTCTTTGCACGCTACGTTCTCAATTTGCTCGGTTTCTACCCGTGGTGGCAATTGCCAGATTACCTACTACAGGCGAGCGCGAAAAAGATGGGGACATGCTGTAGCCTGTTCGCCAACGCCGCAATCGAGTCGACACGAAGAACTTGGATCTCACCACTCCATGACCGAATGCAGGATAGAAGATTCCGCCATACCAGATGACGAGGATGGACTTTGAGCACATGCGCTGCCCGAATTGGGTACAGACACAGCGCAGCGTCGCCGATGTTCGATAAAGACGATGCCAGTGATTGAGAGGCATCCATGCGCCGCGACTTCGCATTCATACCACCGTGATCTGCCACGACACTTTCACGTCCGTCATGTTTGTGGCGATCTTGACTGAGGGTTTGGGCAGTCGGGCTCCCAAAGCCTATCAACGAAAATCCTCAACGAGCGTCAGGTGGCTGGAAGCGCTGATCAACCCGGAATAAACCATCTTTTTCCCATCCGGAGAGATCGAGAGCCCGACGGTCGGCGAATACTTCAGCAGGTCCAGCACACGCGCCTGGCCTGTCTGGGGATCGATGCGGCTGAGCGCGAACTGCTGGCCAACAATGGAAAGGGCATAAACGCCATCCCTGGAAAGCGTCCAATAATCGGGATAGCCTGCGGGAGGACCATCAAAAACCTTGCGCTCACGCCCTCCCGCGACCGGTTGCTGCCATAGGCCGGCGCTCGTGTATTTCGTGTAGTAGATCCGCTGGCCGTCGCCGCTCACCATCGCGAACATGCCCCCGTTGGTCGTGATCTGCTGCGGAGCATGCGAGCCATCCACCTGCACCCTCCAGATCTGCCATGAGCCGGAGCGATTGGAGCCGAAATAGAGATACTGCCCATCCGCCGACCAGCTTGGCGCGACATCGTTGTAGCTGCCGCTGGTGATCGCCCTGGGCTTGCCGCCGCTGGCATTGATTACATAGATGTGAGCGAAAGAATCAAGCCGCGCGTCGAGGGCGATGAATTTTCCATCGGGCGACCAGCTGGGATCTCCCGCGGACTGCCCCGGGTTATCGGTGAGTTGCACAGGGTTGCTGCCGTCGATTTGCGCGGCCCATATCTCGCGCGAGCCTGAACGCCATGACTGAAAGATGATGTGGTCGCCCGAGGGAGAGATATGCGGCGCCGCGTCTTGTTCACTTGAGGTGAGAATCACCGCGGGTGTGGCCGATTTATCCGCCAGGTCGACGGCGAAGATGCCCCACATGGCACTGCCGTGGGAGTAGATCAGCCGGTGGCCATGCTTTGCGATGGCCGGCGCATAGGCATCGTCACCCACTGCAGCCAGGCGCTGCGGATCGCCGCCGGTAGCCTTCACGCGCCAGAGCGAGAGCGCGCCGTTTCGGCTGGATGAAAAGACGATCGATGAGCTGTCCTCGGTCCATGCAAGGCTCATTGCCAGGCAGCCGTGAGTAATCCGCTGCACTGGGCCGCTGGGAAGGCCCATGACGTAGATGTCCCGCGCTAGCTGCTCTGACCCTCGGATAAACGCGAGCGTGCGGCCATCGGGAGAGACCGCGGGAAAAAAATCTCCGTCCCACAGGAGCGGGGGAACTGTGATGGACTGCACGGTTCTGTCCCGGAGAGACAGCTCGATCAGGTAGCTCGGCCCTTCGAGCGTATTCTGCTGCGGAAAGATCAGGCTGGCGCCATCGGCCGACCATGCCAGCCCGCCATATTCTCTGGCAGAATTGACGGGCAGGGTGTAAATCTCATCGCCGGCACTGCCCGAGGACGGAACGTCGACAATGCTGCTGTGGGTATCATCCTTGCGCACGAATGCGATCTGGCTCCCGTCGGGAGACCAGACCGGATTGAGCTGGTTCGCGGGCTGCTCCGGGCTGAGCTGTACGGGCTGCTCGGAGTTCAGCGACCTTATATAGACCTGGCCGTAGCTCGTCGCATCCCTGCGCCAGACATAGGCAACCGACTTGCCGTCGGGTGAAAAGCTGGCCTGGATCTGCGAACCCGGGTCGGTCGTAAAGGGTCGGGTGACGTAGGCGCCCGTCTGCGTGGGATGGCCGTGGTAGAAGCGCGCGATGGTGGAAAAAACAGCAAATACCAGAAGCAGCACCACGACAAAGGCGGCAAGCCAGATGGCAGGACGCCGCGAGGCCGGGACGTTGATAGGATCTGCGACTATATCTGCGAGCAGAGATGGCGCTGCCGTCGCGGCATCCACAGCGGCCGCCCCTTCGACTGCCGCCAGAGGCGCGAAGGTCTCGGGGGGCTCCGTAACTTTCGTGGCTATCCCGTTGGATTCCCTGATGACAGGAGCGACCAGACGATACCCCACCTTGGGGACAGTCTCGATGACAGAATCATTATGGAAGGCCCGCCTGATTTTGCCGATCGCGCGAATAAGAACATCCTCGCCGACCACGACATCTGGCCAGACCTGGCGCTGCACCGTCTCGCGCGTGCAGACTTCGCTTGGCTCCGTGGCCAGGGTCAGCAGCACTTGCATGACTTTCGGCTCAAGATGGACCGTCTTTCCATCCCGTTCCAGTGCATTCAGGCTGGGATGGACAATCCAATCGCCGACCTGGAAATCCCCGTGCAAAAATTTTGCTCCTCTCACAACGGATTATATCCCGCGCGCTCGACGCATTGCCTCGCAAGCCCAGCGAGCTTTTATTTGAAAACAAACGGCTTAGTGAACATCGGAAAATCTTCGGGAAAAGGTTCTCCATTTTCCCTCGCCATTCAAAGCTTCCATCGCTACCTTGATCCCGGAATTTTTTGGAGCCGATTGCAGCATGCTATCTGGTTCCGAATTCCATTCAGCCTGGAGGCCCGTCCCATGCTCGTACCATCAGATTCCAACGACAGTAAACAAAAAGAGCTGAGCCAATTCCACAGGGTCGCAAACAACAAGCTTCGATTTCCAGGTATCCATTCCTCATTTGTCTGGAGCGCGGCGGCATTTCTGCTCGTCCTGCTCATGGCGCTCGCGCCGCCGGCCAAAGCTCAGCTCGCCGTCACCACGGCCGCCATCGGCGGCACTGTGCAGGATCCGAGCGGCGCCGTGATACCCAACGCCACCGTCAGGCTGACCAGCAATGAGCGCGGCATCGTTCGGGCGACGACGACCAATGGAGCCGGGCGCTACACCTTCTCGCAGCTTCCGCCGTCGACCTACACGCTCATCCTCCAGGTCAACAACTTCTCGCGGTATGAACAGAACGGGATCGTGCTGAATGCCGCGCAGGCGGCCACACAGGACGTGACCCTGAAGCCGGGATCGGTCAATCAGGAGGTCGTGGTCAACTCCGGGGCCTCCATGCTGAATACGGACAATGCAAATGTGTCCACGGACATCAACGACAAGCAGATCGTCGAGCTGCCGCTCAACCTGCGTAATGTGTATGGTTTACTCACGCTGAACTCATCGGTCAATAACAATTCGGAGAGCCAGAATCTGCTGGGCGGCGGGGGCAACAGCACGGACAATGCGGACCAGGATATCTCATTCCTGAATTTCTCCGGCGGCTTCTTCTCGACCAGCGCCTACCTGCTGGACGGCTTGTGGAACACGGACCCCTCCTGGGGCGCGGTCGTCTATGTTCCCTCTGTCGATGCCGTGCAGGAACTGAAGGTCCAAAACAACTCCTTCACAGCGCAATACGGCTGGAGCACCGGCAACGTCGTCAACGTGACCACGAAGTCCGGCACGAGCAGCTTTCACGGTGACATCTGGGAGTTCTACAGGAACTCCACGCTCGATGCCAACCTCTGGTTCAACGACTACAACAATGAGCCAAAAGAGTCAGTCGATCGCAACCAAGCCGGTGTTGCCGTGGGTGGCCCGGTCTATATACCGCATCTCTATCCCCAGCGCAACAAGACGTACTTCTTCGGCGTCTACGAGCACCTCGGCCTGTCTACCCCGCTGCTTGGCACGTTCACTGTTCCGGACTCGAAGTTCCGCGCGGGCGACTTTTCTGAATTGCTCGGTCCCCAGGTGGGAACCGATGCACTCGGCCGCCCCATTTACTCCGGCCAGATTTACAATCCGCACAGCACTCGGCCTATCACCGCGGGCATGGTCGATCCAACGACCGGACTCATAGCCACGCAGACAGGCTATATTCGCGACCCCATTCTGAATAACAACGTCGCCGCTCTCGGCCCTTTCGACGCCCTGGGAGCCCAGCTGGTCACTTACTATCCGCAGCCGAGCAAGGCTGGTCTCTCGAATAACTTCTCAGCGGCAGCTTCCGCGCCGGCCGAGTCTAACGAATACTCGATCCGCATCGATCAAAACATCAACGACGCCAACCGTCTGTATGGCCGCTATTCATACAAGAGCGAATACAAAACCAACACGCCCAACTTCTTCGGCAATGACAATCCCGCCGGACCGGGAAATATCAAGTCCAACAACCGCTACAGCATCGCCTTCGGGTATACGCACATCTTCTCGCCTTCGCTGACGATGAACCTGATCGCCGGCTACGAGTACTGGAACCAGCAGTCGAGCGGGCAATCGCCTAACTTCCAGCCTACGACACTTGGCTTGCCCAGCTATCTCGATCAGAACACTCCGGAATTCCCCGTCTTTAACATCGGCAGTCAAAGCCAGCTTGGAACCAACAACTTCAACGGAACCATTCCTCCGCTGACCAGTGTTGCCGCGGACTTCATGAAGAACTTCGGCAGGCACACGTTTTCGTTCGGCTACATGTTTGTGAACACTGAGACGAACTTCACCGGATTCCCAGGCACGACGCTCGACTTTCAGGGCACGTTCACGACCGGCCCAAACCCCCAGATTCCAACCGCAAATACCGGCAATGGCCTGGCGCAGGCGCTTATCGGAGTGCTCGACGGCGGACAGACTGGCGAGTACCTGAATCCCGCCCTTACCAAGCGATACAGCGGCTGGTATGTGCAGGATGACTACCGGCCGCTCCGGAATCTGACCCTGAACCTCGGACTCCGGTATGAATTCCAGGGCGCGCCCACCTATCGGCACAACGCCGCTTCATACTTCAACTCGAACATCCCAAACCAGGTTAGCTCCGCGGTCGGCATGACCCTTCCCGGATCTCTCGTCTTCCTCTCCTCGGGTAACCGCGGCGTTTACGCGACGAGATACAACAATGTAGCTCCCCGGATCGGCTTTACCTATCAGGCAATTCCGAAGCTCGTGCTGCGCGGCGGCTACGGCATTTTCTATACGCCCGCGGTCTTCTTCAGCACCTCGGCTCCCGGCAACGTCGACGGATACTCCTCGACCACCGGTGTACTCGCCACCATCGATGGCATCACTCCGAACCCCGCCGTCACCACCAGCAATCCCTGGCCTGAGGGGTTCGTGCCCATCACCGGAAACTCGCTCGGCGGCCTGCAGGATATCGGCCAAAACGTGACCAGTGTTTTCCGCCAGCGCGAGTCTCCATACACGCAGCAGTACATGCTGGGCTTTCAATACCTGCTTTCGCACAACGATTCGATTGATGTGGCGTATGTCGGCAACCACGGAACCCACATGCCGTACGGTTCCCTCAATCGCGCGCAGCTCAACCCCAGCTATCTTTCCCTGGGCCCAGTAGCGCTGGATTCGCTGGTGCCCAATCCGTTCTACGAAAAGATCAATGCGCCGCAGAGCAGTTGCGGCCTTAATCTGCCCACCGTGCAGCAGGCCCACTTATTGCAGCCCTATCCCCAGTACTGCAATGTCACGGAGAACTATCCAGCGGCGGGCTTCGATATCTACAACTCTTTGCAGGCGGCTTATAACCACCGCTTCAACAAAGGGCTGAACATCATCGTTTCCTACACCTACTCGAAGTTCCTCGACAACACGGAGGGTACGCAGAGCTGGGCCTACGTAGGCAACAGCTCTCCGGCAAACAACTATAACCTTGCCGCGGAGAAGAGCGTCGATGCCGGCGATACTCCGAACAGCTTCGTGGCTAGCTACATCTACGATCTTCCGATTGGCCGCGGCAAGAGTATTGGCTCTGACATGAATCGCAAGACCGATGCCGTCCTCGGCGGCTGGGAGTGGTCGGGAATCGTAACTGCAAAGTCCGGAATCCCGCTTGGCTTCAACGGCAACGATATCCCATCCTACGGCGGAAACCCGAGGCCGGACATTACCGGAAATCCCAACGCCATCTCGCACCGCTCCGTGCACGAGTGGTTCAACACCGGAGCCTTCGCCTACGCACCCTACGGAACCTTCGGCTCGGCTCCCCGCTATTCCTCGACAGTACGCGCGCCTGATTATACCAACTTTGACACCGCCATCATGAAGAACTGGAGCCTCGGAGAGCTGCGGCGTATTCAATTTCGCGCCGAGTTGTTCAACGCATTCAACCATCCGCAGTTCTATTCTCCGAACACCGGCTTCAATGGATGCGATCCCAACAGCAGCCCATGCGCTTCGAGCTTCGGGCAGATAACCAACACATTTCCCAGCCGCGAGGTACAGTTCGCAGGCAAGTTTTACTGGTAAGTATTCGATGCAAGTGGCCTGGGCCGCAATTGCCATTGCGTGCTTACGACAAGATGCATCACTGAACCGACGAGCCATGGCTCATCCCACTGATTGCTTTCATGCCCACGATGACCCTTCGCTGCTGCATCGCACTCACAGTGTTCTCTCTCATTTTTTGCAACGCCGCACGCGGGCAGCAGAGTGGGGAAGGAGCAAGCATAGGCGACGTATATACAAGCAAGGCGCGATACGAGCCTCATGAAAGGGTAACGATCTTCGTTCAGTTAGAGAGCGATCCCTCGTACGCCGGCAAAGCAGCATTGAAGCTCACCTTCTGGCATTTGGGTGAACGCGTTGGCGAAGAAATCTCGCAGGCCGTGGACCTTTCGGACGACAAAGGCCCGGTTTCCATTAACTGGACGCCGCCCGATAGTGATTTTCGCGGATACCTGGTCGGCGTCCGCCTCGTGTCATCAAGCGGCGAGACGCTTGGCACCGGCTACACGGCCGTCGACATATCCTCGCAATGGAATCGCTTTCCCCGCTACGGCTACCTCGCGCACTACTCAAAGGCCGAGGGCGCGATGCCCGCCGAGTGGACCGCCGAACTGAACAAATTTCATATAGATGGGCTCGAATACTACGACTTCGAAAACCGGCATGAGCAACCCTTAGCCGGAACCGCCGAGCATCCGGACTCACAATGGAAGGACATTGCAGGACGAAAAATCGAGCGCATCATCGTGGAGGGATTTCTCGCCGAAGCGCATCGCTTCAACATGATGAGCATGGCCTATAACACCAGCTACTGCGCCTATGCTGACGCCTTCACGAATGGTTCCGGAGTGAAGCTGCAGTGGGCGACGTGGCCAAAGGCAGACGGCCCGCGGACACTTGAAACTGCAATGGCACTGAACCTCGACGGCGGTGACCAATGGAAGACGCACCGGCTCGTTTATATGAACCAGAGCCTGCCCGATTGGCAGAACTACCTGTTCGGGGAAGTGGCGGAACTGTTTCGTGTCTATCCCTTCGACGGATGGCAGGTCGATACCTTCGGAACGATGGGTGGTTACAGCTACCAGGGCTCCTATGTGAACTTCATCCTGGGCTTTCGGCCGTTCGTCGACGATGCGCATGCCTTTCTGAAGAAAGACATCGTTCTGAACACCGTCAATACCTGGGGACAGGATGACGTCGCCCGTTCGGCGGCTGCGTTTGTCCATTCTGAACTCTGGGAGGATCACGAAACCTACAGCAGCATCGTCGACGCCGCCGAGCAGGTTCACACCGCGAATCCTGCAAAGGCCGTGGTATTTGCTGCCTACCTGCAACGGCAGGACAAGGGAAAAGTCGAACCCAAAACGAACTACTTTAATCTGCCCAGCGTGCTGCTTGCAGACGCCACGATCTTTGCCTCCGGAGCCGCTCACATTGAGCTCGGCGACGGCTCGCGAATGCTGTCGAGCGAATACTTTCCCGCCGACACGCGATTCGCTGTTTCCCCGGTTCTTTCGAGCCAGCTTCGTCACTACTACGATTTTCTGACAGCCTATGAGAATGTTCTGAGCTACAAGGTCGCAGTCGCACCCGCCACGGTAAACGTGGTCGGCCAGCCTTCGAGCGCGAATGGCGTGCCGAATACCATCTGGACCCTCGCCCGCCAGAAGGATGGTCAGACGATCATTCACCTGATCAACCTGCTTGGGTCGAGTGACGCCCACTGGCGCGATGTCCACGCCGACCGGCCCGAAGCTCCGCTGCTCAGGCAGCTCCGGATTCGCATTGCCGCCGACGAAGAAATTACCCGAGCGGGCTGGGCATCGCCGGATGTCGATGGAGGCATGTTTCACCCGCTCGCCATGACTCAGGGAAACAGCAACGGCGAGCGCTACGTGGAGCTTGTTCTTCCCTCTCTCAAATACTGGGACATGATCGTCCTCGACGATCGGACCGTGCCATCCCATGATTGACGATTCCACTTTGCACACGCAGCGTCACGTCATCAGACTCTATCCGCGATGTCCAATTCTCAGGTAAATTTTTCTTGTAGCTGTTCATATGCGGATTCTGCAATCCATCACGCTCCTGCTATGGATCATGACAGCAGGAGCGTTCGCTCAATCGAGTGATAAGCCTGATTCATTCGATGACCTGCTTTTCGCAGCACGCCAAGCACAAAGCAAAATCGATTATGCCTCCGCCGCCGGGTACTACCGGCGTGCGGTGCTGCTCCGCGGCGACATCCCTGAACTCTGGGCAAATCTGGGACTGATGCAGGATGCTATCGGCAGTTATTCCGACGCTGTAGCAAGCTTTCAGAAGGCCGAACAGCTTAGGCCTTCTCTGTATGTGCCCAATCTCTTTCTCGGCATTGATTACCTGCGCCTGAACCGCACGCGCGATGCAATTCCTTTCCTCCTGAAGGCTGAGACGCTGAACGCTTCCGATCCGCAGGCGCCGATCGCCCTTGGACGGGCTTATCTTTCTCAGGGCAACTTCGATGGTGCGCGCAGTGCTTATCAACGCGCAGTCGCGCTCGATGCCCGGAACAGTTCGGCTTGGTACGGGTTGGGCATTGCCGCCCTAAGGGAAATCGAGGTGAATGGAAGAAAGCTCGCTGCCGAGGGCGAGAATTCTGCCTATCCGCATGCGCTTTTCGCTGAGTCTCTGGAAGAGCAGGGACGCTTCAAACAGGCAATGACCGAGGCCCGGGCGGTACTTGCCGCTGATCCTCAGTTCCCCTGTGCCCATGCCCGGCTCGGATTTCTGTATCTCGCACAGCTGCAAGCGAACGATGCTGCCCGCGAGTTCGACACAGAAGCGCAGAGCTGCGCACTAGCTGGTCTCGGCCGCGCTCGGCTACGCCTTGAGGCTGATGACGATAGCGCTGCGCTTGCTCTGCTCAGTGAGCTTTGGAAGCGGGATCCAGGGTTTGTCCAGGCAAATCTGCCTTCGCTGGTTAACGGGCTGGACTCTAAACACAAAGATAACTTCGCTGATTTTGTCGACCGGCAGAGTGCCCCAGGAGCGGTACCCCCCGATCTTTCCGCGTCTCTCTCCGCTGCGCTGCGGGGCTCGCCTCAGCCGGTCGGGGAATCTATTCCGGCTAAGCCCCCAGGAGACAGAAAGACTGGGGGCGCTCCGAGCGTCGCCGCTGCCGAGACAGATGCGAGTGCTGGCCGATATGCTCGCTGCGCTGGAGATCTGGCGCAAGAAAACCATGACCTCGGCACGCTCCGCCGAAATGCGAACGCACTATTGTTGCTAGCCAACTGCGCCTATATGTCTGGCGACTACACCCTTTCGTCCAGAGCCAGCGACCTCGCAACCGCACAACCTACGCACGAAATAGCTGCCCTCTACTGGGCTATCAAGGCGAACGAGAAACTTGCCTTCATGGCCTTCAGCCGTTTTGAACAGCTGGAGCCGGATTCTCCAAAAACGCACCTGCTGATGGGTGATATGTACAGGCAGCGTCAACATCTGGAGGAGGCGGAAAACGAGTACAGGGCGGCTACGGCGCTCGCTCCGCATGATCCGGCTCCGCTTTACGGGCTAGCTTCAGCTTATTCGCAGGACTCGAAGCCGGATCAGGCCCTGAGCATAGTGAAGAGTGCGCTTGGCATGAGTCCGGACGATCCGGACCTGAACCTGCTGGCGGGTGAGATACTCGTTGAGCGGCATGAATGGACTCAGGCCGAGAACTACCTGAAGCAGAGCCTAAATGCGGCACATCCTCTCAAGCCGCAGATGCTGCCTCACGCGCACGTCTTGCTGGGCCAGGTCTATGCACAGACCGATCGGCCGCAGGAAGCCATCAGTGAGTTGCAGATGGGACTTGCCAGCGATGAGGACGGGAGTATTTATTACCGGCTTGCCCGCCTCTACGCCCAGCTGGGCGACAAGGCCGCGGCTCAGGCTGCCATCGTTCATGTAAAGGAGCTGGAGCGGAAGAGACGCGAGCGCGCTGTAGTCGCGGTGCAGGATTCGGGCTTCGCTGTAAGTGACATCCCCTAAGAGAGCTCGTCGTTACCAGACGCTGCACGTTTCTAACGCGATAATGTATTTTGTCGGGTTGAGAGGTCAACCGCTAAAGCTGGGTTTGAAACTTCCTATCGAATCTTCAACGAGTGCATCGGCGATTTGTACTAAACCCGCTCCGCGGGTAGGGAGAAGCGTGGTAGATTTTTTGGCAGGACAAATTGCATGTCACCCACGGCAGTCACAACGTTTCCGCTCAAGTCAGCACAAAATAGCTGCGAGGGATTGAATCCCCATAAAGCAATTGTCCTGCCAAAACCTCACCGGGTTTAGCACAAATCGCCGTATCCACAATGCTCGCTCCAAAATCTTCTGCAAGCCAAACTTTGCCTGCCGAGCACTGTCGATACGGCACTAGTCATTATGGAGAGTGACCGGCTGGATGCGCTGGTCGTGGGTTAGGCTGAGTTTGTTTGAGGAACCACAGTCCAGAGCCACATGCGGAAGGAACCGGTCATGAGA
>Ga0210386_10004507_pt1 | contig 11512 bp, 10 predicted proteins | sample IncBWH32OmetaG_FD_160091 | JGI IMG/M metagenome (GOLD analysis project Ga0210386, IMG submission 160091) | Forest soil microbial communities from Barre Woods Harvard Forest LTER site, Petersham, Massachusetts, United States - Inc-BW-H-32-O ... | reverse complement strand
TCGTAGTCGATCGTATGGATTGCACGCCCGACAAGTTGCCGCCGCACTCGCGGCGCACGGCTTTGGTGCAGCGCCTGTTCGCCTCCATCTGTGTGGATTTACTACGCGCAGCGCCAGCGGCATGCAGATCGATGGCTTCGGAGAGCATCTTCCGGCGGCGGTCATCGTGCGCTCAATGTCGGGCGGACCTTTCGAAGCCGTTACGCTGCGCCTCGGCATACTCCACGCCATGCGAGAGCGCGGCGTGATGGTGTGGAACGACGCCCGCGCGATAGAGCGTTGCGTCGACAAGTCGATGACAAGCTTTCTGCTCGCTCACGCCGGCATCGCCACGCCGCCGACCTGGGCAACCGAATCGTACGATCGGGCGCGGGCGATCGCACAGCAAGAAACCAAAAATGCGGCCTTGGTTCTTAAGCCCTTATTCGGGTCGCAGGGACGCGGGCTGCGGCTGATCCGGAAAGTGGATGATCTGCCGCGGGCCAACGAGGCAGCTGGGGGCGTTTATTATCTGCAACGCTTCGTGGCCGTCGAGCGCGACGGTTTCCATGATTTTCGCTTGCTTGTTGTGCAAGGCCGCGTCGTCGCGGCGATGCAGAGGAGCTCGGCCCACTGGATAACCAATGTAAAGCGCGGCGGACGACCGATAGCTGCCCTGGTCAACGATGAAATGACAGCGCTTGCGACCAAGGCCGCAACCGCAGTGGGAGCGGATTTTGCCGGAGTTGATATTCTGTACGGCGCCGACCGCCAGCCGACCGTATTGGAAGTCAACAGCATGCCCGCCTGGGCGGGGCTGCAGAAGGTCACATCCCTCAACATCGCCGGCGTCCTTGTCGCCGCCCTTACCAAAGCTCTTGCCGCACGTCCGCTGCGCGGAGCGATGGCGTGACCGCGCGGGCGGAGTTGATCGCCGCGGCTTTCAAATGGGCGTGCCGTGCCGAACTCGATGCGCCGAAGCCCGGCAACGTGCATGTTTTTGCCGGCGGTCACCGCATGACGGCAGACCAGTTTATCGCCAGCGCCGAAGCGGCAGCGCCGCCATTGTCGGTGAAGGGAACGCGTGTCGGCGCCCGGATCTTCGGTGCCGTCGAGGCTACCTTCGCCACGGTTGGCGGCAATACCAACCTCGGTATCATCTTGCTCTGTGCACCACTCGCCGCGGCTGCCGAGGCGAGAGCTCCCAATTTCCGCGCCGCGCTAGTCAACGTGCTGCAGAGCCTCGATGTCGAAGACGCCGACCTTGCGTTTCGAGCCGTCGCGCGGGCTGCGCCTGCCGGGCTTGGACGGAGCGCGCGCTACGATGTCTTCGAATCGGCGACGGTCGGTCTGTTGCAGGCGATGCAGCAGGCCTCGGACCGTGACCGCATCGCAAGGCAATATGCCACGTATTTTGCGGATGTGTTCGACGTCGGCCTACCTACGTTCGAAGCCGGGACGCGGCAGTACGCGGGTCAACAATGGGCGACGCTTGCAACTTATCTTGGTTTTCTTGCAGCGTTCCCGGACACCCACATTTCGCGCAAGTTCGGTTCGCCCACCGCCGAGGAAGTCCAGCGAAGGGCAGCGGTGTTTCAGCGCTCGTTGCAGGCGACCGACCAGCCTAACGCACTTCTTCCGGAACTTTTGGCGTGGGATGCGGCGTTAAAAGCCGATGGAGTGAATCCGGGAACCAGTGCTGACTTGACCGTGGCGACATTGTTTGCGCACCGGCTTAAGTGTGTCTTGCCGTCCATGCGCAACAGTGGTTGACTGAAAGATGCGGGACAAGGTCCCGCAGCTATCTGGCTAACCGGTCCGGCAAGTCCATGCCGGATGCTGACAACAAGGATAGACATTTTAACTGCGTGGCCAACGCCGCGAGGCGTTGTGGCACGCGTTTGATTCCTTGGGAGGAGTCGCGATGGCAAAGATCAATCAGCTCTGCGTCGGTGAATCACTCATCGGCGACGGCAACGAAGTGGCCCATATCGATCTCATCATGGGGCCGCGCGGCAGCGCGGCCGAGACTGCGTTCGCACATTGCCTAACCAACAACAAGGATGGCTTTACGTCACTGCTTGCCGTGGTGGCGCCCAATCTGCTGTGTAAGCCGGCGACCGTCATGTTCAACAAGGTAACGATCAAAGGCGCCAAACAGGCCGTGCAGATGTTCGGCCCGGCGCAGCATGCGGTCGCCAAAGCGGTCGCCGACAGCGTAGCCGAGGGCGTGATCCCTCAGGACGAGGCCGATAATCTTTTTATCTGTGTCGGCGTATTCATTCACTGGGAAGCGGCCGACGACAAAAAGATTCAGGATTACAATTATCGCGCCGTGAAAGAATCCATCGCCCGCGCCGTCAAAGGCGAGCCACGGGCAGCGGAGGTCGTCGCGAAACGCGATCAAGTCAAGCATCCGTTCGCAGCGTAACGGCAGAGCCGGCGGCCGATAATTTGGAAGTCCTTCAGTCGGTCGCTGCCCGCGGCGAAGCGGGTGCGCGCAATTAAGTCGCTTGCAGGCGCGCGATTTGCGCGCCTGCAAGCTTGCCGTTGTGCAAACACGAGGCGACGAGCGCGCCCGCAACTCCCAGACGCGCGAGCGCGACCAGATCATCGACGTCGCGCACGCCACCGGCGGCAAACACGAGCTTATCCGGTCGGCAGCTCTTGATTGCCGCAAGCCTATTCCAGTCGGGGCCCATCGCGCTGCCGACCCGCGCCAGCGTCATGGCTATTATCCGGCTTGGCCAGGCATCGACATCGCTTAGCAACGCTTGTGGTCCGACAAATGCGTCTCCCCTATAGTCGAGGGACAGTATGATCCGATCGTCTGTAGAAAGCCCGCGCAGCAGAGCAACGTCCTGTTGCGTCTCGCTACCCAACACCAGATGGCCAAGGTCCGCGTCGAGCCAACCTTGTGCGCTAGGCCAGTCAGTCACGCCACTGTCAACCCAGAACGTGATATCGGGAAACTCGTCCCTGAGCTCTATCAGCGTCTCATTGTTATCTCCGCTGCGCGCGATCGCGTCGAGATCCGCGACATAGATTGTCGTGAACGGATAAATTGACAGAAGGCCACGGGCTACGTCGATCGGCTTGCTTGTCGGCGAAAGCGGCGTCTGGATCGGACGGTATTTGTCGCGTTGGCCCATCCGGGCATGAACGACAACTCTTTCTTTCAGATCGAGTACCGGAATAATCTCCATGCTGTCCAATACCTTGCGTGCCACGCGACAATATGGCCATCGTATATCAGCTTACTAGCGCGCACGAGCCGATATGAGTTCTGTTGTCGGGTGGGACATTGGTGGCGTTCATCTCAAGGCAGCGCGCGCCGAAGACGGCCGTGTAACCAAGGTCGCACAGTACGCTGCTCCGTTGCGTTCCGGTACCGAACGTCTCTTGCATGCATTCGCGCAAGCGCGAACGGAAATGGGCCGCGCCGATCGGCACATCGTTACGATGACCGGCGAACTGGCTGACACCTTCGCCTCACGCATGGAAGGCGTAGAACATCTCTCCGCACTGGCCGCACGTGAACTCAACGACGTATCGATCTACGCTGGCGCGGCCGGGTGCGTCCGGCCGGCGGATGCGGGCAAATATTATGCGGATATTGCGTCCGCCAACTGGCACGCATGCGCGGCGCTGATCGCACGCTTGCGCGGCAACGCGCTGTTGATTGATCTCGGATCAACCACCACCGACATTGTGCCGATTTTCGGCGGAAAAGTTGCGGCCCGCGGCTACACCGATGCGCAACGGCTGGCCACAGGGGAACTGGTCTATACCGGCCTGGTGCGCGGCTTCGTCATGGCGACGGCCCGCCGCGCGCCGCTGCGGGGCGTTTGGACGCCTTTGATCAATGAGAACTTTGCAACAATGGCCGACATCCATCGCATTCTCGGCACGTTGCCGGCGGACGCCGATCTGATGGCAACTGCCGACGGGCGCGATAAGACGATTGCGGCATCGACAGCGCGCCTCGCTCGCATGCTCGGCAGCGACGCATCGGACGCCGACGACGAAACCTGGAAATCAATCGCCCGCTGGTTTGCAGAAGCGCAGATACGTAGGATCACCGACGCCGCGATGCTGGTGTTGTCGCGCGGAAGTTCGGCGACCGCGATGCCGATAATTGCGGCCGGAATCGGCCACGACCTCATTGCCGAGGTCGCTCGCCGATTGGGCTGTAGCTGCTGCACTATTGACGAGTTGATCGCCGTGGCGCCTGAGATGCGAGTGGCCGCACGTCATTGCGCCCCCGCAGCCGCGCTCGCATTGCTTGAGCCCGCATAAAGACCCCTGCACTCTCCGATTTATTGAAGCTCGACCGCAATCGCAAAAAAGTCGTCGTGCGAACACAGCACGCTGACCTCACGGCGATAACTGGAAAGGTAATCATGGACGGCACGAAACTCGTGCTGCACATCGCCAAATTCGTCAAAGATCAATATCGTGCCGGGTGGCAAAATCGTATCGAGTTTGGTCAGACAGTAAAGCGCCGAAGAGTACAGATCGCAGTCAAGGTGGACGATTATCGGATTGCCGGTTCTGAAATTGGCAACGAATTTCGGCAACGTCTCCTGAAATGATCCAACGACAAATTCGACGCGCGCATCGCCCGTTCTCGGCGGCTGGCCGGCCATATCAAAATGGCCGCGCCTAAAGTCGCCATTCCAGTCCTCCGGCAGACCGGTAAAGGTATCAAAGCCAAAGAACCTGCTGTTGCTCGATTTATTTTCACCGGCAAAGTGGAAGACGCTGTGCCCCTGATGCACGCCAAATTCCAAATAGTCGATTGCCATCGGGCGTCGACTAGCAACGAACGACCACATAGCCTCCCTGGTCGGGAAACTAGGGACGTTGAAATTCTTTTCGGCGAACCTGTGAAACAGCGGGCGGCGATTTACTCGGTCGATCCACTTGCTGTAGCTCATGTAGCGTCCGTAGTTCACGATGAATCTATGGACGAGTAATCGCCGCGTTGACCTGGCGCTTTGCCGGAGAGACATTGGCGATCCTTTGCAGATTTAAGCCGGAACAGGCGCGCAAAAGCTGGTTAGCCTGGTCAACGATTTTCAAGAGTTATATCGATGGTGCGGCCGCCCGAAAACCATTGGCGACAACGGGCATTAGACTTGATTAAGCATTAACTTTAACGCCCGACCGGGCATCTTTTGCGGTTTTGCTCAATCCAATTCTAAAATTCTGTTGCAGGTGCCACCGCTTCCGGGCTGCATTCACCGATCCGGCGAGCGTGTTGGACTTCCGTCATCGTCATATTTTTCGCACCCATGATCATCGCGATGCGGCCGGAAAACGCCCCGGCGGAAAACCTATAGACGGCATGACCTTTGGCGGATCCGCGTTCCGGACAAACGATGTCGTATTCGAGCTTCGTGCCGTCAACGACGAGATTCGAGGCGGTGCATTTCGCGAATGGATTGTTCGCGCTCAGAACCGGAACCGGAATGTCGTTGCCGCGAGATCCGGGCAAACACAAGACCGTCGTTCTATCGACACTCCAACGCTCGAGATGCGGCAGTTCAAGCCGAGCCGTGATTTCGTAGGACCCATTTTGCGGCCCAAGTGACCCGGCCCGCGTTACGTGCGGGAGCGTGGCAATCGCGGCGAGGACAAGCGCTGAAACGATCCGGGGCGGCGTCATTGCAACTCCGTTGCGTCTGATGGTGGACGACGCAGTCCAATGCTAACCCGTCTCCGCCATAAATTCCCTGCCAACAGGGAAAAATACAGGGAAAGCCCAGGCCGACCTCCGCATTCGCCGTTACGGTCGTAACAATGCTTGAGCGCGTCCGACCGCAAGAGCCGGGGGTTACACCGGCCTTCACCGATATCCTAGCGCAGCATCTTGGAAAGGACAGCGTAAGCGTCGTTGATATCGGCGCGCAAGGCTTTCGCCGCCGCTTTGCCGTCGTGATCAGCCAATGCGTCGACGATTGCGCGGTGTGTGGCATTCGACGCGACATAATTGCCGGAACCGCGCAGCAGGTTCAAATACGGACCGATTTGGAGCCACAGCGTCTCGATCATCGCCACGAGGGTCGGCGACCGCGCGGCATTGTAGATGATGAAGTGAAAAGCGCGGTTAGCCCGCAGGTAGTCCCTGACGTTCTCGTCCTTGGCGGCTCGACTGAGCAGCGCGCATTGCCGCTGCAAGTGCGCCAGTTCATCCGCTTCCATTAGATCGGCCGCCCATTCGGTGGCCAGTCCTTCGACGGACAGACGCACGCGGCGCAGATCCGCGAGCCGTTCGATGCTCAAGCGCGGAATGCCGATGGAGCGCCCGGTGAGCAAGCTTAACGCGCCGGCTGCAGTCAGCCGTTTCAGCGCCTCCCGCACCGGCATGGTGCTGACGCCGAACGCCTCGGCCAGATTCTGAATCGTCACGATCTGTCCGGGCGCGATCTCGCCGTCGAGGATCAGATCGCAAATTCGCCGATAGGCCCGCTCCTGCAGAGTGTCGCGCGCCAGTGGCGTCACCGGCAATTCCGGTTTCTTCAACGTCGCGTCCATCGTCGCCATTCGTCGCTACCGCCTGCCTTTGGTCTGCCAGCGTCCCGGCTGCCTGCCCGGCGGCATTTCGCCCGGCTTGTGCTCCAGCCTTTATGATCTATGATCACGAGATAGACCCCAGTCAACCGGGGCAAGTCATGGACAGGGAGGAGATGATGACGGCAGGAAACCGATGGCTTCTGGCCGGCGCGCTGGCGGCCGGTATTGCGGCAGCACCCGCCGCGCACGCTGCGCAGAAGCACAAGATTTTTCTCAGCATGAGCTATATCGGCAATGATTGGCAGGCGGAGGCGGCCAACATGGTCAAGGCCATGGCCGCCCATAAGAGCCTGGCCGACAAGGTCAGCCTGGAAGTGCAGGTCGCTGGGCCAAATGCGCAGCGGCAGATTCAGCAGATCAACGCCATGGTGCAGGCTGGCGCCGAGGCAATCGTCATCTTCCCGATTTCGCCCACCGCCCTGAACCAAGTCGTGAAGAGCGCCTGCGACAAGGGCGTCAAGATATTCGCTTATGACGCCGAGATTACCGAGCCGTGCGCCTATAACGTCCATATCGACCAAGAAGAAGCCGGGCGAAAGCCGGCCGAGTGGCTGGTCGATAAGCTCGGCGGCAAAGGGAACATTATTGTCATTACCGGCGTGCCGGGTACTTCGGTCGACACGCTCCGCACCAAGGCGGCCAAGGAAGTCTTTGCCAAGCATCCCGGCATCAAGATCGTGGCCGAAGCCGTCGGCATGTGGAGCCAGGCGGTGGCACGCACGGAACTGTCCAAAATACTGGCGACCCAGAACTGGGACCATATCGACGGTCTGTGGATGCAGGTCGGTTGCTATACGGCCAACGCCATGCAGCTCGAAGCCGGCAAGAAAGTCTCGCAGCTTCTGCCGTGCGCCGGCGAGGGCTCAAACGGCGGCCGCATTCAGATGCTCCCGTTGGGTGCGGAAGTCGAAGGCGCGGCTTCTCCGTACGCGCCGCTTGGGGCGTCGCGCATCTCCTATGCGTCGCCACCTTATTCGGGCGGCCTGGCGCTGAAGCTCGCGGTCCAAGCGTTGGAGGGCAAGGACGTGCCGAAGACCACGATCCTGCCGCTGCCACTCGTGACCAACGCCACGATCAAGCTCTGCCAGGAAGGCACCTGGCAAGAGATGAAGGCGGGCTGCAACGCCTTCAAACCATCGATCGTGCCGAATCCCGGATGGTTCGCGTCGATCTTTTCCGAGCAGACGCCTGAGATCGGCCTTGCCGCTGCGCTGGTGGGACAGCCCGAGAACTAACTGCACGACCCCTCTCGCGGCGGAGCGCCCTGCCCCGCCGCGAGCTTGCGACGCCGTCACATCCGCAGAGCAGCTATGACGGAACAGGTCACGAGCGCTGTCGACATCCACGCTTTGCGCAAGGCGTTCGGCGCAACGCTCGCCGTCGACGACGTCGGTTTCTCCATCGAACGCGGCGTCGCGCACGCCCTGGTCGGCGAGAATGGCGCCGGCAAATCGACCATCGTCAAGCTGTTGTCCGGTCTTATCGAGCCGGACCGCGGTACAATCAAATTGTTCGGCGACGAAGTGCGCCTGCACTCTCCCCGGACGGCGCACCGGCACGGCGTGCAAACCGCGTTCCAGGAGATGACGCTTACGCCGGATCTGACCGTGCTCGATAACATGCTGCTGCCTTACGGTCCGCAGGGCTGGACCGGCATGATCCGGCGCCGCACCGCCGAGCTTGCTGTTCGCGAGCATTTCGACAGTCTCGGTCTCGACATTGAACTGTGGCGCGAGGTCGGCGAGCTCGATCTCGCAATTCAGCAGAGGATCGAGATTGCGCGCGCGGTCTTTCGCAAGCCGCGCCTTCTTCTGCTCGACGAGCCGACGTCCACGCTCGCCGGCCGAGATGTGGATTGGCTTGGCGAAGTCATCGCCACGTTGAAACGACAGGGTGTCACCATCCTCTTCATCTCGCACCGCATGCGCGAAGTGCGGGCATTCTGCGATCGGCTGACGATCTTGCGCAACGGCCGGCATATTGCCACCGCGGCGACCAGTGAACTCAGCGACGCGCAGATCATCGAAATGATTATCGGACGCTCGATCGCTCAGACCTTTCCTCCTCGCTCACCGCAAAGCACCGCAGATTCACCCGAGGTGTTGGGCGCCCGCGAGCTCGCTGCCGGTCACCGGCTCGAAGCGGCGACGTTTTCACTCAAACGCGGCGAGATCCTCGGCGTCGCCGGATTGCAGGGGATGGGACAGCTCGACCTGTTCCTTGCCTGCTTCGGCATGACCGATGTTCGTCGTGGCCAAATCCTGATCGACGGACGTCCGGTGACAATTGCCTCGCCGACCGACGCGCTACGGCCCAATATCGGCATGGGTTTCCTGCCCGAAGATCGCAAGACCGAGGCGCTGTTCGTCGAGCTCGACGGCAAGCACAATGTTTCGCTGCCGATCATCGAGCGGTTCTGCCGTTTTGGCCTGGTGCAGAGCGCGCGTGAAGAGGCCGCTGTCGGCGGCGCTTTCGCGCGTGTCGAAGTCGATCGGCGGGCACTATGGACACCGGTCAAATCTTTTTCCGGCGGCAATCAGCAAAAGATCGCGCTTGCCAAATGGCTGTTGGCCGAAAGCCGGATCTTGCTGCTGTTCGACCCGACCCGCGGTATCGACGTCGGCACCAAGCATGAGCTCTATCTCCTGATGCGGGCCTACGCCGAGGCGGGCGGCTCGATCCTGTTCCATTCGACCGAGATTCCCGAGCTCGTGCACCTGTGCGACCGGGTTGTCGTGCTTTACGGCGGGCGAATCGTCGAGGAGATCGGCGCCGATAAGCTGACGGAGAATCGGATCATGCATGCCGCCTTGGGCGGCGACGCCAAGAAGATCGCCGCGTGAGCGTCGCGGCCGCCTTGCGCTCTGAATCAAGCGTACAGCGCCGGCCGGGCGCCGGCGTGCTGTTTGCGCGTCATCGCGGTCTGATCACTGCCGTCGTCGTCTTCATTTTGTTGTTCGTACTGGTCAACTCGATCAGCGCCGGCCATCTCACCTATTTCGACATCAGCTTCATGGCCGCCGGTGCGGCCACGCTCGCCATCGCCGCGATGGGCGAAACGGTCGTCATCCTCACTGGCGGATTTGATTTGTCGGCCGGCGCGGTGATTTCGCTCGTCAACGTCGTTCTCGCGTCGAGCATGGACCCGGCGTCGACGCACGAGTCGGTTGTCGTGTGGACACTCGCGGGCATCGGCGTCGGCATGGCCGCCGGCGTCTTCAACGGCCTCTTCATCGCTTTTCTCGGCCTGCAACCGATCGTCGTGACGCTGTCAACAATGTTTATTGCGCAAGGCGTGACGCTGTTGGTGATGGAGAAACCAGGCGGCTTCGTTGCGGGCCAACTCGGCACCTTTTATCTCGGCGACGCGATACCGGGCCTGTTGCCGATGCCGATCGTGCTGTTGGCCGGCGTTCTGCTGCTATGGCTGTGGCTCAAATCGACCAGGCTTGGCGCGGCGCTTTATGCGATCGGCAGTGATGCCGAGGCGGCGCGTTCCGCTGGCGTTCGCGTCGATTTCACGCGCTTCGTCACCTATGTGATCGCCGGTGGCTGTTACGGCCTTGCCGGCGTCTTCATCAGCGCCCAGACCGGTTCCGGCGATCCGCTGATCGGCAATTCACTGCTGCTGTCGATTTTTACCGCAGTGGTCCTCGGCGGAACACGGCTCGGCGGTGGCCGAGGTGGACCGACCGGCTCGGTGTTCGGCGCCTACATCCTGATGAGCGTCGTCAATGTTTTGCTCGTGCTCAATGTTTCGGCTTACTATTCGAGCATTGCCGAAGGCGTCATCCTGATCTTGGCCGTGCTCGCGGCGTCGTTGAGCGGCGATTCCGAATTGGCGCAGCAGTTGCGCCTCATCGCCGCCCGGTTTTCCGCGTGGCGCGCCGGGACGCTGCCGCGACAAATCGGCGGCGCTGATCGGCAGCTGCGGGGTCATCTGCCGAATGCCGGCAAGCTGCGGCCCGGCGGTTCGCCACCATTCTGGGTTCGCCACGCTGAGGCTTTACGACATGCCCTGCCTTCGTACTTTTGCTTTGTGGCCGTCGTTGTTGTGACCGAACTCTGGCTCGGCAGCGCAGTGCTGCATTGGAGCTACTGGAATTCGCTCATCGTACTATCGAGCTTTCTCGCCATTCTGGCGCTGGGACAAGGCACCGTCATCCTGACCGGCGGCCTTGACCTCTGCGTTCCATGGATGATCGGCCTGTCCGGCATCTTGCTCGCCGGCATGGTGCAGGGCTCGGACCAGGCCATGATTTACGCCTTGCCAGCCGTATTCGCGATCGCCGCCATCGTCGGTTTCGTCAATGGTATCGGCATCGTTGCCCTCGGCATTTCGCCCATCGTCATGACGCTGGCGACGAACGGCGTACTGCAGGGCGCGGCGTTGCTTTATTCAGGCGGGACTCCGGCTGGGTTTTCTTCACCGCTGCTGCGCTGGTTCATGACCGCAAAAATTGCCGGTATCACGCCGGTCGTGTTCTTCATTGCGATCTTTGTCGTCGGCGCGGTGATCCTGCTATCCCGTACACCCTTTGGCCGAAGGGTTTACGGAATCGGCAATGGTGTGCGGGCCGCCCGACTTTCGGGCATCGCCGTCGGTCAAACACTGATCGGCGTCTACGTCCTCTCCGCGCTTTGCTCTTGCCTTGTCGGCGTCTTGCTCACAGGATTTTCCGGCCAGGCGAGCCTCGGCATGGGCGACGATTATCTGTTGCCGTCAATCGCCGTGGTGGTGGTCGGCGGTACCATCATCACCGGCGGCCGCGGCCAGTATCTCGGCATGCTCGGCGGCGTGCTACTTCTGACCGCCCTGCAGACGATGCTTGCCGGCAGCAACCTGCCATACGCAACGCGCGCGATTCTTTATGGTCTCGTGGTTCTCGGGGCGGTTATCGCATTGCGTGAGCGACGCACCTAATGGACGAGGAAAGATAATGGCGACTGGCGA
>Ga0210386_10004505_pt1 | contig 11513 bp, 7 predicted proteins | sample IncBWH32OmetaG_FD_160091 | JGI IMG/M metagenome (GOLD analysis project Ga0210386, IMG submission 160091) | Forest soil microbial communities from Barre Woods Harvard Forest LTER site, Petersham, Massachusetts, United States - Inc-BW-H-32-O ... | reverse complement strand
CATCAAGTCATCGGGCGAGAAGACACCGTTGTTGATGGGATGGACCAGGTCCCCCGCCTCGCGCATTGCTTCAATGGTGTCTACGAACACGGCTGAGCGCCGTACGGCCTCGTCATCCGCCTCTCGCATGTTTGGGGTGAACGCGCCGATGAGATCGACGTGGGCGCCGGGCTGCAGCCATTCCCCCTTTATCAGAGGCGATGTTGCCAGCGTTGCCGAAGTGATGATATCCGCTGACCTGACGCCGCGCTCTATGTCCAATACAACGGCGGCATCATGCCCTGCATCGACAAGCCCCTTCACCATTCTCGAAGCGTTTTCAGGATGGATGTCCCACACTCCGATCCGGCGGATGTTCCGAACGGCTGCATACGCCTCGGGCAAAAGACTGGCGACGCGTCCGGAACCCAAGACCAGGAGATACTCTGCATCTTCGCGCGAGAGATAGGATGCCGCCAACGCCGACGTTGCCACCGTTCTTCGAAGAGTGATTGCGTTCCCGTCGATTGTCGCCAACTGCGCGCCGGTGCCGCTGTCGAATAGCAGATAGACTGACGTAAGCGCCGGGAATCCCCGAGCCGAGTTCCCGGGAAATACCGTAACGAGCTTGACGCCCAGGTATCCTCCATCTCCGGATTTTTCCTTCCACGACGGCATGAGGAGGAGCGTCGCCTCGGGCTGGCCCGGAACTGCTATCGTGTGATGGTGTCGGGGCGGGACCTCGCAACCTTCGATAAGGAATTCGCGAAGGCTTTCCATCAGCCCCTTCATCGGGAGGAGACGGCTGGCTTCGAATGCATCTATGATTCGCAACTGCTTTCCTTCAGTCACCGGTGGCCGGCCGCTTTCTTGGTTCCATGACCGATCAGGGGAGGATCGGTGCGTGATAGCTGAAAGTTGTCATCAGGATAGCCGCAAGGATCATGATGATTGGAAAGTGAACGAAGAATTGGACGGACGTGTATCCGATCAGGTCCTTCGACTTGAGGCCGAGGATGCCGAGCAGTGGCAGCATCCAGAACGGATTGATCAAGTTAGGGAGCGTTTCAGCGATGTTGTAAACCATCACAGTCCAGCCCAGATGCGCGCCAATTTCGTTGGCCGCCTTCATGATGTAGGGAGCCTCGATGATCCACTTGCCGCCCGCCGACGGAACGAAGAAGCCGAGGACCGCCGAATACATTCCGACCAGAACCGAGAAGATCGTCGAATTGGCCGAAACGCCTACAAACCAGTGCGCAATGGTGTCAGACAGCGTCACGCCGCTGCTGTTGGGCACCTTGGTCAGCATCTGGGCGATGCCGGCATAGAACGGAAACTGCAGAAGCACGCCGGATACGCTAGGCATCGCTTTGGAAAATGCTTCAAGCAGGCTGCGTGGACGCCAATGCAAGAGGATGCCGAGCACCAGGAAGACAAAATTGTAGGTGTTTAAGCCGGATAGGGTAATGAGGGGGTTGCCGGATTGAAAGGTCTGCCAGATCCAGCCCAGCGCCAACACGACGACTAGGATCGTTAGGATGGGGCTGAACTCGAGAAAGTCGCCCGGACGCGCCGGTTTCTTCGACTCGATCAGATCGCTGCCGAGAGATACGCCAAGATCCTCGGCAGTCTTTACCTGACCTGCATGCGGTGCCGAGAAGTAGCAGATCCCAGCCGACAAGACGGTCACGGCTAACGTCGTTACCAGATTTTGCCAGGTCAAGATCGTCTCTGAGAAGCCGATAACGCCTGTGATCGGCAGAAGCGAGGCAGGAATGCTCGCCGCGTTCGCCTGCAGCTGTGCGGCTGACGACGAGATCCCGAGCGTGAAACCGCAGCCGAGACCTAGATAACCGGCCGCACCTGCAGCGCGATAATCCAGCTTGATGTCCTTTCGGCGCGCGATTTCGCGCACGAGTAATCCAGAAAAAATGAGGCTCAGGCCCCAGTTCAACAATGACAGAACGATGCTGAGTACGCCGACGAAGACGACGGCACCTCGTGCGGTGGACGGCACTGCAGCCAGCCGACGCAATACCGCCGCGACAGGCGGCGACATTGCGACCACGTAGCCTCCGATGGCGACCAACGCCATCTGCATCGTAAACGGAATCAGATTCCAGAACCCGTCGCCGAAGGCGCGGCTGACCGCGAGCGGCGAGCCTCCGTGCATGAGCGTGCCCGCCGCGACTACGATCACGGCAACCAGAACGAAGACATAAGCGTCGGGAAACCAGCGTTCAGAAAAGCCAACCATAACCTGCGAGAACCTTGCAAGGAGGTTGGAGTCTGTCGGTACTTTGCCTGGAAAGACGCTTCTATGCGCGGCGTCGGTCATCGTATGAGCCCCGAATCGTGATGTTGGATGTTGCTTCTAGTTCTTCATTTTCTCTTACAGCGCGAGCGTCAGCTCCGAGAGTGGAACAGCTTGACAGGTCAGGCACTGATCCGTTGCGCTCTCGTCGCCACCGAGTTGCGCGACGTTGCCTTCTATGATGCGCATGACGCAGCTCTCGCATTGGCCGACGCGGCAGCCGCTCGGGAGAGATACACCGGCCGCATAAGCAGCGTCGAGCAGCGTTCCGAGCTCAGGCGTCCAGACGAAGCTCTTATCGGAGCCGGCAATGCGAACTGTCTGGCGCTGAAGCGTTTTCGGCACGACCGGTGGCGAGGCAAAGCTCTCCATGAATACGTCGAAGCGCGGCATGCCGTGCTCGACCAACCGCTTGGTCATCGATGTTGTGAACGTTGGCGAACCGCAGAGATAAGCAAGCGGTCTCTGCGAAAGCAGCGGGTTAATTGCCGATAGGTCGAGCCGACCCTCATAATCGTAATGTTCGGGACAGCGATCCTGCGGACGTGGGGCCGAGTATGCGGTTACGACGCGAAGCTCCGGGAGCAAAGCCGCTAACTCGCGCAACCGCTGGGCAAAGGGATGCTGGCCACCATTGCGGCAACCGTGGAGCAGCAACAATTTTGCGACGCGATCGGCCGGTCGGCGCGCCGCGAGTGCCTCCAGATAACAGATAAAAGGCGTGATACCAATTCCAGCCGCGAGAAAGACGAGGGGCCGGTTACCATCTAGCGGTGGGGTGAAGATCCCCCGCGGCGTTTCCAATTGCACTTCGTCGCCGAGGCTCAGCGCGTGGACGCGATCTGAAAGGTGACTTGTCCTATCGGCCAAATCCTTGTCGCCGAAACGGCCGGTTTTTATCGCGACCGACAGCGAACGGCCGGCTTGGCCGCTGCCGGTGAGCGAGTAGGCGCGGGCCAGATCAAGACCCGGCAGGCTCAAAATTACGTGCTGGCCGGGGCGGAATACTGGGAGCATGCCCCCATCGCGTGGCGCTAGATCGAGTGCGACAACATTTTCGGCCTCGTTGCGCATCGCGGCCACAGAAAAGGCGCGTTTGCCGGCCCAGCGGCCATAACTTGCCGCCTCGTCCTTGCGAATATCGCAGATCGTAGCGCGCAGCGGGACCGAACCACTCACCGGATCGCGCGTCGCGTCGCTTAAGGCGTCATTGATGTTCGATGTTTGAACTCCGACAGGCTGGATCAGGTCGTGACCCAACGGAGGACAATCCTCCCACCAACCGAACTCGGCTATGACGACGCGCTCGTCCAGAGATTCGTTGAGACGCACCCGCAGTCGAACCTGTCCAGTCGGCGTCTCGACGATTGCCCAATCACCATCCTCAAGACTACGCTGCGAGGCGAGCGCCGCGCTGATTTCGACCGCGGGATCGGGCGTCTTCCTACGGAGCGAGGCGATGTGGCGATGCGCACTGTGCACAAACCACCCGCTCTTTGCTGTCGTCAGCACCAGTGGAAAGCGGCCGTCGGCGGTGGCACCAAGCGGACTTTCCGCGGGCTCGACATAGCCTGGCAGCGGCGCATAACCGTGCTCACGCATCAACTCCGAGTAGATTTCGACCCGGCGGGTCGGTGTGGCAAAGCCCACAACCGCGGAATCCCCCTGCGGGAGCGTGTATTTCTCGTGACGGAACGGTTGAGGGAAGCGGAGACCTTCCGGATGCCGTCGGAGAGCTTCGATGCTCGTGCCGAGCGGAGCGATCTGATAATTCCAGCCGGCCTCAATGTCGCCGCCGAAGAACTCTTCCGACAAGCCCAGCCTGACGGCGAGCTCCGCGGCGATTTCGTAGTCCGCCTTGCATTCGCCGAGTTGCGGCAGGACCCGGGGACGGAATTGGAGTGTCTCGACGGCTTCCTGCGTGATCTCGAATCCGATTTTAAGCGCATCGCGTTCCCACGGCATGCTTGCCGGCAGGACGATGTCCGCATTCTCGGCTGTCGGATTCATGAACATATCGACGTGGACGTGGAATTCGAGTGCCCGCAAAGCCGCGCGATTGCGCGAAGAGTGGCCCTGCGAGACGACGAAATTCGTGCCGAAGCTCATCAGCGCTCGCACCTGATACGGCTCGCCGGTGAGAACGGCGCGGCTGAAGTCTCGCGCAGTAATCCAGCCTCTGCTTGGCGGACCGAGCGGTAGTTTGTCGATGCCGAGCGCCTTGGCTCTCTGCTTTGAGGGCAACAAAGTATAATCGTTGACGGTGCGGGTCGGGGGCGGAACAGGCCAGACATTTCCCCCGGGGCGGTCGCAGGCGCCGGTGAGCGCGTAGAGCGTCGCAATAGCTCGCTCGGTCGCCGTCGCGTTGGTATGTTGGCCGACGCCGGTCCACGAGTGGTAGGCGAGCTTGGGACAGTTCTCGAAAAATTTATAGAAGGCGGTAATATCGCTCGCTTCGAGCCAAGTCACTTCGGCCACGTGCGCGATCGTGTAGGAAATTGCCTCTGCGGCCAGCAAGCAGAAGGCGGTCGCCGCAACGATTGTGCGGCCGTCTCGCGCGATCAGCGTCGTCCGGCTGTCCAGTTTGTGGGTGGTGGAATCGACGAAGCGGGTGTCATGGGCTTGCGCCGTTCCGGCGTGATCCAGCACGACGAAAGCTTCTGGTGGTGAATCTGCCCAGAGTTCGCTCGCACGAATGAAGCGGCCCGTGGCGGCATCAACCAGGAAAGGCCCGTTGGTCCAGCGTTTCACGAAGTCTGCATCGAACGACTTTGTCGCGATGAGATGTTGGATCGCGCCCATCGCCAAGGCGCCGTCCGAGCCAGGACGGACGCGCAGCCATAAGTCGGCCTGCTGTCCCGACCCGTTCGGTTTAGGATCGACCACCGCGACGCGTGCACCGCGTCGACGCGCATCGGCGATCCGCGTTGCCTGGGCGAGCCAAGTGCGGGCGGGGTTGTGTCCCCATAAGACGATTGCGTCGGCGCGCTCATAATCGGGAAAGCCGATGCCACGGCCAAAGGTCAGGGCATGCGCATAGTCCTTGTGCCAACCGCAGACTTCGACCGCGTAAACTAGATTCGGGCTACCGAAACAGCGAATGAACCGCTCAACCCACTCGAAACTGTCGACCATCGGCGTACCGCTCGGAGTAGTGACTGCGAAGGCCACAGCCTCGGCGCCGGATATTTGGCGAATGCTTCCGAGCTTTCCGGCGATCTCATCCAGAGCGTCGTCCCAGGAAATCTCCTTCCAGCCCGGGTCGATAGCATCTCGGGGCGCGGTACGGCGAAGCGGCTTGGTCAGGCGACGCGGGCTGTGTACCATCTCGGGCGCGGCGCGACCTTTCGCGCATAGCGCTCCCCCGGTGGGATGTTCCGGCAGATTCTCGACGGCGATCAGCCTACCATTCTCGACAAGCGCAGTTGAGCCGCATCGCGATCGACAGAGCGTGCAGTAGCCGGGAACGCGCTGTGCCATCGGAGGCCACATCATGGGGGGTTAGTAACGCATCACTGTAATGCTTTACATAACATTGTCCCGCACCGTATTCTTCGTCAAGCGGTTTTTTATCGCGCCGAGCCGAGACGAAACTTTAATCAAGGCGGGAGTGCCCGAGGATGGTCGTGACGGATCAGAATTTACGGGAGCAGGTGCTGCAGCAAGTGCGCGCTGAAATCATTTCTGGTCAAAGCATGCCGGGCTCAATGTATTCTGTGCCCACCCTTGCAGCGAGCCTTGGCGTGTCGACGACGCCTGTACGGGAAGCGCTCCTGGAATTAACGCGCAGCGGGTTGATCGAGCCCATGCGCAACCGTGGCTTTAAGGTAATAGCGCCGACGCTGAAAGAACTCCGCAACGTGTTTGATCTTCGCGAGCTTCTAGAACTCCATGCGGCAGCGATCGTTGCGCGGAAATCTAAGAAGAATCTTAAAGGACTCGTCGGTCTGGCGGACGATATCGCGCACGCCGTAAATACGGAGGACATAAAGCTCTATCTCGAAGCCGATCGGAGTTTCCACCGTCTTCTGACCGCCGCAGCAGAAAACGACCGCCTCACCGAGATGGTGATGGGATTGCGCGACCAAATGCGGCTCTACGGCTTGAAATCGCGTGCGGGACTTGAACGGCAAAAGGAGTCCACGGCCGAGCACTACATGATCATCGAATTGGCGACGGCGGGGGACTCCGAAGGCCTCACGAATCTTCTCAGGCACCACATCCGGGCTTGGGAACCTATCTTTGTCGAAACGCTGTCGCGCGAGCTGAACCCTCGCGAGCCGATTGTCGCAGGCCGTTCCGCCCGCGCGACAAGCAAATAGGCGTTCCGGATTTGTGCTCGGCCTGCAAAAGAATGAAGGATAGAAGCCGTCGCGGTCCAGGTGAGCCTTCGGGCCGCGGACGGCGGCGATTTTCGCCTTGTGTGTACCGAAAACTTAAGCTCGGGCGTAGTGGTGGAGAAGTCGGCCAAGGATGGCGTGTGATTTGATGCTTCCGATTCGCTGAACCGGACGAGAAACCGGCGCATCCAAGGATCGATGCGTTATGAACTCGGCGCAAATGATCTCGCCCAGGACAATGATGTGGTCCACGCACTCACGCCGGATTGATCCGATCAGCCGCTCGGCTAAGCCATTCTGCCAGGCGAGGCTGGTGCAATCGGCTTATCTCGGATGCCCATGGCGCGAAGTCAGCGTGTGACAATGGCGCCGTAGATCCGATCGCGGTCCCGGATCATATAACGCGGTCCATGGCGGCAATGTCCGGCGCGTGGTTAAACAGAAAGGTTCGCCATCCCTGGCTGGGCGGTCCCTGCCGCTTGACCATGTACTTGGCGACACTCGACTGCGCCACTTCAAACCCGAGCTTGAGCAGTTCGCCGTGAATGCGTGGCGCACCCCAAAGTGGATTCTCCATGCTCATCCGCCGGATCAATGCGCGCAGCTCCGTGTCGATCTGCGGCCGCCCTCCCAACGGGCGCGACTTCCAACGCCAGTAGCAGCGAAAGCCGGCCCTATGCCAACGCACCAGCGTCTCGGGTCGGATGATTGTGAGAACCTGCAGGAGTGACGGAAACCAGCGATACAGCTGGATAGCGATCATTGTTCGTCAGCCGTGGCCGACCGTGCATCTTGCACTGCAAAACGATCAACTGATGTCGGAGCACCGCATTCTCAGCTTCAAGCCGGCTCTTCGACTTGAATGGCGAGGCCAGAATCCCCAGAACGAAACGCAGTAGCCCGATCATTCCGTCAGCTTAGGCGATTCCTTCAGCTCATCAACGCGGATAAGGTTTTCGGTACACACAGCTCGTCGACCGCGGCGATCGTCGCGCCGCAGAAGCAGAGACACGCCGTGCCCAGCATTCGTCGGCTGCTTGGTGATCGCGGCGGCGGGTGAGGGTGGGTATGGCCCATGATTCCGCCGATCGCGCATCAAGGGAAGCCGCTACGGATTGGGGCTGGGGATAGAGGGGCTACAGCACGTATATGCGATCCGCCTTCATGGTCCGAAACTATACGAGACGCCCAGCCATACGGAATGCATGTCCACATCGGAGAAGCGAAACGCGCCGGCGAGATCCGACGTTAGGGCGCTCGGTCCAGCACCCGCTCCTGTGCTCGACGAAGTGCTAGAGCTCGCCTCAGCAAGGTTGACCGTCTTGCTGCCAAACCGCGTGTACCGATATTCGGCACGCAAATCCCAGCCACTGATGATTTGCCTCTCCCAACCGATTCCAATGGTTCCGCCGTTCATGCCGAACCCGTTCGCGTCGGCTTCGAACCGGCCGTAGGTATAGCCTCCGATGACGTACACAAGATCGCTGGGATCGATAAGATAACCGGTGCGGGCAAGTACTGAGATCAACCATCGGTTATCTAGTGTATCGGGCAAACCCGAGAGCAGCCCTGTGCCTATCGTCGTCGTGGTTCCGGCGGCCCCTCCCGGAGGTGTGTTTACTGAACTGCTGGCGCTGGTGCTGCTTCCGCTTCCGTTCAGATTGACACGGCTGTTGGCAAGCGTTCCCTCAAGCTGGCCGCCGATCAGCCAATTGCTCATGGGCATAGAGTTGTAGCCTAGGAACAGGCTACTCATAGCACCTGGATTGCGTCCCGAGAGACTTGCAGTCTCGGTGCTTGTCAAAGCTGTAACAGCGGAAAATGCTCCCGAGGCCAAGGTGGAGGTAGAGCCGGTAGTTTCGTTGAGCGCTTCGTCGCCGTGCAACAAACCTATTCCGCCCGCCGCGCCGACGTACAGGCCGCTCCAAGCGGGCCTAACGGGGGCGACTGGACCTTTCACTTCATAAGGCCTTGCCGAAGGGGGAACGGCCAAGATCGTATTGGCGGGGGCCGCCGCTAGAGCAGGCGCGGCAGACTTTCTCGCGTCTAGTTTTTGCCGCAGCGCTTGCGCCTCTGCTCGTGCCGCAGCGGCTTCCTTCTTTGACTGTTGGTTTTCCGCTTCGAGTGCGCTCACCCTCGCTTCGAGCTTCTTGAGCACCTCAGTTACTTGCGAAGCGTCCGGCGAGCTCTGGGCGTGCGCTGGAATAGCAAACCCTAAGCTCGCAACGACGCCGAGCGCCACGATTCCCCATTTGCGCATGTATTGATCCCCCAAGCCCGGACGTACTAAGCGCAACAGGAGGCCGAAGGCAAGAGTGACTGCCCCAGTGCTGCACCGCATTCGTGGGGCGACTCAAAATCAGTTCGCTTCGACTGTGAAATTGCGATGGCTGCAATCGTCACCGCAGCGCCGCGACTCGGGTTCTTGATTCGTCGGTGCAATTCCGCGCTGATGGAGCGTAGACATGGAGAAGATCGAGCGCTTACCGCTGGGCCAATCACAGGCCGACAAGTGCCGCAGCGGGTGGGCCCGATGGGTCGGAACGCCTCCCGGTCTGCCGCCAGAGCTCGCCAGCAAGTTCATGCTCGGCCTGCACGGCGGCAAAACCATCAAGGACATGACGCACTACGGTGACGACCATATTTGCTCTCATGACCGCTTTCAAAAACATTGCGAACTTAATCCCGAATGGGGTGTGGAAGCCCGCAGGCTGAGTCTTCTAAACTTCAAAACAAAGGCCTCGATCGCCAGCCCAAAGCGCGGGTTGAAGTTTGAGTTCTGCTCATCGGGTCGGCACAGGATGGAGGGGGACAACGTCTGGCAGAGCAAGACGAGACCGACCCATCGTTTCTGATGTTGAAATACGCGTTCGGAGAATCCGGATCGGTGGACCAGGCGGAGAAACCCAACGCCAGGGCGGCTGCGATCAGCATGCCGTTGGCCAGGTGTCCGCGGGCGAATGTCTCTGCTTCGTGCTTCAGACCATAGCTTCCGAATCCGGTATTGAACGTTTTCCGCCGTCTGAACCTCGGGAGCCGGCCGCGAAAATGTCGTGCACGAGCCCGAGTTTTCCAAGCCCCAGAATAATCAGGCCATTGATGTCGATTTCGTACCAGGCGTGCGACAGATAGGCGTCCCGCGGAAACCGATGATGGTTGTTGTGCAGCCCTTCACCGAAGGTGAGGATCGTGGTCACCAACTCGTTGGTCGTGCGGTCATTGGTCCCGAAGCGACGGTAGCCGTAGCGACCGTCGCTATGGCAGACCGAGTTGACCAGCGAGGTGGCCATGGTCATGACGTAGCTGCGGAACAGGCCGGAGAACAATACGCAGCCGATCATCGCGTGCACGCCGCCAAGCGCGTAGCCGAGGGCGCCCGGAATCAACACCGCCGACATCGCGTACCAGTACCAGCGTGTCTTGGTGAAGAACATGGCGATCGGGTCGGCCAGAATATCCTTGGCGTAGTATTCGGCATCAGTGGTCGCTCGGTCCCACACCCAGCCGCCTTGCGCATGCAACATCCCCTTGACGAAGCTGACATGGCGGTTGCCGGCGCCGTCATAGTGAGGGCTGTGGACATCGCCGGTTTTGTCGGAGTGAAGATGGTGCCGGCGATGATTGGAGACCCACTTGAGCACCGAGCCCTGCATCGCCATCGTGGCCATCGCACAGAAGAACGCCCTCATCACCGGACCGCAGCGAAAGCTCCGGTGCACGAGCAGGCGATGCATGCCTACGCCGATCCCGACCGTGCTCAACGAAAACGTGCCGACGAAGACCGAAATCTCCACCCAGCCGATGCCTTGCGTGAATGCCCAGACCAGCGCCGCGATCGAACCTGGGATCATAATGGCGAACGAGATATAGGAGTCGCGAAGCTTGGCGGCTACCAACGGGCCTTCAACAAGCACTCCTGGTGGCATTTTCTGGTCAGCACCTGCCTCCGACACCACGCCCTCAATTGCGGTCATTTTAGCTGATCCATTCATGGAAAATTAACTCTTCTGCGACGCACCGTACAGACGCGGGTTATTTCTAGCAAGGACTCAACCGGCCGCAGGAGCGCGGAGCCGGGACCTAAAAAGACGCGGTCAGAGGGAGGTGAAGCCAGGCTTCACGGCTTTCGTGCATGTGGTGGCAAGTTCGATCTTAGGGGACGTGTTTTGCCTGGCAAGAAGCGTCTCGCCCGTCGGCGCGCGGGATTCGCGTTGCGCGATTTCAATGGTTTGTAGATGCGCTAGGGAACGCGTTGTGCCCGGCGCCGCAATAGTACGTCCCCTAATAGTACGCCCGCTACTTTCGCATAAGAGCAAAAAACCCCGCCGGCGACGGCGGGGCTTTTTGTGTGCAGCACCGCGGCCGACGTCATGTCGGAACCGTCTCCAGGCCGGTGAGGCCGGTCTCCAGATCGCTCGCAAAGCCTTGATCTCGGATCTGCCTTCCCGCGCCCCAGATACGCCGTGCTCTCCGCCAGCCGTTATGGCGGTGGAACGAGTCTTCGCTGCTATCCGGCCTACAGGGTTGGTATCGACGGGCATTTCGTAGGCTACGAGCCGCTGGTTTGCGCCAATGATGCCCGGGCGACCGAACAAGCCAAACGCTTGATTGACGGTCACGACATTGAGCTTTGGAGCGGCGCGCGGTTTGTTGTGCGGCTGGAACGCGTACGAAAATAGCGGTTCCGCCTGATCCTGCGGTGAGCCCGTGTGCGAACAGTGCCAGAGGTCTCAGAGAGATCATCCAGGCCCTAGTTTTTCGAGCGAGCGTCGCGCGCCATCTCGGATGGCTTGCGGATCACGAAGGCCGGCGAACGCGCACGCGTCGGCGTACGGGGAAGCGCTCTCGGCTGATCTGCAATAGGAATAAGCGTGGCC
>Ga0210386_10004501_pt1 | contig 11523 bp, 9 predicted proteins | sample IncBWH32OmetaG_FD_160091 | JGI IMG/M metagenome (GOLD analysis project Ga0210386, IMG submission 160091) | Forest soil microbial communities from Barre Woods Harvard Forest LTER site, Petersham, Massachusetts, United States - Inc-BW-H-32-O ... | reverse complement strand
ATCCCCAGCAGCGCGCCGGTTGCATCCAGCACGGTTCGCCGTCATCCAGACTGTTGGCCGGCAGATCGAGCGCCAGCGTGTCCGCCGTGCCACTGTTCAGCGCAGTGCCGCGCGTGGAATCGACGCGGTGGATCACTGCCAACCGCGCGACTGGATTGGCATCCGCCGTCGCACCGAGCGCCACCGCCAGATTGCCGACGCGCGCCGGACCGGCGGTGCGGATCACCACGGAACCGGCACGGGTTTCCAGTCGAAGTGCCGCGAGATTATTCGCCGTGTCGCGCCCCGCCGGGCGTGGGGCCACCAGGATGCCGCCCGCCAGTACCACAGTGTAACTGTCGCGTGCCGGCAGCAATTGATCCGCGGTGATCACCAGGTCCGGCTGCCAGATGATGCCGCTGATATGCCGACCAGGGGTCGTACGGATAGCCGCCAGCATCGGTGCCGTCTGGTCCACCAAGGCAGCGATCGCATCCGACAGCCCCGACAACATCTGCGCCGCGCTGCCGGACATCAGCCTCTTCCCGTTCCCCTCGTCATGCAGCCAAACGTAACCAAGGATTGTGAGGTTGCCCAGACGCTCGGCTCAATGAACGATATTGCGCTCACAATTTTCGCACCCTGCTGGTTGTAACACGGCGGACCGTCAGGCTCTGTGGGTCAGCAGGTGGTCCCGGTAGCGCATCCGCAGCGTGGTCTTCTGCAGTTTGCCGGTCGCGGTGTGCGGCAGCTCGTCGACGACGACAACTGCATCCGGCAGCCACCACTTTGGCACCTTGTCGGCGTAGACGCGCAGCACATCCTCGGGATCGACCGCATGGCCGGGCCGCGGCACCACCACCAGCACCGGCCGCTCGCCCCATTTCGGATGGCGCGCCGCTACCACAGCCGCTTCGGCCACGTCCGGATGCGACACGGCAATGTTCTCCAGCGCGATCGAGCTGATCCACTCGCCGCCCGACTTGATCACGTCCTTGGACCGGTCGGTGATTTCCATCAGCCCGTCAGGGTCGATCGTGGCGACGTCGCCCGTGGCGAACCAGCCATCCGCGTCCAGCGCGCTGCCCGGTTTGTCGCCGTAATAGGCACTGCACACCCAGGGGCCGCGCACCTGCAGGTCGCCGAACGCCGTGCCATCCCACGGCAGCTCCGTCCCGTCACCATCTACGATCTTCATATCGATGCCGGGCGCCACGCGGCCTTGTTTCAGCATGAGCCGGTTGCGCCGGGTCTGGTTCAGGTGCGCATGCGCGGGCTTCGGCGCGTTGTAGGTGCCGAGTGGGCTGAGCTCGCTCATGCCCCAGGCATGTTCGACGGCGACACCATACTCTGCGCTGAATGCGTCGATCAGCAAGGGGGGGCACGCGGCGCCGCCGGTCAAGACCCGACGTACGGTATCAAGCTTGCCGCCCGTGGCGCGCAGATGCGCCAACAGCCCCATCCAAACCGTGGGAACACCGGCGGTGAAGGTAATCCGCTCCTCGTTCAGGAGAGCGTGCACGTTGGCGCCGTCAAGGTGCCGCCCCGGCAGCACGACAGAGGTGCCGGCAAGCGCGGCGCCGTAGGGGATACCCCAGGCGTTGACGTGGAACATCGGCACCACGAGCAGAACGCGATCGACCGCGCGCAATGCCATCACGTCCGGCAGCGCAATGGCGTAGGCGTGCAGCGTGGTGGAGCGGTGTGAATAGAGCACCCCTTTCGGCCGCCCCGTTGTTCCTGACGTGTAACAAAGTGAGCTGGCCGCGCGTTCGTCGAATGTTGGCCAGATGAAATCGTCATCTGCGGCGTCCATCAACGTCTCGTAACAATACAACGCCATGCCCGTCGGCAGCCTGACCTCCGGCATATTGGCCGCATCGGTCATCATGATGACCGCGCGCACGCACTCCTTGATCTTGGGTGCGATGGTCTCCAGCAGGCTGACGAATGTCGTGTCGGCGAACAGCACCGAATCACCGGCGTGGGTGACGATATAGGCGATGTCCTCCGGATGCAGCCGCGGGTTGATCGTATGGCAGATCGCGCCCATGCCGGGGGCGCCGTAGTACACTTCCAGATGCCGGTGACCGTTCCACGCCAGCGTGCCGACACGGTCCTGCGCCGCGATGCCCAGACGCGCCAACCCGCGCGCCAGCCGCCGGGCACGGCTTTCCAGCACGGCATAGGTGTAACGGTGGATGGCACCCTCGGTCGTCTTCGACACGATCTCGCTGGTCGCGTGATGACGCGCGGCGTGGCGCAGGATCGAGGAGATCAACAGCGGTTGCTGTTGCATCAAGCCTTGCATTGTTGTTGTCCGTTTCCCCGGCCGGCGGCGCTTACCGCGGCACGTTGACGAACCTAAACGGACACGGTCCTGAAAACCAGCTTATGTCGGCGCGGCCTGCTCCGGTCCCGGGAGCGTGACATCCTCATACAGCTCGGCCAGGGGCAGCTCGATCCCGATCTCCGGTATGGCAAGCGTCACGTCACCGGAGACCACATGGCCGACCCAGCCCTCACCATCCCTGGTGAACCGCGTGGCAGCCGGACGGTGCTGTTCCAACATGACGGAGCGCTGGACCGACGGCGTGTCGCGATACGCTTCGTTCTTGATCATCCGATCGGTGGTCGCGGTACTCGGGCTGAGCACGGCGGACACGACGACCGGATCATTCACGACCGTTGCATTGGTTCCGCTGGCAAGCACACGACAAATGCGTCCGGGTAGCGGATGCTGCCGGCAACGGCGATGTTCACATGACTTGGAAACACCTGGCGGGGTTGGCCGCGCAAGCGGACGCCGAGCGCGATCATCGGGTTGCGCTGTGTGGCACCGTGCGTTGCCCTCCCCGGTCATCGCGGTCGGCGCGAAACCGTCAAACGCGTGGCGCAGCGCCTGCCGCTCCTGCCAGTCGAGGAACGCCTCCACCGTCATGGGCGTGCGCTGAATGACATTCATGCCGCTGTCGTGGCAGGAAGCCGGCCGGATCGCATCACCCGCCGGCCCGCAGCACCGCCAAGTCGCAGCCCTGATCCGCCTGCAGCACCTGATCGGCGACGATACGATCCCACCCACGCGCCGGCTTGGCCGGCGGCTGCCAGGCCGAACGCCGCCGCGCTAACGTCGCCTCATCCACCAGCAGGTCCAGCGATCGTTTACTGACCGACAGCCGGATCCGATCTCCGGTTTCCACCAGCGCCAGCGGCCCGCCCGCCGCCGCCTCCGGCGTGATGTGCAGCACGATGGTGCCGAACGCCGTGCCGGACATGCGGCAATCGCTCATCCGCACCATGTCTTTCACCCCGGCGCGCGCCAGCTTTTGCGGGATTGGCAGATAGCCCGCTTCCGGCATCCCCGCCGGCGTCAGCGGCCCGGCGTTCTTCAGCACCAGGATATCGGCCGGCGTCACATCGAGGGCCGGATCGTCAATGCGATTGGCCAGATCCTCCAACCCGTCGAACACCATGGTGCGGGCCTCGGTCTCGAACAGCGACGGCGTCGCCGCGCTGCGCTTCAGGATTGCCCCACGCGGCGCCAGAGACCCGAACAACGCCACCAGCCCACCCACCGGCGATACCGGATTGTTCCGTACCCGGATGTAACGCCGATCGACGAACGCCGGCTCTTTCAACCGATGGCGCAGCGATGCACCCGTCACATCGATCACGTCCTGATGCAGTAGGTCGCGCAGTTCCCACAGCAACGCCGGCATGCCGCCCGCGGAATGGAAGTCTTCCATATAGCCTTCGCCGGTCGGCTTCAGATCCACCAGCACCGGTGTCGTGTCCGACAGCTCATTCAGCCGCTGCAGATCGATATCGACGCCGCGCCGCCCCGCGATCGCGGTCAGGTGGATCAGCGCATTGGTCGATCCACCCAACGCCAGTAGCACGCGCAGCGCATTCTCCACCGACTCCCGCGTAATCACCTGCGACGGCACGATCCGCAGATCCACCAGTTGCATCGCGATCGTGCCGGCCTCCTCGGCCGCCCGCAGCCGATCCGCATGCACCGCCGGGATCGAGGCTGTACCGCTCGGCATCATCCCCAGCGTCTCAGCGATGCACGCCATCGTCGATGCCGTGCCCATCACGCCGCACGTCCCCGCCGTCGTCGCCAGCCGCCCCTCGATCTCGCCGATCCGCTCCGGCGTCACGTTGCCCGCGCGATACTGTGCCCAGTAGCGCCGGCAATCGGTGCACGCCGACAGCCGCTCGCCCTGGAACGGCGTCGCCAGCATCGGCCCGGTCACCAACTGGATCGCCGGGATGTCCGCCGACGCTGCCGCCATCAACTGCGCCGGCACCGTCTTGTCGCACCCACCCACCAGCACCACCGCGTCCATCGGCTGCGCGAACAGCATTGCCTCGGTGTCCAACGCGGCAAGATTCCGGTAGTGCATCGAACACGGGAACAAAGATGGCTCGCACAGCGACACCGTCGGGAACGGCATCGGCAGCCCCCCCGCCGCCAGCACGCCCCGCTTTACCGCCTCGATCAGCTCCGGCACTGTGCGGTGGCAGTTGTTGAACGCCGAGCCAGTGTCGACGATGCCGACCACGGGCTTGTCCAGCATCGCCTGGGAATAGCCCATCGACTTGGCGAAGGACCGGCGCAGGTACAGCGCGAAATCGCGGTCGCCATAATTGGATGTGTTGCGCGCGAGACCGCGCTTCGGAGCTGATTGGGTCATGCCCGCATGCTAGGCGTGGCACGGCGCCCGGGCAATTTCGACCATCCCCACCCTGTGATCTGCATCACGCCGCAGCCGGCCGATCCGCCTTATGTGTATCCGCAAGGGTGCCGACAGTTTGGGGACAAGAGGATGAAAACTGTCCTGGGGCAGCAGCGCGCCGACCTGCGCTGCCTGAGCGAGCCGTCCATGATCGAGACACTGGACATCGACCATCTGGTCGATGAGTTGGCTGACGGCACACCGCCGAGCTTCCTGACACCGGAGCGGCTTTGTGTGCAGGATCTGGTCGTCGTGGCGACCGAGCCGGGATCGGGCCGCTACCTCGGCCTGCTGGGCGCGCATCAGGAGACCGCGGGCGGGCAGTCCTACCTCCGCCTCGATATCGCATGTGTCGCACCGATGTGGCGGGGACGACGCCTGATGTCACGCCTGTTGGCCCGCGCGGCGGCCGCGCGGACGCGGGAAACGCCGGTGCTGGCGGCCCGCACGGGAACCCCGGCCTGGTTTCGCGCACTCCGGCATTTCGCCTTCCAGATCGACGGTGCCACGTTCCATCCCGCGCCAGCTGGCTCTGCAGTCACGCTGCGCACCGCCGCGGCCGCCCGGCAGATCGCCACGGTCCTGTCTCCCGAGCATCGCTATGACATCGCGACCGGCGTGCTGCACGGCAAACGGCCGATGCCCATCCGGACGCTGCCACGGCACAGCTCGGCCGACGCCTGGTGCGAGGCGGCGCTGGACGCCGCACCGTTGGTCTCCGAGCGGCTGCTCGCCGTGATCGACCTGCGCGGCGTGAACAGAGCGGCGTTGCGCGCGCTGGCGGGGTGACAGCCGATAGCGGCTTCCGTTATCACAGGCGGCAGACCAAGAGAGGGTCGGATCGTCGTGGCCGTCAGACGTTTACTGGGCGCGGCCCTGCTCGCCGGACTGGCGAGCTGTGGGTCGAATTACTCGCCCAATACCTATTCCAGTACCGCCGTGCAGCAGGCGAACCCTGTTGATCAGGGCGTGATCGTCGGCGCGCGTGAGGTCGCGGTCAGCGCCGACACCACGGTCGGCGCGGTGACCGGTGCCGCGGCGGGCGGCGTCGCAGGTTCCCAGGTCGGCGATGGCGTCACCAGCGCGTTCGGCGCCATCGGTGGCACGCTGATCGGTGGTCTTGCGGGCAGCGCGGCGCAGCATGTGGAAGGCGACACCAAGGCCTATGAGTATATCGTGCGCAAGACGAATGGCGACCTGATCAGCGTCACGCAGCAGGACAAGGAAGAACTGCAGATCGGCGTGCACGTGCTGGTGATCGCCGGCAAGCAGGCGCGCATCGTGCCCGATTACACCGTCACGCTGGACCCGCCGAAGACCTTGGTGGTGGCGACCCCGCCGTCGGTACCCGTGCCAGCGGTTCCCAGTACCGCGAGCGTTCCACCGATCCCCGAACCGACGGTGCCGGTGCCGGCCGGTCCCGGCGCCGCGCCGCCACAGACACCACCGACAGCAGCGCCGACAGCAGCACCAACCGCAGCACCGACACCACTCATGCCACCGACCCAGCCTCCGACACAGGCCGGCACGCCACCACCCTGACCTGAACGCCTCGTGCGATCTATTCCGCCGCCTGCGCCGCGCGGTCACGCTGATAGCGGTTCACATAGAGCGGCAATCCCAGATTGCCGCGCAGCGTCGTCGCCTCATACTCCGTCCGGAACAATCCACGTCGTTGCAGTTCTGGCACCACCAGTGTGGCGAAATCCTCCAACCCATCCGGCAGGTGTGACGCACAGATATTGAACCCGTCCGCCGCGCCAGTCTCGAACCATTCCTGCATGTCGTCAGCCATCTGCTTGGCGGATGCCACCAGCACGCGCCCGGAATTGCCCGCCGCGACGCTTTCGTAGAGTTGCCGGATCGTCCAGCCCTTGCTCTGGGCCATGCGCACCACACCTCCGCCGATGCTGCGCACGCGGGCGTCGTCGCGCGGATCCGGCACCGGCCCATCCAGATCGTAGCCGGACAGATCACCACAATACGTATACAGCAGCATCAGCCCGGCCTTCGGATGGATCAGCTGGCGCATCGCGTCGTATTTCGCCCGCGCCTCTTCCTCGCTGCGTCCCACGTACGGCGTGAACCCAGGCAGGATCAGCAGCTCCTCCGGCCGCCGTCCAGCCGCCGCCACCTTGCCCTTCAGCGTCGTGTAGTATTCCCGCGCCGTGCCGATCTCGAACGGCATCGCGTAGACCACATCCGCGAATTCCGCCGCGATCGCCTGGCCCTGCTCGGCCGCGCCCGCCTGCACCAGCACCGGCCGCCCCTGCGGGGTCATCGCCGAACTCAGTGGCCCTCGCACCTTGAAATGCTTGCCGGCATGGTTGAGCACATGCAGCTTGTCGGGATCGTAATAAAGTCCGCTTTGCTTGTCGCGGATGTAGGCGTCTTCCTCCCAACTATCCCACAGCCCGGTGACAACGCGCGCAAACTCTATCGCGCGCTCATACCTCGTGTCATAGTCCAGATGCTGGTCGCGGTTGAAATTGCGCGCCTCCTCATCCGACCACGACGTGACGATATTCCACCCCGCGCGTCCGCCGCTGATATGATCCAGCGAGGCGTATTTGCGCGCCACATGGAACGGCTCGTTGTAGGTGGTCGAAGCAGTGGCCACAAAGCCGATATTCGTCGTCTGCGGCGCCAGTGCCGAGAACAGCGTCAGCGGCTCCAGCTCCGCGTTCATTGCCGACCGCGCCAGCGCGCCCGGCGGCTCGTCCTTGTTGCGCACGCCCAGACCGTCGGCCAGGAACACCATGTCGAACTTCGCCTGCTCGGCGATGCGCGTGGTGTTGAGGAAGTAGCGATAATCCAGCGGGCCGGCGGACGGCACGTCCGGATGGCGCCACGCGGCGATGTGATAGCCGTGATAGCGCATCGAAAGCCCAAGCCGCATCTGGCGGGTGGTGGTCATCGTTATGTTTTCCCCATCGGGCCCTTGGCGGATAAGCATGGCATATGCGGCTCCCAGAGGCGACGGTTGTCGCGCGTGCCACCCATGCCGCGGGCGCCGCCGTGGATCGCCATGACCGCCGGGCTTGCCGGTTCTTTCACCCCCCGGGTGACGCGCGCGATCAGTGCGCCATCTGTGCGCCGCCGCCCAGCTTGACCTTGCGCAGGGTCAGCGCCAGCGGCACCGCCGCGAGCGAGATCAGCATCAGCACCCAGAAGGCATCCATGTAGCCAAGCAGCGACGCCTGCATCTGCACCTGCTGGCCGATCCATTGCAGCGCCTGCTGATGCGCGTCGATCAGCGCGCTGCCCTGGGTGACAAAGTAGTGCGTCACCTGCTGCAGCGTGGTCTGATACGGCACGCTGGATGGGATCGCATGCTCGATCAGCCGGCTCTGATGGAACTGCTCGCGATGTGTTAGCACATTTGACACAAGCGAGGCGCCGATCGATCCACCCGTATTGCGCGCGGCGTTCAGCAAGGCCGAGGCCTGGTCGGTCTTGCCGGGCGGCAATCCGTCATACGACGCGGCGGTGATCGGCAGGAAGATCAAGGGCAGCGCGACGCCCTGCAGCATCCGCGATTTGGCGAAGAACCAGAAGCCGAGATCGCTGTAGACATTGGTGAGTTGGTACATCGCCAGCGCCATGATCAGCGCGCCAATGGTGATCAGGTATTTGGGTTGGATCTTCGTCGACAGGCGGCCAACGACGAACATCATCAACATCGTCACCAGGCCGCCTGGCGACAGCATCAGGCCAGACCAGGTCGCGGTGTAGCCGAAATCATTCTGCACCAGCTGTGGCAGATACTGCGTGGTGGAGATCAGGATGGCGCCGGTTGCCAGCATCACCACGAAGCAGGCGCTGAACTGCCGGCTGACCACCATGCGAAGATCGACGGTCGGATTGCGGTGGGTGAGTTCCCACGGGATCATCAGCGCAAAGGCCAGCACGCAGACCACGAAGGCATGGACGATGAAGGACGAGCCGAACCAGTCATCGTCCAGCCCGCGGTCGAGCATGAGCTCCAGGGTGCCAAGGAAGGTGGCGACCAGTGCGAAGCCAATCCAATCGAATGCCGCGCCCCGCTGGCGCTGCCGGCGGCGTTCCGCCGCCGCGCCCGCGGGCTCGCGCAACACCGCCATGATCGCGCCGAGGGCGAATACGCCAACAGGGCCGTTGATCAGGAAACACCAATGCCAGGACCAGTTGTCGGACAGCCAGCCACCGAGCGTCGGGCCGACCGCAGGCGCCACCACGACGGCGACGCCGAACAGCGCGAAGCCCTGGCTGCGCTTCTCCGGCGGGAAGGCGTCGGCCAGGATGGACTGAGCAACCGGCACCATGCCGCCGCCACCCAGCCCCTGCATAATCCGGAACAGCAACAAGGAATCCAGGTTCCAGGCAAACCCGCATAGCACGGAGCTGATGGTGAACAAGCCGAGGCAGATCATGAAGAAGGTCTTGCGGCCGAGCATCCGGGCAAGAAAGCCGGTGGACGTCACGATGATGGCGTTGGCGACCAGATAGGTCGTCACCACCCAAGAGGCCTCGTCCTCGCTGACCCCAAGGCCGCCGGCGATGTAGTTCAGCGCGACATTGGCGATGGTGGTGTCCAGCACTTCCATGAAGCTCGCCAGCGCAACCACCAGGGCAATCAGCCATGGGTTTGGCGCCAGGCTGGGGCGGGCGGTGGCGGCGCTCACAGCCGCGCCTCCAGCCGCTCAAGCAGTGACGGAGCCGGATTGATCCGCACGGTGGGTTCCACCGACATGCCTGGGCCAAGCGCGACATCGGCCGGCGGATTGTCGATGATGATCTTCACCGGGACACGCTGCACGATCTTGACGTAGTTGCCGGTCGCGTTCTCGGCGGGCAGCAGGGAGAACGCGGTGCCGGAGCCGGGCTGTACGCTGGCGACGTGGCCGCGGAAGCTGCGGTCCGGGTAGGCATCGAGATCGATGGCCGCGCGCTGGCCAGGACGCATGTGGTCGAGCTGCGTCTCCTTGAAGTTGGCGGTAACCCAGATGTCGTCCGGCACGAACATCGCGAGGCCGGTGCCAACGGAAGCGTATGCGCCGACGCCCGCCGAAAGCTGAACGATGCGCCCGGGTTCGGCGGCGGTCACCGTGGTGTAGGAGAGGTTGAGCCTGGCTTGGTCGTGCTGCGCGACAGCCTGTTGCAACGCAGCCTCGGCACTGTCGTGCTGCGCCTTGAGCGCCGCGAGCTGGCGCACCGCGGCGGTGAGCGCGGCTTCGCTAGAGCGCACGGCCGCCTCTTGCTGTTGGCGCTGTGACAGCCATTGCTGGGCACTCTGGACCGTTCCGGCACCGGTGCGGGCCAGGTCGTGGTAGCGGGCTTCCTGCTGCTGATCGAAGGTCAGGCTGGCGCGGGCCTGTTCGATCTGCGAGCTCGCCTGGGCCACCTGCGCCTGCTGGACTGCGGTCTGCGCGGCGATGTTCTCGATGTTCGCCTGCGCCGCGGCCACCTGGGCCGCCGCCTGCGCCAACGCGACGCGGTAATCGCGCTCATCGATGCGGGCGATCACCTGGCCGGTGACGACGTGCTCGTTGTCGGTGACCGGAACGGCGGTGATGTAGCCGGCGACTTTTGGTGCGATGGAGTACTGGCGTGCCGCGATGAAGGCGTCATCCGTCGTTTCGAAATGCCCGGCGTTGTCCAGGTAGAGCCAGCCGCCGGGCAACGCGGTGGCAGCCAGCAGCAGGCCCAGCGACATGATCACGCGACGCCGGGCGCCGGGCGCCCGGCGTCCAATTGCGGGCGGCACGGGTGCGTCGGCCGGAAGGCGGGGACGCGGGAGATCCTCCTGCAGCACCGGATCCCGTGCTTCAGCCAGCCGCCTTGGCGGCACGGACCTGCGGCCATCCGGAAGGTCCACGGGGTCCGAGCATGGCAGGGTCTCGACGGCCTCATCATGTTCTTGATAGGTCATGACGCGCACTTCAGTTTGTTTGGTGCCATACAAATTATGTTAGGACGCTAACCAAATCAATCCTGCTCACGGCACCTTGATCGGTGGCGACCCGGCGTCCGGTCGCATGGCGAAACGCGTTGACACGCAAATAGTTAGGGCCCATACAGATCGCCCTGCTGCCGCGTGGGTTGACGGAAACCGCCATGAAACGTCCGGCATCCTCGTCGCTGCCTCTCAAGCCGCCCCAGGCGGTGATGGAGGTTCTTCGCAAGCGGTTGTCGGAGCGGGAGCTGCTGGCGCTGCAGGCCGTGTTCGCGCTGCGTGTCACCGCGCAGCAGGCAGAGAATGCCGTGACGGAATGGATGGCGGGCACCGCGGGGTCGCCAGCGCGCTTTCAGATCTTGATGCGGTTATGGGCAGCTTCGGGGCAAGGTCTGCCGCACAAGGACGTCGTGGCGGCGCTGGGGGTTACGCGCGCGACAATATCCGGGCTGATGGCTGCGCTGGAGCGCGACGGGCTGGTGCGCTCCGTGGCGGGCAAGGAAGACCGTCGCAATCAGCTCGCGACCCTGACCTCCAAGGGCGAGGCGGCCATCGAAAAGGCCACCGAAGCGAATCGCGGACGCTTGCGCGCGGCGTTTGCCGCACTGCCGGCGGAGGATCTCGCGACGTTCATGACGTTGCTGCAGCGTGTCCGGCAAGGCTTTGCCACAGAGGGGGAAGGCACGTCCGGCCGCGGGTGAATTGGGATGCGAGGTGCGTTCAGGTGCTGCGGCCCGCAGAGGCAACCGAAATGACAGTCGGGGCTGGTCGACCTAGGCCAATGCGACAATGCGGGCCGCGCTGCCATGGAACGGTACCGCGTGAGGCGATCCGGCCCTGCTCGACGGCAATACCAGCGATCTTTCG
>Ga0210386_10004499_pt1 | contig 11524 bp, 9 predicted proteins | sample IncBWH32OmetaG_FD_160091 | JGI IMG/M metagenome (GOLD analysis project Ga0210386, IMG submission 160091) | Forest soil microbial communities from Barre Woods Harvard Forest LTER site, Petersham, Massachusetts, United States - Inc-BW-H-32-O ... | reverse complement strand
TGAGCGCGTGGTCGCGTGACACCCTGGGGTCGGGGATCACCAGGTCCTTGTCCACCTTGCGCCCCACCGAAAAAGGCGTGCGATTCATTACGATGGAGCGCTGCTCATTCCCCTGCACATAGATCAGGGAGGGAAACACTCCCGAGCCGGGGTCGGAGGTGATGCCGGAAATGGGATGAAACGCCATAGGGGCGACGAACTGCTTCTAGAATACGGAATAATGACAGGAATGAGGTCCAGCGGAAAGGGCCTGCACCCGCCTGTTCACCGGTTCCATGCCAGGCCGTCCCGCAGGCCGAGAGCCAGGCCGGAGATCACGTCTGCCTCAGGAATGGCTGGCCTTGAACGCGGCGATGGCCTGCTGGTCTGTATCGTACACCTCGAATACCGTGGCCAGTTTGGTAATGGCGAGAACATCCCGCAAGCGAGGCCCCAGGCCGGTCAGCTTGATGTCCGCGCCCGCCGCTCGCGCCGAAGAATAGACTCCCACCAGGGTTCCGAGACCGCCGCTGTCGATGTAACTCACGCCGCTGAGGTTCAGCACAATACGTTTCGTGGTGGTCAGCAGTTTCTTCAAACTGTCACGTAACCCGCTGGACTCCTCGCCGAAAATGATCCTGCCCGAACACGCGACGATCGTCACGCCATCGGCTAAAAGCGTATCCATTTTCAGCGTCATTCCCGACCTCCGTGTGTTCCACTCCCTGTAAATAGCTTGAGAAGCCTACTCCTTGCCCTCTCTGACTGCAAGCGAACCCACGCCTTTTCGGGGCGAAATCATGCAACTGGGTGCCCCCTTTGCAAGCTTTCCTCCCGGGACTCTCCCCGATTTTCTGAGCCACCCCGCTCTTTCCACGCATTGGAGACCAGGAGGCCAAGCGGAATCATGCAAAGCAGCGGCATCGGGATCTTGGCGATGGTGTAGAGCGGAAGCCGCCATTGCTGTTCGAGGGTAGCCGGAGAGATTGCCGGGGATGCAATCGCGAGCGCGACGGCCGCCAGCCACGGCCAGCCGAGAGCAATCGCAAACAGGCCTAAGCCGGTTCGCGAAATTGCCCCCTCCGCCCACAATCTCCGCCAATTTTTGACGACGAGGAAGATCGCCGGAAGCATCAGAAGGAAGTTGTAAGGGGCGAACATCGGAATGATGATGATCGTGGCCGCCAACGTCAGAGCCAGCATAAGGACGAAAGCCGGCTCATCACTCTCCTGCTTGCGGAATCGCCAGCACACATCGGCAACGGCCACAACCAACAGTCCGGCTGCGACTCGCCCGACCCACGGCGAAAGCAAGACCTGCAGCATCGAAAGGCCGCCCGCATACCGCCTGTAATCCGCTGTCGCCGAGAGAAAGTTCCCAAACCAGCCGGGCAGGACAATCTCCGAGGAACCCACGAGTAGCAGCATCACGACAATGAAACCCCAGAAGAACCGCTGACGTGGTCGCCAATCGCTCAAGGTCCAGAGCAGAAGTACGAATGCGAGGGGCAGCGTGAGCTGCGGCTTGATGGTTGCGACCGCCACCAGGGCCCCACTGCTGAACCGATGCCCGAGTGTCAGCAGAGCGCAAGCCGCCGCAAGAAGTGCCGCCACCAGGAGCGTCAACTGCTGCAACTTGAATCCTTGAACTGCGGAAAAGCTGCCCAGGACGAGCAGGATGGCGATGGTCAGTTCTCCGGGAGTCAACTTCCAGCGGACCACTCTCAACCACAGCAGAACGCTTGCGACCGTGGCAATCCCCAGCAGCCACTTGAACCCTGTCGCGACCGACTCAAAGGGGAAGCCTACGGTGGGCGCGAGCAGTAAAACCACATACACCGGATATGCGAATCCCTGCTGGTCTTTGGGATCTCCCGGGCGGGCCGGATCCAGCGCGCGCCCGTAATAGCCCATCTGTATCTCACGTGTGATCTCTTTGCTGTACGGGTTGCGATGGCGCAACAACAGCTCCCGAGCGCCCAACCAGCGCGGATATAAATCGGACAGATTGCCCCGGGGCCGGTCATGCGCTTCCGCGTCTGCGCGCTGGTAAGGCACCAGCACGCGTTCCACGTAGAACCACATGCCCGCCGCACATATCAGCGCGAGCGCGAGCCCAAGTTTGATGTTCGTTTGCAAACGAATTTTGGTCCCGGTGTCTGGGGAGACTCATCTTACAACTTGGGAAAAATCAACACGCAGCCGAATGTAGCAGACTTCCATCCCGCGCTCTTTCCAGAGCAGGAGGACTCTTCACGGGAAAGATCCGCGAAACGACGTCGCACTCCAATCCTCCTCAGGCAATGAGACTCCGGGCCGAATGAAAAGCTCGAATTCCCTGTCTCTATACACGCGCCGCCAGCCAGTCTCGGTGATCTTCTGAGCGACTGCCGACTCGCGCGGCACCAGCACAGCATCGGTTGGATATGCCTCGAGTGTGGCTTGCCAGCCCGGCCGCCCCTCATAGAATCGAAACACGCTCTCCACGACGCTGTTCGGATAAGTCTCCTCATATCGGCTATCCAGCGAAACCTTCACCGCCGGAAACAATTTCCAGGAAACGTACGCGCCCTGTCGAAACGGCACCATCAGATTGCCGCTGAAGTTTTGCTGGCGAAGATAATTCACCGCCCCAACCGGATAGATCGGCTGCGGCACGGAAAGCTCCCAGGGTCTCTGACGAATCGCCGCGACCACACTCGCGCATGCCAACAACGTCCATGCCGCGACCGCGAAACGCGCCCTGCGCTCGACAAACTCTGCGATCCAGCGTCCCGCGGCGATCTGTCGCAAATAGAATGGCACGTAGCATAGCCAGGCAATCGCAAAGAGCGGCAGCAATTTCCTGTGCAGGAGCGCCTCCATAGCCGTTGCCGCTAAAGGAAGTATCCCGGCAAGGTTGCGGATACCGACCGACCAGACGCAATACAAAACGACAGCCATAGCCACTGAGAAACAGAAGGTCCACCACCAGCCCAAGCCCCAGATCGGCCGCCACTCCGGAGCATAGGGCCGAGCCATAACCAGCGCCCGGCGCAAATAACCGAAATAGGACGTGCCGTACGGCGTCAGAAAAACTTCAAGCAGCATCCCCAGGAGCACGAGCAGCAGGTGGCGAAACCGCCTCCCGCGCAGCATCGTCTCGATGGAGTACAAAACCATCAGCCCAATGCCCACCACAAATCCGCCGTGAACATTTACCCATAGCGGGAACAAGAGAAGCCACGCGATCGTCCATCTCCGCGATCCGGTCTGATCGAATTGCCAGAACAGGATCAGCAGCGCCGTAAAAAAGAACGTGTAGACCTGTGCGCGAACCGCAGAGAAAAATCCCAGGTGCGCCAGAAAGATCGCCAGGGGCGCACAGACTGCAACCACACGGAAATCCGCTCCCATCTTCTCCGCACAGCGCAGGCAAAAAAAGCCTGTTCCCATCGCGATCAGGAATTTCAGCAGAATGACCGTCCATCCTCCGAACCACCGAGTCGCAAAAAATGCGATCGCGCCCGCTCCCCATTCATGATCGATCCACGGACTCAGGGTCGGTGTGTATGCGAAGGGATCCGTCTTCAGAAGGTGCCCGGCCGCCACGCTCTCGCGAATGAGCGCCATCTGGTGCCAAATATCGATGTCTACGAAGTTGTAGGCAATCAGTTGGCAAAAAAAGGCGGTGCAACCCGCCAGCGTGGCCCACCGTAGAAACTCGTCGCTGCCCTGGGTCTGCGTACCGGCACCTCGAACCGTCATCTCCATTGCGCGCGGTGTTCAAAATTTGAGCCAATGAGTCGAAGCGGTGCCGACAACATAGCATTTCCTGAGTCTCGCAACTGTTAACCGGAGAACCGGAGCGCTGTCCTTCGAGTTCCCATCAGCCTAGGCATCCGGGAGATCAACTCCGTAGTAAGGAACAGACCACAATCGATGCAGGCGGGAGTAGGCTCCGAGGCGTGTGTGCTCAGTTCTTGCGCAGGGCGATGAAGGCGAACATGGCGAGTGTATGCATTTCTGGCTGGAGCAGGCGCTCCAACCGCGTCCAAAATCCGTGCAAGCAGAAGGGCATCAGACTGCGCATGCCGACGCCGCCGGAAACCAGGTAGCGGAAAGGGAGAAAGGGGCGAATCTGCTCGATTGCAAGCCGGGGGAACTCCAACTCGAACTTGTGGCGGTCGCGCACAAAGACCATCCAGGGGATGGCGCCGTTAGCTCCCGAGAGCGGGCCGGTGGAGGGAAAGGACCAGTCCGCGGCGTCGGGGCGAAACGGCTCATGGTGGAAATGCGTGTTGATGAAGCGCGACCAGGGAGTCACCCAGGGTTCGACCATGAGAATCTTCCCGCCCGGTCGGAGGCAGCGGGAGGCCTCGGCGAAAAAGCTGCGAACGTCGGGCATGTGGTGCAGCACGTCGGTGAGGACGATGGCGCGAATCAAGTCATCGGGAAAGGGCAAGTGGCGAGCGTCCGCAACCAGGCGCACGCCGGGGACAAAAAAGACTTCAGCGGTTATGAGGCCGGGAATGAAGCGATCGCAGTAGCCAGCTCCCGAACCTAACTCCAAGACGCGCCCGTCAATGGGTGGGAGGTGGGCGGCGATCATGGTGTACCACTCGTCATAAACCGCCTTTAGGAAGGGCTTGCAGGCGATGATCTCGCGGCGCGCTGTGGTGGTGGCGGGATCATCGAGCGCGAGACCCGAGGTGAGCGGGTGGGCGAGCAAGCGGCGGAGAAGGGCGGCCGGCAAGGCGAGTCAGCCTCCGAGGCGGTGCCAGACGCGGCAGCAGATACGAAGCATGCGTAGCCCGTTGGAGAAGACGTTTGTCATCTTGGTGACGCCGTAGATACGCTCCTGGTAGTGAACGGGAACCTCGACGATCTCCAAGTGGAGACGGCTGGCGCCAAACAGCAACTCGTAGTCGCCCCAGAGGTCCTTAATCCCCCAGCTACCCAAGATGCGCTCCAGGCGCAGCCAGTCTTTCCTCCAAAAAACCTTCGTACCGCAGAGTGTGTCCTTGATCTGCTGATCGAGCAGGAACGAGAAGGCCACTCCGAACAACTTGTTGCCGATCATGTTGGCAAACTTCATGGCCTGTCTCGGCATCGGGTAGACGAGGCGGCTGCCGTTAACGAATTCGCCTCGGTGGCTGATCAGTGTGCGGAAGAAGTCGGGAAGGTCTTCGGGCATGACCGCCATGTCGGCGTCGAGGATCATTAACACATCGCAGCGCGCGGCACGGAATCCGGCCCAGACATTTTCGGCTTTGCAGATGCCGGGCCCCGTGACTAGGCGAATGTCCCGGTCGGGGTACAGGGTCTGCACGCGGCGAACCTCGTCGTCGGTGCCGTCGGTCGACCTGTCATCGCAGAAGATAATCTCGGTGTGCTTGCCCATTTCGGGGATGCGCTCAATGGCGGGCTGCACGTTGCCTCGTTCATTGCGGCAGGGAATCACTAATGAGACGGTGACATCCTGTTCGTGCTCCGGCTCGGGCTGGAGCCGGGCCACGAGGACCTGCATCATGCAGAGGCGGCGGAAGCCGGGCAGTTTGGCGACATAGTCGTTGAGCAGGTCGGAGACCAGAGGAATCCACTTGGGGAAAAGGATCAGCCGGTGAGTTCGAATGACACGAAAGCCGGCCAGGTTCAGGAAACCGTGTACATCGTATTCGCTGACCCAGTTGGGCTCCACGAAGCGCGAGCGCAGGCCGAGCTTGCTGGCCAACTCCAGGATGGGTTGCCAGAGCTGGTTGTAATTGATCACGAGGAGACGGGTGGGCGGCTCGCAATGTCGGCGGATCTGCACGAGAGCGCGGAGGATGTCGACGGTGTCGAAGATGTTGCTGAACAGGATGTAGTCGAACTTCTCGCCTAGGTCGAGTTTTTCCGGGTCTGATTGGACAAAATGCAATTCCGGGTAGGAGCGGCGGGCGCACTCCACCATGGCCTGGCCGATCTCAACCCCCACGCCGCGGGCCGGCTCGACGGCGGCCAGCAGATGGCCGGTCTGACAGCGCACCTCGAGCACCCGCTGGCTGCGCTCGACGATGAAGCGCAGCAGGCGCTTGAGGCGGTCGTAGTAGTAGCGGTTGGAACGGATCCAGTCATCGCGATGTTCGGCAATGGCATCTTGTTGCTTACGCCGCTGCTGACGCACTTGCTCGAGGGCCTCGGGTCCCCAGGCCTTGGTCTCCGGAGCGATTTCCGCCAAACTCATCGTGGCTCACCGCCCGGTACCCGCTCCCAGATAACAGCCGACCAGCTCTCAGTGTCACTGTCATCGGGCGTCAACGACCGCAAAGGCAGGTAATGCGCGCGCAAATAGTCGCCGAAGACCTGATCGTAATCCTTCCCAAAGACCGGCACACCATATTCGGGAAACTCACGATTCGACCAGAGCAGATAACGGACGTGCTTGCCCTCCAGCTCCCGGATTAGCTCCTCGGTCATTTTTCCCGGCGCCAAGACGCCGGGCGTAAACATGAAGATACGCGAAGGAGACTCCGTTCCGGAGAGGAAGTACAGGCTCGTATCTTCTGGGACGGATAAGACGTACTCTCCCTGGTCGGCCCGTTGCTTCATGAAGGCGAGCGCAAGGGAATACGTCGCAGCGGTTTTTTGGGGCACGCGGATGGTGCCATGCTCAGTTTTAAGCGGAACCCAGGTCGCCGTGCTGGGCATGTCCCTGACCACCGTGGCAGATACAAAGGTCAGGCACCCAAAACAAAGCAGCAGGTCCCAGCGTGGCCGAAAATAGCTCCAGCGGCCGGTGGCAGGGACCACCAGGCGTCCGAGCAGCAGATAAGAAAGGACAGCGGGCCCATTGTAGTAGATCGAGTAGCCCCTGGGGTACATGCGCAACAACAAGCGAAAAGCTAGTAGGCAGGAAAACACCAACAACAGAGCAGTTGGGATTGCGCAATCGAGAAGCTTTCGGCGCCACAGGAGCCAACCCGTCGCGCACGCGGACAGTGCGATCAACAGGACCATTTCCGGGGGGAAGAAGATTGCGTGGAGAACGGTCTCTATGCCAGAGGAGACGAAGTTTTGCGATAACGCGGCCAGATGGGCGACGAGCGCAAGCAAGGCAACGGAAACCGGAAAAACCCAACGCTTTGCACCCTGGAATCGTGGCACTCCCCAGCGGAAGAGAAGAACGAAAGCGGCCAGCAGAGCCATAGGCCGTAACGCGCCCAGGAGCATGCGGGGGGTGACACTCATGCCAGTTACTGCGAGCCAGTACTTCCCATAAGTTCTCATGAAGTAGGCCGTCGGCCAACTCATGATGTTCTCCTGGGTAATGAAGTCAACGCCGCGTAAAGAAATCATCCATCCGATAACCAGTACGGAGGCCATGATTCCGGGAAGAACCGCGATGAAATCGAACAGCAACAGCCTTCCGGACTTCCGCCTGACGCTGCGCGTGGCGATTAGAAGGAAGAGAAAGACATAGCAGGCAACACCATACTCGAGTTTGAGCAGCAGGGCGACGGCGGCCGCGATGCCGGCGGCGAGAACCCAGCCTCGACCTCCCGATTCCACGGAGCGAAGACCCAGCCACAAGAGCGCGCAGGCGGCCAGGCAGCCGTAGACCGCGGCGAAGGCATAAGGAAGCGGAAAGCAGAAAATGCTGTGACCGAAGGCTTGCACCAGCACGACGGCAGCGGCCGTCCAGCCTGCCAGCCAGGAGCACAACCGCATCCCGGCGAGGTAGAGGAAAATGGCGGAAGCCAAGGCCGAGAGAGAGCCCGCCCAGTAGAGAACTTCCAAGCGAATGCCCAGGAGGCGGAAGAGGAAACCATTAAGATAGGGCGCGAGCGGGCCGTAGAGATACCAGACGTCGCGGTACAAGGTCTGGCCCTTGGCCAAAGCTGCGGCGACGTACATCTCGCGGCCGCAATCCACGGTTAGGTTCCCCCAAGAGGCCCAGGTCGCGCTGAACAATCCTGCCCAAAGCACGACCAGGGCTGCCAGGGCAAGGCGGGTTGTGCGGTTCCAGGGGACCGGGACGCACGAGATTGGAGGTATGACCGCATTCAGACTCGAGCGCGCCACGGGAGAAGAGTCCGTGCTCGTAGCGGGCGTCAACGTGCCCACGCGTTCCCTCTCGGGGCGATTAGGCTCATATCCTCTGGAATTGTCTCCGTCAGTCTTCCCTTCTTGAAGAACAGGTCCCAAAAACTGCGTGCCCCTCGTATTGATTTCGAGCCATACCGCACCAGTAGCTCGTTCGTGCGCTGCCCTTTTGCTCGCAGCTTTTGGTGATGTAGGATTCTATTACAATGTTAGTTCTTAGCGTGGAATGAAAACTCGGAAAACACTGATCACGGGCTCGGGCGGTCTGATAGGTTCCGAATGCGTGCGCTTGCTGGGCAAAGAGGGCTGGGAAGTGGTCGGCCTCGACAACAACATGCGCCAGATCTTCTTCGGGGAAGGCGGCTCGACGCTAGCGAACACGGAGGCGCTCAAGAAGGAGGTCCCTCGGTTCCGGCACTATCCCGTGGACATCCGAGACCGCCGGGAAGTGCGGGATCTTTTCCAGACCGAGCGTCCTGATTTCATCATCCATACGGCAGCACAGCCTTCACACGAGAAGGCCGCGTCCATTCCTGACATGGATTTCGACGTGAACGCGGTAGGCACGATGAATATCCTAGTTGCTGCGCGAGATTTTTGCCGGGAATCACCGGTCTGTTTCACCAGCACCAATAAGGTCTATGGCGACCGTCCGAACCAGTTGCCCATGGTGGAACGGGAAGAGCGGTATGATTATGCGAACGGCGTAGATGGGATCGACGAGACGATGTCGATCGACCAATGCTTACACTCGGTGTTTGGGGCCTCCAAGGTCGCGGCCGATGTGATTTGCCAGGAGTTCGGGCGCTACTTTGGCATGCCGATCGGAATTTTCCGCGGAGGGTGCCTGACTGGCCCGCAGCATGCGGCCGTGGAATTGCATGGCTACCTGGCGTACATCGTCATGTGCGCCGTGGCCGGCAAATCCTACGCCATTTTCGGCTACAAGGGCAAACAGGTGCGCGATCAGATCCATTGCCGTGATGTGGCGCGCTTGTTCCTCGAGTTCTACCAGCACCCGCGGTGCGGCGAGGTTTACAACCTCGGCGGAGGCCGACGAAACAGTATTTCGATTCTGGAAACCATTCGCCTTCTCAAGGAGATGGGTCATCCACTGAACTACCAGTACAACCCGACAAACCGCATCGGAGACCACATCTGCTACATCTCGGATCTGACCAAGATCTACAGCCATTTTCCCAACTGGAAGCTGGAATACGATCTGCCCCGAATTTTGGAGGAAATGGTGCGGCAGTTTGCCGATTAAGCAGCGTCTGTCGACGCGACTGGGCCGTCGAGCGGGGCCCCGAGAAATCGCCCCAATCGATATGCCCACCCGGAACCAAGAAATTAGCTTTCTCCTTGGCCTGGTCGCGGTATGATAGGTCCGACCGGGTGGCAAATGGCCTCGCCGGGCCCCTCAAATACTTGATTTAATTGAAAAACGGAAATAGTCTCCGTCCACGAGCGCTCCACGGGTCGCCCGATGCCCGCTGGAATGTTCAGTTCAGGATGTCATCAGTTCACGGGAGGAGTAATGAGCCAGAGTATCCAAAGATTGCTGCGCGATGAGCAAGGACAGGATATCGCCGAGTATGCGGTGATGTTGGCAGTCATTCTTGTGATCGTGGTGGGCACGGTTCGCCTGATCGGCTCCAACGCGAACACGGTCTTTTCGCAAGTCGCCAGTTCCATCCAGTGACCGGCGAGGCAAGTCCTTTGTTCGCGTCTGGAAAACGGCTTGGTGGGCAGGGGTGAGATTCTTGGACCGTCTGGGAACTGCGGTTCGGAGGAAAAACCTGGATCGGTGAGTTTGTCGGAGCGTGCGGCGATGCGTCGCACATTTGCAGTTTATGGCTTGTTTTGAGGAGTACGCATGAATCGTTCACGGCTCCTGTTCATAGGGTTCGTGGCTCTCGCGCTGGGTGCTTTCGTCAGCTTCGTCGTCTACAAAAATCTTCTTTCCAAGTCTGGGGGCGGGAACGAGCCCGGCGCTGAAGTGATCGTTGCCGCAAACGACATTCAGGTCGGCGGCAAGCTTCAGGACGGCGATATCCGCATGGTCCGAGTGCCGGTATCAGTTGTGCCGCCCAACGCCTTCCGTTCGAAATCGCAAATTATCGGACGCGGCGTGATCCTTCCCATCCAGCGGGGCGAGTTTATTTTGCCAAGCAAACTTGCCGCAGAAAACGCCGGCTCCGGTCTGCCTGCTCTGATTCCTCCAGGAATGCGGGCGGTTTCGGTGCGAGTGAATGAGGTGGTTGCGGTGGCCGGGTTCGTGGTTCCCGGAACTCGCGTGGATGTTCTGCTTACCGGCAACCCGATGGGCGCCAATGAGCCTCAGACGACTACCGTACTTGAGAATGTTGCGGTGATCGCCGCCGGCCAAAAGCTGGAGCGCAATGCGGCAGGCGAGCCGCAGTCCACCCCTGTGATCACACTCCTGGTTTCCCCGGATGACGCGCAGAAGCTTACCCTGGCCAGCTCCCAGGGACATATTCAGCTCGCTCTGCGCAATCCCGTCGACACCAAGAAAGTCGACATTGCTGCCATGAAGGCCACTGGACTCTATAAGAACCTGGCTCCGGTAGCGACGCCGGCACCCCATCCAAAGCCCGTGAAGGCCACCAAGACGCAACCGGCTCCGCCGGATGCTTACAAAGTGGAGATCATTCGCGGCAACAAAGTCGACGAAACCAAGTTCCCAGATCAAACAGGCGCTCACTAGGAATGAATAGATCTCGAATCAACAAACTTCTGCCGCCACTTCGAGTTCAGAACAGTTTGAAGATCGCGCTACTTCGGGCTGCCTGCGTCGCCGTCGCGGCCGTGCTGGTGCTCTCGGCCGATACCATCGCGGAAACGCGCCAGCAGGAAGCCCCCCAACAGCCCGAACACCCAGCCACCGCCTCCGTTCCAGCGCCTTCTGAGGCAACCGGAGCGGCGCCGCTCCGTGTCATGGTGGGGAAATCGCTGCTCATCAATACCAGCGAACGCCTGAAGCGCGTCTCTGTCACCGATCCAGGTGTCGCCGATGTGCAAGTTGTGACTCCCACCCAGATCCTCGTCCACGGCCGGTCCGCCGGCGAAGTCTCACTCCTCATTTGGGATGAACTGGAGCGTTCCCGCAGCTTCGATCTTAGGGTCGATGTCGACGTGACCGCCGCCGCGGAAGAAGAGAAAAGTGTTTTTCCGGATGAGCAGATTGTCGTCACCCCGTCCCGCTCCGCCATTGTCCTGTCGGGGCATGTCTCCGATGAAACTGTAGCCTCACGCGCCGGCAAGATCGCGGAGGCATATTCCAAGAACGTCGTCAACGTCCTTACCTTTGGGCCGAAGGGCGCGCAGGAGGTTCTGCTCGAGGTGAAGTTCGCGGAAGTCGACCGTACCGCCATTTTGCAATACGGCTTCAATCTGTTTAACGCCGGGCAGGGCAACACGATAGGCACGATCCAGACCGGGCAGTTCGGATCCGTGGCCA
>Ga0210386_10004497_pt1 | contig 11527 bp, 9 predicted proteins | sample IncBWH32OmetaG_FD_160091 | JGI IMG/M metagenome (GOLD analysis project Ga0210386, IMG submission 160091) | Forest soil microbial communities from Barre Woods Harvard Forest LTER site, Petersham, Massachusetts, United States - Inc-BW-H-32-O ... | reverse complement strand
GGTCCCGCGACGCAGATCGTCGGCTCGCCGACGCCGCCCCAGAAACCGCCGCTCGGCATGACGATCGATTCCACCTTCGGCATCTCGGCGATCCGCATCGAATTATAGTTGTCGAAATTCGACTGTTCGATGCGGCCATCCTTGACGGTGCAGCCGCCATAGAACAGGCCCGAGAGGCCATAGACAAACGACCCGGCAATCTGACGCTCGATCTGCGCCGGATTGACCGCATAGCCAGGATCGGTCGCGGCAACGATGCGATGCACCTTGATCTTGGTGCCATCGATGACCGAGATCTCGGCCGCGCCGGCGACATAACTGCCATAGCCCATATGCTGCGCGAGACCGCGGAAGACGCCTTGCGGCGCGGGCTTGTCCCAGCCGATTTTTTCGGCCACGGCGTTGAGCACCGCCAAATGTTTCGGGTGCTTGGACATCAGCTTGCGCCGGAACTCGAGCGGATCCTGGCCAACCGAATGCGCCAGTTCATCCATGAAACATTCGAGATAGACCGCGTTCTGGTTGACGTTGACGCCGCGCCAGAAGCCCGGCGGGACGTGAGGATTGCGCATCGAGTGATCGATCAGAAGATTGGGGATCGAATATCCGATGGCGGCTTCGCCGGTCGCATTGAGGCCGGCGAAGGTGGCCGGGTCCTTGCCGCTGACCAGCGCCTCCGGACGCAGGCTGAACAGGATCGACTGCCCCGATATCCGCATCCGCAGTGCCGTCAGATTGTTGTCGGCATCGAACGCACCGGTCATTTTGACTTGCGTGACCGGATGATAGTTGCCGTGCTGCATGTCCTCTTCGCGCGACCACAACAGCTTGATCGGCGTGCCCGGCATTTGCTTGGCAATAGCAATGACCTGCCGGACATAGTCGGTCTGGCCACGACGGCCAAAGCCGCCGCCAAGCATCTGCTTGTAAACATCGCATTTGTCGGCCGGCAGGCCGGAGGCTTCCAGCGTCGCGGCAAAAGCGGCTTCGCCGTTTTGCGTTCCGCACCAGACCTCGCATCGGTCCGCCGTATAGAGCGCCGTGGCGTTCATCGGCTCCATCGTGGCGTGGTTCTGGTAGGGATAGTTATACACCGCCTCGATCTTCTTGGCGGCCTTGGCGATCGCGGCCTTGGCGTCGCCGTTCTCGTTGCCGACAAAGGCCGGCTGCGAGTCGTCGAAACCCTCCTCGAGCCATTTCGCGATCGACGCGCTCGAGACCTTGGCGTTCTCGCCTTCGTCCCAGACGATCGGCAGTTTGTCCAGCGCGGTCTTGGCGTGCCACCAGGTGTCGGCAACGACGGCGACGGCATAATCGCCGACCTTCACCACCTTCTTGACGCCCTTCATGCTCGCGATTTTGGTTTCGTCGTAGCTTTTCAGCTTGCCGCCAAATACCGGGCAGGCCTTGATCGCGGCGTTGAGCATTCCCGGCAATTTGACGTCGACGCCATAGTTCATCTTGCCGGTGGTCTTGTCGACGGTATCGAGGCGCTTGACGCCTTTGCCGGCGAGCTTCCAGTCTTTCGGGTCTTTCAGCTTGACGTCGGCCGGCGGCTCAATCTTGGCCGCGGCTTCGGCGACCTTGCCATAGGTCGTCGTGCGCCCGGACGGCGTGTGGGTAATGACACTGTTGGCGGCGGTGCATTCCGAAGCCGGCACCTTCCATTCATTGGCCGCGGCCTGGATCAGCATGATACGCGCGGTCGCGCCACCCTTGCGGACGTATTCATTTGAGGTTCGGATACCGCGGCTGCCGCCGGTCGAGAAATCGCCCCAGACGCGTTTGCGGGCGACGCTCTGTCCCGGCGTCGGGTATTCGGTGGTGACTTTCGACCAGTCGCATTCGAGTTCTTCGGCAACCAGTTGGGCGAGGCCGGTCAGCGTCCCCTGGCCCATTTCCGATCGCGCGATGCGGATGACGACGGTGTCGTTGGGCTGGATCACGACCCAGGCGTTGACTTCGGGCGAGCCGTCGGCGGCGCGTACCACGGTCGGGCCGCCAAAGGGAATATCGAGTCCAAGCGCAAGGCCGGTGCCGACAGCGGCGGTGCCGATGACAAAGGCGCGGCGGTTGAGTGCTGGCATATGATTCATGGCCATCTCCTCAAACGTTCGCGGCGGCGTGAATCGCTTCGCGCACCTGTTTGAAGGTGCCGCAGCGGCAAATGTTGGTGATGGCGTCGTCGATATCCTGGTCGGTCGGCTTCGGATTGTCCTTGAGAAGCGCCGCCACCGCCATGATCATTCCGCTCTGGCAGTATCCGCATTGGGGGACGTCGTTGGCGATCCAGGCCTGCTGCACCTTGTGCAGGGCGCCGTTGGTGGCCAGACCTTCGATCGTGGTGATTTTCTTGCCGGCGACTTCGCTGACCAGCACGCCGCAGGAGCGCATCGCGACCCCGTCAACGTGGACGGTGCAAGCTCCGCATTGTGCAATGCCGCAGCCATATTTTGTGCCGGTGAGGCCGGCATTTTCCCGAATCGCCCACAACAATGGCGTATCCGGCTCGACATCCACGTCAAAAGACTTTCCGTTAATAGTGAGGTTTGCCATCGCGTTTCCCTAATTCGCCCAATCCATCGATTGGACTTCCGTTTAGTTCAATCCATCGATTGAACTTCAGGGCGATGTTGGACTGGATTTTGGAACAGTTCAAATCAAGAATCTGCGTTTGTGGAGGGGAATAATTCGGTTTTGCAGGCGTTTCGTTGTGAGCCAGTTCCGGCGGCCGGCCATTTGCCGCCCTTTCGACCGCAGCGCGGTTGATCAGGCCCGGATTACTACACCCGGAATGCATTGCGGCCATGTCTCGATCGCCGCTATCAGGGTATGCAAATCGTTTACAAGTCGCCCGGCTAATCCGACGGCTGGGGTATTCGGGCTCGGTACCGCGGTTCGCCGTCAGGTCGGGGTCGAGACGTCCGTTTCCCCGCCAGGGGAAGGTTGCCGGGCGTATCGCGAAACGGGACCATCATTGTACGGCCAGCGGGAATCGTGGGGCTAAGGAATCATCATGCGCATTGTCGTTCTGCCGGGTGACGGCATCGGCCCCGAGATCGCAGCCGCGACATCCAATGTCCTGCGGGCCGCGTCCGAGCGTTTCCAGCTCAATGTCCAGACGGAGGAGCACGCGGTTGGCCATGCCAGCCTGCAGCAATTCGGTGCGACGGTTCGGCCCGGGCTGCTGGAAATCGTTAAGGCCGCCGACGGATTGATACTCGGACCTGCCGCCACCTTCGATTTCAAGGACGAGCAGAGCGGCGAGATCAACCCGTCCAAATTCTTCCGGAAAAATCTGGACCTGTTTGCGAATGTGCGGCCGGCCCGGACCTATCCGGGTTTGCGCAACCGGCTTGGTGATTTCGACCTCGTCGTGGTGCGGGAGAATACCGAAGGTTTCTACGCCGACCGCAATATGGAACAGGGCAATAGCGAACTTCTCGTCACCCCGGATGTCGTTATCTCGCTCCGCCGCATCACCCGGCACTGCTGCGAGAGAATTGCGCAGGCGGCTTGTCAGCTTGCGATGCGCCGGCGCAAGCACCTCACCATCGTTCACAAGGCCAACGTGTTGAAGATCGGTGACGGGATGTTTCTCGACATCTGCCGGGAGGCGGCACACGGCTATCCGGGGCTTGTCGTCGATGACATCCTTGTCGACGCCATGATGGCGCATGTCGTGCGCCAGCCGGATCGCTTCGACGTCATCGTTGCGACCAACATGTTCGGCGACATTCTCTCGGACCTGACCGCCGAACTGTCGGGCAGTCTTGGCCTCGGCGGTTCGCTCAATGTCGGGGCGAACCATGCCATGGCACAGGCCGCGCACGGCTCCGCGCCCGACATTGCCGGGCGTGACATCGCCAATCCATTCTCGCTGATTTTATCGACGGCGTTGCTGCTGGCCTGGCATGGCGAGCGTTCGGGCGCTGCGCGATATGAGGCCGCCGCTCGCGCCATCGAACATGCCGTGGCTACCGCGATAGAAGGCGGCCGCGCGACCAGGGACGTCGGCGGCACGCTCGGCACGGCTGCGACCGGTCAAGCCGTCGTCGAAATTCTGCAATCCGGCGCTGCGAGCGCAGCGGCGCGGTAGTCGACGCTGCTGCTGCTACGTAGAGTTTTCTGCCGCTACTCCAGTGGCCTCATGGTTCGAGACGCGCGAAGACGCGCTCCTCACCATGAGGGTTTGAGACCTCATCCTGAGGAGCGCGCTCTTGCGCGCGTCTCGAAGGATGAAGCCATTGAAGTGGAAAATGCACTAAGATCATCAGGGTTACGCGGCTTCGCGTGCCGCCAGAGGCTCATTCCAGGCGTCGTATCCATAGACCCAGTCCGGATCTGTCCGGGTCTTGAGCCAGGTATTGGTGCGAGAGCTCAATTGCACGCGTGATGTCCGGGGCTTGCGCGTCGCCTCGAAGCGGCGGAAGGCGGATTCGACGCCGTCACGGTCAACGCCCTCGAGACAGCGCGAGAGCATGGCGGCATCCTCGATCGCCATCGCCGCGCCCTGTGCCATGTAGGGCGTCATGGGATGGCAGGCGTCGCCCAGCAGGGTGACATTGCCTTCGCCCCAATGCGCCTGGGGATCGCGGTCGAACAGCGCCCATTTGTGAACCGACGGGCAGGCGGCCAGCACATGGCGAACCTGCGGATGGAAGCCCTCGAAGGCTTTGCGTAATTCCTCTACATCGCCCATCGCCGACCAGGACTCCACGGTAAATCCAGGTTCAGGCTGGCTGGTGACGAAATAGACCTCACTGCGATCCGGCTTGACGTAGTAGATCACGATATGACGGTCCGGGCCCCACCATTTGGTGCAGTCGTCGATGGCATACCCGTTCAGCAACGCGGCCGGGAATACCGTGCGGTACGCAATCCGGCCGGTGAAGTTTGGTTCATCCTTGCCGAACAATTGTTCCTTGACGAAGGAATGAACGCCGTCGGATGCCACCACCGCGTCGGCTTCGATCGAGCTTCCGTTCGCGAATGTCAGCTTCACGCCGCGGTCGGGGCGTTGATCGATGCCGACGACGCGGTGATCGAGGTGAATAAGTTCGGCCGGCACCGCGCTGGCGAGCGCCGAATGAAGGTCGCCGCGGTGGCCGAGCAGATAGGGCGCGCCGTAGCGCGCTTCGGCCGCTTCGCCGAAGATCATGTCGAAGCGCACGTCGCCGGTGTCGTATTCCCTGTTGTTCCAGGAGCGCGGATAAAACGCGCTCGCCCGCATCAGCGGCTCGAGGCCGAAGCCGCGCAACACCTTCATGGCATTGCAGCCGATCTGAATGCCGGCGCCGAGCCGGGTGAATTTCGACGCCTGCTCGTAAACGTTGACAGCGATACCGGCCCGGTGCAATGCGGCGGCGGTCGCCAGACCCCCCATGCCCGCTCCAACAACCGCAACGGAGAGTTTTGTCATATCGCTACCTCGTGGGGTTGTTGACGTCGTCAGGCAGCAGCCCCGGTTATCCAAGCAACTATTCGAGTAACTATCTAACGAGGCTGCGACGTCTCGCAAACGAATAATCCTGACCGAGTGTGAGTTTCTCTCATTCTGGCGCTCGAAGTGGCGACGCGGGGCTACGTCCTGGAAAGCGGCGTCGTGACGCTGGAGGGAAGGGCCAAAGAACTTCACGCGAACCCCGCGGTGGTCACGGCGTATCTAGGGCTATAGTGGAGCCGGCGTTTCGCTTTTTACGGGTGCATCGGCGCCAAGGCCCAGGCTTGCGTAAATTCGCCGTGCATAGGCGCCGAATTCATCGGTGGTCTTGATCGGCAGCGCACGCGGAAACGGCAGATCGATCGGGAAATACTCCGCCATTCGAGCCGGGCCCGAAGTGAGCACGGCGCAATGCGAGGCGAGGAACACCGCCTCCTGGATGCTGTGCGTGACAAAGATGATGGTCTTGCCGCTTTCGCGCCAGATTCGCAGCATTTCAAGATTCATCTGCTCGCGGGTCAGGGCGTCGAGTGCGCCAAACGGCTCATCCATCAGGATCAGCTTGGGATCGTGGATGAAGGCGCGCGCGATCGCGGTGCGCTGCTGCATTCCGCCGGACAGTTGCTGCGGATACTTGTCCTCATAGCCGGCAAGCCCGACCAGATGGAGGAGCTCGCGGGCACGGGTTCGGGCCGCCTTGATCGGCAGGCCGACGATCTCGGCCGGCAACAACACGTTGTCGAGGATGGTCCGCCATTTCAGCAGCAACGCCTGCTGGAACACCATGCCGATGTCGCGCGCGGGATCGAACGGCGTATGCGCGTTGCCGATTCTGAGAGTGCCGCCATCGGCCTCATGAAGCCCGGCAAGTATCTTCAGTACGGTGGTCTTGCCACAGCCGGAAGGGCCGACCAGCGAGATCAATTCACCTTCCTGCACATCCATAGTGACGTCCGAGACGGCCAGGAATTCCCGTCCCTGCGAACGATAGGCCTTGCGAACATTGCGCAGACGGATGAAGGGCTCTTCAGGTGCCGTCATGCGAGCCATTTCTGAAGGTTGGCAGCCACGAAATCGTCGTCGCTGAGATCGGCGTGCTCGTTGCAGACGCGGTCGATTTCCTGCAGCTGGCCCGGGCTTAGGCCCTCGGCGGGATCGAGACACCAGATTCCCTCAAGCAAACCTTGCCGCCGCAGGACTTCGTGACAGCCGGCGATGCAGCCGTGAAAGTTATTGGCGACGTCGAAGAATGCACTGTTGCAGTCGGTGACACGGGCATCGAGTGCGAGCAGATCGGCGGGTACGGCGGCCTTGTTGCGCGCGGCGCGGCACATCTCGAACTGCTTGATTGCGCTCGCTGTCCACACCGACCAATGGCCGAGCAGGCCGCCGCGGAAATAGGCTCGCGTGGTGACGCCGCGGTCGCGCAGATCGAATGGCAGCGTGAGGTCGAGCAATATGTGGTCGTCATTCCCGGTATAGAGCGCGATCCGATCGAGCGCACCGGCGGTGTGAACGCCGCGCAGCACGTCGAGAGTGCGATAACGGTTGAACGGCGCGATCTTGATCGCGATGACATTGTCGATCGTCGCAAAGCGTCGCCAGAAGTCCGCGCTGAGGATGACGCCGCCGACCGCCGGCTGCAGATAAAAGCCGACCAGTGGAATTTCTCGTGCCACCGCGTCGCAGTGGGCGATGATTTCGTCCTCGGAGGTGGATTTCATGGCGGCGAGACTGAGCAGCCCCGCGTGATAGCCGATGCCGAGTGCAATCTTCGCCTCGGCGATGGCCTGGCGCGTCGGGCCGGAGAGACCTGCGACCAGCGCCAGCGGCCGCTTGGTCCAGCCTACGGCGGTCTCCGCGGCCAATTCCAGCACCGGCTGGTACAGGCCGACATCACGGATGGCAAATTGTGTGGTGTGGACGCCGACCGCGAGGCCGCCGGCGCCGGCGTCGATGTAGTAGCGCGTCAGCGCGCGTTGGTGGACCGTGTCGAGCGTCCGGTCAGCGCTGAGCGCGAGCGGGTGCGCGGGGAGGACCGTGCCTTCCGCGATCAGGCGCCGCACCTCGCTTTCGATCTTGCTATGATGCATGACGCTACTCCCTATCCGTATTCTGGCCCGGCAACGGCAAACAGCAGTTCTTCGGCCTTGGCTCTCAGGCGCCCGAATCGCATGCGCTGATACGGCCGCTCGATGCTCCAGCCGTCATCGGTGAGCCCTTTCAGAAAATCGCCGTGTGTTGCGAGCGCGTCGATCAGCACAGGCCCGGTCTCGGCAGCGACGATGTCACGGACCAATGCGAGCGCATGGGCCGGACTGTTCGCAAACAGCGGGCCGATGTGACGGGCGGTGCGGCCATCGCGGACCAGCGCCATCGCCTCGCCATTCGATACCAGTCGCGAATGCGGGCGTCCTGCGAGTTCGCGCAGCAAATCGTGGCGATCAAAGCCCATCGCGCTGGTATCGCAGCTGATGAACTCGGTGAGCTGGCCCGCCGGCAGCGATGCATCGGTTCCTGAAGTCGACGCCTTCTCAAGATGCAGCCGCCGCAATTGAAGGGTCGGCGTAAATCCCAGTGGCTCGTAGACCGCGGTGCCTGCGGGCGTAGCGTCAAGCCACGCCGTGAGGCCTAGTTTGGTTGCGGTATCAAGGCAGGCATCGACCAGCCGTGTAGCCAGTCCACGCCCCCGCCAGCTTTCGGTCACGATCACCATGCTGATCCAGGCGTTCCCCGATGAGTATGGCAACAGCGCCGCGGTGGCGATCAAATGGCCGGTTTTATCGCGCGCTCCCAGGACGGTTCCCTTGGCAAGGAAGAAACTCCAATCGGCCTCGTTCTGGTTCCAGTGAGCTTCGGTGGAGAGCGCAAGTCCGGCGGGCGCATCAGTGGGACCAAGCTGGACGATTGCGATCTGGTCAGTATCGTCCATCGCGGACCTCGTATTTGGTAGGCTTGCCGAGACTTGGCATCGAACGGGCGACCCAGTCCGCGGTCCAGGGGATCAATCGTTCGGTGTCGACGATCGGTTGGCCGAACAGTCTGACCGCCTGCGAGGTATCGGTGAGCCAAGCCGTCGGCTGCTCGGTACCGACGATGACGGGCTCATGACCCAGCCGCGCGCCGAGCTTTGCCGCGAGATCGCGCACGCTGAGAATCTCGTGACCGCTGACATTGATCGGCGAGGTCGGCGTGTCGCAATGCGCGAGGCAGCGTAGCGCCTGTGCCGAGGCATCGCCTTGCCAGATGAAATTCACGTGGCCGAGGCTGACGTCGATCGGTTTGCCTTGCAGGATTTTAGTCGCAATGTCGTGCAGTACGCCGTACCGCATGTCGATCGCGTAGTTCAGCCGGAACAAGCGGCCGGGCGTCGCAAATTTGCGCGAGAAATATTCGAACATACGCTCGCGCCCGACGCAGGATTGCGCATATTCGCCGGGCGGATCCGGCGAAACCGCCTCGTTGGCTCCATTTCCGTTCACCGGCACGAAGGGATAGACGCAGCCTGTCGAGAACGCCACGATCCGCGAACCGGCGAAGGCCTGCGCGACAAGGGCAGGGACGTGGGCATTCATCGCCCAGGTCAACGACAGATCGCCCTCCGCGCCGAATTTGCGTCCGGCCATGAAGACGATGTTGGGCGCTTTCGGCAACGTCCTGATGGCGGCCTCGTCGAGCAGGTCGCAATGGATGGTCTCGATGCCGCGGGCCTGTAACCAGGCCCTGGTGGCGGGATCACTGAACCGTGCAACGCCGGTGATCTGGCGATGGGGAAGGGCCGCCTTGGCTAACCCGGCCAGCGTCGGCCCCATCTTGCCGGCGACGCCGAGGATCATGATGTCGCCATCAACCTTTTGAAGGTCGTCGATCAGCGCCTGGCTCGGCCGGCACAACAGGTCGTCAAGCGAGGCGACGTCTGGAATGATATCCGGCAGCGTATCGCGTGTAAGCAGCATGTTTCTTCCCTGGTCGATTTATTGCAGCCGTACGTCCCTGACCACGAACAGCCGTTCGAGGCCAAGCACGAGGCCGTAAAGCGCCACGCCCAGCAACGTCAGAAGCACGACAGCCATCACCATCGCCGGCGTATCGAGCGAGGACTGCACCTGGATCATGAGATAGCCGAGCCCGCGTTCGGAAGCGATGAACTCGCCGACAATCGCGCCGGCGACAGCAAGGATGGCACCGACCTTCATGCCGGAAAACACATAAGGCAACGCCCCGGGCAGTTGGATTTTGCGAAATAAAGTCCAGCGCGAGCCGCGTAGCGATTTGACGAGGTCAAGCAGATCCGGTTCGACCTCGCTCAGCCCGCGCGATGTCGTCAGCAGGATCGGGAAGAAGCAGATGCTGAACGCGATCAGGATGTTCGGAACGATTCCATAGCTGAACCAGACGATGAACAGCGGACCGAGCGCCACTTTCGGAATCATGTTCAGGGTAACGAACAGCGGCAGCAACAGCAGGCTTACCAGCGGCGACCAGCAAAAAAACACCGCCAGCGTCACGCCGACCAGCGCGCCAAGACAGAAGCCGCCGAGAATTTCGATTGATGTGACGACGAGGTTTGAAAGCCACGCATACTTCGCCGACGTCAGCGTTGCCAGCGTGGCCAACGGCGAGGGCAGGATGAATTTGGGCACATGAAAGGCGTCGACCGCGACTTGCCAGAGCACGATCACGGCCAGATGCACGACCAGGATGATCGCAAGGGATCGGATCGACCGCATTCCGTCACTGGCCAATATGTGCTCACCCAGTTGCGCTCCGGCCCTGGCGGGAGCGAGTTGATCAAAATCTACCGCGGCAGCCTTGAACTTTCAACCGTTTGGTTGATTAAACCACAGGCCGCAAGGCATTCATGACCAGATCTACCACGTGTTTGCGACGGGCACGCTTGGCGCCCGCGCTGGTCAGGTCCTTGCCGAAGATCGCCGATAGAGTCGGCGTGTTCGAGAAAAAGAAGTAGCTGAGGCCCGCGATCGAGATATAGAGATGCACCGGATTGACGCCCTTGCGAAAGATGCCGGCCTGCACGCCCTGCTTGAGAATTTTCGAGACCATGCTGACCAGGGGTGAGTGCATGCTCTCGAGTTTCAGCGAAGCGCGGACGTGCCTGGCGCCATTGCGGTTCTCGTCATTGAGCAAGACGATGAAATCGGGATGCCGCGCCAGATGATCGAATGAACTCTCGATCAGCTTCTTGATGGCCCGTTCGGGGGGCAGTCCCGTGAGGTTAAGTTTGCGCTCCTGGGTGCGGATTTCCTCATATACCCATTCGAGCACGGCAAGGTAGAGCGCATCCTTGTCGCCGAAATAGTGATACACGAGCTGCTTGTTGACGCCGGCGCGCAGCGCGATCTCGTCGACCCTTGCGCCGGCGAGCCCGTTCCTGGCGAATTCGTGACGTGCGGCGATCAGCAGCTTGTTGCGGGTAGCGATCGGATCGCGCCGCTGCGGTTTGGTGCCGTTCGATCGTCGTTCAGCCATTTCCAACCAGACAGTTGACAATTCGAGCCTTCCCTTGTTGCATTGGTAGACCTGCCGCTGTGCAACGACAAGGCCATCGAGCCGGTCCGGGGCTGGCCGCAAGCCCAGCCGTCGCCCAGGAGGAGAGTTGCCATGAAGGGTCTGAGGATTGCCGGATTGGCGTTCGTGCTGCTGGCGTCCCCGTTCGCTGCTGCTCAGGCCGGCGAGTCCATCAATTTGATTCTGAACTGGACGCCCACGGCGGATCATTCGCCGTTTTATTACGCCAAGGCGCAGGGCTGGTACGAGAAGGCCGGTATCGATCTCAATATCGAGGTCGGCAAGGGGTCCGGGGTTTCATCGCTGAAGGTCGGTTCCGGCGGCTCACCGTTCGGTATCGCCGATCTTGCAACCATGCTGGTCGCACGCGGCAAGGGCGCCGACGTCGTGGCGCTGATGAGTATCTACGCCAATACCGGGCAGACATTCTACTGGCTGAAGAGCTCTGGCATCGGCGGCACCAAGGACTTTCCCGGTCACAAGATCGGCAATCCCCCCGGCGATGCTTCGCGGGTGATGTGGCCGGCCTTCGCCAAGGCCGCAGGGATCGCGCCC
>Ga0210386_10004496_pt1 | contig 11528 bp, 9 predicted proteins | sample IncBWH32OmetaG_FD_160091 | JGI IMG/M metagenome (GOLD analysis project Ga0210386, IMG submission 160091) | Forest soil microbial communities from Barre Woods Harvard Forest LTER site, Petersham, Massachusetts, United States - Inc-BW-H-32-O ... | reverse complement strand
TTATCATCAAGCGTTACACCGGGTATTTGTTTACTTCCTTTTTGCCTTGGGCCCATGCCCGATAAAAACAACAAATTACCTACCTGGCGTGCATGAGGATATGAGCCTACGGGCTCTGGCGCTTTTGATGAATACAGTTTATCCACAGTTATTTTTTAAGCGTGCAAAGGTAGAAAAAAATGCATGGAATTATGCATTAATTCAAGGTGTATATGCAAAAGAAGCTAATTCTCAATAAGGAGCAATAATAGCACCATCACGCTTAGTAGTAGGTACTATACTCATAACCGGTATATCAGAACCATTTATGATACCTTGTGCAGTAGAACCAACAAACAAAGGTGTTGTATCACTTTCTTGTTGGGTCATTATCATGATAAGATCAGCATCAACCTTGCTTGAATAATCTACAATAGCCTGTGCAAGGCTTTCGTCACCCTTAATAGCCTTGATCATTTCAGCAGTACATTTAACACCTGCCTTCTGGATAAAGCTCTTAACCTGGTCCATTTGACGGGTAATACGGTTTACCACAAATTCATCGAGTGTAAACAATACAGATACTACACGAATGGTAGAGCCATAAAGTTTTCCAAGCTCAATAGCCTTGTTGACTTTTTCGCGGGTTTCCTTTGAAAGATCAATTGGCATAACAATATTCTTACAGCCTTCTCTGTGGTGTTTACCCTTAATTGTAATAACCGGGCAGCCGGCCTCTCTAACTACTCTTAATGCATTGGAGCCAATAAAACGCTTACGAACACCAACCGTGCCGTTAGAGCCCATTATTATCATTTTAGCGCTGATCATATCAGCCACTTCTAATATTTTTTCATAAACTGAACCACGGGCTACAACAGTGTTTACCTTGATTTTTTTCTTCTTTTCAGTTTCCATTGCCAATTCATGAAGCTTATCTTCAATTTCCTTTTTCATGGCAGCTTCATCAAATGACTTAGAGAAAATACGGCTTAGCGCACCGCTTTCCTCAATAACATATAATAATGTAATTTCAGCATTATAGAACTGCGCAAGATTGTAAGATTGATCAAGAGCTATTAAAGCCTGATCAGAAAAATCCATTGGAATTAAAATCTGGTTTACATTAGATTTCATGTAGTTCGTAGTTTATTTTGGCTTGCAAAGTTAAGGAAATTTTCAAATTGTATGACCTTAAGCTAAAAATGGGTAACAAATAAGTATTATAAACCAGTCAGATGAGCTTATTTAGCCAATGTATACACTATCAAACTGGCCAGATAAGCCATTGCCCCCATGTATAGGAACTGAATGATGGGCCATTTGATGCTCTTGGTCTCCCGGTACACTACTGCCAGTGTACTCATACACTGCATGGCAAATGCATAGAACAGCATTAAAGAAAAGCCTACAGCGGCTGTATATTCCAACTTGCCTGTACTTGGGTTTACAGCGACAGACATCTTTTCACGGATAGATTGGGAATTATCTTCATTATCGGCACTATATAGTGTAGCCATAGTACCTACAAAGGCCTCACGGGCGGCGAATGAGGTAATGAGTGCAATACCTATTTTCCAATCGAAACCAAGGGGTTTAATAACGGGTTCGATCCATTTACCTGCAATACCGGCATACGATTCCTTTAGTTTTTCAGAAGCCATTCTGGTCTCAATTTGTTTTGGGGTATATTTTTTCACAGTATCAGCACTGGTATAGGCGGCCTCTATTTTGGAGTATTTACCTGCCGGCGCGTGTGATGCCATTACCCATAGGATAACTGAAATAGCTATTATTACCTTTCCTGCATCGAACAGGAATATCCTTGCTTTTTGATAGATTGTCAGCAAAATGGTTGAAGCCTTAGGAATGTGATATAAAGGCATTTCCATAATAAAATGGGTCTTTTCACGGGTCTTTATAAGAGCCTTCATTACAAAGGCAGCCGTTAAAGCAGCAAGGAACCCTATCAGGTACATGGCCATTAGTACCAAACCTTGCATATTGAAAAAGCCGTAATTATGAGTAGATGGAATAACAAGAGATATCAGCAAGGTATACACTGGTAAACGTGCTGAACAACTCATTAAAGGTGTTACCATAATAGTAGTGATACGTTCTTTCCAGTTTGATATAGTGCGTGCACCCATAATGGCAGGCACTGCGCAAGCCATACCACTCATAAGAGGAATAACAGAACGGCCATTAAGCCCCAGTGGGCGCATAAGTCTGTCCATAATAAAACTTACACGTGCCATATAACCTGTGTCTTCCAATATGGCTATAAACGCAAACAGCAAGGCTATTTGCGGAACAAATACCACAACCCCACTTAAGCCTGCTAACACACCATTGATTAAGAGATCGGCAAACTCACCTTTTGGTAAAACATCTTTACCTAATTCCGATAATTTCACAAAGAAGAACTCAATACCATCCATCGGGTACTTGGCAATAAGGAATATGCTCTGGAATATTACAAACAGTACACCCAGGAATATTAAATAACCCCAGAACTTGTGCGTTAATACACTATCAATGCGTGATGAAAGCGACTTACGCTTTTCTTCCTCATCTATCTTAACCGTTTCTTTTACTATTTCATTAATCGCTTTGTAACGGGCTATTGTTTCCTGCGATTGTATAGGATGTTTCTCGAAACCGGTTGTTTTTATCTGCTTTTTAATATCGATCTTCTGGGTAGGAAGAATTTCAAAATGCTCTATCCCTGCTTCGTTATTTATGATCTGAAATGCAGCATAAGGGCTTTGCTTAGGGAACATTTTCTGTACATTATCGATAAATGTAGCAGGTGCAAATTGTTTTATGTCAATAAAGTCCTTTTCAGGAGCCTCAATACCTTCAGCCAACAGCTTTTTAATATTATCAATGCCATGTCTTTTACGGGCATTGGCAGCTACCACCGGCACACCAAGGAACTTTGATAATTCATCTGTATCTATTTGAACGCCACGGACACGTGCAATGTCCATCATGTTCATTACAAAAATGCAAGGTATACGAAGGTCAATTATCTGCGTTGCCAGGAAAAGGCTTCGGCGTATGTTTGATGCATCGGCCACTATAATAGCTACATCCGGATGATCTTCGTTGGTCTCATCACACATTACCTTAAAGCACACTTCTTCGTCAAGTGTTTTAGGATAAATACTATATGTACCAGGTAGATCTAAGTATGTTATATATATCTTTTCATGCGTCTTTTCGTTCTCGATCAGCGCATCACCACTATGCTTTTCAACCGTAACACCCGGATAGTTACCGGTTTGTTGGTTAAGACCGGTGAGAGCATTGAATAAAGTCGACTTGCCGCTATTGGGATTACCCAATACAGCCACTTTGAGCGACTTTTGTGCCTGCTCTCTGCCTATTTTCAACTTTATTTTCCTGAACATTCTACTTAATACGATCTACATTAATTAATGCCGCTTCTGTTTTACGCATACTTAGCTTATATCCTGATACTATAACCGCTATTGGGTCACCTAGCGGTGCAATACTATCCATCTTAATCCTTTGGCCTGGTGTACAACCCATCTCCATGAATTTCAGCGCGTTCTCTTCATCGTTGAACGACATTACTATTCCCACTTCTCCGGGTTTAAGTTTATCGAGTGTTACAATTTCTTTAGCCATATACAATTGGCAAATTTAACAACCTCACAGAAAGGGGGGCTACCTAAAGAAGGGTATTTTCAGAATAATTTGATGATTTGGCGATTTGATAATTTGATGATTGAAATCATCAAATCTGCTCATCATCAAATCTGCTCATCATCAAATTATCAAATCAATTATTTACAGCCATCTTCTGCTGTTTCATAACCTCGCTAATGTCGCGCATTAATTTCTCTGCAAGGTTATCTGCCGTGGTCTGGTGAGCGCTTTCAGCATAAATACGGATAATAGGCTCAGTATTAGAACGACGCAGGTGAACCCAATCGCCATCAAACTCTATTTTAAGGCCATCAACCGTATTTGATGGGTATTTCTTATATTTTTCCTTAATATCTTTCAATACCTTATCAATATCCAGATCAGGGCGTAGCTCTATCTTATTCTTGGAAGTAAAATAACTAGGATATTTCGACCTTAACAGTGAGCAACTTTTTCCGAATGTAGCTAAATGAGTAAGGAATAAGGCAATACCCACCAAAGCATCACGGCCATAATGTAATTCAGGGTAAATAATTCCACCATTGCCTTCGCCGCCTATAACAGCGTTATTCTTTTTCATTGCCTCCACTACATTCACCTCTCCTACTGCCGATGCAAAATACTCGCAACCTGCTTTTTGAGTAACAACCTTTAAGGCTTGCGTAGATGAAAGGTTAGATACGGTTGCACCTTTTTTATTCTTCAATATATAATCAGCCACTGCCACCAATGTATATTCTTCTCCAAACATTTCACCGTCTTCGCAAACAATGGCAAGCCTGTCTACATCAGGGTCCACAGCAAAACCAAGGTTAGCATTTTTCTTTACAACAGTCTTTGAAAGCTCGATCAGGTTTTCAGGTAAAGGCTCTGCTTCATGCGAAAAATTGCCGGTTGGCTCACAAAACAATGGAAATACTGTTTCTACTCCCAATTGTTGCAATAACTGCGGCACAATAATTCCGCCAACTGAGTTAACTGCGTCTACAACAACTTTAAACTTCTTAGCTTTTATAGCCTTTACATCTACCAATGGTAGTTTCAATATCATATCAATATGCTTCTGGGCATATGTCTCGTCTTTTTTCACCTCTCCAAGGCCACTTACCTGCACGAACTGGAACTCGCCTTTTTCAGCAATAGTCAATACATCCTTACCATCAGCTTCTGAAATAAATTCTCCACGTGAGTTGAGGAGCTTTAGTGCGTTCCAGTTCTTAGGGTTATGGCTTGCGGTAATAATTATTCCACCATCGGCTTTTTCAACGGTTACAGCTATTTCAACTGTAGGGGTTGTAGCAAGGCCAATATCTGTAATATCAATACCTAAGGCCTGCAATGTGCCCACAACAATATCGCGCACCATTGGGCCTGAGATACGTGCGTCGCGACCAATAACTATCCTTGCTTTTTTGTCTTTAGCCTTTTGGTTTCTTTTGATCCAGCTTCCGAATGCAGCTGTATATTTTACTATCTCTGTAGGTGTTAGCCCTTCTCCGTTGCCACCAATGGTACCTCTTATGCCTGAAATCGATTTAATAAGTGTCATATCTTTCTTCCTGTAATGGGGCGGCAAAATTAATTGTTTTATTCAAGAAAATATATCCTATTTATTAACAAGCGTGTATATCTTTTATTGCAAGGCATATAGCTTATTTTGTTAATAATTTAAAGTGTTTGCACATATTAATCGCCCCATCTATGGGTAGAAGATTTTATATTTGCGACCGAAACAAAGAATGGTACGATGAACTTTAACCTTACAGACCTCCCTGAAAGAACAGCTAAGCCACGTAAAAATGGCATAACAATGGTTATGGATAAGGGCCTTAGCCTCAGGCAAGCCCTTGACCTTGTGAGTGTATGCGGTGAGTATACCGATATTGTTAAACTGGGCTTTGGTACTTCGTTGTTAACGAAAGACCTGAACAAGAAATTACAGATTTATAAGGACGCGGATATTAAGACCTATTTTGGTGGAACGCTGTTCGAAGCTTTTCTGGTGCGCGATATGATGGATGATTATCGCCGCTACCTCGATAAGTATAAGATGGAATATGTAGAAGTGTCCGATGGTTCAATTAAAATGGAACACGATGAAAAATGCAAACTGATCGAGAAGTTTGCAAAGGATTACATAGTTCTGTCAGAAGTTGGTTCTAAAGAAGCCGGAGTTATTATTCACCCCGGCAAATGGATATCGATGATGAATAAGGAACTTGAATGTGGTGCCTGGAAGGTAATTGCCGAAGCACGCGAAAGCGGTACGGTAGGTATTTACAGGCCAAACGGCAATGCCCACGTTACCCTTATTAATAAAATATTACAGAAAGTTCCTGGAGAAAAGATAATGTGGGAGGCTCCCAAAAAACAACAACAGGCTTGGTTTATAAGTATGCTGGGTTCTAATGTTAACTTAGGTAATATTCCACCGGAAGATATTATACCTCTCGAAACCCTTCGCCTTGGCTTACGTGGCGATACCTTTATGAAATTTTTACCTGAGAAGAGTAAAAAGAAGTGGAAATAAATCGGCTGATGACCGGTTCTTTAAAGTGGCCCTTCTGTTTATTCTAAATAAAGATTAATTTAGTACGACCATTTTCAAAAAGAGCCAAACCGATAAAACCATTTTACATGAATATTACTATACACAAACAGTATTTGTACTTTATAGTTTTTGTATGTTGCAATAGCCTCGTAATTAATATAAATGCACAGAACAAACACTTGACCTCTGCATGTACCCCTGATTCAATGGTATATAAATATACCGGAAGCGCTCAATCATTTACCGTACCTTCATGTGTAACATCAATTGTAGTAAGAGCATGGGGTGCAGGTGGTGGTGGTGGTGGAACAGATACACATCAAGGAGGTTCAGGCGGCGGCGGTGCCTATGCTTCCGACACACTTAAAGTAACCCAAGGGCAGGTATTTACAATTATAGTTGGGCAAGGCGGCGCACCTGGTTTAAATCATGTTGGTGATACAGGAGGCGGAACAGGTGGTTTTGGTGCTGGTAACGGTGGTAAGGGAGGCAATGCCGGTGCAGCAGGTACTTCAGGTGCTGGCGGCGGTGGTGGTGGTGCTACAGCATTACTAAGCAATGGAACATTTGTAATGGTTGCAGCTGGCGGCGGTGGCGGTGCTGGCGGTGGAAATAAAAGTGCTGGCGGTGGTGGCGGTGCAGGTGGGTTAAGTGGTAGTGCATCCACAACCTCCGCTGATGGCGGCATTGTAGGCATCAGTCCTGATTCAGTAGGTTTAGCTGGTTTCACTCCTTCAAAAGTAAGTGGTGCTACAGACGCAGGCGGTGGTGGCGGCGGTGGCGGCGGTTATAATGGCGGTGGTGGTGGAAAAGCCGACTCAAGTACTGATAAAGGTGGCGGTGGTGGTGGTGGCGGAAATAGCCTTGGTGCAATTATTATCAATGGAAAAGGTCGCTCAGTTGGTGATAGTACTTATTCTGGATTAGCCGGGCTAGGCGAAGGTGGTATTGCAAGTGATACAGGCGGTAATGGATATATGGTTATATCTTACTGTATCCCTCAGGCTATAACTGTAAGTACCTCAACCCATAATGAATCCTGTTCCGATTCTAACAATGCCTATGCAGTTGCAACAGTAACTTCAGGAACAGGGCCCTTTACCTATTCATGGAATACTGCTCCAGTGCAAACATCCGATTCAGTAGCTCACTTAGGTATAGGAAATTATACTGTTACTGTTGACAATGGTAACGGTTGCCCTGCAACTGCAACTGTTGCAGTTACAGCACCAACTGCTATAACAATTACTACCGATTCGGTTAATGAAAATGGCAGTTGCAATGGCCTGGCAGCAGTAACTGTAAGCGGCGGAACAATGCCTTATACCTATTCATGGAATACTGCTCCAGTGCAAACAACTGATACTATTAAATCACTATGTGCAGGTAAATATTGTTGTTATATAACCGATGGTAATAATTGCCCTGCCAATTCATGTGTTACTGTGAATCTATTTACAGGCATCAATTCACTTGCCAATTCAGTTTCTTCTATTATTGCTTATCCAAATCCCGGTTCTGGTTGTTTTACTTTAACAGGGCTTACACAAGGCCAATTGGTGGACATATATGATTATACAGGGCAAAAGCTAAGTAGTACGTTAGTGGATAAACCTACAATGAATTTTGATATTTCGTCGAAGCCTGATGGAGTTTATATGATATCAATTCAAAGAAAGGACGGTAGCAAGATCAATAAAAGTTTTGTATTGAAACATTAAGATCATTGTACAGCTATCTTTTTTGTAACAGATCCGGTAGTAGTGGTAAGTTTAACCAGGTATAGGCCAGAAACAAAATTCTTGGTATCAATAGCTATATTATGTTGCCCTGCCGATAGTTTACCGAAACAATTTTCGTAAACTTTTTGTCCGACAACATTAAATACTTCTATCGTTAAGTTTTGCAACTCTTTCAGGCTAAACGCCACATTCACTTTTCCATTTGCAGGATTAGGGTAAATATTTATGTTTTGCTCTTCGCTTACTTCAGCAATGCCTGAAACAACACTTGGCACTATTGACGCACTCTGGTAAACATACAGTGAACTATCACTCTGTACAAACAACACAATATGCACGGCGTTATTCACTGAGTCGTAAATAGATTTTGTTCCTGTATTGGAACCAAGCCCTGTTCCATTATCTATGCAATTACCTTGCGGACAAAAGCCCCAGGTATGATTCTTCTTCCAATTAAAATTGAATGATTGAGAACTACCTGCTGTAAATGGTTGCAATTTTTGCCCTAATGAATCTGGCAACATATCCTCTGCAACTGAATGGTATACTAACACATATTTAAACGCACTATCCGCATCACCACCCTTCGTTGCAGGCGTTGTCCCCAATGGTGGCTGAAATGCCGAAACAGGGTCTTCAGTGCTTTGATCCTGATTGTATTTCAGAGTGTCTATGGTAAGCACACCGCGTAACCTCAGCTTCATGGTCGAAAATGTATTTATATACGACTTTACAATTGCATTTAGAGAATACGTGTTAGTAGCAAGGTTGTAGGTGGCATTTGCACTTATTACAAAAGGAGAGCCTAGGGCCACTTCCTTCTGAATAAAAGCAGAAGAAAGGGTGTCTGGCGAAACATTATTCGTTGTTTTTGTTCCATCTAACTGACCATTGGGAACATTATTAACGTTATAGTAAACCATACGTGTGTTTTCGAATGGTTTATTGGTAACATCATTCATAAAATCAAGCCCCGGAAAGTTTGTATGGTAATCGATCAAATTGCAAATGCCATTATTCTTTGTAAAAACTGAATCAATGTTCGGCCCTGTCAAAAAGCAATTATGGCATGATGCTTGAGAAAAATCTTCGAACAATGGTTCTTTAACAGCAACTGAGTCTACCGATTGTGGTGATAGAACCAGAGTATCTTGTAAAGAGCCAGTACCTTTATTGCCATTTATCATATCAGCCCAAATCTTTATTACATATATTCCATTATGCGCCGGAATCCACGATTGGCTATGTATAAAATGATACTCGGTTTGAGGTGCTATAATCAGGCTATTAACAACATCTGATACCGTAGTTCCATTATTAATGGAGTAGTTAAGCTGCAAAGAAGTGATAGGTTCAGAACTGTAATTATGAATAGCACCTGAAAGTGTAACAGGTTTATTACGCTGCACAAACATTGGCAATGAAACCTTTGTTATCTTAAAAATAATACCGGTTTGCCCTGATGCATTCAACAATAAAACCGCTATAAAGCCTATACAGGAAAACACTTTTTTCAAGAGAGCATATTTTTAACAAAGCTATGAAATAGGGTTTGAAAAGCAAATCTGCCGGACGAGTAAATTAACATTCACCTCACATATTTTTCCTATACTCGTGGGTTGAAAAATCCCATTATGAAAAAGAACCTATTTACACCTGTACTGCTCGTTTGTATCATATTAGCTTCCTGTAATCACAAAACAGTTAATTATGCCAATGGCCCCGATGGAGCCAAGATTATAAAACTCAGGGAAAAGATAAAGCATGTAATTATTATTTACCAGGAGAACTGGAGCTTTGATGGCCTGTTTGGTTTTTACCCTGACAAACGTGTAAACAATCTTTTACACCCCAGAGGCAAAATTCTGGCGCAGGTGAGCCGCAAAGGATTACCGTTAGATACAGTTCCTATACCAACAATAGGTGAAGATGATGGCGAACAAGGCCCTGATAAACGCTTTTCGGATTTAAACAAAAAACATCCGGATGCAGTTTCGTACGACCTTAACGAATTTGTTTCAGCAATGGCTGATACAGTTACCGGAGATATAGTGCACCGTTACTATACTGAACTGCTTCAGGTGGATGGCGGCAAAATGGACAAGTTTGTAGCATGGAGCGATAACGGAGGGCTTGTAATGAGTTATTATAACGATACTACATTGCCTGAAGAACGACTTGCAGCCAAATATACCTTGTGCGATAATTTCTTCCATTCAGCTTTTGGCGGCTCATTCCTTAACCATCAATGGTTTATTTCAGCGGCTACTCCCTATTGGAAAAATGCACCGATCAGCAAGCGAAGTGATATACAATCTGACAAACTGAAAAAGTATGACAATCAGTATACCCCTGATGGATACGCTATAAACACTATCTATTCGGTTAATCAGCCGCATCCGAAAGAAGTAGCAGATTCGCTATTGCTACCCAACATAACAGCGCCAAACATAGGCGACAGGTTAAATGATGTCGGCCAAACATGGGCATGGTATTCCGGTGGGTGGAATGCAGCCTTGAAAGGAGATGATCAGCATGGATATTTCCAATACCACCATCAACCCTTTGTATATTATGAGAACTATAAAGACGGCTCAGAGAACAAAAAGAAACATTTAAAAGATGAAGTAGATTTTTTCGCTGCCCTTCATACTGATAGCCTTCCGGCAGTATCGTTCATCAAGCCATTGGGAATAAACAACGAACATCCCGGTTATGCTAATTTGCTTCGTGGACAGAAACATGTTGACTCAATTGTACAACAGGTTATGAAAAGCAAGTATTGGGAGAATACTGTTATTATAATTACGTATGATGAACATGGCGGCCGCTATGATCATGTTGCACCTCCTAAGATAGACCGTTGGGGGCCGGGTTCCCGTGTTCCTACCATAGTAATATCTCCTTATGCTAAAAAGAATTACGTTGATACTACACAGTATGAAAGTGTGTCAGTACTAAAACTATTGGAAACCATGTATGATATGCCTCCATTAAGCAAAAGAGACTCTGCTGCAAATGGAATGCTGAATGCGTTTGATCTTCAGTAAAATAATTTCTTCGTATACTCTGTTAATTCTTAATTAATGGGGAGCGGCTCTTGCTCCCTCGGGATGGATCGAAGTATCTTCTTTTTGCCACTAAGACACGAAGACACAAAGGTTCACTAAGCATTCTTTACCCCATTCCTTACTTTCCCCAAGCGGGGAAAGCGTTACAGTCCCTATGTATTTAAGTCTCCCCGCATTGGGGAGGTTGGAGGGGCGTGTAATTAAAACACGGGTTACACTTTTTCATTTTGTAACCCGTCAACATCCTGATTTTCAGCAGTAATTTCCAGCGTTTTTTGCTCATTTTGTAACCCGCCCTTAGTTTCACTTTGGGCTGCGGCGCATACAAAATTCTCTAATTGCAATAAATTTTCAGCCGACAGGTTTTGTACCATTTCGTTGGCAAACGCAAGCTCGTTTGTGTTTGTTTCTTCCATTGTATTGTTAATTGTGGGTATTGTTCAGCTTATAAGTGGTTCTACAAATTTAAACAATATGCTTACTATAGTAAAAATAAAGGAGATGGAG
>Ga0210386_10004495_pt1 | contig 11528 bp, 9 predicted proteins | sample IncBWH32OmetaG_FD_160091 | JGI IMG/M metagenome (GOLD analysis project Ga0210386, IMG submission 160091) | Forest soil microbial communities from Barre Woods Harvard Forest LTER site, Petersham, Massachusetts, United States - Inc-BW-H-32-O ... | reverse complement strand
GGTCACGATCTTTGAATCCCGCATCACCGTGGCTGAACGCGGCAAGCGCTGCCGCCTGATTCGCCTTCACCGCCGCCACCGCCCGCTCCAGCATCGCCTTGGCATCCGCCCCCGAGGCCCGGCCCTGCGCCTGGGCCACACCGGCCACCGCCAGCAGCAGCGTCAATCCTGCCGCCGCCGCGACACCGTGTGATGTCTTCATCATAACCTCCGCTGTGTGTCCGCTTGATCCGGTTCGGTCCGGCTTCAGAAGATCATCCACGCGAACACGTAGAGTGCATTGTTGTCGCCCGCATTGCGGCCGGATCCATCATAGTTCGACGTCCCGCCATTGAATTGGGTGTACAGCGTGTACTGAACACCCAGCTTTAGATTGACCCAGGGACCCGCCCAGGAGTCCGCCTTGCCAAATGGCACATAGTCCGCTTCAAAAATGAACGCGTTGCTGTTCGGCTTGCCGTTCGCGCTGCCGGTCAGTGGCGCAGGTGCATACAGCCCCGGGTCGGGCGTGCCCCAGGTCTTCTGCCAGCTCGCCGTCACGCCATAGGTCTGCAGATAGTAGTAGGTGGCCGTCAGCCTTATCTGATTCAGATCGTTGCTCGCCTGGCTCGCACTCCCCGCGTTGAACGTCCCCGAGAGATTTTGATGTTCGTGGTCGAAGATGCCAAGCAACGACACGATATGCGTTCCGTCACCGATATACTGGTAGCCGCCATCGATCGCATAGTCGGTGTAGCTGTCATGCCCCAATGCACCGATGCTGGTGAACGCGGACGTGGCAGGGTTGATATTGGAATGCAGGAAAATCGCGCCGACATGCGCCGACTGCCCATTCCAGTTCCACTCATACGCGGCCCGCAGATAGGGCGCCGGATTCGACGTGCTGCCTGGCCCATAAGCATTGCCCGTCCAACTCAGCAGCGACGGACCATACGTGTTGTACAGACCGGCTTCGAGATAGAGTGAACGATCGTACCAGGCATACAGCGTCGCCCCCAGCGAATTGCCGGTCAACCCGTTGGCCAGCAGCGGCTGCGCCGCCGGCGTCGGCACCAGCGCCGAGGCGACATACGGATAGCCCCAGGCATAGGTGGAGTTGTACGGGTCCTGCACCGTCGGTCCATTGTTGATGTCCAGGCCGACGCGCAGCTCGGTATCACCAACATGGAATGGGGTGGTCAGGCGCAGATCGGTGTTGTCCAGATGGAAGCTGCTGTCGATGCCGTTAAAGGTCACCTGCACGAATGAGCCCGCGTAATCGGCGATGCGGCCACCCGCAAACACACTGATCTGATCCATGGCGAAGTTGCCATTGTCGCCATAGTTGTTCGCCGCGGGCCCGCCCTGCCCCTTGGTGGTGTTGCTGTACGATCCCAGCAACATCAGCGAGAGCGGGATCGGTGTGGTGGCGTCTCCGCCGGTCTGCGTATAGCCGCCAATCTTGAATGCCCGTCCGAACGCCGTCAGTTGCGGACCGTAAGCGCCGATGTGACAAGAACTGCAGGGCTGCCCCGTCTGCTGCGCGAAATTGGGTACCGCCTGTGCCAGGCTCGGCAACAGCACGACAGTGATGGCCGCTACCAGTCCGTTTCTGATCCGGACCAGAATGTCAGGTGACATGCCCGATACCCTCTTGATGCGGTGGCAGCCGAACAACCAGCGTCCCGCGCACCCGCGCGGTCGGACGCACGGCTTCAGTGCAGGGTCGACAGGTAGGCGATCAGGTCAGCACGCTTTTGCACGTCCTTGAGCCCGGCATAGGTCATGATCGTGTGCGGCACGACCGTGCTCGGGTTACTGAGATAGGGGTCCAGCGTCGCTGCATCCCAGGTCAGCCCGGACCCTTTGTTGGCGGCCGAATAATGGAACCCCGGCACTGTGCCCGCATGCCGCCCGACGACCCCGAACAGGCTGGGCCCCACCATGTTCCGCCCTGGCTGCACCGAATGGCAGATGCCGCATTGTGACTTGAACACGGCAGCGCCGGCGGCGGCGTCCTGCGCCGCCGCCAGCCCGACAGACCACCAGGCGAAACCACCCAGGAATGCCGCAAGCAACACAGGTCCTGTTGTCATTAGAGCCTCACTTCCCACCCAGTTGACACCACGAGGTCCGGAAGCTTCTGACCCAATATCTCGACGTTCTCATTGATCTGAATCAAGGCGAGCGCACAATGCCACTATCGTGCACTCGACCATCGTGTCGAGTGCACGGTTGGCACGCATTTTCGTTTCTGTTTTGGAATCGGATAGACGGCAGCGGAATAGCGAAGGGCTATTCCGCCCTATTCCTCAGTTAGCTCCCGCAGCTCGCCCAGCCACGGCTCATACCGCCGCCACCGTTCCGTCTGCGTCTTGTACACCGGCTGCCGCGCCTGCCACACGCTCGCCGTCCTGACCTGGCGTTCATTCCACTCCGGCGCCAGGCACGCATCGTCCCACGACAGTCCGCAGAAATCGATCAGCTCGCGCGACTGCGCGTCACGATCGGACACCAGTTCCTCATACACCGTTTCGTAATGCACGCTGGACGGCAGCACCTCGCGCCAATGCGCCATCAATCGCAGATACTGCCAGTAGAAGAACACCAGATCTCCACGTTCTGCCGCGAAGTCCATGCGCGCGGTGAAGTAGATCGAATAGATCGACAGGCACGTATCTATCGGATTGCGCTTGCAATGAATGATCCGGGCCTTCGGGAACGCCACGTGGATCAGGCCGATCCACATGAAGTTGGGCGGCATTTTGTCAGTGACCCGAACCTCATCCGGACCGATATCACGCAGCACGGTCAGATAGTCATCTGCCATCCGCTGCATGCTCTCGGCGTTGAGATTGCGCACCCGGTTGGCGTCCCATCGCGGCCCCTGTTCCAGCCAGAACGGCAGCTCGCCGCCGCCGGCCACGCTGGGATGGCTGGACGGGATCTGCTCGGTGAGCGTGGTGCCCGACCGCGGCATGCCCAGCACCATCAGCGGCATTTCATCCGGCACCCCCAACGCCTCATGGGTGGCGAAATACTCCGACGTTAAACGATCGATCAGCTCATCGAACTGAGACGTCAGGCGCTGCCTGTCGAGCTTCGCGGTGCGATGGCGTATACGATTGGCGGCATCGAAATGCTGGATTGCCTGTTCGTAGTCCTTCGGGTTGCCCAGCGAGAAGTGCAGGATCATCAGCGAGAAATCGGCCAGCCCGCCCCGCTTGTGCAGGCGTTGCATGCCCTCAACCAACGGGCGGACGTCCCTCGGTCAGTTTCCGCGACATCGCCAGGCTGTGATAGGCGCTGATCGGCTGACGGCCGGTACTGATCGCGCGCTCGTACTCCTGGGCAGCTTGTTTGAACTGACCGGAATAAGACAGCACGTCGCCCAGCATCTTGCGAGCATCGAAATGATCTGGGCTGCCCGCCAGCATGCGGCGCAGCACCTGCTCGGCGTCGCCTTGCCGTTCCTCCGCCATGTAGGCCTTCGCCAGTGCCGGGCGGCCCAGGTCGGACTGCGGCGCAACGACCGACGCGCGATGCAAAGCCTTGATCGCCTCCGGCCGACGCGACAGCGACAGGCACAGCGTGCCAATCCGCGCATGCGCGTCCGCCAGCTTCGGCGACAGCTCCACCGCGCGGCGCAACGCGGCGAGGGCCTGGATCTCATTGCCCTGCTGCTCCAGCGCAACGCCAAGCATGTGGCGCGCCGGGGCAAAATCCGGCTTCGCCGCCATAGCGCGCCGATAGGCACCGATGGCCTCGGGCAGGCAGCCGGTTTGCAGCAGCACGCTGCCGAGATCGAACCAGGTCTGGTGATTGGACGGATCCGGCCGCGCCGCCTGTCGCCACGCCTTGACGGCATCCATCGGCCGCCGCGCTGCCAGGTAACCGCGCCCCGGGTTGATATAAGCGGCCGCGGACTGCTCATCGGACGGCGGTGCCTCGGCCGGCACTGGTGCCGGCGCCACCGACGGCCCGAGGCGCAGCACGCGCAGCAGCGGCGAAAAATTGTTGGTCAGGCGACCCGCCTCGGTGAGCGCGCTGTCTCGCTTCATCGTCAGCGGGTTCACGGCCTGGACCGACGGCGTGGCGATAGTCTTGGCCGCGATCTTGGCACCGGGGGCGATCGCGCAGCACTGCTTGAACTTCCTGCCGCTGCCGCATGGGCAGGGATCGTTCCGGCCGGGACCTTCGCCGCGCGGCCGATTGACTGCATGGGACATGCTCGTGTTGGCAGGCGAGCACAGAATTGGCGCGGACGCGCCCCTGGGTCGGCTCCCCTGCCTGCTTCCCTGTCAGCCCGCCAGCAACCCAAGGCTCGCCACCAGCGCCTGCCGCTTGTCCAGCGCAAACCGTTCCGTCTCGGCCTGCACACGCGACAGCTCTTGCCACACCGCCACCCACGCCTCGGGCGCGCGCAATGCCGCCAGCCGCGCCTGGTCTGAATCGGCACGGCCGCGCACCGCATCGCGCACGGCGGCCGCAAGGCCGGTGCGCAGCAGATCCATGAAGGTGGAGAAATCCCCTTCGCCGCGCAGCGTGTCGGCCAGCGCGTAGGCGCGCGTCGCCGGCAGGTCGGGCAGCGCGGCCAACACCTCTTCGACCAGGCCGGCGATTTTCAGCCCGTCCTCCTCGGCCAGCAGCAGCGCGCGGCCGGGCGAACCTTCGGCCAGCGTCACCAGCCGCGCGCGTTCGTCCACCGCGAGGTCTGGCCGGTAGGTGCCGAGCAGCTCCGCCATGGTGGCGTCGTCGAGCGGATCCAGCCGCAAACGGCGGCAGCGGCTGCGGATTGTGGGCAGCAGCCGGCCCGGCGCAGCGCAGCACAGGAGGAGCAGGGCGCGTGCCGGCGGTTCCTCGAGGATCTTCAGGAGGGCGTTGGCCGAGGCCTGGTTCAGGTCCTCCGCCCCGTCGACGATCACCACGCGCCAGCCCCCCTCGGCCGGCGTCAGCGCCATGAAGCCGCCGATACGGCGGACGTCGTCAACCGCGATCTGGGTGCGCGCGCGGCCGGTCTTCTCGTTCACCCCCAGCTCGATGGTGAGCAGGTCGGCGTGCCCACCCGCGGCGACGCGGCGGAACGCCGGATGTGCCGGGTCAAGAAACAGGTTGTCGGTCGTCGGCAGGCCGGCGAGCAGGCGACGGGCAAAGCGAAACGCCAGTGTCGCCTTGCCGACACCCGTTGGCCCGGTGATCAGCCAAGCATGGTGCAGCCGGCCGGCCCGCAGCGAGTCGAGGATGGTGGCCTCGGCGGCGGCGTGGCCGAGCAGCAGGGGATTGGAACGAGGGTCAGGCGCGGACATCACCGACGATCCTACATCGCCGCGTGCGGATCCACCCAGATCAGACTTGAGTGCGGCTTTCGCGATGGTCTGGCGGAGGATATCGGCAGTGGCACACCACGCCGGGTGCGGTTCAAGCCGCTCAGACGGACGCCGCACCACCCGGCATCGCCAGAACATCGCCAACAGCCCGCAACACTGCGTTGTACACCGCCTCCGCGGTCTCGTCCGCGCTCACCACCACACACCGTTCCGGCGCACCCGCCGCGATTTCCCGGAACCCCGCATTCACCCGCCGATGGAAAAATCCGTCCATCCGCTCATACCGGTCGGCGTCCATTCCGCGCTGCAGCTGCCGCGCCACCGCAACATTCTCCGACACGTCCAGTACGATTGTCAGGTCCGGGTGCACCCCCACCAGCCCGATCAGCGCCGCGATGAACCCGCGGTCCACCCCCAGCCCGTACCCCTGATAAGCCATCGTCGAGTCGTAGAACCGATCGCACACCACCCACATCCCAGCCTCCAGCGCCGGACGGATGGTCCGCTCCACATGCTCCGCCCGCGCGGCAAAGTGCAGCAGCGTCTCCGCTTGCGGCGAGAACGCCACCTCACCGCCCAGCAGCAGCGACCGCAGCACCTCCGCTCCGGGTGCCCCGCCCGGCTCGCGCGTGCGCAACACCGGTTGCCCGCGTGCTGTCAGCGCCTCGGACAGCAGCCTCGCCTGGGTGGATTTGCCTGCCCCCTCGCCGCCTTCCAATGTGATGAACCGGCCGGTCATGGCCGAGACACGACGAACCCTGGCGGCAGCCGCCTCATCCGTGTCCGCCCAGCACCATGTGCAACAACACCGCTATCGCGCGGCCGGGCAGGCTCACCCGCGGCACCGCGGCACCGGTCACCAGCGGCCATTCCGCCGCCGGAACTCCCTGCCCGCCCACGATCAGCTTGCCCACCACGGTGCCCTGCGCCACCGGCGCCACGATCGGGGACTGATAGCTCAGCTTCACCTGCGCGCTCTGCCGCCAGCCATGCGGCATGGTCAGCACAAGGTCCTTGCCCATCACCAGCGGCACCGTTGGCGCTGTGCCCAGGTACACCGGCGCGCGGTCCACCACATCGGCGGCGCGGAACAGCGTCACATCCTCGAAATTCGCGAACGCCCAGTCCATCAGGCGTTCGCCCTCCTCCGCCCGCTCGCGCATCGTCGCCATGCCGTTCAGCACCAGGATGATCCGCCGCCCGTTGCGCTCGCTGCTCGCCACCAGCCCGTAGCCGCCAGCCTCGGTATGGCCGGTCTTCAACCCGTCGGCGGTGCCACGCATCACCAACGGGTTCCGATTATCTTGTGATATGTTATTGTATTTGAAGGTTTTCAGCGAGTCGTAGTGATAGTATTGCGGGAAGTCGTGGATGATATGCCACGCCACCATCGCGATGTCGCGACAGCTCATGTAATGCCCATCGGCCGGCCAGCCGGTCGCGTTCAGGAAATGGGAATGCGCCAGGTCCAACTGCTTCGCCGTCTGGTTCATCAGGTCTGCGAACTGCTCCTCGCTGCCCGAGATCGCCTCGGCCAACACGACGCAGGCGTCATTGCCCGAATCGACGATGATTCCCCGGATCAGGTCTTCCACGGTCACGCTGGCCCCAACCTGGACGAACATCTTCGAGCCGCCCATCCGCCAGGCCTTCTCACTGACCAGCAGTTCGTCCGTGAGCTTCATCCGCCCCGCGGCAAGCCGCGAATAGACGATGTACAGCGTCATCAGCTTGGTCATCGACGAGGGGGGCACCTCGGTATCCGCGTCCTTGTCGAGCAGCGTCGCCAGCGTTGCGAAGTCAATGATCACGGCCCACTGCGCGGTGGTGTCCACCGGACCCAGCGGCGTGTTGGCCGGGCTCGCGGGCGGCAATGACGAGTGCGGCGGCCGCGCCGGCTTCGGCGCTGGCGCATGCCGCAGCTGGCCCCAGGCGGGACCGGCGCGGACTCCGGTCAGAATCCCGGGCAAAACCATCGATCCAAGCAATGCTAGGCGCCGGGTCAGCATGTCGCCCTCCTCTATCGCACCACGATCCGTCCGTCGGGCACGCCGGCGGCCACGGTTTCGTCCAGCAAATGGTCGGCCTGCGTAACGTCAGGAATCGGGCCGATCATCACGCGAAAATTCTCGGTCCGCCCTTCCGTATGGCTCACCACGGTGGCGCCGAGCTGGGCCACCGCGGCGCGCTGCATGTTGGCGAATTCATAGGTCGGGAAGCCGCCCAGCTCGATCCACAGCGTGCCCGGATCGGGCGCGGTCTGGGTGAGCGTTTCCGCCAGCCGCAACGGCACGCTGACGGCCGGCGTCGCGCTGACGGCCGGCCCCGCAGCAGCCGTGACCGGGCCCGCACTGCCACGCGCGCCCGCTGGCGGCGCCAGGCTCGCCGCCTCCACCGCCCCACGCGGCGCCGCAGCCACCGCCAGAACCGGCGCACCGGGCAGTGCCGCCTGCGCCTCCTGGCTCTCGCGCTCCAGCACCTGCACCCGCACGCGCGCCACGCCGCCCGGCGCGAATCCCAACAACTCGGCCACGCGCCGGGTCACCGCCAGCATCCGCCGCGATGTCGACGGGCCACGGTCGTTGATCCGCACCAGCACCTGCCGTCCGGTCTCCAGATTGGTCACCCGTGCAATGCACGGCAGCGGCAAGGTTTGGTTCGCCGCCGCCATCGCCGTCTGATCGAAGCTCTCACCATCCGCCGTCAGGTCCCGATGGTCACTGCCATACACCTCGGCCAGCCCGGTCTCATCCAGTCGCAGCGTGGCCCGCGGATACCACCACACCCCCCCGGCCTGGTACGGCTCGCCCAACACATAATGCGGCGACGGCAACGACGGTGGCGCGCAGGACGCCAGCAGCGCACCCAGCAGCAGCGGCGCCAGGCGCCTCACGCCGTGATCCCATCGCCAATCAAACCCACGGCGATCACGTAATAATCCGAGGGGTTGTAGCGCCGCACCGCGGTGAAATTGCCGTAGGCCAGGAACGCATCCCCCGTTGGTCCATCTGGCAGAATCAGTGCCGCCTCGGTGTCCGGCGGCGCCAACGCCCGCCCATCCGCTGCGCCAAGGCCGCGCCGTACCCAGTCCCTGATCGGCTTGCGGTTGCCTCGCCCGCTGTCCGTCACGTCAAAACCCGACGGCAAGGTGACCGGCTGCCCCCAGCCTCCCCCCGCCTTCCACCCACTGTCGGCCAGATAATTCGCGATCGAAGCCAACGTGTCCGGCACGCTGGTCCAGATATTGCGCTGCCCGCGCCCATCGAAATCCACCGCGTAGCGCAGATACGCACTCGGCATGAACTGCGGCTGTCCCATCGCGCCCGCGTAGCTGCCTGTCATCCGTGCTGGCGTCACATCGCCATGATCCAGAATTCGCAGCGCCGCCATCAGCTCTGCGCGGAAGAACGCAGCGCGCCGGCCTTCCCATGCCAACGTCGCCAGCGCCTGCACCACTTGGAAGTTCCCCAGCTCCGTCCCGAAGCTCGACTCGAGCCCCCAGATCCCCATGATCACGCCAGCCGACACGCCATACACATCATAGATCCGCGACAGCAGCGCGCGATTGCGCGCATACGCCGCCCGCCCATTGGCAATGCGCTGATCGCTGATCACCAACGCCCGATACCGCGCCCAGGTCATCGTGAACTCAGGCTGATGGTGATCCAGCTCGATCACCTTCTGATTCGGCGTCAGCCCCGCGAACGCCCGGTCCAATGTCGCCGGGGCAATGCCCCCGCGCCGCGCCTCGGCGCGCATGCTCGACAAAAACGCATCAAAGCTGCCCGACGCAGCCTGAGCCCGACCCAGCATCACCGCGGGAATCGCGGCAGCCACCAACGTGCGACGCAACATCCCACCTGTCTGCCACGATGCCCCCAGGCGCCGCAATCAAAGGTGTCATGCCGCATCGACCCTCGCCTGCACCATGATGTGAGCCAGACAAGGTCATGGCTTCGCCGCGCCCCCCACCAGGGGGCTTTGTGGCCTTGACCGGAGTTCCAGACGGCAGCGCCCTCTGGCGGTGTCAGGGGCGGCGCCCCGGCCTCACGTGCGTCACATCATTGGCGCTTGGCTAGCGTAGCGGCGTTGGCGCGGCTATGGTCCGCGCGCCTGACGATCCCCGCCCGGACACTGGCGGCGCATGCTCGGGGTTTGGCTGACAGGAAGGGGGCCCGCTTTTTGGTTTGCATCCGCGCCGCGCTGCTCGCAGTTGCTTTGCTGCTGCCTGTACTGCCGATCAGCCCCGCCGCCGCGCAAAGCGCCCCGCCGCCACCGGCCGCTCAACCAGCGCCGTTGCCGACGGTTGCCGTGCCGTCGCATCCGGTGACAACGCCGGTTCTTCCGGCCGCGCCGCCCGCCGCCTCGCCAGGCGCGCCGACCGCGTCACCGGTCGCGCGTGCGCCCGCGGCGGCGCCTCCGGTGCTGACGCCGGCGCCTGGCACGATCCAGTCGATTCACGTCGAGGGCAATCAACGCATCGAGACCGGCACGATTCTCTCGTACATGCTGGTGCAACCCGGCGATCCGTTCGATCCTGGTCGGATCGATCGCAGCCTGAAGACGCTGTATGCGACCGGTCTGTTTCAGGATGTCAGCCTGACCCGGCAGGGTGATATCCTGGTGGTGAAGCTGATCGAGAATCCGCTGGTGAATCGCGTCGCGTATGAAGGCAACAGTGTCGAGAGCGACGACCAGTTGAAGGATGTGGTGCAGTTGCGACCGCGCGCGGTGTTCACACCGGCCGCAGCCGAGGCGGATCGTCAGCGAATCCTGGATGCCTATGCCAAGCGCGGTCGTTTCGCGACGGTAGTGACGCCGCAGATCATCCGGCTGCCGCAGAACCGCGTTGATGTGGTGTTCCAGATCAGTGACGGGCCCAGCGCGTTCATTGCCCGCATTGCCTTTGTCGGCAACCGCGCGTTCAGCGAGAGCCGGCTGACCGATGTGATCAACTCGCGCGAGCACACCTGGTGGCGTTTTCTGTCGACCTCCGACGAATTTGATCCGGCGCGTATCAACTTCGACAAGGAGCTGTTGCGCCGATACTATCTGAAGAACGGGTATGCGGATTTCGACATCAAGGATGTGTCGACCGAGCTGGCGCCGGACCGATCCGCGTTTTTTCTGACCTTCACGATCAGCGAGGGCGCGCGGTATCGGATCGGCAAGGTCACGATCAATTCGCAGTTGCGCGGCCTGGACGGTAATTCGTTGCGCAAGGATCTGCAGTTCGACGAGGGTGACTGGTACGACGGCGAGGCCGTTGGCCGTACGGCGGACGACATGGAAACCGATGTCCGCAGCCGCGGCTATTCATTCGTGGAAGCCAAGCCTGACGTCACGCGGAACCAGAAGACGCACACCGTCGACCTGACCTTCACGGTTGACGAGGGACCGCGGGTCTATGTCGAGCGCATCGACATCGTCGGCAATGTGCGGACCAAGGACAAGGTGATCCGCCGCGAGATGCGTCTGGCCGAGGGCGATGCGTTTGATGCCGCGGCGGTGCGCCGCAGCCGCCAGCGCCTGGAAGATCTTGGCTACTTCAACACTGTGACGGTCACGCCCAGTCCTGGATCGACACCAGACAAGGTGACGCTGAACACGACGGTGCAGGAGAAATCGACCGGCGAGGTGACACTGGGTGGTGGCTACGCGACCGACGCGGGCGCCCTGGTCGATGCGGGAATCTCGGAGAACAACCTGATCGGCACCGGTATGTCCGCCTCGATCAACGGCGTGCTTGCCCAGCGTGACAGCTCGATCGATGCCTCGATCACCAATCCGTATACATTTGACCGCAATCTGGTGACCGGCGCGGATGTGTTCCTGGTGCAGACCAATTATCTCGGCACCGAACCGTATGACGAAAAGCGCGTCGGATTCGCCGTGCGCATGGGCTACGACTTCAATGACCACCTGCGGCAGTCCTGGAGCTACACGCTGGTTGGACGAACGGTGTACAATGTCCAGACCGGTGCGAGCTTCTACATCCAGAACGCCCAGGGCTACTCGCTGCTGTCACAGGTCAGCCAGCAGATCACGCTCGATTACCGCGACAGTAAGGTCGACCCGCATAGCGGCAGCGAGATCAGTTTCGGCACCGACGGCGCCGGATTAGGTGGCAACGCGGAGTTCATCCGCACCCGCGTTGACGGCCATTACTATGTCCCGCTCGAGCGGATGATGGGAAGTCCGGACTGGGTCGTCGCGCTGTCT
>Ga0210386_10004493_pt1 | contig 11528 bp, 8 predicted proteins | sample IncBWH32OmetaG_FD_160091 | JGI IMG/M metagenome (GOLD analysis project Ga0210386, IMG submission 160091) | Forest soil microbial communities from Barre Woods Harvard Forest LTER site, Petersham, Massachusetts, United States - Inc-BW-H-32-O ... | reverse complement strand
CGGATAGTACGAGATCGGATAATCCAATATCGGGCAGCCCACTGGCGGCCCAGTTCATGGTGATCGCCAAGGAGCCCGTGCCCGGCCGGGTCAAGACCCGGCTCACCCCGGCCTACACCCCCGCCGAGGCGGCCGAACTCGCCGAGGCCGCCCTGGCCGACACCCTGGCCGCGGTCGCGTCGGTCAGCGTCACCCGCCGGATCCTGGCCCTGGCCGGCTCACCCGGCCGCTGGCTGCCGCCTGGCTTCGACGTCATCGCCCAGCGCGGCGGCGGCCTCGACGAGCGGCTGGCCTGGGCCCTGGCCGACGCGCTGGTCACCAGCCCGGATCCGCTGGTGTTCATCGGGATGGACACCCCGCAGGTGACGCCCGCCCTGCTGGCCCAGGCGGTCGAGCCGCTGGTCTCCGGGGCCGCGGACGCCACCTTCGGGATGGCCGAGGACGGCGGCTTCTGGCTGCTCGGCCTGCGCGAGATCGATCCCGCCCTGGTGCTCGGCGTGCCCATGTCGCGCGAGGACACCGGGGCCGTTCAACTGGCCAGGCTGCATCGTGCCGGGCTCCGGGTCCGGATGCTGCCTGAACTGGCCGACGTCGACACCGCCGGCGAGGCCGAGCGGATCGCGGCGGCCGCGCCCGGCTCCCGCTTCGCGGCCCGCGTACGGGCGCTGGGCCCCCGGGCGCTCGTCACCGTCAGGTAGCAGGGCGTTTTCCGCCGCTTCGGACGCCCGCTCGTCGCTGAGAGTGGTTAAATACAACTGGTTGTACGAAGTTCGTGAACGTGTCACAGCGCCTGCGAAGTTCGGACCGTGGGCGTCCTGGATTTCCGAACGCCAGCCCGATACCGGGCTGTCCGCATGGGCAGTGGTCACCACAACCCGGGAGCACACGCCCGTGCGCTCTCGAAGTCGTCACAGTAGGAGAAGTGCATGCCTCAGGGCACCGTGAAGTGGTTCAACTCGGACAAGGGCTATGGTTTCATCGCCCCCGACGACGGCTCGGCCGACGTCTTCGTCCACCACTCCACCATCAAGATCGACGGATTCCGCACTCTTCAGGAGAACCAGCGGGTCGAGTACACCGCTGGCCGTGGCCCCAAGGGGCCGCAGGCGGAAGAGGTCCACCCGCTGTAACACAGTTCACGGCACACGCCAGAAGGGGCGGCCCCGGATAACCGGAGCCGCCCCTTTCAGTGTGCTCAGGCCACCGGGCCGGTGACCGTGACCAGGCTGCCGTAGCTGAGGTAGCCGTACGCCGTCTTGGCCGCGTCCCAGGGCAGTTCGACGCAGCCCAGGCTCTGGTAGTACCCGTAGCTGTACCGGTCGAACTGGTGCACCGCGTCGCCGCCGTTGAAATAGTTCGCGTAGTAGACCGGGTCGTCGTACTTCGATCCGTCCGGGTTCGTTCCCTTCATGTAGCTGAAGTAGAACTTCAGGTACACGGGGAAGGTCCCGTCCACGGTGGGGGCGGCCGGGATGCCGGTGTTGGCCAGGCTCTTGAGCACCACCCGGCCGTTGTGCCAGATGGTGATCGTCTCCGGCGAGTGCTGGCTGGCCAGCGCGTAGGTGTAGCCGTTCGGGTTGTTCTTGCCCTGGGCCACCGCCGTGAGCAGGTGGTGCCACACCGTGTTGCCCGCGCTGCCGTCCATGGTCAGCCCGGTCACCGACTCGAAGGCCCGGACCGCGCCGACGTCGAGGATGTTGCCCGAGCCGGCTTTCCACTGGCTGGTCAGGTTCGACGGGTAACTGTTTTTCCAGCTGAACGTCCCGGCCGGGGCCTGGTACGCGGCGGACAGCTCGGCGCTGGCGTTGCCCGGGCTGATGACCGTCTTGGACTTCGGCGTCCAGGTAAACGGCAGGTAGCCGAGCTGGCTGAGCAGCTGCTGCAGGCGCAGGGTGCTAAACGAGCCGGTGGTCCAGGTCACGGTACTCCCCGAGCCCAGCAGCCCGCCCGAGCCCGCGCTGGCCCCGCCGACCGAGACCATCCCGGTCGCGCCGGCCGGGATCTTCAGCGTCACCTTGGTGTTCTCGAAGAAGCCCACCGCCGGGGTGAAGACCGCGGTGTCGCCCTCGACCTGCCAGCTGCCCGTGATGTGCGGCGAAAGCTGGGGCATCGGGGTGTTAGCGGCGAGCGGAGCGGAGAACTGCACCTTGATCGGGGCCGCGCCGTTGACGCCCTTGGCGCCCGCGGCCGGGGTTACCGACACCATGTTGAGCGGGGCAGCCGGCGCGTCCTGCTTGGCCGCGGCCGCGGCCTGGGCGGGCGTCACCGGGGCGGCGTGGCTGCCCGGCGAGGCGAAGGCGACAACCCCGACCCCCGCGGCCAGCACCATCGCCGCGCTGGTGGCGGTCAGGGCCAGGCCTCGTCTCCCCTTCAATCGCGACCCGCCCGGTTTGGCTGCGGCGGTCCCGTCAGTGTCCAGCATTGGCTGGCGTTTGCGGAACCATCCGGATCGCGACACGGCGCCTTCCCCTCCACGAAATTTTCACAATCGGATAACAGTAGGAACCCAAACTCCCGGAGCAAGCAAGGTCGGATAACGACTCCTCCAACACTCAGACGCGCATCCACACCAAAAGGTTGCCGGCCGGCAGCTATCTCCGCCCGGCGAAAAGCGCGGCCCGGCCACGCCGAGCCAATCTTGCTATGCGTGATCAAGCGAATACTTGTCGAGCATCGCTCTGGCCAGGGCGGATGCCCGCAGGTGGTGCCGCCCGCGACAGGAGGCCGGGCTGATCACGAGAATAGCCGCTGCCGCCGCTTCCCGCCCACCGGGGGCGGCCCAGGACCTAGCCAGCCGGGAGCCGCCGAGGCCACCGCGCGCCCTCAGCACGACAAGGCCTGCCACCCCGAGCGGCAATCCGGCAAAACGCGCGCATAATTGCATCCGCCGGCAAATGCCGACAGCTGCAATAGCCTGCTATTTACCGCGGCACCGGCCCTTCGCCGAAGGTACCTTAAAATGCGCGGCCACGGCTATTAATATGTCCAGCGGACGGCCGCTTGCCCGTAATTTTCGCACCGCCGCGGGCCGCCACCATGGGATCATCGCCGCGAAGCGTGTCGTACCTAGGTCGTCGGAAGGGCCGGGCCATTCCCCCCTTTGCCGGGCCTCTGCTCGCCGCCGCACAGGCTCGTGACCTGCCCGGGCAGGCTCCCGCCCACCGACACCGTAACTCTACCGAAATATCTGCTGTTCACTGACAGAGTCGTAATAATTACTCTTCGTCACTATCGATGACCTGCCATCACCCCAGGCGACGCGGCCTGTCCTATCACGGAGCGATCTCGATCCGGCCGATACGCCATCACCTGCGACGTAATAACTTGGCAATGAATTGCCAAGGTTCGTCCTGGCTTTCGGGTTGGAACCGGACAAAACACGAATCTTCTCGATTTCCTGTAATCGCCTTCGGGCGGGTCTAGGTTGATCCATCGGGAGCGTCACAGCGGACATCCATGGAGGTGGATTGAATGCTCAGCGGGCATCGGTCCGCATGGCGCCGTCGCGGTAGGAAAAGTCGTGCGGCGCGCATTGCGGTCCCCCTCGCCATACCGATGGCGTTGGGGCTGACCCTCGGGATCATCCTCGCGGTCTCGGGAGGTCCTGTTGCAACCATTAACCAGTCGGCGATGGGCGCGTGCGGCTCGCCGTCCGCGAGCCCCGCGGTATCCGGCAGCCCGGCGGCGGCCGCGAGTGCCTCGGCCTCGCCCTGCCCGTCGGCCAGCGGGAGTGCCGGTACAGCTGCCACCGCGGCGGTCCCCGCCGCGCCGACCTTCGCCAACGGCCAGACCGCGTTCTTCCAGCTCGGCGACCTGGCCACCAACCCGGTCGACGGGACCGGCGCGGCGATCAACTTGAACCAGACCGCGGCGCAGGCCGCCGCGTCGATGAACTGCACCATCACCGTGCCCGCCAAACCGCTGAGCGCCAGGGGCCTGGCCACGCCATGGCAACTCGGCGACGGCTGCTCGGAGGCGACCACCGGGACCGAGGGCTCGTTCGTCGAGGCGACCATCCTGTCCCCGAACGGGGCGCTGCAGGTGTACAACCCGCTGGTCATCACCGCGGGCACCACCCCGGCTGAGGCACCGGTCGTGCCCACCATCCCGCGCGGGTCGCAGGTCATCATCGACGTCGGCTTCAACGGCACCAACCTGGTGCTCGAGGGCCGCGGTGCCCGGCAGGGCAACTGCGTCGATGCACTGGGCCAGTCGGTCATCGGCCAGGTCTCGGCGTGCAACGCGGTGAACTTCTACCGGCTCGCCAACTCCGAGATCGCCAGCGGACGGCTGCAGGTGCCTGCCCGCGGTAACTCCGAGGACGGGCAGCCGTGCCTGACCGTGCGTGATTTCGCGGTCGTCGACCAGGACCAGAGCGACAACGTGGTCACGTCGTACCTGATGAACGCCAACGGCCAGATCGCGCAGGACACGGCGGCCAACACGACCGCCCTGACCGGGGCCACGACCCTGGTCAACGGCAGCGACGACAAGCTGCTGGCTGCGTTCCTCGACCCGGCCAACGGCTGTACCCCGTTCACCGCGCCGGACATCACGGACCCGGCCGGGAGCTCGGCATCGCAGGCGCTGAACGAGCTCAGTGCCCGGGTCAACCAGCAGGGCGTCGTCGCGGTCGTCCCGCCGAACGACGAGATGACCCTGGTCAACGGCGCCTACAGCATCGCCAAGACCAACGTCTACCGGTCGCTGGTGGACCAGCCACTGCTGGCCGCTAACACCAACGCCACGCAGGTCGCGATGGCCTACTGCCAGAACATGGCGAACATCGCGCCGGCCCGCAACCAGCTGGACATGGCCCGCGAGCTGAACTTCGGCACGCCGGTCGCGGCCATCGGCAACGACCTCGCCACGTTCATGGGCAACCGGCTGGCCATGTCCTTCGCCAACCTGGGCTGCAACAACTTCGGTCTGACCGACCCGGTGAACGTCACGGTCGACGGCAACCAGGTGGCGACTGCGGTGGCCTACAGCCTGGCCCAGCAGAAGGCCGTGGCCCCGGCCGCAGCCGGCGCGTCGGCGTCGGCCTCGGCCTCGGCTAGCGGTACGGGCGCCGGCACCGGCACTACCACCGGTGGCCAGGGCGGCGGGACGAACGGCCCGCCGAGCAAGCACCACCGCCGGGGCCACAGGTACCAGAACCCGTCCCACATGTAGGTACGGGAACCTTTGTCCGGCTAGCTGACGCTCCACCCGCGAGGTGGCCCTGGGTTCCCAGGGCCACCTCGCTTCTTTCGGCGCGGATATCGTGGACATAAGGGAAACAGCACCTTCCCCACACCTACCCTCGGAGGCCATGGTGAGCTCAGTCTTCGTCGTCGACGCGTGCCGGACGCCCATCGGGAAGGTCAAGGGCGCGCTGGCGGGGGTGCGACCCGACCACCTGGCCGCCGACGTGATCAGGGCCCTGGTCGGGCGCAACCCGGCGCTGGACGTGGCCGCGATCGACGACGTCTACTGGGGCGCGGCGAACCAGGCCGGCGAGGACAACCGGAACGTGGCCCGGATGGCCGTGCTGCTGGCCGGGCTGCCGGTGGAGATACCGGGCGCCACGGTGAACCGGCTGTGCGGTTCCGGGATGGAGGCGGTCGGCGACGCGGCCCGGGCCATCGCGGCCGGCGAGGCAGACATCTGCCTGGCGGGGGGTTCGGAATCCATGACCCGGGCCCCGTTCGTGGTGGCGCGCTCCGCGGATCCATTCCCGCGCGCCCTGGACCTGGCTGACACCCGGCTCGGCTGGCGACTGGTAAGCCCGCGGATGCAGGAGCTCTACCCGCCGATCACCCTGGGCGAGACCGCGGAGAACGTGGCGGACAAGTACGGCATCACCCGGCAACGCCAGGACGAGTGGGCGCTGCGCAGCCACCAGCTGGCCGCCGCCGCCCGCGATGCCGGGCGGTTCGACGCCGAGACCGTGCCGGTGACCGAGTGCCCGGAGTTCCGCTCCGACGAGAGCATCAACGCCCGCCTCACCGCCGAGGATCTCGCCAGCAAGAAGCCGGCCTTCCGCAAGGCCGGCACGGTGACCGGGGGCAACTCCTCGCCGCTGAACGACGGCGCGGCCGCGTTGCTGCTGATGTCGCAGGACGCCGTGCGCCGGGCCGGGGTGACCCCGCTGGCCCGTTACGTCGGCTCCGCGGCGGCCGGCGTGCACCCGGACTACATGGGGATCGGGCCGGTGCCCGCCATGCACAAGGCGCTCGGCCGGGCCGGGTGGCGGCTGGACGAGGTCGGCCTGCTTGAGATCAACGAGGCGTTCGCGGCGCAGTCGGTGGCGGTCGTGGACGAGCTCAAGGCCGACCCGGGCCTGGTCAACGTCAACGGCGGCGCGATCGCCATCGGCCACCCGCTGGGCTGCTCCGGGGCTCGGATCGTCACCACCTTGCTGCACGAGATGCGCCGCCGGGGCACCGCGCGCGGGGCCGCCACCATGTGCATCGGCGTCGGCCAGGGCATCGCCTCCCTCTGGGAAGCCGCCTGACGGAGTCGCCCGATTGCTGCGACTGGCGAGCCGCAGGTGTGGTCAGGCGGGGGGTTCTGGTCCGGTCTCGGCGAGCACGGCGGTCATGGCCTCGCGGACCTGGCTCTCCCCGGCGCCGAGTCTGGCCAGCGCCTGGGCTGCGGCCTGGTCGTCCGCGCGGAACAGGGCGAGCAGCAGGTGCTGGGTGCCGATGTGGTAGTCGCAGCGCGCAGCCGCTTCGGCTAGCACTGCTGATATCACGCCTTCGGCCGGGTGGGGGCGTGGCCCAGGCTCGGCCTGCGGCTGGTCCTGGGCGGAGGCCAGGCCGACCTGCTGGCGTACCTGGTCCGGGTTGGTTCCGAGCCGCTGAAGCGTCCGCGCCGCCACGCTCTCGTCCTGGCCGACCAGGCCGAGCAGGAGGTGACCGGGGTCCCAATGGTCACAGCCGAGCTGCCGGGCATGACGCCAGGCAAAGGCAATCGAGTTACGGGCCGGACCGGTGAAGGGGATGTAGCCGGTGGTGCGGGTGTGGATGCCGAAGGTGTGCTTACGCCTGCGGCTAAGAGCGGCTACCTGGGTGTGCACGATCCACCTGGTGCGGGAGCCCAGGTCGGATAGTGGTGCTGACATGGATGCCTCCTGGCCGATAACTACTTCCCATGAGTATACGCTGAGCGTATTTTGATAGGCATGAGAGTACGGGTCAGCACGCTGACCGGGGTCGGGCCGTGATCCGCTTTGGCCTGCGGCTGACCGTCAGCGGTGGCCGCGAGGCCGTCATCCGCCTGGTCGTGCTAGCGGTCGCGGTCGGGCTCGGTGTCGGGTTGCTGCTGATCGCGATCTCCAGCGTCAACGCGGTCAACAGCCAGAACGACCGCCACGCCTGGCTGGACACGACGCCCGCTACCCACAGCACGACTTCGCGCCATGACCCGCTGTGGGGCCGGGTCACCGACGACAGCTTCAACGGGCAGGACATCATCCGGGTCGACGTCGCGGCCACCGGCCCGACCTCGCCGGTGCCGCCAGGTATTCCCCGCGATCCGGGCCCGGGCCAGTACTTCGTCTCGCCCGCGCTCAGCAAGCTCCTGGCCAGTACCCCGAGGGACGAGCTTGCCGCCCGCTACCCGGGACATCGGATCGGCATCATCGGCGACACGGCCCTGCCCGCGCCGAATAGCCTGATCATCATCGTGGGCCGTACCCCGTCCCAGATGGCGCACCTGGCCGACGCCGGCGAGGTGACGAGCATCAACACCACCCCGTCCAGCAGCTGCAACGGCTTCAACTGCGCGGTCCGGGAGGGCATCAACGCCACCGGCATCGACCTCATCCTGTCCGTCGCGGCGCTCGCGCTGCTGGCCCCGGTGCTAATCTTCATCGCCACCGCGACCCGGCTGTCAGCCGCGCGCCGGGAGCAGCGGTTCGCCGCGATGCGCCTGGTCGGCGCGACGCCCAGGCAGATCTCGCTGATCGCGGCCGTCGAGTCCACGGCGGGCGCCGCCGCCGGGGTGGGCGTCGGCTTCGTGGTCTTCTTCGTCCTGCGCGATCCGGTGGCGGCGATCCCGTTCACCGGCGTGCCGTTTTTCCCGAACGAGCTGTCGCTTAGCCTGCCCGACATCCTGGCCGTCGCGCTCGGCGTGCCGGTGGCCGCCGCGGCGGTCGCCCGGCTGGCGCTGCGCCGGGTGAACATCTCTCCGCTCGGCGTCAGCCGCCGGGTCACCTCCAAGGCGCCGCAGGCCTGGCGGACGCTCCCGCTGCTGGCTGGCCTGGCCGAACTCGGCTTCTTCGTCGGGTACGGCCGCCCGCAGAGTATCCCCGGGCAGATCCTGGCCTTCGTGCCGGGATTCGGGCTGGTCATGCTCGGCCTGGTCATCGCCGGCCCGTGGCTGACCATGGCCGGGGCGCGGCTGCTGGCCCGGCGGACCAGCCGCGCCGCCACGCTGATCGCCGCGCGGCGCCTGGCCGACGACCCGCGGGCCGGGTTCCGCGCGGTCAGCGGCCTGGTCCTGGCCCTGTTCGTCACCACCGTGGCCGTCGCGCTGATCACCACCGAGAACGTCAAACGCCCCGGATCGGTCGGCGGCCCGGCGGCCGCCAACGTCCTGGCCGACCAGTTCATCTACGGCCCGGACGGCAGCTCGGGTCCCGGCTCGGCTGGCAGCAGGGCGGCATCATCCGGCCTCGCCTCGGCGCCTCCTCCGCCCGCCACAGTGCTAGCGCGGCTGCGCGGGATCCGCGGCGTCCAGGGCATCGTCGAGGTCCGCACGGACCCCGGGCTAACCCTCCCCACGGCACTGGCCGGATACCCGAAGGGCTTCATGGCGGGCCTGGTCTCGTGCACCCAGCTCGTGAGCGCTCCCGCCCTCGGCCGCTGCCCCGCCGGGACGGCGGCGGTGGCCTTCCCGGTTGTCCTGGGATCCGGCCGGAACCTGGCCGGATACACGTGGCCGGCCGCGGATGTCTCCGCCCGGCAGCCGGGCAGCCCTGGGCTATACAGCCTCTACGTGACGACGAACGGGTCGGTGCCCGCAGTGGAGCAGGCCCGGACCGTGCTCGAGAACGCCTACCCCGCCGTCCACGGCACGCCGTCCACCTTCGCCGAGACCACCGCGTCGAAACAGGCTGTCTTCAACGACTATGCCCAGCTCGCGGACGTGGTGATCCTGATCAGCCTGCCGATCGCGGGCTGCACGCTGGCCGCGAGCGTCGCGGGCGGGCTGACCGACCGCAAGCGCCCGTTCAGCCTGCTGCGGCTCACCGGCGCCCCGCTGGCCCTGCTGCGCCGCGTGGTCGCGCTGGAAAGCGCCGTCCCGCTCCTGGCCGTCGCCGCGGTCTCCATCGGTGCCGGCTTCGCCGCCTCCGCGATGTTCACCACCGTGCAACTGCAGCACGCCCTGGTGGCGCCGGAGGGCGCCTACTACCTCTTCACCGCGGCCGGGATCGCGGCCTCACTAGGCATCGTCGCCGCCACCTTCCCCCTGCTGCGCCGCATCACCGGTCCCGAAACGGCCAGAAACGAATGACCCGCCGACCAGGAGAACCCGTCCCTGATGGCTGGTCAGGATGACCGGATTGCGCTTACCGCTTTGCGGGCCAGTTTCTGGGCTTGATAGGCGATGATCATAGAGATCGTAAGGGCCGTCGCCGGGTCGAGCCAATACCAGCCATCGGCGCCGAGTATGATCGCGCCGCTGGCTGCGACGCCGCCCGCGGCTGCCGCGTCGGCGGCGGTGTCGAGCAGGACCGCCTTGACGTTCAGGTCTTCCCCGCCGTCGTCCTGGGCGGGGTCGCCGCGCAGGACGAGCGCGCCGGCCAGCATGATGCTTGCCGCGATGCCGCTGACGATCAGTACTGGCAGGCCCTCGACACGGCGGGTGTTTGCGGCTAGCCGCTGGATCGCAGCCACGGTGATCGCGATGTTCAGGACGAGGAGCCAGCCGGCGTTAACCACAGCGGCGATGTTGGTGGCGTTGGGATAGCCGTCCGGGCGGGCGCGGCTGGGCGGGCGGCTGGCCAGCCGGATGGCGAAGAGCGACACGCCGATGGCGGCGGCGTCGGCGAGGTAGTCCACCCCCGCCGCTAGGACGGCCAGCGAATGCGCGGCCAGGCCTACGATCACCAGCGCCGTGACCAGGCTCAGATTCAGGGCCAAGACGATAGTAAGCCGCCGGGTGCGTGACACCTCCCGATGCTACGAGGCTCCCGCGGCTAGGACCTGACGCCGACCAACCGGGTGCGGGAGTGTCTCGGGGCCTGGTACTCCTGGGTCGGCTCGCTCAAACGGGGGTTGCCCCTCATGTAGTGCTCAACTACGAGTCCGAATGCTCATCTAAACCTGACGAGGGCGCCGTGCCGCGTGCCGGTGACGCCTGAAAACTGGGTCTCGCTCACATTTCGTGATCGTCTCGGCTAAGCAGATCGTCGATTGCTCTCGCGCGCGCCTTCATCTGCTCGGCCATCTGTTCGGCGGACGGCGTGAAGCCAGTGCCTGGCGTGCCACGGCGGATGCCTGGCGTGCCATGGCGGATGAGTCGTCGCTGCCTGGCCGTCGGCCCGTGGCCGGTCAGCATGTGACGCAGGGCCGAGTGGCACCACCACCTGGTAACCGCGGTCGACGCCGGATTGACCGCTGCGCCTACGCGACGCCGGATCCGGTTCATCCTGCCTCCTGCTTGAGCACGCGCCGATCTGCATTCCATAATCCGCTGGTCACGACGAAGATGCGAACCAGCGCCGGGATCGTCCGTCCCGGCCGCCGGGCACGAGAACCCGCTGGCCCCTACCAGCGCGGCGGCGCGGCCCCGGATCCCGGCCATCCACCCGCGGAGACGGCGACCCCGGCAAGCTGGCACGGCAGCGTGGCCCGGCAGACCGGGATGTGGTGGCCGGCCGTCAGGTTCGCGGCCTGCGCGCAGGTCTGCGGCCCGAAGCTGGCCCGCGTCCGGACATGCGCCGGAAGCCTCGGTGACAGTCCCGGACCCGCAACGACACCGATGGAACATCGCTGCCGCCCTGACGACACCGATGTTCCATCGCTGCCGCTCAGGCCGCGCCGAAGAGGCCTCTGTGGACGATGAGCTAGCCCTAAGCGAAGCCGCTCAGCCGATGTTCGCGCTGCCCGCGTAGTAGTTGCCGGTCGCCGAGGTCTCCAGCGGCGAGGAGGCGGTGTCCGCGGACAGCGACGAGGGCGAGACGAAGTGGCTGCCCTGCGGCCCGGCCTGCACGGCCATGCCCAGCGCGCTGCCCTTCAAGAACTGCGAGAAGGGCAGGAACCACTCGGTCCAGCCGTCGTCCCACTTGCCGGCCGCGGTGCTGGCCGTGACCGTGATCGGGTCGCCGGGGATGCTCATGTTGTAGTAGATGGTCGCGTCCTCGGGCGGCAGGTTCACGCACCCGTGGCTGACGTTGGTGGTGCCCTGATCCACCACCGACCAGGGCGCGGAGTGGTAGTAGTCGCCGCTGAAGGTGAACCGGACGGCCCAGTTGACCAGCTCGTTGTAGTAGCCGGCGCTGCCGGGCGCGCCGCCGCCGATCATCCGCACCGGGT
>Ga0210386_10004492_pt1 | contig 11529 bp, 17 predicted proteins | sample IncBWH32OmetaG_FD_160091 | JGI IMG/M metagenome (GOLD analysis project Ga0210386, IMG submission 160091) | Forest soil microbial communities from Barre Woods Harvard Forest LTER site, Petersham, Massachusetts, United States - Inc-BW-H-32-O ... | reverse complement strand
TGCAGAGCACCGGCCAGCAGCGCGAGCGTCTCCACGGTCGGGTTCCCGCGCCCATTCTCGATCCCGGAGAGGGTCGCCTTGCTCGTCGACGTGACGCGGGCGAGCTCCGACAAGGAGAGATGGCGGGCGACGCGCAGCCGGCGCAGGTTCGCCGCAAGACGCGCTTTGACGCTTCCCCCGGTGTCGCTGTGGGTCATCATAAAGAACAGATCGTTTGTTATATTAGACCCAGAGACGGATGACCGCCATGCCTCGAGTGACCTTCTACTTCGATCTCGGATCGCCCTTTGCCTACCTTACGGCCGAGCGTCTCCACGAGATCCTGCCGGAGCCGATCGCCTGGCAGCCGGTATCGCTTGGCGCCTTGTTCAAGCTCACGGGGCGATCGTCGTGGGCGCTCGGCGACCCCAGCAGGCGCCAGGCGGGGATGGCCGAGGTCGAGAGTCGCGCCCGGCAATACACCTTCGTCCCCATGCGCTGGCCGGACCCTTGGCCCACGAGCTACCTGTACGCGATGCGAGCCGCGACATACGCATTCCAGGTCGGGCACGGACGCCCATTCACGATGCAGGCTTTCCGTCACGCGTTCGCCCACGGTCACGACCTCGCCGTCCCCGAGCACGTCCTGCAAGCCGCCGAGCAGGCCGGTCTCGACCCGCGCGCGGTGGACGAGGCGACCCGCGACCCTCAGATCAAGCTCGCGCTGCGCACGGCCACCGAAGCAGCCCATGCACGCGGAGCGTTCGGCGTGCCTACGATCGCAATCGACGACGAGCTCTTCTGGGGAGACGATCGCCTGCGCGACGCTGCCGCGACCCTAGAGCGGACGAGCAACCGGTAGATGTCGATGGCAAGCGCGATCCAGGCCGGGTCGCTATTCGCGGCATCTTGGACCTGGAGACAGCGGGACGCTATGTAGTCGAACTCGCGCGTCTCGTCTCCGATGCGCAACGACTCGGCTCTCGGCTTGTGAACGCTCGTGGCGAGTCCGTCTTCGTCGAGAACGAAGCGGTCGACCGACTGCCAGGAGACGGGGCTCCGCTTGCCGTGCCGCGCACTGGCTGTCAGCTGGCGTGGGCATGCACGAGTATGCCGAACCCGTAGGGCTGGTCGAATCACCGTTGGCGGCGAAGCCGGTCGTAGCCGAAGCCGCACGCTCCGGTGTGGGAGGCAACGCCGATGCCCCATCCCAGGATCGGCCACAGCGGCCAGACGTACCCCGTGCCGGTTGCGGCCCAGATCGCGATCATCGCCAGCGAAGCCCAGAGGTAGGCACCGATGTGGATTCGCACTCCGAGCGCCTTCGCTCGGTCGCGGCTGCTCGGTCCGCGGTGCGGTTGTGCGGGGAGGTCCTCGAACAGCGCGTCGAGCTCGCGCTGGGTGCGTGCGGCGAGCGCGGTCTCCAAGCGTCCGTCGAGTTCGTCGATTGTGAGACGCCCGGCGGTAGTGTGCTCGCGCAGGCTGGTAGCGGCGCGTTCGCGCTCGGTGTCGGAGACGCGCAGATGGTCGCGGCCCGCCGGGGTCGGCGAGGGCGAGTGATCGGGTCTGGGGTGGTGCATTGGCGCTACACGCTTGTTGCGAATTGGCCGTGGAAGCCGAAGGGGATGTGGTGGGGCACGCGGGCGCGCGCCAGCTCGTGCAGATCGCCCGCGTCGAGGACCAGCAGGAACGAGCTGCCGGCTGCGGCGTCCAGCACCACCGTGAGTAGCACGCCCGCGTCCTCCCCCGTGGCGTCAGGCTCGGGGACGAACACAGGCTCGCCGGGGTAGGTTCCCGGCTCGCACCAGACGTGGGTGTCGCCGCGCTCGACGTTGACCTTGACGAGCTGGTCGAGGAAGTCCCCGCCGTCGCGCTGACCGACGCCGTATACGTAACGGTAGGCGCGGCCGTTACAGCGCCGGTAGTCGATCCGCGGCAGCTCGAGGCCGACGTCCGCAAGCCGCTCGTACTCGACGTTGCTGCCGTCGAGGCGCAGGCGACAACGGCGCAACTCGGGCTCAGGCAGCGTGGGATGCTCTTGACGGAGGTGGTCGAGATATAGGTCGCGCACGATCTCGGCGTTCTGGTAGGCACACAGGTCGATGACGAGCTCGCCGTCACGCTCGAACGCGTTGACGTGATGAAAGGCGAAGAACGGCTCGCCCTCGTAGGTGCCGCGCAGCTTGCCCGTCTCGAGCTCGATCACGTGGAAGCGTGTGCCGCGCTGCGGGCGCCAGTGGAAGTTCTCGATGAACGGGCGACCCGACAGCGGGATAGCGATCGGGATAGCGACAAACGGGAACTCGACCAGCACGACGTAGCGCTCGGTGATCGCGAAGCTGTGCATGTAGGCGGGCCGCGATACTCCCAGCTTGGCGATCATGCGCCGCCTGCCGCGGGACTGCTGGGCGTAGACGCGGTAGGTGGTATACGGCCCGAAGTGGGTTGCGTAGCTGACCAGCTCACCGGTCTTCGGGGACTGATGTGGGTGCGCGACCGTCAGCTGCCCGGGCGCCGGCTCGCCGACACCGAGGGTCGCAAGTGTGTGTGGGTCGAACACGACCGGAAGCGGCGTCTCGGTCATCGCCAGGAACTCATCGCCAAGCCGCGTGAGGTTGACGTTGGCGTTGTCGCCGATAGCGGGTGGCGAGAACGCGGTTGCGACGCGCTTGAACAGCGTGCGGCATGGGTCGGTCGCGAACTCGGAGTACACGATGGTGTTCTGCTCGCGAGCCGCGCGGTAGGCGCGGCTCTCCAGGAAGCGGTTGGCGTAGGACACCGCTCCGTCGGCGAAGCTAAACCGGTGCAGCATCGCGAGCCCATCGAACCAGTGGCGATAGCCACGCTCGCCGGCCTCGAACTTGGCCGGTCCGGTGCGCAGGAGCGAGCCCGTCAGCCACGCCGGCAGTGCTCCCTCAACAGGGACGGCGTCAAGCGAGCGCTCCTCATCGAGCGTCTGAAAGCCGAGGCGGTGACCGCCGGCGATCCGTGTCTGTTGCATGGTGTAGCCTCCTGCTAAGTGTTTGATCTATAGTGAACGGATCAGACTATACCATCCAGAATAGATCATTGTCAGGGATCCGTCTAACTCCTACTTCGTACATCGTGCTCGGCCTAATAGAGCGCGTGGGCGAGGCGACCCCATACGAGCTCAAGGGGCTCGTCGCCGCCGGCATCGGCAATTTCTGGTCGCTGCAGCACGCCCAGCTCTACACCGAGCCCGAACGCCTCGCGCGCGCCGGCTACGTCGAGGAGACGCGCGAGCGCGGCGGACGACGACGCAAGCGCTACAAGCTCACTGACGCAGGGCGCGAGGCGCTGCTTGCGTGGGTCTCAGAGCCCACCAACGAGTTGCCTGAGCTACGCGACGTCGCCCTGTTGAAGTTGTTCTTCGATGCCGACGCCCAGCCGCTCGCCGACGCGCAGCTTGTGGCCCATCGCGAGAAGCTGCGCGAGTACGAACAGCTAGCGCGACAGACAGGCGACGATCCGCCGCTCGGCCCTCTCACCGCACTGCAAGCCGGCATCATGCACGAGCAAGAGTGGGTGCGTTACTGGCAGCGCCTCAGCACGGCATAGCGCACGAACTCGTACGCGCGCGAAACCTAACGTAGCTACGCGCCGCGCTCCAACGACAGCAACCCAAGCCCTCAAAAGCGTCCTCCATGAGCCATGACCGACGGAATCCACGTTCACGCACGCGACAACATCGAGCCGATCGTTCGCATGCCCGGGGTTCGCATTGAGTCGGTTACATGGAGCTAGCCGGACTCGAACCGGCGACCTCCTGGGTGCGATCCAGGCGCTCTCCCAACTGAGCTATAGCCCCGTGGGCTCGCGCATGCACGCGAGCGAACGATCCGAGAAGTGTAGTGGTACCGAAGATTGCAGACCGACGAGAGCATCGCTGACGGCGCATCCGCGTATCGCTCACGACTGGAGTGGTCCGATCGCGAAACATGGCGCATCAGCACAAACGCGCGAGCAGGCGCAGTATGGTTTGCGGGCGCAATGGGATTGCTCGATGACGCCATACGCGAGCACTTGGAGCTCAAGCGTCTCAGGGGGGCCGACCCGGGGGTTGTAGCCCGGGAGGAGCAGGACGCCCTGGGCCGCTTGGATCGGCGGCAAGAAGACGACCGTGCCGGCACATCGGACGGGTCGGAGGCGTCGCCACGCGACGACGAGACCGCGTTCGCCGAGACCACCTCAGATCGGTCGGTCGACTCCGCGGTGGGTCAGGAGACGGTCGAGATCAACATGGAGGCTGAGTTCGCCGGGGAAACGGAGTCTGGTCCCGAGCCGGCGGTGAATCGCACAGAGAGCGCCGGACCCGTGGCACACCCGGCCCACGGTCGGGCTCTCACCGAGGAGTCGCTCGAATGGGAGATGCCCGACGACGCTGCCGGGTCCGGGACCGGAGGCGTCGCGGCCGAGGGTACCTCAGCCGACGACGACGATGCGGCGGAGCCCGTCGAGGACGTGCTCGAGGAGACGCCCGACTTCCTGCGCGATACGCCCGAGCAGGAGCGCCTCTGGTTCGAGCAGCGTCCGCCACGTGATTTCGACTTTAACGAGTAAACGAACAGTCGACCCGCGTAGGCCGAGAAGCTTGTTCGACAGATCCGAATAACGATCGTTGCCTTACACTCGGTGGGCGCACGGCCATAGCTCAACTAGGAGAGCAAGCGATTGCTGAGCGGCTGTGTAGGGATTCTCTTACATTTAACCGGGATCTTACTTCGGAACTATATGAGAAAAGGCACAAGCCTCCTCAACGATCCCAAGGCGGATAAAGGCGTCGCGTACGGCACAGCCGAGCTGGCTGACCTCTGCGGTTTCGCGCATTCGGGCTCGGGAGCGGGTCGTCTGAAGGCGATCGCGGTGGCGCTTGCGCGTCGCCCACGCAGGGTGCAGGCACTCCTATCGTTGCGCGATCTGCCGATCGTCGAGTTGCGTTTGTCGGCCGCAGAACATGAGCGTTGGTTACATTCTCGCTGGCCTGCAGGCGGGGAGTCGCTGTTCGGTGGGCATTGGGCACAGGCAGTTATCCAAACGTCGCTCGACGAGCACGAGTACCTCAAGGGTCGCCACCGTCAGGCGGTCCGCACGAACATCCGCCGCGCCCGCGAGCTGGGTATCGTCGCTACGCGACTCGGCGGATACGACGAGTTCGTCGCTGCCTCCGCTCCCGTCTACGACAGCCGCCGTGGTGGCGACGCCGTCCTCGCTGCCACGCGGAGGCCGACTCCTTCGGAGAAGTTCGCCTGGTACTCCGCCTCCACACCGGATTACGCGGCCCCCGTCATCGTCGCCGCGGTAGCGCTGTTCGGTGACTTCGCGGTGCTGGTCGTGATGGTGGGAAACCGGCACTACGCGCACGTCGGTTATGTCCGCTACCTCCTCCACACTTTCATTCTCTGCGATCTCGCAGCCGGCGGGACCCGGCATCTGATCGTGGGCCCAGTGCTGCGCGAGTCGAGCGGCAACCAGTACTTCCAGAGGTTGCTCGGCTACCGAGTGTGCAACTTGCGCCCGATCCTGGTCCCCCAGTCTGGTGCCCAACGGAATGCCGCTGCCGTACAGCGAATGCTGATGACCGGGCCGATCGTCGAAAGCGCCTCCCGATCCTCACGCGAGGATCCCCACGACTTAAAAGTGGCCGCGCCAGTCGATCACGCTGAATGGCCGACAACCGACAGCGACGGCGATGCAAATGCTTTCAAGGTCGGGGCGAGGGCCGGCGGCGAGGATGGGGAGTCCGCTCTGTAGGGCGTATATTGGGGAAGCTACGGGGCCATAGCTCAGCTGGAAGAGCGCCTGCTTTGCAAGCAGGAGGTCGCCGGTTCGATCCCGGCTGGCTCCATTTGTAGAAACGCCTGGTAGTCGGTGTATTTTGAGGCTGAGGTAGCGGGCGACTGGAGCCAGGGGACGAAGCAGGGACGAAGCAGCCCCTCCTTGCGAGTCCGACCAGAAGGGTCTAGCGAAACTCGCTTCGTTTGGCTGTGCGGGATCGCGAAGGTAGATGTTAGGCTTGTACCTCACATCTCGGCTGGTCCTACCTCACAGGATGATCGGCCTGGTGATGGCCGATGAGTAGGCAGCTACCTGCGTGGCAGTTCGACGAGTTCGGCGCCGACTTCGTGGATGCTGGCTGGTTGTTCGGAGAACTCGCGCAGGAGCTTGAAGATCCCGACCCCGGTCTTTGCGTGCCACTCCCGGACGCTGACTCGATCACCGATGGTTGGTGCCGTGGCGACGTGCAGATTCATTTCAAGCTCGGGATCGGGTCCTGTTCGCCTGCCTGGGAGGAATGCGATTTCCATGTCGTTATCGAGCGGGTCACCGCGCCGCTTCCAGATTTCGGTTCCACGCAAGACGCAGTTCCGCATGTGCGTCACTTCTATGTCGATCCTGCTGGGGTAAGCCCACATTGGCTGGATCGTTCGGTGCTTGTCTCCTGTGTTGATGCGCGCGAGCATCAGAAACGGGTCCAGCGGCCACTTGGTGGGGCCACGGTGGTACGGCTGTGCCGCCCTGACGATTGCTGCATCTGCTCGGCGGATGCCCGGCAGCTTGGGGGTGCTCTTCCCGTCGGCACCCGAACCTCGGCGTTGAACACCTTACGGTCCTGACAGACCGGAAGGTAGACGGCTTTTTCTTGCTTCCTGGTCAGCTTTCCGCTGCCAGGCGGGGTGCGACCTCGGCTCACGAGTGCCCAAGCGAGGTGGTCAAGAGCGGCGCGGTAGTTGTTGGCGATGTCGCCAAGCAGTAGCCGCCATCGCACTGGCATGGGAGCTACATCCTCGACGATGACGGCAAACCCGTGACGCTTCGCGTGGTACTCGGTGCGGAAGGCTCTTATGGGGTCCGGGTCATGTCGAGTCCATGCAGCGATGTGAGCCTCAAGCGTTTGGGTGTGGGCTATCGCCTGCGCCCACTTGAGCCAAGCGCTCTCAAAGAGGGGATCGTAGGTCGCTGCGGCCACCTGGCTAAAGATATGGCGCTCACTAAACGAGCGCCAATCCAGTTTGCGCTGTCGCAGGGGCCAATTTCTAGGATACTGCCGAACCTGACCGCCGCGACGATGAGCGCAAGCAGTTTCGCTACACGTTTCGCTGGACCCTCCTAGGGACGTTCATGGCACGAAGCCCAAGGCGATGGCGACCACACCTAGTAGTTGCCAGGTCAGGACGCCCCACTCGACGCGCGACACGGGGAGGCACGGTTCTCCTCGTCGCCAAGTCGCCAGCGTGCGGGCGAAATCTCGGGACGTCCAGACGGCGAAGGTCATCCACACCGCCGCAAGCACGCTGCCTGTCAATCGCCATTCCCCGACTGTGATCGCCACTACGAGTAGAAACGTGACCCATGCCGCGCACAGCGCGTAATCGATTGCAAGGTAGACGAGCCGCGCCGGTGGCCTACGCGATCGACGTGGCAGCCGGACCGCTACTTGGTCGCTGTTTTCGCTCATGCGATCACCCCAAGCGATGCCAAAAGGCGCTGTACTTCCCGAGGTCGATCGTTGCCTGCCGCCGTTCGCCAGGAGGTCCCTCCGTGGTGAATCCGCGCAGCATCTTCGTTGCCTCATCGAGCCCCGCTTCGAGCGCTTCTCGGTGTTCATCTAGGCCGATCTCTACGTTCGCGGGGTTCAGCTCGACGTGCTCCCAGCCGAGTGCATCGAACAGGTCTCAGATAGCGTCGATTTGCTCGAAGTGCTCCGCAAATGTTTCGTATGAGCGCTCGCGGCGGTCGATGAGGCTTGCCTCCTCAAGCGCTTGGGCGGCGTCACCCATTCTGAGGATGAGTCCCTGACGGAGATCGTTTGTGACCGGACCGGGGATGCTGATATTCGCCATGTCGGTTCCTCCTGTAGTTGGAGGCTCCGGGAGGACGGCTCTGGCAGGAAGCCAAGGCCGCCGGGCTGGTAGCTTGGCTGGCGTGCCGGGAGTTGACGCTCTCGGTGCCAGGGGGCCGGGCGCTAACTCCGTCGCGGCCCCCATTTCATGTTTTGGTTCAGCAGAGCGTACAGCCTAGACAAGCCCTCGTCAATAAGGGGTTGTCTATGGCATGGTGTCTACGACCCCGCCATGAGAAGGTGCTGGCGTGCCGCGCTCACCTCAGCCTGACCAAGCCTTGGCCGCCGTGCTGAAGCGGCTACGCGACGAGCATCAGATGACGCAAGAGGCGGTCGCATGGCACGCTGGGATCGCCGTCGCCACGCTGGCGAAGATCGAAAATGCACAGACCGCGCCGAGCTGGGACAGCGTGTGCCGGATCATCGACGCGCTGGGCGTGTCCCTATCGGAGCTGGCTAGAGCGGTGGAATCAGAGCGCTAAGGCACGGACTGGATCATCTCGCGCGATGGTCGGATCGCGCGTTATCCTTGTAGGACAATGGCAATGCGCAAGATCAACTTGACGCTCGATGAGGATTTGGTCAGCCGCGCTCGCCGTCAGGATCTGGGCGAGGCCAACAAGAGCGACGATCAAGTAGTCGAGGATGCCCTTGCCGTCTTCCTCGGCCTACGCGCTCTTGACGAAGCGCGAGCGCAGGGTACGTTGGCGGCCGACGATGCCGACCAACTCGCGGTTGAGGAAGTTCGCGCAGTACGCAGGGCACGTAGCCGGGCTTGATTCGCGCCGTCGTAGACCCGAGCGTGTTGGTGTCGGCGTTTATCGGCGACCCCGCAGCCGGGCCGGGCAACTCGTTGAGGCATGGCGCGACAGCCAGTTTGCGCTCGTGGTCTCGCCATTGCTGCTGGCCGAGCTGGATGAGGTGCTGTCGCGGCCGAAGTTTGCTCGTTGGGCAGGAGACGGAAGGGGCGCGGCCTACGTCGCCGGGTTTGATGCTCGCAGCGAGCATCAGCCGGACCCCGTTGATCCGCCGTCCTCGGGGGTTCGCGACCCTGACGACGATTATCTCGTTGCGCTGATGAGAGTCACACAGGCTGATTTCCTGGTGTCACTCGACCGGGATCTACTCGATGCTCAACTCGATGACGTAGCTGCAATCGACCCAGCCGTGTTCGTTGGTCGCTTGAAGCAATCCGAGACCTGAATCACGAGCAACTTCTGATGGTCCACCTGTTCGTCTGGGGTGTTCGTTTGGGTGTTCGTCTATAAGCCGAACACCCAAACGAACAGGCTGCTGCCCGCTCGCTCCCGAAGTTTGGCTCTGTACCTAGCCCGAGGAAGGGGGTCCCCGCCTCTCCGCTTCGCTCCAACCCGGGGACCCCCTTCCTCGACCCAACACATCACAGATGTTCAGGGCGAGGCTATGTGCAGAGTGGGAGCGGGAGCGAGCGGGCAGCAGATAGAGATTGAGAGTGATTGCATGAGACTGACCAAAGGATGAAGCCAATCAGGTATCGGGTCGGTGGACGTGTAGGTGGTCGCTGCGGATGAGGCAGGACAGCGGCAGTAGGAGGAGGAAGCTGCGTCGTAAAAGGACGGCGACCTGCGGTTGGCATGAGGTGGTGCGGCGCGCAGGAGTTGTGGTGGGAGTGGCGGTTGACGACTATGCAGCGGTGAGTATCCAGGCGCGGGGTCAAGCTAGTGAAAGGTTGCTTGGCAGGTCGTTCCCCCACTGTCAAGCAAGTAGAAGCCCCCGCCGACGGCGGGTACGGCCAGTCACATCACTACTTGCTTGACATCTCCTCCACGACCTGCAAACGGCGGCGATTGTGTTTGGGCATCCGCCCAAACGGCTCGGGAGAGCCCAGGCCCAAGGAGGAACCATGAACAGCCGCAACACGCCAACAAGTCCATCCGGTCAAGCGCAAGAAAGGAGGCGCGGTGCATCGCGACGACTTGCCGGAGCAGATGCTCGTTGTCGAGAGTCGTTTGCCTGTCATCGGCCTTGGTGGGCTTACATCTCAGATGGAACATTCGACCGCCGACCCCATAAGCGACCGATCCACGACGACCTATGCCGGACTCCGGGTCGATGCGAAAGCCGTCGAGCCTTCGCGCTGCGCCGCCAGCGCCGCCGCCGGGAGAACCTAATGCAGATCGAGGTCCCCGACGCCCTGCTCGATGCCTTGGCAGACAGGCTCGCGTCAAAGGTAGCTGACCGGCTTGCCATGCCTCGACCTCCATCGTCCTCGCCGTGGATGACGTTCGAGGAATTGGCCGCCTACACAAAGATCGCCAAGGGCACTCTCCGCAAGCTGGGCGCTGAAGGGACGTTCAAGGCACACGGCGGCAAGCGGAAGGTCTACCATCGCGAGGAGGTCGATACCGCACTGTTGGGCCTGTCCCATACCCCAGCGCGATTGAGTCGGCCGACTGTCTTGAGGAGGGCAAGCTGATGGCACGCAAGGAGAAGCCTGAGCGCGTCGAGCGGGGTCTGTATCTCGCGGGCAAGACGTATCTCGCCTGCGCGAGCCCTCCTGGCTCCCGCAAGGTCAAGTGGAAGACCATCGGCGAGGTCGGGCTTATGGAGGCCCGCCGTAAGCGTGACGCCTGGGCCGTAGAGGTCCGGTCGGGCGGCATCTCTGCCACGGGCGGCAGAGAGACGGTCAAGGAGGTCGCGGAGGCGTGGCTCAAGCACATCGAACGTCTTGTTGACATCGGCGAGCTGCGCGAGCGCACGCTTGAGTCTTACAAGACCGGCGTGAACATCCATCTTGTCCCGAGCTTGGGCACGAGACGCATAAGGTCGATCACGACGGATGATCTAGTTGAGTGGCATCGTCAGCAGCGCGGCGTAGGCGCTTCGGACTGGTCGATCCGGGCGCGATGGATGGCGGTTCGTGGCGTCCTGAGCTACGCAGCCCGGCACAACATCATCCAGACGAACCCAGCCGACAAGCTGCTACCTCGCGAGCGGCCGGGGGCGGGTGAACCGAGGCAGCGCTTTCTCTCGCGGGAGGAGATGGATTCGATGCTCAAAGGTGCCGAGGAGTCCCGCGCGATCGTCGCAACGGCGCTGTTCACCGGGTTGCGGGCGATGGAAGTGCTTGGCCTTGTATGGGGCGATGTGGACTTCGCGGCTGGCGAGGTCCACGTTCGCTACCAGCTCAGTCGCAAGGGCGAGCGGGTGCCATTGAAGACTAAGGCCGCCAAGCGGGACATCGTGCTGATGCCCGCGCTCGGCAAGCTCCTGCGGCGTTGGCGTCTCTCGCAGCCGTTCTCGGGCGACGATGACTTCATCTTCCAGTGCTCAGCGCCACGCCGACCGATGAACTACAAGCAGCTCTTGGAGCACTTCCACGACGCCCGCGAAGCTGCGGGTCTCAACGATGTGACATTCCACGCTCTGCGGCATACGTTCGCGTCAATCCTGATTGCGCAGGACCGCGATGTGCAATTCGTGTCTCGCCAGCTCGGGCACACAAAGACCTCAACCACTTGGGATACCTATGTCCATCTGTTTGAAGCCCGTAGGCATGCACAGGATGCTCGCGATGCGCTGGAGGCCGAGTATGGCGACATGCTTAGTGAGGACAGGACGCACGGCGAAAGTAACCGTGACCTGTGAGCAACATTTGTCATGCAGTCGACGAAAGCGCGGACCTCGTGACTATCAGTTGACGGCTGCTA
>Ga0210386_10004491_pt1 | contig 11530 bp, 11 predicted proteins | sample IncBWH32OmetaG_FD_160091 | JGI IMG/M metagenome (GOLD analysis project Ga0210386, IMG submission 160091) | Forest soil microbial communities from Barre Woods Harvard Forest LTER site, Petersham, Massachusetts, United States - Inc-BW-H-32-O ... | reverse complement strand
CGACCCGACAGTGTGGGCAGCTTTAATACCAGTTGTGTTTACATCTTTTGGATTTCAAGTCATTTTCCATACACTGACTAATTACTGCGACATGAATGTAAAAATGCTTAAAAAAGCATTTTTATGGGGAAGTTTGATTCCGGCTTTTGTTTATATTGTTTGGACCTGCGGCATATTGAGCGCGGTCTATCAGGACAATCCGCAATTTTATGGCCGAATGACAGCAGGGAAAGCAGAGGTTGGAGAATTAATCCAAGTGCTTAGCTACATTGCTAAAGGGAAATCAGTACAACTTTTAGTTTGGTGGATTTCATTGCTTGCAATTGCTACTTCAGTTCTTGGCGTTGGTGTAGGGCTTTGTGATTCACTAAAAGTAATGTTATCTAAAAAAGTACCTAAACCCCGAGTGTGCAAAATACTTGCTGCTGTCATTACGATATTACCGGCGTATTTGGTAGTCATGTATGTGCCCAATGCATTTATTTCTGTCTTGGGTTTTGCTGGTATGATTCTGGCTGTGATAGCTATTTTACTGCCTGTCTATCTGTTTCGGCAGATGAAAGCAGAAACGCTATATTATCCGGAATTAAAGAAAAAATATTTGATTATCCTTTCTACCGGAGTCGCTGTAGCCGTCATCGTCTGTGAACTATTTAATATGCTGTAAGGGATGATGAAAATTTTAAATTTATCGGGATCATCCCAAGGCAAGCAAAGTATAGGGCCTGAACCTCAAGGTTTTTCTAATATAGAAGAGACTTCCCCACGGTCAGTGCTTTCTGGAAGCTTATCGTTTATATCGATTTTGCAAAGCGCATCTAACTCGGCGTTTCAACCTGTTCTTATATCTGATGAGGAAGCATTTTTGTTTCCAAGAGAGGGCTGTTACCCAAACAGAACCCCAGTCAGGCTCTTTGAAAGAGAAAGTTCAAAAAGAATTTAATACAGCTCTGATGGAGCGTATTACAGAAGTGTGCAAAAAAATTTTGAAAAACGACAAACCTTCTTTACTTGATATTGTTCGGTACCATGTCGGAGAAAGACTGCCAATTTATTTTACAACGGGTGAATTGGCTTCTCAATAACTAATTTTTTATTTCTAATTAATTATTCGTTTAATTTAGTTTGTTGTGTCTGAGGTTTTTGTTTAAAGTAGATTGTAATGATAGATACGTGTTAAATTACTGCCTAAAAAACAGGGGATTTACATGACACCTTCTATAAATGATATAAATTTCTCAAATCAACTACTTTTAATCGATCGGCTTTTAGTAGAAAATAAGGTGAATGTAGAAATTGGTTTTTGGGGCAGTCGAACTGTAACAATAGAAGGTTACGATGATTCTATTTCTTTAAATGATTTTTTACGAAAAATAATATACGCAGGATGTTACCAAAATGTAGATCAGCTATCTTCTGCAAAACGTCTTGCCGGTCAGCACATTGTAGGTGCAGTAGGAAATAGCAAGAGAAGTTTAGATCAGCGCGTTTGGCAACAGCTTAAACTTTGGAATTCTTTTACGCGGACGTTGGCTCAAATGCGAGAGGATAGTGGGGCTCGCTGGCAACTCAGTGAATATACAGCAGAAAATTTTCAGTCTTATAATGAGCCTATGTTTCGTTTAGCATTTGGATTAGCGCCGGAAGATTCTGTAGAGAAACATCCTGCATATAGCAGAAGAGACGGATCTAGAATTTTTGCAAGATACGTGGCGCAAGATGATTTGCAGAATCAAAAAATCAAGCAAAAAGACGAAGAAATCCAAAAATTAGAAATAGAATGTTCGTCAATAGAAAGAGACGTTCAAGGTTTAAGAAAAATTTTAGAGACATCTACACAAAAAACCGATCAATTGATAAAAAATAGTGTAATCTCAGCTCTTGATAAGAGAGAGTTCTCGGTAGACATCAAAACACTCGAAGAACTTCAAAGTCTTCTTGAAGATGGGTTAACAGCGACGGCCGCGAATACAAACAATATAGAAGTAGCTCAGAGCTTAGCTAAAAATGTTGGATCCATAACGCTCGATATGTTGCATAGTTTGGGTATTCCAGCTTCGTCAGTAGTGGTTCATCAGACTAAGGAATGGGTTGAGTTAAAAATGAAAGAAAGTGATTTACCTCATGTTCGCATTATGTTGTTAGACGGCCGGAGTGTAGAAACAGATTTAAGCAAATTGGAATTGGACACACTGAAAGCTGCGATTAATAGCTTTGTTAGCGGCATAATGGACACAAGCTCTTGGGAAGGTGCAGAAAAAATTCTTTCAAAATGTTTTGCAGAGAAAAATAATACCCAGCAAGCATCATAAAACACTAATAAACCTCTTTAGAAAATTGACAGAATGTTAGTTTCGAAAGAGGTCTATTTTTTGTTGTGGATGCGAACTGCCACCTGTTCGTGGAATATGTTGTAAGCTATATATTCAGCATCAAAAGAGTATTTCTCCAAAAATTCTTGAAACGCCTTATATTCGTGATTCCGATAGTTAGGATGGTTATAAAACTCATCAAAAAGAATCACAGTTCCATCGACCATCTTTGATCCCAAGATGTCTAAGGCTTGAGCTGTCGATTCGTAGATCTCGCAATCAACATGAAGAAATGCAATCGGCTGATTTTGAAAACTTATAAAAACAGACAGGGTATCCATAATCCAGCTTTTAGTGAGACTGACATTGAGCAATAAGGGCGGCAATTTTTCTCACGGAGGCTGTACCTAATTCAACAAAAATTCCATCAACAGTTACTTGATCAGATGCATAATGTAAAACTTCGGCATCGGATTCCAAAGGCACTGCATTTTGAAATATGGTTTCCACAAATTGGAGAGTTTCTGCCGTGTTCTGATAAGATTTATTTAAATGATTTTGGTTTTCCAGGAAAGTACAACCACAAATTTAAGGTTAGGTATTTTTGTGGTCCGAATCTTAGCTGGAAGTATAGGACCTAAACTCTGCTTTTTTTATCAAAGGAGAATCTATGCGCACTGAAGCGACCTCTTTACAGCGATCTTCACAACAAAACAGTCATCAATCTGTTGGAGCAACACAATCACGATCTAACACACCAATGAGAGATGGCATTGAGAAAGTTGGAAAGTGTATGATCGGGCATAGAAATAGTTTCGAGAGGAATTTGGAAGGTCTTGCAAAACCATTAACGAGCCGTATGTGGTCGTATCCAGGTTCTAAGGAAATTACTTTATATCATTCGATAATTTTGGGTTTTTGTAATTCGATCAAGGAGTGAACGATGATTATAAATGCCTTTTGATATAGCGGGAGATAGTTTTATTGGGCAATTTTATAAAATTGACTTTCCAAGGATTGCTATGTTAAACTTGCCTCTGTTATGGCAAAATATTTAATTCCCACAGCAGATGTTGTTTTTAAGAAAATCTTTGGCGGCCACCCTCACTTGCTAAAAAGTTTTTTAAATGCAATCCTTCCCCTTCCCGACGATGGGCAAATTGTTTCTTTAAATTATTTGTCCGGAGAGCAAATTCCTTTAATTCCTGAGTTTAAGAGAACGATTGTAGATGTAAAATGCATTGACCAACAGGGGCGTACTTTTATTGTAGAGATGCAAACCGATTGGATTGGCGGTTTTATGCAGCGCATGTTATTTAATTCTGCAAGCGCTTATGTGCAGCAATTAAAAAAAGGGGAATCTTACAGGCTTTTATGCCCCGTTTACGGGGTAGGGATTATTGCTGATACTTTTGAATTCCAAGACCCTTCTTGGTATCACCATTATCAAATTGTGAATATAAAAAATCCTGTAAAAAAGATCGAAGGGTTAGAGTTCCTCTTTATAGAGCTACCAAAGTTCAAACCGGTCAATAAAACTGAAAAATATTTACAGGTGCTTTGGCTTCGCTTCCTCTCAGAACTAAATGAAACCACAAAAAAGGTCCCCGAAGAGTTTTTGGCCATTCCAGAAATTAGGGAAGCATGCGCTCTTTCTGAAGAAGCAGGCTATACAAAAGGGGAGCTGGAAGGGTATAACAAATATTGGGATACCATCAGCACTGCAAAAACCCTAGCTCAAGGGAATCTTGAAGAAGGGGTTGCTAAAGGAAAGGCTGAAGGAATCCTTGAGGGAATCACGAAGGGAAGAGCTGAGGGAAAAGCTGAAGGAATCCTTGAAGGAATCTCAAAGGGAAAAACGGAAGAAAAAGCTAAATTAGCACGTAAGCTTCTTTCCATTAATATGCCATTGTCTGATATCGCCGTAATCGTTGAGGCGTCTCTAGAAGAACTTGAAAAACTACTTGGCTCTTCCATAATAGGATAGCGATTTTTATCCGAAATTCATGGTGTCATTACGAACTAAAAGCTGAAAAAGCATCTTTGTTATTGGTTTTTGCAGCAGCTGGAGGCATTTGCAAAGGAGTATAATTGGCAAATTGTGCTAATTCTTTTCGGAAAGTTAAATTAATATCTCCGACCCCTCCGTGACGATTTTTGGAAACAATGAGCTCGGCAAGACCTGGTTTATCTGCCTTGTCATAATATTCTCTTCGGAATAAAAACATGACGACGTCTGCATCTTGTTCAAGGCTATTATGAACAACGATATCATTGGCTACAAAATTATGGACTCCCGGCACAGTCGCATCGTATGTATCTTCTTCTCCTAAATCAGTGATGGATGCGATTTTATCCCATTCAATGTCAGATGAATTGATAGGAATAGCTATATGCTGACCAGGGCTTAATTGATCTAATCGAGTCCATCCTTCGAGTTTTAAAAATGGATGGTTTGCCGACGCTTTAATGGTCCGTCCGCTGTGCGTTTTGATCTCATAGACTGTTTTTCTACCGGAATAAAATGCCTTTGTCAGTGTATGAGATCCTAATTTATAATTTTCATCGACCGCAAAAACTTGAATGGCTTTTTGAATTTTTCGTTCTGCCAATGCTTTGATTGTATAAAGCTCGCCAGTTTCTGCATCTTGAATTTGAGTATCTCCGGTTAAACAGCCTGATTCGCGTAGATCACTCATCATTGGGCGGTGACCTGGGCGCTCTTCAACTTTTCGAGATAACTGAGCTAAACAAAGAATGGGAATGTTGAGCTCTCGAGCTAAATTTTTTAACATCCTAGAAATTTCAGAAATCTCAATTTGACGGCTTTCGGAAGAACGGTTGGTTCCAGAACCTGAGAGCAGTTGAAGGTAGTCGATTACTATGAATCCAACATTATACGCCTCTTTCATCCGTCTAGAACGTGCGCGAAGGTCTGTGATTTTTAGTCCAGGTTGATCGTCAATGATCATTACATGCTTTTGCATCGAGTGAACAGATGCCACGATCCGCTGGTATTCTTGCCCTGTCAAAGAGCCTGTAATAATCTTGCTCGATTCGACTTCCGACTGAGAGCAAATCATGCGATGTAAAAGTTGCGTTGCCCCCATCTCTAACGAAAAAATCCCGACAGGGACATTGTTTTTAAAGCAGATATTTTCGGCGATGTTGATAGCCAAAGCCGATTTTCCCATCGAGGGGCGAGCGCCTAAAATAATCAGGTTGGAAGGAAGCATTCCATTGAGCATTTTGTCGAGATCGATAAAATGCGTGGGCATTCCCGTGATGCCAATTTCATCGGCTCCACGCTCTTGAAACAACTGCTGGCGTTCTTGCAGTTCTTTAAGATAAGGCATGCCTGATTCCGCTTTGACTCCGCTGATCAGTTCTTTGATTGTGACTGCGCTGGTTTTTTGCGTCGCTTGAGAAATAGAAAATAAATGTGCTTGCGCTTCATCAAGAACGGTGCCGACATCCTGCGGATCTTCAAGAGCCGATTTTTCGATTTTTTGCGCTGCATCGATCATGCGCCGTAAAAGAGCTTTATCTCGGACTAGCTGGACATATTCTTCAATAAAGGCAGAGGTCCCTGCATATTGCGCCAACGTGGTGAGATAGCTAACGCCGCCAATAGTTTCTAGCTTGTCTTGCCGCTTGAGCTCTTCCGCAATTAAATGGATATCGGCTGGCTTGTCCGCTTTATAGGCGGCTTTGAGCGCAGCATGAACAATTTGATGTTCCGTATAATAAAAATCGGCTGCATCCAGGCTGTCGGATGCAATATTAAGCGCGTTCACGCTTGTAAGCATGCATCCCAGAACCATCATTTCTGATTCTTTGGAATTGGGAGGAACTCGAAGCTTTCTGTTGTCAGGTTCAGGCATGAATCTAGATTACAAAAAAAAGGGGATGAATGGAAGAAAGAAAATACGGAAAGAGAGGGATTTGAACCCTCGGTACCCCTTAACAGAGTACGCGTCCTTAGCAGGGACGTGCCTTCGGCCGCTCAGCCATCTTTCCATAAAGAGCGAAACGTAGACATTTTATCTAAACCACTAACTTCAAGGCAAGATCTTTTTTTTTTAGGCTTTTCGGTTTGTAGGAGTTACTCGATAAACGTAGGCTGGGCCATTCTTTTGCCGTTTAGGGCGTTCCAGTAGGTGGTCATTTGAGATCCGTCTGGATTTTGTACGATGATGCTATAGACAGGGAGAAAAATCTCGGTAGTTTTACGAATTGCAAAGTCATTTCCAAAAGCTGCCTTAGCGGTATTTTTTATTTGAGCGGCTCCATAGCGTCTTTTGACTCGATTGGCATTTTTAGAGGATTTAGTCACCAGCCATTGCTCCAATTTGGTTTCTGGAATAACTTGTAGCTTAGGGTTTTGGAGGTGTAGGCGATATGTATTGCCATTTTGGACGATGAGGCTTTTTTTGCGGCATCCGTCGATCCAGTTATCGAGGATATGGTTTTCTATATTGAGGAAATGGACTAGGCCGTCTCGATCCCAAGCGCCTCCGCGAGAGGCAAGTGCGTTGATGACTTTAAATTCTTGCCTTGTGGCATTAGAGGCTAAACAATCTGTAAATCCATGGGTTTTTTCCCAGGTACTGGTATTGATAACCATCTCGCCATCAAGTAAGCCCCATAAAATGACCCCCTCGCCAGTTTTGTCCTGATTGCGGGTGTATTTTACTTCCATGAGTAGATAAGGGACAAACTTGAGCATGGGATCGAGGAACATATGATCCCCGTCTTTCAGTAATTCCTTGCGATGGATGTCCATGATGTTTTCAGCCGAGTAGCGAACCTCAAGAGTTTGAAAAGAGCCGGAACTAATAAGGTCTTCCAGGCGCGCTCGAAACCGGGGCATCGAGTTCCATCCCCAAAATGAGCCGATTGCAATGATCAAACAGATGAAAATGACGAGTACGTTACGCATAATAAAGATCACCAACTTATCCCAATTTCCTTTTATCGAAAAGTCTTTTTTTTGGATATAGAATGTGCTTTTTTGGACGTCTAAAAAGCAAAAAACATTTCTATTTTTGAGGCGGGCATTAGAAACTCGAAACTACTCAAATAGTTCAAAAATTAGTCGATAGGAGAAAAGCTCTTATCGCCCGCCAATTTTAACAGCAGCATTCCCAGATCAATTGCAAATATGGATTCATGGAAGGGGCGCTGGAAAGCCGCAAATACAGAAAAAACATTCCGGGGTTTTAAAAGCCCATATCCGTATCTTGCATAGCTAATGCGGATATGTGGTGAAAAATTAAAGTATTTTTTACTCTTATACAGAAAAGAATTAACAGTTTATAAAAAATAATCTTACAAGACACGGCTGCGAATTATAGGGACGCAACGGAGTCAAAAATTAACAATTTTATAGGAGATGAGCATGAGATTAAAAAAATTGGCCTACTAGCAATGATTCCTTTGTTTTTCATATCAACTAACTTACATGCAGGTAATGGAGGAGCTGGAGGAGACGGAACTTCACTAGCTTGTTTAACTGTACCTGTGTTGTTTGCTAATTCAAACGAAACTAATGCAATTGAAAAGCAAGACAGCCAGATGAGGCATGGGAAAAATGGTCAAAATGGAGAAAATGGCGAAGATGGTCAAAACGGTGGCAACGGAGGTAACGGTGGCAAGGAAGAAAACTCATCGACTAATGCCGCCACAAAACAAAGTAGTGAACAGGTAGATGAATGGGAATACAAAATCCTCAAAGACATATGCAGGCAGCTCATATCAATTACTATTTCTAAATTTTATGATCCCTTCGATAGTGTATGCTTGGTTGCCTGTAAGCAGAGTGTCTCCAATTACCTGCTCCAAGTTGGTACATCAGCAGCAAAAAAAATATGGCAAGAATACGAAAATGTTAAATGGAGTTATCCAGCCATCGTAAACATATAAATCTATATAATCACGGGATGTGCGAGTTTTCCAAGCGAAAAATCGCACATAATTAATGGCTGACGAGATGCTTAAATTGCAGAGGCTCATTTTTTATATTCAAATTGATCTTAATGTTAGCTTATGAGGCAGCGCTTTTTTCCAAACTTCATAAATTGATGTTTAGATCTCGAGCCCATACTTTCTTAATATGAAATCTAAGAAACTAAGTGTGTAGATTAAAAAAAGCCGATTTGATGCAATCGGCTTTTTTTGTTGGCGATCTTTTTTATTCCTTCATGGAAAGCAAAAACTCCGCATTACTGGAAGTCTTTTTGAGTCTTGCGGTAAGCAAGTTCATCGCATCGACTGGCGTGAGATCTGCGAGTCCTTGACGGAGAAGATAGATTTTTTCGAGCTCTCCTGGATGATAAAGCAGCTCTTCTTTTCGAGTTCCGCTCTTAATGAGATCGATGGCAGGATAAAGTCTTCGATCGGCAAGTCTTCGATCTAAGACCAGCTCCATGTTGCCTGTTCCTTTAAACTCCTCGAAAATAACCTCGTCCATACGAGAGCCTGTATCGATCATCGCGGTCGCAATGATGGTCAAAGAGCCGCCTTGCTCGACGTTTCGGGCTGCACCAAAAAAGCGCTTTGGCTTATGCAGCGCATTCGCATCGATACCGCCTGTCAGGATTTTTCCTGAATGAGGCTGTACTGTATTGTATGCGCGGGCTAACCTAGTTAAGGAATCTAATAAAATCACGACATCATATCCGCATTCGACAAGACGGCGCGCTTTTTCAATAGCCATTTCGGCAATGAGAACATGTCTTTCCGGAGATTCATCAAAAGTGGAGGAAACAACCTCGCCTTTGACGGTGCGAATCATGTCTGTCACTTCTTCAGGCCTCTCGTCGATGAGCAAGACGATTAGAACGACTTCTGGATTGTTCAATTCGATCGCATTGGCAATGCTTTGCATTAGAACGGTTTTTCCGGATTTTGGCGGCGCCACAATCATCGCTCTTTGGCCTTTTCCAATTGGAGCGGCTAAATCCAATACGCGCATGGAAATTTTCTCTTTCGAGGTTTCCATAACGAGGCGTTTGTCGGGATAGAGCGGAGTTAAATTTTCAAAAAGGACGCGGTCCCGAGTTTGCTCAAATGTTTTATTGTTGATCTTGTCCACTTTGAGCATTGCAAAATATTTTTCTTTCTCTTTGGGGGGACGAATCGATCCATAAAGAGTGTCCCCTTTCCGAAGGTCAAATCGGCGGATTTGCGCCGGAGACACATAAATGTCCTCAGCAGATGGCAAATAGTTGTAAGTGGGCGATCGAAGAAATCCAAAACCATCGGGCAAGACCTCTAACACTCCTTCTCCATAAAGAACTTCGTGCGGGCGCTCTGAAATGGTTTTGACAATTTCAAAGACCACGCCCGATTTTGTGAGAGAAGCTGTGTGTCGAAGGCCTATATTGCGTGCATAAGTCTGCAGCTGATCGATGTTCATTCTCTGCAGATCAGAGATTTTAGTGACTTTTTCAAAGTCAGAGGCAACAGGTTCTTCTGGGATTTGCTGTTCGGTCTGTTGATCGTGATTCATGGAAATTGATTCTCCTTAAGGATAGAATTGAGTTTGATGACCTCTTGGCGCAACTGCTCAAGAGATCCGTTATTGACCAACGTATAATCGGCTCGCTTTACTTTCTGAGAAGGTTCTAGCTGACGGCTCATGCGTCGTTCATATTCATTAGGTTGAAATCCGGCTTGGGAAAAACGCTCCTTTGCAATTTTTTCATCCGCGAGCACGGTTACTATTACATCGTAAAAATGTTCTCCTCGGATCTCGTAGAGCAGTGGAATTTCCACTACAAACAGGGGAAAAGTTCGCTTTTCGCATGCTTGTTTGTATAGCTCTTCGATGGACCGAAGTACTGCTGGATGCAATATTTTTTCAAGTGCTTCCAGTCGGGAAGGGGTCTTAAACACTAGTTCAGCTAAAATCCGGCGCTCAATTTTTCCATCTTGGAGAATTTGTGGACCGAATAATTTGAGGACTTGTTGACCGAGGCTTGTTTCTAAAGAGAGCAGTTCGTGGACAAGTGCATCAGCGCTGACTACATAGGCTCCAAGTTCCTGAAAGAACCGGCAGACGGACGATTTCCCGCTAGCAACTCCGCCTGTGATTGCTATTTTTTTTAATTTTAACATTCTCCCCAATTTTTGCCAACTGCTATGTGAACTTCAATCGGAACGGATAGTTTAAAGACATGTTCCATTTTTTCTTTGACAAGACTTTTAAAAATGCCAATTTCTCCGTCGGGGATTTCAAAAATTAATTCATCATGGATTTGTAAAACCATCCGGCCTTGAAGCTGCCTGTCCGTAATTTCCCGGTCGATTTCTATCATAGCTAGTTTAATGAGGTCTGCTGCCGTCCCTTGTAAGGGAGTATTGACTGCAAGGCGCTCGGCCGCTGCCCGGATCATGGGGTTTTGATTGTGGATTTCTAAAATAGGCCGTTTACGGCCTGTCAAAGTCGTAGAAACTCCCGTTTTGCGCGCTTCAGATTTGCAATGCTCTAAAAAATCTAGCACTTTTGGGTATCTTTCAAAATAAGTTTTGATAAATTCCGAGGCTTCGCGCGTGGAAATTTGGAGTTGTTTTGCCAGGCCATGAGGCCCTTGGCCATATAAAATGCCAAAATTCACCGTTTTAGCCTGACCTCTCATACGTGGGGTCACGAGTCCTGGTGGCATATCAAAAATCAAAGAAGCTGTGTGAGTATGGATGTCTTCTTTTGTTTTGAAGGCATGGGTCAGCTGTGGATCTTGGCTAAAATGAGCTAAAAGCCGTAGTTCGATTTGAGAATAGTCGGCCCCTAAATAACTCCATCCCGTTTTCTCAGGTCTGAATGCGGAACGGATTGCAAGCCCTTCCTCGCTCCGAACGGGGATATTTTGTAAATTGGGATCTTGGCATGAAAGGCGCCCTGTGGCTGTGATGGATTGATTAAAAGTGCAGTGAATGCGCTGCGTTTGAGGATTAACCGCATTTGGCAGCGATTCGATATAAGTCGAACGCAATTTTTCGAGTGTGCGGTAATCGAGAATGGGTTGTATGGCGGCGTGTTGTTCTGTTAGCTGCTCTAATACATCGGCTCCAGTGGAAAATTCGGTGGTTTTTTTTCTGGGAGGCGTTAATTGGAGCTTTTCAAAAAGGATCGTGCTGAGTTGTTTAGGGGAGTTTAAGTTAAATTCTTCGCCGACGAGATTAAACACTAAAGTTTTTAGCTCCGCTAATTTATG
>Ga0210386_10004490_pt1 | contig 11530 bp, 7 predicted proteins | sample IncBWH32OmetaG_FD_160091 | JGI IMG/M metagenome (GOLD analysis project Ga0210386, IMG submission 160091) | Forest soil microbial communities from Barre Woods Harvard Forest LTER site, Petersham, Massachusetts, United States - Inc-BW-H-32-O ... | reverse complement strand
CCCGGTCCCGGCCCTGGCCGCGACGGCCCGCGGTGACTCGCTCGGCAGGGTGCTGGCGCCGTAGTCCGTGAGGTCGTCCCTCAGCTCTTCCCACGCCGCGTGCGCCCAGGCGGCGTCCCTGGCCCGCACGCGGTCGCCCGCCGTGGCCCCTGGAGCCCTGGATGACGCGAGGCGCCGCCAGCGCCGCCGCCTGATCACGAACCGCGCGCACCAGGGGGTGATCGCCGCGATCACGATCAGGCCGGCCACGACCAGCCCGAATATCTCCCACGGGCTGAGCGTGTCGGCCTTGCTGGCAGCCGCCGCGCCGCCGCCTTCCTCCTGCGGTGCGAACTCGTTTCTCAGGCCAGGCGGTATGCCCGCGTTTCCGCCAGGACCCGTGCCAGGCCCGCTGCTCGCCGTCGGCTGCGGCTGACCTGACGTCAACGGGTTGACCGGAGCGAGCGAGTAACCGGGTGCGTACGCGGTGCCCTGCCCGCTGGCGCCCGTCGGCGTCGGCTCGAACCGCAGCCAGCCGTAGCCCTGGAAGTAAAGCTCAGGCCAGGCGTGCGCGTCATGGGTGGTGACCAGCCAGGTATCCCCGCTGACCGGCGTGCCCGACGTGTAGCCGACGGCAACCCGCGAGGGGATGCCGAGCAGCCGGGCGAGCACCGCCATGGCAAAGGAGAACTGCTGGCAGTAGCCCTTCTTGGTGACCTTGAGGAAGTTCGTCAGCCCGGCGGCGCTGACCACCGTCGGCGCGTTGAGCGTGTAGCTGAACGTGCCGTTGGCCAGCCAGTCCTGCAGCGCGACGGCGTCCGCGAACTGGCTCTTGGCGCCCGCGGCACGCACCACGGACAACGCCTCGTCCCGCAGGGAGTCGTACGACGACGGCACCGACAGGTAATGCTCCGTGATGCTGGCCGGCGCCGCCGGCGCGGCGGCGAGCAGCTGGTCGGGCGGTGACTCGGCGAGGCTGGTGACCGTGTACTTCAGCCCGGCGAGGGCGACGTTCGAGTCGAACACCATGAGCGTGGACCGGTCCGCCCGCACGGTGCCGCTCGCCGCGACGGTCGTCGCCGGGTAGGGCACGGGCAGCGCCGCGAGATCGTCCTGCCCGACGTCGTCACCGAGGGTGACCGTGGTGCTCTCCTTGGTCGTCGACGAGGTCGACGTGAGGCCGGGCGGCGCGGGCAGCTTCGGACTGACGGAGGTCAGGGACTCGGGCTCGGTGATCTGCCAGCCCGAGTTGGTGAGCTGGTCGAGCACGTAGATCTGGAGGTAGTCAGGCGCGGTGTCGTTTGTCGTGTAGACGAGGACGTTCGACGGCGCCGTGCGGTGCAGTTCCTGCACCAGCTGGGCGTTCGGGTCGGGGAACACAACGGCGTTCCCTGTGCCAGACCCGCTCCCGCTGCCGCCGCCGCCGCCTCCCGTGCCGCCGATGCCCGGCTGGCCGCCGAACAGCCTGGTGGTGTGCAGCCCGGGGATGAACAGGGGCAGGCAGAGCGCGACCACGACCGACGCGAACCCGACCCGGCGCCCGGCGGCCGCCAGGGTCCGCGTGTCCGGCTGGTCGATGGCGGCGGGGTTCGGGTGCTCCCACTCGCGTATCCGGTCCCTGCCCTCGCTTGACAGCAGCGCCAGGTACCCGGCGACGGTGGCGCAGAACGCGACCGTGGTGCCGAGGAAGCCGCGCGACACGCTGAGCGTGAACGGCTCGGTGAACAGCAGCAGCAGCGGCAGCCCGGCCAGCGCGGCGCTGCCGAGCCTGACCGCGATCAGGTCGGTGAGCAGGGCCGCGATCCCGACCCCGGCGGCGGCGAGCAGCACCATGCCGCGTAGTTCTGGTACCGGCGGCGCGTACTTCGACGCCTCGTTGAACCCCTGCCCGGCCAGGTCACCCAGGGCGGCGAGCGAGCCGGGCGTGGGCAGCAGGTGGAACAGCGACCTCCCGTTCGCGAACGCGAAGTTGAGGAAAAGGAGCAGCGCGGCCACGCCGATGGCCAGGGCGACGACGACCGGCAGCCGGCGCAGCCTTGAGACCGTGCCCGCCAGTGCCACCACGATGACCGAAGCGCAGCCGGCCCAGAACCACAGCACCCCGGTGAAAATGGGATAAAGCGACAGAGACGCGAGGATCACGGCGATGGCGGCGGCCGCCGTCCTGCGGTTGCTAGCCATGTGAAGCCTCCCCGGCGGGTGCCCCGGCGGGGGTCGCCGGCGAATCGTCAGGCGGCGCCGCCGCGGCGGGCGCCCACACCGAAGGCGCCCCCGCGGAAGCACCGGCCCGGTACAGCTCCTGCCAGGCCGCGGCAAGCCGTGCGGCGTCCGGCACGACCGCGACCCGCCACCCGGCTCCCGCCAGGACCTGCGCGCTCGACGCCACGTTGGCGGCGCCGGCCTCCGCGAGCAGCAGCGCGACCCCCGGCGCGGTGCCGCGCCGCGCCGCCGCGAGTTCCCGCGCCTGGGCCGGGGCAATGTCCCCGAGCACCGCGATGAGCTGGCCGCCGCCCGTGCCGAGCGCCTGCATGCCGGCGTCAAGGGAAGAAGCCCGCGACGGCCGCAGCACCGCGAGGGTGTCGAGCAGCGTGTCACGGAACGCACCCTGCCGCGGCACCTCGCCCTCCGAGGTCACGAACCGCGCCTCGAACCCCTCGCCCGCCAGGTGCACCCCGATGGACGCCGCCGCCGTCACGGCGAGCTCGAACATCGACGTGGAGTAAGCCGAGCGCCGGGTGTCGAGGAAGAGCGACGCCGTGTTCCGCCAGTACTGCTCCTCGCGGCGGACCATCAGCTCGCCGTACCGCGCGGTCGACCGCCAGTGCACCCGCTGGAGGCTGTCCCCGGTGCGGTAGGCGCGCGGCGCGACGTCGTCCTCGCCGGACGCGGCGATGGACCGCCGCCCGTGCTCGCTGTCACCGAGCCAGTACCCGCCAAGCGGCGGCCGCGCCAGCGGGATGATCCGCGGCGTGATCGTCAGCACCGACGTCGAGGTGAACGCCCTGGTGATCGACACGAGCCCGAACGAGTCGGCCACCCGCACCCGCAGCGGCCCGACCGTGTACTTGCCGCGGGTGTCTGACCCCAGCTGGTAGGTGTAGGAGCGCGAGCCGCCCGCGCCGATCCCCTCGTAGATGAACCTGGGCCGCGATCCGAGCGCGTAGGGGACCGTGTCCTCGGCGAGCAGCAGCCCGGTGCGCAGCCTGGACACGTTGGTGAGCCGGATAGTCAGCGACGCGGTCTGCCCGACGGGCAGCCGGCCGGGGGACACGGTCCGCACGCAGGACAGCCGGTACCTGGCCCGCCCGGCGCCGAACGCGGAAAGCAACGGCAGCGCGAGCAGCAGCGCCCCGATCCGCACCAGGTCAGGCTCGGGGACGAGCAGCCCGCAGACGATCGCCGCCGCCCCGGCCGCCAGGAACGACCGGCCCCGCACTGTCAGCCCGCTGAGCAGCCCGCGCATGAGCGAAGCCACTTAAGGCCGCGGCAGCGGCGTCTGCTCGACGAGCCGGGAGACTACCTGCTCGGGCAGCTTCCGCTCGACGAGCGCCTCGGCGGTCGGCAGCAGCCGGTGCGCGAGCACCGGGCCGGCGAGGGCCTGGATGTCGTCGGGAATGACGTAGTCCCGCCCGTCGAGCGCCGCCCGCGCCCGCGCCGCGCGCAGGAGGTGCAGCGCGGCCCGCGGCGAGGCGCCGAGCCGCAGCTCCGGCGCGGTCCTGGTGGCCGCGCACAGCGCGATGATGTACTCCTTCACCTGCCCGGCGACGAGCACGCCGCGGACGGCCTCGATGAGCGTCCGCACGTCGAGCGCGGTGGCGACCGGCTTGAGCTGGTCGAGCGGTGACGACGACCCGTGGGTGTCGAGCATCTCGAGTTCGGCCGCCGCGGTCGGGTACCCGATCGAGATCCTGGCGGTGAACCGGTCGCGCTGCGCCTCCGGCAGCGGGTAGGTCCCCTCCATCTCGATGGGGTTCTGCGTCGCGATCACCATGAACGGCCGCTCGAGCAGGTGGGTGGTGCTGTCGACGGTGACGTGCCGCTCTTCCATGCACTCGAGCATCGCCGACTGGGTCTTAGGCGAGGCCCGGTTGATCTCGTCGCCGACGACGATGTTCGCGAACACCGGCCCCGGCTTGAACTCGAAATCGCGCCGCTCCTGGTTGTAGGCGCTGACCCCGGTGATGTCGCTCGGCAGCAGGTCGGGGGTGAACTGGATCCGCCGCACCGTGCCGTCGATGGACCGTGCGAGTGCCTTGGCGAGCATTGTCTTGCCCACGCCGGGCACGTCTTCGATGAGCAGGTGCCCCTCGGCCAGCAGGACGATCAGCGCGAGCTTGACGGCCTCGGCCTTCCCGTCAATGACCGACTCGATGGCCGTGCCAACCTGCCGCGCGGTGCCGACCAGTTCATCGAGCGCCCGCGCGCTGTTCGGCACACTGCCACCGCGCCCCGTGTCGAGTACCAAAAAGCCCTCCTCGAAAAGGCCCGGCTTGCCCGGAGGTGCGGGGTCATCCCCCGGAAGACCACGGCGGCGCCGGAGACTCCGTCATCGTCTATTGACAGTATGCGTTGCGGCCATGAATGTGCCACGCCGCGCACGTCTGTCCCGCTCAGGAACCTATCCAATCGAGCCCCAGAGGGCTTCCTTTTTCTCTTATTACGCAAGTTTTGCCGGTAAAAGACCAAATCCGGTACTTCCGAACGGATGCGGCTTCCTCCGGCCGGGCCTGTGCCTCCCGCGTCGGGGCAGGGAGCGGGGGGCGGCCGCAAGCCGTCGTCTCTTCAGCCCCTTGTGCATCGTCTGACTCGGTAGTCACTGGTGTGCGGCGAGTGGTGGGGGACACGGCGCGCCGGGCTTAGATGCCATTTCTTCCCCCACTTTGCACCACCTGCTCTGACCTGCGGTTTTGTCGTGACGATCTTCGTGACAACGATGTTTGGACTGGTACTGGTGGAGGAATGTGGAGTACAGTGGGGCGCGGTGGAGTGAGATAGCTATCGAAGCTCGGCTCGCAGGGGGTGGAGGTGAGGCCCGGATGTTTCTCGGCACTCACGCGCCCCGGCTTGACGAGAAGGGACGGCTGTTCCTGCCCGCCAAGTACCGTGACGAACTCTCGGGGGGAGTCGTGATCACGAAGGGGCAGGAGCGCTGCCTGTACGTCTTCCCGCAGGAGGAGTTCACGCGGATCACCGAGGCGCTGCGCACGGCGCCGGTGACCGCCAAGGCCGTGCGGGACTACAGCAGGGTCTTCTTCGCCAGCGCTTCCGACGAGATACCTGACAAGCAGGGCCGGATCACCGTGCCCGCCGCGCTGCGCACGTACGCCGGCCTTGACCGGGACTGCGCGGTGATCGGGGCCAACACCCGGCTCGAGATCTGGGACGCACAGGCATGGGAAACCTACCTGGCCGCCCAGGAGGACTCGTTCTCTGAGGCCGCTGAGGAGGTGCTACCAGGGATTCTCTGACCGGTCGCCGGGAGCCGCCCGGCCGACCATCGGCTGTCCGGCGGGTCTGGAAGCCGCACCCGGGCCAACAGGCTGGCGCCACTTCCCCGGTGCCAGGCAAGGTCACAGTTGCCGGCGGGAACGACCCCAGGTAACGACAAGGGCGCGGGCTCCAGGCCCCGCCGGGCAGCGGAACAGCGAGAACAGAAGTAAAAAGGCGACGGGCCGCACCGGGGGCGGCTTGAGTGCCCGGCCGGCGGCACAGGCAACGTCTGACGGAAATTCTGAGCGCGAGCGCGGGCAACACTGAGCGGAGGGGTCATATGGGCGAGCACGCCTACGCGCACGTGCCGGTGATGGCCGGCCGTATCACCGCCCTCCTGCTGCCCGCGCTCACCGGCCCGACGCCCGGCGGCCGCCCGCCGGTCCTCATCGACGCCACGCTCGGCCGCGCCGGCCACGCGCGTGCCTTCCTCGACGCGGTACCCGGGCTGCTGCTGATCGGGATCGACGCCGACCCGGCCGCGATCGAGGCCGGGCGCGCCCTCGCCGAGCGCTACCCGGGCCGGGTGACGGTCGCGCACGCGTTCTACGACCACATCGCCGAGATCGCCGCCGACGCCGGGCACCGCCGCGTCCAGGGGATCCTTTTCGACCTCGGGGTTTCCTCTCCGCAGCTTGACGACGCCAGCCGCGGGTTCGCCTACTCCCAGGACGCGCCGCTCGACATGCGCATGGACACAAGCGCCGCGCTGACGGCCGCCAGGATCGTCAACGAGTACCCCGTGCCAGAACTGGCACGGGTGCTTTACCAGTACGGCGAGGAGAAGTTCGCCCGCCGCATCGCCGAGGCGATCGCCAGGGAACGGGCGAGGGAGCCCATCGCGGGCACGCTCCGGCTGAGCGCGATCGTCAAGGACGCCATTCCCGCGCCCGCCAGGCGCACCGGCGGCAACCCCGCCAAGCGGACCTTCCAGGCGCTGCGCATCGAGGTGAACGACGAACTCGGCGCGCTGCGCCGGGCCCTGCCCGCCGCGCTTGACCTGCTCGCACCAGGCGGCCGGTTCGCGGCCCTGGCGTATCACTCCCTCGAGGACCGCCTGGTCAAGCGGGAGCTCACCGAGCGCACGGCGGACAAGACCCCGCCTGGCGTCCCGCTCCGCGCGGGCGACGTCGCGGCCGGCACTCCCAGGTACCGCCTGCTGACCAGGGGCGCGGAGCGCCCAGACGACGAAGAGGTAGCCATCAACCCGAGATCGGCGTCCGCCCGCCTGCGCGCGGCCGAGCGCCTCAGGGAGGCCGCGTGATGACAAACGAGCGACAGGAGCTGGCCGATGGGAAGGAGTGAGCGGCAGGAAGACGGCAACCGCGGCGGCGTCGGCACCATCGCCCGCTCGGGCACGCGCCCGCGCCCGCAGCAGGTGCCGGAGGTCGCCCCTGACCCGCGTCGCGGCCGTCAGCCCCGGCCGGTTCCGCCGCAGCGGCCCGTGACCGGGCCGCGGGCGCCCGCGGTGCAGCGCCAGGAGGAAGCCGGCGCGCGCGCCCAGCGTGTCCAAGGACAGGCCGCGGGCACCAGGCGGCGCGGCGCACCTGAGGCGGTCGCCGCACCCGCGCGCCCCGGGACGCGCCCGCGCACCGGCGCGCCCTGGCGGGTTCCGCCCGCGGAGCGCGGCACCGGCCCTGAGCAGGTCGCCGCGACGGGACCGCAGCCGGCCGTCACGCAAGCGCGGCCCGCCGGGCCAACCGGGGCCGCGCTCGCCGGCTCGCACCGGATGCCGTTCGTGCTGCTGCTGTGCGGCCTGCTCGGCGGCGCGCTCATCTCCGCGCTGGTGATCAGCACCACGCTGGCACAGGGCTCCTTCCAGATCAACAAGCTGCAGGACTCGACGAGCACGCTCGCGAGGCAGCGCCAGACCCTGGAGGAGCAGGTCGCGCAGGCGCAGTCGGCGCAGGTGATCGAGCAGCGTGCTAGCCAGCTCGGCATGCGGCGGCCCAACGAGCTGCAGTTCCTCGACCTCATGACGGGCAAGACGACCAATGACGGGCCGACGTGGATCGGGGCCGTCAACGCTCCCGGATACGCCCCGTGACAGGGCGCGGACCGGGAACCGGCGGTCCAGGGCGCGGCGGCAATCCTGGTAACCCCAGCGGCGGCCAGGGCGGTGCGGGCAGGCCAGGACGGCCCTGGCCAGGGAGCCGTCGTCCCGGCCAGGGCCCAGGCCCGGTGCAGGGCCCGCGCCGGCCTGGTGACCCGCGGGCGGCGTCCGGCCCCAGCTCTGGCCTCCCGCCTGACCGCACCACGGGGCCAGGCGCCCGCCTGCCCAAGGACCGCTCTTCCGGCCCGGTTCCCCGTATCCCTCAGGACAGGGCCGCCGCCTCCCGCGCTCCTGAGGCTCCGGCCAACGGCCCTGGCAAGCGCCTACCGCGCGACGCCCCGCGGCCGCGCGGCGACGGCGCGGCCCGGCCTGGCCCCGTTCCGCGCCCGCCGGGCGGTCACGGCGGGCGGGCGGGGGGCGAGAACCGACCGCCGCTGCGCGGCGGCACGGGCGGCGGCGCCCGCCGTCCGCCGCGCCGGCCGCGCTGGCTGACCGTCCACCGCGGCGAGCCTGGCCGCAGGGTCGGCATCACGGTGCTGGTGACCGCGATCGTGCTGACCCTGTTCGCCGGCCGTCTCGTGCAGCTTCAGGGCATGGATTCTGGCTACTACAAGGCACAGGCCGCCGTCGAGCAGGTGCGGGTCAACCCGCTGCCCGCGCTGCGCGGCACGATCTACGGCTCGAACGGGCAGCCACTGGCGATGACCCTGGAGACCTATACGGTCACCGCGGACCCGCCGCTGATCCAGGACACGGCTAAGCCGTCGGTGGCGCAGGAACTGGCCGCTCCGCTGAACCTCAGCGCCGCTCAGGTGCTGGCCCTGCTCCGCCACCCGTCGTCGCCGCAGTGGGTACAGCTCGCCACGGGCGTCTCCACCACGGACGAGGCGAAGATCGAGTCCTTTGACATCCCCGGCATCACCATGACGCCAAGCTTCGTCCGCTCCTACCCCGACGAGAGCCCGACCGCCAACCTGGTCGGCTTCACCAACGTCAACCAGAAGACAGGCGTGATCACCGGTCAGTCGGGCATCGAGAAGGAGTACAACAGCCTCCTCACCGGTACCACCGGCAGCGAGCAGGTGATGGTCGGCTCGAACGGCGTGCCGATTCCCCTCGCGGGCACCGAGGAGACGCCTGCCAAGGACGGCGAGTCCATCAAGCTGACGATCAATCCCACGCTGCAGTTCCAGGCCCAGCAGACCTGCCAGCAGGAAGTCGCCAAGACCAAGGCGCAGAACTGCTCGGTCGTGGTGATGCAGCCGGGTACCGGCGCCATCCTCGCCATGGCCCAGTGGCCTACCTACGACCAGAACACGCTGACCAACGTGGCCGAGACGACCAACATACCGGACTCTTACATGTTCGATCCGGGGTCCACCGCCAAGGTGATCACCGCCGCCGCCGCTTTCGAGCACGGCGGCCAGACGCCGATGAGCGCCTACAACATCCCGTCCGTGCTCTACCGCGGCGGGCAGGCCATCCACGACGCCGAGTGGTCGCCAGGCGAGCGGTACACGATCGCGGGCATCATCGCGAACTCCTCCAACGTCGGGATGTCCCAGGTGGTCTCGCACGTCTCGCCGCAGACACAGTACGACTACCTGAAGGCGTTCGGCCTCGGCCAGCCAACCGGCCTTGGCCTGCCGGGCGAGCAGCCGAGTTCCTCGTACGCGTCGACGGCGCTGCCGCCGCCGTCGCAGTGGGCGGGGGACGAGCGGTATACGCTCTCATTTGGCCAGGGCATCTCGGTCAACGCCGTGCAGATGGCCAGCGTCTACGCGACGATCGCCAACAACGGTGTCCGGGTACCGCCCACGCTCATCGCCGGCACGTACAACGCGGCGGGCCAGTACGTCCAGGCCAAGCCGTCGCCGGCGACGAGGGTCATCCAGCCGAAGACGGCCAAGGAGCTGATCTCGATCCTCCAGCAGGTACCTGCCGTGGACAACGAGGCCAACCAGCGGTGGGGCGACATCGCCGGCTACGCGATCGCGGCGAAGACCGGCACCTCAAGCGAGTTCTCGGCCAAATGCCCGGCAGGCAACCCGCTCTGCGTCCACGGCTCGAGCTATATCGGCATGGCGCCAGGGAACGACCCGCAGGTCGTCGTCGCCGTGAACGTGCAGGACCCGAAGACAAGCACCGACTACTTCGGCGACGAAGTCGCGGGACCGGTCTTCTACAGCGTGATGAACTCCGCACTGCAGACCTTGCAGATCCAACCGCAGCCCGGACTGGTCGCACCCTATGTTCGGCTCAATGCGCCCTGATTTTGGATACCCTCTGGGCGTGATCCGTCCCCGCCGTCTCGCCCCGCGCCCGCTGTCCGGGCTTGCCGAGCTGCTCGGAATGGGAAGAGCAGAGGATATCCGCAGCGAGTTCGGCATCCTCTCCGGTGTCACGCTTGACTCCCGCGCCGTCAAGCCGGGCGATCTGTACGCCGCGCTGCCGGGCACGCGCACCCACGGCGCGGCCTTCAGCGACCAGGCGGTGGCCTCGGGCGCGGTCGCGATCCTCACCGACCCCGACGGCCGCGACCACGCGGCAAGGACCGGCGTTCCCGTCTTCGTGGTGTCCAACCCGCGCGAGCGCCTCGGCGACGTCTCCTGCTGGATCTACGGCGACCCGTCGCACCGGATGACGATGATCGGCGTGACGGGAACGAGCGGCAAGACCACGACCAGCTACCTGTGCGAGGCGGGGCTGCGCGCCGCCGGGCACACGACGGGCCTGGTCGGCGGGGTGGAGATCAAGATCGGCCAGGAGCTGGTCAAGGCGGCGCTGACGACGCCTGAGGCGCCGGACCTGCAGGCGCTGCTCGCCGTCATGGCCGAGCGCGGGGTGACCGCGGCCGCGATGGAAGTCTCCAGCCACTCCCTCGCGCTCGGCCGGGTCGCGGGCACGCGCTACGACGTCGCCGTGTTCACGAACCTGTCCCAGGATCACCTGGACTTTCACGCCGGCTTCGAGGACTATTTCCGCGCCAAGGCGCAGCTGTTCACCCCGGCGTACTCAGGTGTCGGCGTGGTGAACGTGGCCGACCGGTACGGCCGCCGTCTCGTCGCCGAGGCGGCGGTGCCTGTCACCACGTTCTGCGCGGACGCGGGCTCCGGCGCCTACCCGCAAGCGGAGTGGCGCGCGGCCGACGTGCGCTGCGGCGCCGACGGGTCGACCTTCCGCGTCATCGGCCCTGGCGGCGTCGAAGCGGACGCGTCCGTCACGCTGCCCGGCCCGTTCAACGTCGCCAACGCCCTCGGCGCGATCGTGGCGCTCGTCGAGGCCGGCGTCGACCTGGCCGACGCCGTCAGCGGGGTGGCCTCCTGCCCCGGCGTCCCTGGCCGCCTCCAGCGCGTCCCGGCCCAGCCCGGCCAGTTGGACGCGTTCGTCGACTACTCGCACAAGCCGGGCGCGGTCGAGGCGGTGCTCACCGCGCTTCGCCCCGTGACAAGCGGGGAACTGATCGTGGTACTTGGCTGCGGCGGTGACAGGGACCGCGGCAAGCGGCCGCTGATGGGCGCCGCCGCCGCCAGGCTTGCCGACCTGGCGATATTTACCAGCGACAACCCGCGTTCTGAGGACCCCATGGGGATCCTCGACGAGATGCTGCACGGAGTGCTCGGGGTCCCCCGCGCGGAGCGGGCCAGGCTGATCATCGAGCCGGACCGGGCCGCGGCGATTGACCTCGCCGTCGCCATGGCCGGGAAGGGGGACGTGGTACTCGTGGCAGGCAAGGGGCACGAGACCGGCCAGTACGTCGAGGGAACGGTGCTGCCGTTCGACGACGCCGAGGTGACGGCCGCTGCGCTGGCCCGCCACGCCGGCCAAGGCGGCACGTCGTGATCCCGTTGCCCGTCGCGGAGATCGCCGCGATCACCGGGGGCGTACTCAGCACCGGTCACCCAGGCGACGCCATCGTGGCCGGCCCCGTCGTGATCGACTCCAGGCAGGCGGTACCCGGCGCCTTGTTCGCGGCGCTGCCAGGCGAGCACGCGGACGGTCACGACT
>Ga0210386_10004489_pt1 | contig 11531 bp, 6 predicted proteins | sample IncBWH32OmetaG_FD_160091 | JGI IMG/M metagenome (GOLD analysis project Ga0210386, IMG submission 160091) | Forest soil microbial communities from Barre Woods Harvard Forest LTER site, Petersham, Massachusetts, United States - Inc-BW-H-32-O ... | reverse complement strand
CAACTGGACAAACCGATCAGGGACTGGCCCTATATTCCAAACCGGCACCGCGATGGAATGTTGGCAATTGCCGCTTTTGCCCGCTTCAGCGCGGCAAAATACCTGATTGGACATTCTGATGGATCTGCGGACCCTCTATGACCAGGCAATGGCGGCCCACCGCCAGGGCAGGCTGTCGGAGGCCGAGGATTCCTATCTGCGGATACTCACCGCCCTGCCCGGCAATATCCAGGTGCGTTATTCGCTGGGCATGCTGCGCGCCCAGCAAGGCCGCCTGGAGGAGGCGCTGGACCTGATCGGCAGTGTGCTGACAGCAATCCCCAACTCGCCGGAGATGCTGTGGAACCATGGCAATTTGCTGCTTCAGGCAGGCCGCCATGCTGAAGCGTTGGCAAGCTTTGATCGCGGCCTGGATTACGAGCCGGGCAATCCCGGCCTCCTGTTGGGCCGGAGCGACGCATTGCAGGGCCTGCAGCAGCACGAAGCGGCGCTGGAAAGCTACGATCGCGTCCTGGCGATCCGGCCTGACGACGTGGCCGTGCACAGCAATCGCGGCAATACGCTTATGAGCATGGGCCGGCTGGAAGAGGCACTCGCCGCCTTCGACGCGGCGGCGGCAATCCAACCGGACAATTTCATCGTCCATAACAATCGCGGCAATGCGCTGAAAGAGCTTGGGCGGCTGACGGAAGCGGTGGCGGCGCTGGACCGGACCCTGGAGCTTCAACCCGATTTCGGCGCGGCTTACCTCAATCGCGGCAAGGCCTTGTGCAAAAATCACCACATTGCGGAAGCGTTTTCCGATTTCACGAAATCCGCCGAATTGTCAGCCGGCATGGCGGCATGGCCGGCCGAGGAGCAGGCGGTCCAGGCGCACAGGATCAAGCATGACCGCGAGCAGCAGGACTATCTCGCCGCCAATGGCAGCCAGACAAAGACTGGCGGGCTGGCGATCGAAGGCGGCGGCCGGCTGAAGGGTCCCACAATCAATCCCGCGAATGTCGCCACAGCCTCCCGGCAATGGCATGCCAGGCGGCCGCAGATCGTCGTGATCGACGATTTTCTCACCGCCGAAGCGTTGGCCGAGCTGCGCCGCTTCTGCTGGGGCTCGACCGTCTGGCGCACCAACTATGCGCGCGGCTATCTCGGCGCCGTACCCGAAACCGGCTTCGCCAGCCCGCTACTGGCACAGATCGCCGAGGAATTCCGCACCACCCATACCGAGATTTGCAGCAATCATGCCCTCAAATATCTTTGGGCCTTCAAGTATGACAGCACGCTGGACGGGGTCGAAATCCATGCCGACAACGCGGCGGTGAACGTCAATTTCTGGATCACGCCGGATGAGGCCAACCTCGATCCGGAGCGAGGCGGACTGGTGGTGTGGGACGTGGCGGCGCCGCTGGACTGGGAATACTCCAAATACAACGGTGACCATGCAGCCACCCGCGATTTCCTCAAGCGTACCAACGCCAGGCCGGTGACCATACCCTATCGCTGCAATCGCGCGGTGATCTTCGATTCCGACCTGTTTCACGAAACCGACGCCATCCGATTCAAGGAGGGCTATTTGAACCGCCGCATCAACGTCACGTTCCTCTACGGTGACCGGGTCGGGCACCAATAGTCCGACCGCCGGCCCGGCAAAACGGCCTCCAAAAGCAAGAGCCGCAAAACCCTCTGCTGGAGAGTTTTGCGGCTCGATGCCAGATCATCCGCGCTCGCGGACGGCGGTTCAGTCGTCCAACCTCACGCCGATGCGGTAGGCGCGGCCAATGCAGTCATAGATGATGCAGTTGGTGCCGCCACCGCCGATGGATCCCAGGTTGGGCGGCGGCGTGTTGAACACATTGTCGACCGCGGTATAGAGCAGAATGTGGTCGTTAAAGCGATAGGAGCCGCGGAAGTCGGCATAATAGACCGCGTTCACATTGTTGTTGTCGATGCTGGTATAGGTGCTCTGGTTTTGGGTGAGGTTGTTGGTGAGCACCGCGTCACCGATGATGCGGGTCTGGGCGGTGAGCGACCACGGGCCCTCGGTGTAGGTTCCGGTCACTGTCATACGCAGCTTGGGCTCGGTAAAGCCGGTCAGCGGATTGAGCGTGCCGTCGCCGCTGACGGCGCCGGCGCCATCCACTGTGATACCCAGCGAAGTCCGGGTCTTCTCGTCGGTGTAGTTGCCCAGGATATGCCAGTCCATCGTGCCTTCGAACAGCTCGTGATGGTAATCGGCCTGGAAGTCCAGACCCGAGGCGGTTTCCCGGTTGGCGTTCACCGGCGCGTCCAGATAGAAGTTCAGCGCCCCTTCGCCGTCGGCGCTGAAGGTGCCATAGGGCGCCGACAGGCCTGGCGAGACGCCATTGCCGTCCACTTCCGCCGCCACCGCCGTGGACGAATTGCCCGGATAGCCCTTGGCGAAGAACAGCAGGGAACAGAAATTGGCGTTGTGCAGTGAGGCGCACTGAGTTTCGATCTGGTTCAGCGACGGCGCGAAGATTCCGTTGTGCAGGGTGATCGAATACCAGTCGAAGGACATGGTCAGGTTTTCGATCCAGTGGGGCGTCAGCACGATGCCGCCCGACACGGTTTCGGCCTGTTCCGGCACCAGGGCCGTATTACCCGGTTGGCCTTCATGCACGTTGAAGCTGGCGCCGCCGGGCGGATACTGAATGTTCTGGGTACTGATCAGTGCCACCGAGAACAGTTCTCCGACGCCCGGCGCACGGATGTCGTCCGACAGGCTGGTGCGGATCTTGATGTCCTCGTTGATCTGGCTGGTCAGGCCCAGCTTCCAGGTTTCCACCAGCCCGCTGGTGGAATAGGAGGTGATGCGGCCTGCGGCATCGACATTCAGGTCGTCAACGAACTGGTTCTTGAGCACGGGAACGCTGATTTCGAGATTGCCTTCCTGAACATTGTACTCACCGGCATATTCCGAGAAGTTGCCGGATTCGAACACGCCGGTCGCGCCCAGTTCCAGCGGATCGCGCTGGTTGCGCTGTTGTTCCAGCCGGTCCTGGAAGCCGAACTCGATGGCGATCTTGCCGGCGGCCAAGCCCCAGGGAAGCGTTCCCTGGGTGTTGACTTCAAACACCTGCTGGCCGATGCGGTACAGCGCACGGTCGGAGACATTCTGGCCGAAGGCGGCGGTATAGCCGCCGCGGCCGGGGGCGATGTAGTTAAGCGCCGCCTGGCTGACGGTGCCATCGCCGAACAGGTCCAGTGGCACGCAACCGGGCGCCAGACCGCCAGGCTCCATCGTTTGGTAGCCCAAAGCACTGGTGTAAATACCATATCCAGGACCGCCGGCACCGCCGCCGTTTGCAAAGCCGGACGTTCCGGTCGTGGTCAGTGTGGCGCGACAGGAGATGCTTCCCACGGCAGGGACCGGCACGCCGGCATTGGTCAGCAACGTCCTGACCGCGGCTGCCGTGGCCGCATTGCCGCCGCCCAGCGAGTCGGGGCCGGTCGCCTGGACCGTCACCGCATCCGTGGCATTGGAGTAGTTCTGGGCCATGGTGTTCAAGCGCGCCCATTGCCGCTCACGCACGTTGCCCTGCTGGGCATAGGCGGTCCACTGCCAGTCCTCGCCGAACAATTTGTAGTTGCCCGTCAAGGTGAAGACACCGCGCGCAAACTGGCGGTAGTTCTGGATGAAGTTCTGGCCGATGGCCTTCGCCAGATTGGCCATCGAAACATCTTTGAAGCCCTGCAGATTCTCGATGCCGGCCGTGCCCAGCGAGATGCTGGGGATGCCGCCGGCGATCATCTGCTGCTGGATCGACGCGGGTATGAAGGCATTGTCGACCTTGATGGTGGCCTGCTCGTCGCGGCCATCATTGGCGATATTTTCTTCCGCGTTCCAGCCGTAGTTCAGCATCAAGGAGGCGGTGATATCGGGCGTGATCTTGTAGCTGGTATAGTTGAACAGGGTGAAATTGTGATAGGGCACCGCCTGGGGCGTATAGTTGGCAACGTTGCTGTTGATATTGCCCGAACAGGCATAGCAGTTGCTGCCCGAGTTGATGCCATAATTGAACGGCTCGGACGCTGCGTTCGGTCCCACGAACTGGATGCCCTTGAGGGCAGAGGTTGACGCGGTGGTGCCCGTCGTCCCGAATGCCGCGAATTGCCCGCCGATCGCCTGAATGGCGGCTATACCTGCAGCATTGGGTGTCGCAGCGTTCGCGGTGATCAGACCGCCATTGGTGTGGGTATCGTCATAGACACCCACTGGGGTGTGGCAGAGGGCCGTGGCGCTGCCACCATTGACCACGCTGCAGGGATAGAGCGCCCGGTTGACGCCATCGTACCAGGGACGGTTCTGGCTGTAAGAGGCCTGCGGGTTCATGGTGTAGGTGCCCGCGAACTCGGTATGCAGGCGCCCACCCAGGAGGTCGGTACCCCAGGTCAACTCGCCTTTCATGGTCTCATGATCATTGTACTGATCATTGGCGTAGACGAGATTGGCCTTGAGGCCGGTATAGGTCTTGTTGATGATCAGGTTGACCACGCCGGCCACGGCGTCGGAGCCCCAGGCGGCCGAAGCGCCGCCGGTCACGACGTCCACGCGCTCGATGATGCTGGTCGGGATGGTCGAAAGGTCGACGCCGTTGATCTGGGGCGGCCCGCCGGCATTGGGGTTGGAGGTGACGACCCGCTGGCCGTCGAACAGCACCAGGGTGCGAACCACGCCCAAGCTGCGCAGGTCGACCGTATCGATACCGGCGTCGCCTTGCGAGGCGTTGCCCGCGTGAGAACCGTTGCCGGGGGAGTCGGAAATACCGACCGAGGGCAGTTCGCGGATCGCGTCGCCGATATCCACCTTGGCATCGCGCTCGAGCGTTTCGGCGCCGATCACCGTGACCGGGGTTGGCGCTTCATAGCCCTGGATCGAGATACGTGACGCGGAGACCGTCACATTCTCGACATTCTGGGCTTGCTGATCCTGCGCCTGGGCGCTGGTCGAAATCGCTGCCATCATGGCAGCCATCGAGCCGCCGAGCATGAGCTTCTTGCAAAGACCGTCCATGGATTCCCCCCTAAAGGCCCAGGTTTTTCTTTAAGGCCGCTCTAGTGATTTTTTGTGGTGCGTGTTCGGTTTCGGATTCTCTCCGTTACGCTGCGGCAATCTGACCTCCAAACTCATTCGGCAGTCAAGCCGCATCTGGTTCCGCATACGGCCTTGGCTCAGCGCACTGACTTCCAGTCAGTTGTCGAATCGATGCGATCCGATAAGGCCGGCGCGTCGCGCGGCGGTCAGGCGTTCATCATCTTCAAATCAGACAGCGCCGTCACCGTTTTACGCCGTACACGGAACGTTTGCGCTCGTGTTGTGTGCGAAGCAACATCGCTTCGATGCAGATCACAGCGTGCCTCCTGCTGCCGCCAAACTTTCAAGAAAAGCGCCGATCTGGCTGCGTTATCTGCCAAGCCGGCGACAGCCGGGCGCGTCGATCAAGACGAAAGCCGTGCCGGCGCGCCGCTCATATTGTGCAGTGCGGCGAGACATGCCGCCTTGCCTCTGCCTGACGCAGGCTGCGCGCGGCCCGCATGCAAGCAGGCTGTGTCTGGCCGGCTTCCGACTGTCGGAATTCGCTGCGGGCAAGACGGGAAATTCGGGAAGAAAACCTCGCCCAAGCAGCATTCCTGAACGAACTTCTCGTCAATTTCAGCGCGAACCGTAACTTTTTTGCTACGTGACTTTGGCGATTTCTGCGGGATTCCCGCGCGCGAATCACGCATCGCCACGGCAAGGAAAGCCTGAACAGACTGGCAACACAGTCTTTTACCGGCCAAGATGATTCTCGGCTGTTTTGGCCAGGAGACAGAGGAACAATGCCGGCCAAGGATGTGCATCGTCACGATCTGGGCATGCTCCGTGTGCGGAGCCAGCCCCGCGATGCCCAAGCGCCATGACGGTGAACACCAGCCAGTCCGCCATGGCCTTGGGCTGGCGGTACCTGCAAGCCGGCAACCTCGCTGCGGCGGATGAAGTCGTGCGTCCGCTCCTGGCGCGGGGTGTCAGTGACGAGCTTGTGCCGCTGGTCGGGGCCATCCGGCTGCAGCAGGGGCGCTTTGCCGAGGCCGCACCGATGTTTGAGCGGGCCCGCGCGCTTCACCCCGGCCAGGCTCGCTTCATCTTCCTCCATGGCACGGCGCTGGCCGGCCAGCAGCAGCCGGAACAGGCGATGGCCGCCTTTCAGGCAGCGATCCGGCAGGATCCGAATTTCGCCGATCCCTATCTGGCCTTGGGGAAAATGCAGCGAAAACTGGGGCAATTGCAGGAAGCCCAAAACACCTACCGCAAGCTGCTGCGCCTGCAGCCCTATAATGTGGACGGCTATATCGCCCTGAGCTCCGTCCTGGCGGAGGCCGGACAGTTCGCGGAAGCGGAAGCGCCGCTGAGGCGGGCGCTGCTGCATACCCAGGACGCAAAGGTGCTGGCCTCCATCCACAACAACCTGGCCATCACCCTGGCCAGCCAGAGCAAACATGGCGAAGCCCTGGACAGCCTGGAGCGGGCCCGGGCACTGGCGCCCGAATTGCCCAGCCTGGACCAACGCCGCATCGATGCCCTGTACCAGCTGGGACGCTTCGACGAGTGCCTGCTGCTGTACAAAAAGCGTTTGCAGGACAATCCAGGCGATCCGGCGCTTCACCAGGCCTACAACAGCCTGCTCCATCGCCTGGGACGGCGGGACGAGTTTCTCGCCTCCTATGACCGGGCGCCCCAGACCCGCGATATCCTGTTGAGCAAGGCGCGCCTGCTGTCGCTTGCCAAACGGGGACCGGAGGTGGACGAAATCTACGGCACCCTGCTTGCCCGTGATCCGCTGGACCAGACGGCAATGGCCGGATGGGCCAGCAACCTGATGCTGATGGGGCGCTACCGCGATGCCCTGACGGCCTTCGAAACCGTCATCAACCGCCGCGGCGCCCCTGCCGGCGCATTCAGCGGGGCCGCGGGCGCAGCCCTGATGGCCCAAGACCCGCAAAAGGCGGAATATTTCTGCCAGTCGGGACTGCGCCTGAATCCGTTCGATCAGGCGCTGCTGGCGCTGCTGGGGACTGCCTGGCGGCTGAAGGGCGACGAGCGGGACGAAGAGCTGAACGGCTATGACCGCTTCATCCGTGTCTTCGACCTTGAACCGCCGGACGGTTTTTCCAGCATGGAAAGCTTCAATGTCGAACTTGGCGCCTATCTGGAGCGCCTGCACCCCAAGGCCGATGCCTATCTGGAGCAGTCGCTGCATGGCGGCTCGCAGACGGAAGGATCCTTGTTCGGCGCCGGCCATGCCCTGGTGGAGCGCCTTCGGGTGCGCATCGAGCAGGCGCTCTCCTCGTTTGTGGGCGATCTCCCGGCCAATGGCGCGCACCCGTTCCTGGCGCGTCACAGCAGCAAGTTTCGATATGTTGGCGCCTGGTCCTGCCTGATGCGGGGCCAGGGATTTCACGTCAACCATCTGCATCCGGATGGCTGGATCAGTTCCTGCTATTATGTGACCGTGCCGCAGGCCAGCAGGGACAGCGATACCAGGAACGGCTGGATCAAGTTCGGCGAACCGTCGCTGGATGTCCCGTTGAAGAACGCCATCCGGCGCGCGGTCCAGCCGGTGCCGGGCCGGCTGGTCCTGTTTCCATCCTATATGTGGCACGGCACGGTGCCGCTTCATGCCTCCACCGCCCGCACCACGATCGCTTTCGACGCCGTGCCGCAATAGCGGACTATCGAAGATCCTGCCGCTCCAACGTCAAATCGAAACGGATGGAAATACTGTCGCTGTCGCTTCTGTTGGGCAGCACGAAATGCTCGAGATACGACGGAAAGAGGAGAATCTGACCTTCTGACGGCATGAAATAATCGCTGTCGCCGTCATCCTTGAACAGCTTACGGGGTGCCTGGCTGGCGCCGGGCCGCGGATCCCGGAAAACGATTTCCCCGCCATCCCCCGGCGCGCTTAATTGGCAAAGTCCCGACAGATTATAGTTGTTGGTGTGGGAGCGGATCGGATTCTGGTCGCCCTTCTTGTCGATGCAGGCCCACATCCGGTGAACCTTGGCGCCCTTGACCTTGAACACTTGCGCGCAGATCGACCCCAAGGCATTGCAGAGCGGCAGGAAGACCGGATTGTCCTGCAAATGAACGTCGCTTTGCCAGCCGCCATGGTTGGAATTCCCGGTGCTGTCGGGCATGCCGTGGAGACGATAGACTTCCCGTCTCATCTCTTCGAGATTTCCGGCAAATCGCGACTGCAGGATGGGCGTGGGCCATAGCAAGGAAAATTCGATATTTTCCAGCTCCCGGCTCATGCGCTCCCACCTTGAGATTCCACCCGAGAGGACGCCCCACCGGTGTGGTCAGACTATGCGCTCGCGTCTGGGATTTCCACAGAAGCGGCCAACACAGTCTTGCACTGCGCACCCTAGCCATCCCGTTCGCCTGCGCCCATCACGCGCGGCTGCCACGCGGGCCCGCGCGGTGTCGTCACACGTTCCATGGCGATCCGGGCTTCCGGCGCGATCACGCCAAGATCGACTTCACGGTTAGGCAGGAGCACGATGGTGCGCCGCCGCTCGATCACCATCACGACAATGCCCTTGGTCAAGCCTTGCGCGGACAGCCGCTTCAGGACCGACATGTAAGGCTCCGCACGCCATGGGTTTGAGACGGCGGGATCGGCATGGACCACGAACAGGCCGGGCCGGGAGTCGATGACCATCTTGCAGGTGCTGGGTTTCCATTCAGGCCCCATCGCCGGATCGGTTAGCCAGCGGCAGGCGAAATCGCGGCAGGACGGGGGACGGTCCCGGTAAATGCGGCAGCCCGTGCCGGCCAGGAAGTTGGGACACCACTGGTCCTTGGGTTTGTCCAACTCGGGAATGCCCAGCACCTTGCAGCAAAGCGAACAGTCGCCGCATTGCCGTCCGCCGGACGTCACGGCGCCACCCGCAACACCCCCAAGATGCCGGCAACCGGCTTGCCGTCCGGATCGTGTTCGTGAATGACCTCGCCCAACTCCAGCACCGAAAATCCCGCCTCGGCGCCCAGCCGCTCCACATAGGAGAGGCTGTGGCGGAAACAGCCGCCCTGGGCAAGTTTGTCGCTCGCGGCCACGGCATAATCCGTCGACGATGCTTCATGCGGGAAGACGGTGAAGACGAACAGCCCTGTTTGGCGCAGGCAGCAGCATACCGCGCCGAACAGCGGCCCCAGGTCGCCAAAATGGATCAGCGTCGCCGCAGCCAGCACGGCGTCATAGCCGTTTTCATGCTGCGCCATGAAGGAGCCAAGATCGGCTTCAAACAGGCTGTCGTACACAGCCTTGGCTTTCGCTTTCTCCAGCATGGCAGGAGAGATATCGACGCCGTCGAGCCGGCCCGCCAGATCGCGCACGGCCACCCCAACCAGGCCGGTGCCGCAGCCGATATCCAGAATGTCCAAGCCGGGACCGCAGTGCCGCCTAAGTCCATTCGCCACCAGCGTGGCGGCGAAATAGGAGCCTTCCTGGTCCCAAAAGCGCGACCGCACGTCATAGATGCTCAACAGCTGGGCCTCGGACGTGCGCTGCGGAACCGCGCCCTTGCCAAGATGCGCGAGAAGGATTGCGGCCCCGCGGCTGTCGTCCGGATCGCATGCCAGACAGCGGCGAAAATGCTCCTCGGCTTGGCCGCGCTCGCCCAAATCGCAACACAGTATGCCCAGGCTGTAGTGCGTGTCGGCATTGCCGGGATTGTATTGCAGGGCGCGTGCGAAACTGGCCCGCGCCTTGTCCCATTGGCCCAGCGACTTCCAGACATTTCCCAGATTGTTGTGCGCATTGACGTGATCGGGCCGAAGCGTGATGGCGCGCTCATAGCTTGCCGCGGCTTCGTTCAGCCGCCCAAGCGCCTTCAGCACTATGGCCAGGTTGTAATGGAAAGCCGGCAACCGGTCATTGATGGCAATGGCCCGGTGGATCAGGTCCGCCGCCGCGGCGTTGTCACCGGCGCGAAAGGCCGCGACCCCGAGCATATGCAGATCGACCGGATCCACGGGCGCCGCCGGCGGAACGATGTCTCCGCCCTTCCCGCCCGCGCGGCGCTGCTTGCGATTCATCTCCCGACCGTCTCACACACCGCCTCGCGCGAAAGGTTACGGGATCGGGATGGCCTGATCCAGATAAAGAAAAACGCCGCCCCGTGTCATGGGGGCGGCGTTCCTCCTCATGCAAGGATCAGATAGTGACGTTGCCGGTCTTGGCCGCCTTGACCAGATGATCGGCGCAGCGATAGGCCAGCGCCGAAATGGTCATGGTGGGGTGGTTGCGCCCGCCGGTGACAAAGCTGGAACCATCGACCACGAACAGGTTGGGCACGTCGTGGGCGCGGTGATATTTGTTCACCACGCTGGACTTGGGATCATTGCCCATGCGCGCGGTGCCACGGGCATGCGCGCCGCCCTTGGAGTCGTTAATCCCGTCGGCCCACACCTGGGTGGCACCGGCCGCCTTGAGAATCTCCACCGACCGGTCGATGAAGAACTGCATGCCCTTGAAGTCATTCTCATGACTGGTGGTGGTGATGCGCATGGCGGGCAGGCCCCAGGCATCCTTCATCTCCGGATCCAGGTCCACCGTGTTGGTTTCCACCGGCAGTTGGGAGATGAAGTTCACCATGGTGAGCCGGCGGTTGGCCTGCTCGATCAGCGCCTTCTTGTAGCCGGAACCCCAGCTTGGCGCGCCATGCGGACCGGCCAAGCCGTACTGCATGGGCGACATCTGGCCGCGCGCCGTCATGCGGCCGCCGCCATAGAAGCCGCGGTTCTTCACGTCATTGGGCACGTAGGAGAGCACCGCCGCGCCGGTCACCGCGCCCTTGTACTCATTCAAGGGATCGCTGAAGAGGCCCGAGGCGCCGCCGCCATTGCCGGTCATCAGATACTTGCCGACGATGCCGCTGGAATTGGCCAGGCCTTGCGGGAAACGGCTGGACTTGGACAGCAGCAGCAGCCGCGGCGTCTCCGTGCCATTGGCCGACAACACCACGCACTTGGCCTTCTGGAACACTTCCTCATTGTTGTTGGCCTTGTTGAAATAGGTGACGCCGGTGGCGCGACCCGAGGCGTCAACATTGATCTCGCGCACATAGGAATGGGCGCGGATCTCGCAATTGCCGGTCGCCACGGCGATGGGCAGCAGCGCCACCGCCGAGGACGAACGCGCTTTCACCTGGCAACCATAACCGGAGCAGGCGCCGCAATTGATGCAGCCCGAACGGCCGTTATAGGGCTCGGTGATGATGGCCGCGACATTGGGCGTCACCGTCAGGTTGAGCTTTTCCGCCGCCTTCATCATCAGCGCACCGGAGCTTTTCAGCGGCTGCGGCTTGACCGGATAGGGCTTGGACATGGGCGCAATCAGTGCCCCAGCTTTGGTGAGGACATCGTGGCTGGGTCCGGAGATGCCGATCTCCCATTCGGCCTGGGTGTAATAAGGTTCGATCTCGGCATAGGACACCGGCCAGTCGGCGACGCCGGTGCCAGCCATGGT
>Ga0210386_10004488_pt1 | contig 11533 bp, 8 predicted proteins | sample IncBWH32OmetaG_FD_160091 | JGI IMG/M metagenome (GOLD analysis project Ga0210386, IMG submission 160091) | Forest soil microbial communities from Barre Woods Harvard Forest LTER site, Petersham, Massachusetts, United States - Inc-BW-H-32-O ... | reverse complement strand
TGGCCGTCTTGAAGTCAGGCGGAGTCAGAAACACCTTCGGATTATTCGCACACCTGTGAAGACAGTTTTTATTTTGAAAATCACCGGAGGCAAACCAGCCGACACTCTCCCCCACCCGATCCCGGTGTGTCAAGCCTCCAAATCGCAAAATAATTTGCAAGTCATTGAAAACAAGCCAAATAAAGATGCCCGAAATTGACCTGTTATTTCGCGGAAACTGCTATTCTGGATATAGAGAGAAAAAGCCCGCTTTACAGCGGGCTTTTTCATTGGTTTGGGAATGGACCCCCTGCTAAGTAATTGAAAACACTAGAGCGACCTAAACCAAGCAGAATCAGTAGGATATCGAGGAATGATCCCCCTCTAAAGTATTGAAAACAAATAAAACGGACTTCACTGAGGGCGGAGGGGGGCCAGGCTCCGGACCACTGCCTGTACCAGCCCGTCAACGTCATGTTGCTCGGCCTCCGCCGCCGGCTCCCATCCCAGTTCACGAAGCGTAGCCGAAGTAATCGGCCCAATCGAGAGCGCCCGAACCTCCGGCGGCACCGAACAGAGCTCGGCCTCTTCGAGCAGCCGAAAGAAATTGGTCGCGGTAGACGAGCTGGTAAACGTCACCGCGTCCGGCATCGGCGTGTTCACAAAAATCCCGCGCACCAATCCAGCCGACTCCTCCGGAATCACCGTCCGGTAGGCATCGACCACATCCACAGTTGCGCCCAGCCGCTGCATCTCGTCGGGAATCACATCGCGGGCAACAGCAGCCCGAGCCAGCAGAACGCGAGCCCCGGCAACTTTATCCTGAAGCACATCGACAACAGCCTCAGCAACATACTTGGAAGGGAGAAGATCCACCCGGAACCCGGCCTCACGCAACGCAGCAGCAGTAGCCGCCCCAACAGCAACAACCTGGACTCCCGTCACGGATGAAGGATCGACTTGAAGCAGCGCCAACCGTTCACCCAGAACACGGGCGGTATTCGCGCTGGTAACAATCAGCCACTGATATTGCTGCAAGTCGCGGAGAGCAGCATCCAGTGGCTCATACGAATCAGGAGGAACAATCTCAATGGTCGGCAGTTCGATGACGCAGGCGCCCAGCGCCTCCAGTTCACTGCGCAGGCGGCTCGCCTGCTGCCGCGCCCGGGTAACGACAATGGTACGGCCAGCAAGCGGCAACTGGCTCACAACTGAAATGCTCCCAAAATCTCTCGCGCACCCTGCTCCATCAGACGATGGGCCAGCTTCTTCCCCAGTTCCTCGGCGCTCTGCTCACGCTGATGATCCAGTTCCGCGCGCACCGGCGCCGAACCATCCGGATGCGCAACCACGCCGGTGACAATGTAGCCCGCCGGCGAAGGCTCACAGTACACGCCGATAGGAACATGGCACCCGCCGCCAAGCTCCGCCAGCGCCGCACGTTCGGCGGTCACGGCAAAACGGCTCGGAACATCGTCAAGGAACGCAACCGCAGCCAGCGTTTCCGGATCGTCAGCACGAGTTTCAATCGCCAGCGCGCCCTGCCCCGGAGCAGGACAAAGGACGAGAGAAGAAAATCGCTCACGAATCCACTCCGTACGCTCCAGCCGCTCAAGACCAGCGGAGGCGAGAATCACCGCATCGACCACGCCTTCGCTCAGCTTACGCAGACGCGTGTCTACATTGCCGCGAAACTCGACCAGTTCCACGTCGCGACGCTGCGCCAGAAGTTGCGACTGCCTGCGCAAACTGCTGGTGCCGATGCGTGCACCACTGGGCAACGACGCGAACGATGCATACTTGACCGAAACGAAAGCATCGCGAGGATCGATCCGCGGCGGAATCGCCGCAATCGTAAACGGAGCGGCAAGCTCAGTCGGAAGATCTTTCAGGCTATGAACGGCAAGATCGATTTTGTTGGCGAGGAGCGCCTCTTCAATCTCCTTGGTGAACATCCCTTTCGTACCGACCTTATTGAAGGCGACAATCTGTAAAGCGTCACCGGTCGTACGAATGATCTCGATCGTAACTTCATGCCCTGCACGGCGCAGCGCATCGGCAATATGGTTAGCCTGCCACAACGCAAGTTGCGAACCTCGCGAACCGATGCGGATCACGAGCGAACCTTCTGTTCGCTAACGGTTACTGGCTGCTCCGGCTGCGTGTGCGTTGGCTTTTCTACGACAGCGCGCGGCGCTGGTTCCTCCGGTATTGGATGCAGGTTGAATGCCGCGCGCATTACCTCCAGCATGACCGTATCCGCTTCCAGCGCAGCTGTCTTAATTGCCTGCATAGGCAGATGGAGGAACTTGTTCATCAATCCACGTGTCAGCGACTCCACTGCAGCCTGCTGTTCCGGACTCAACGATTGCAGACGCGCCTGCAATCGGCGCAACTCAGACTGGCGCATCTCTTCAGCAGTGTTCTGCAAATCCACGATCATGGGTCCAGCATTCAACGCCTGTGTCCGTCGCTGGAAACGAGTGACTTCCTCGGTAATAATTGCTTCGGCCCGCTGCGCTTCGCGAGTCCGTTCATCCAGGTGCGACGCGGAAACGGACTGAAGGTCATCTATGTCGTAGAGAAAGACGCCTTCTACGCGGTTCATTTTCGGGTCGACGTCGCGCGGTACGGCAATGTCGATGAAGAACATGGGACGATTTCTGCGCTTGTGCAGGAACTGCTGCGCATGCTCACGTCGGAAAATATATTCCTGCGATCCAGTCGATGTGATGATGATGTCGGCCTGGTCTGCAGTCCCATAAAGATCGTCAAAACGGACAGCATGGCCTTGAAAGTTCTGCGCGAGGCGTATAGCGCGGTCGTGCGTTCGGTTGGTCACTAAAAGAGAATCCGCGCCCTGCTGCATCAGGTGTCGTGCCGCCAGTTCGCTCATCTTGCCCGCGCCCACCAGCATCACTTTCTTGCCTTCGAGCGAGCCGAAGATCTTCTTCGCCAGATCGACGGCGACCGAAGCAATCGACACCGACGAGCTGCCTATTTGCGTTTCGTTGCGAACCTTTTTAGCAACAATAAAGGTCGATTGTAGAAGCTTTTCGAGGTGCGTCTGTACGGCTCCCACAGAGCGGGCAGCCGCGTACGATTCCTTCACCTGCCCAAGAATCTGCGGCTCGCCGACAACCATGGAGTCAAGGCTGGATGCCACGCGAAAGAGATGCTGTACCGCCTCCGTCTCGCGATATTCATATGTATGCGGCCGCAGCGATCTCGTATCCACGCCGAGAAAGCTTTGCAGAAAGCCCAACAGGTCGGGACTGTTCGCCTCATGGCAAGCCAGCAGTTCAACGCGGTTGCAGGTGGAAAGAATCATCGCCTCGTTCACGCCGGGAAACTCCAGCAGAGAGCGCGTGGCTTCGCTCAAACGCTCAGGCGCAATCGCCAGTTGCTCACGCAACTCAACCGGGGCTGTTTTGTGGTTCACACCTGTCAGCAGAATCTTCATTGCGTCGTGAACCTGTGTACCGAACTGAATAAATTCGCTGCCCAGACGCAGAGCATGACCACAAACACTGCGCTCGAAAGATAGACCGCTCGCCGTCCGCGCAGCCCTGTTGAGCGCCGCACAAACAGCATCACGACGTACAGCACCCACATCACGAACGATAGAAGCACTTTAGGGTCAAGAAAATAAGCGGCTCCCACATGCTCCTGCGCAATCAGGGAACCAATCAGCAGTCCGCCGGTCATGCAGTAAAAACCAAGCACAAGAGTCGTCTGTGCAATCTGGTCCATGGTATCCAGAGGCGGCAGCCATTCAAGAAAACTAGGCGCCTCTTTGTTCTTGAGCCTGCGCTCCTGCACCAGGTAAAACAGGCTTGCCAACAAGCTGAAGATCAGCGCAGCATATGCGGCCAGCAATAGCGTTACATGAACGACAATCCATCCGCTCCGCACCATCGACGACGAAAACGTGTACTTGTCCGGCCCGATCGCCGGCACCAGGATCAGCAGAAAGGCTAAAGGCAGAGCAAACACGCCAAATGATATGGTGCGATACCGCATCCAGATCAGCAGAAATGCCGAGATAATCAACAAAGCGAGCGTTGATTGCACTTCATGCATGCCAACCGGCATCAGCCGGTGCGCTCCCGCCAGCATTTCCACAAATGCAACGATGTGAAAGCACCACCCACCAATCGCCAGAGGCAGGCACCATCGTTGCCAGCGCGGACGGTCGCCCAATACGGCCGGCAGCGCCGACACGCTGGCCAATCCGTAAAGCACCGCCGCAACTCTCAGCCATAGCAGGTACATGCAATCTCTTATCTTGAGGCGTAAAGATTAAGTATAGCTTTTCGCCCTGATATCTGTGCAGTCCGGACTGTTGGCTGCAGTTGAACAAGATCGGCATTATTCGTTGGACAATGGGCAGCGCCATTTCTGATTCTCGGCACATATAACAAAATGGTGAAACAACACGGAGCGGAGGCGAATTCGCATTAAGGGTTCGCACTGGGTGCAAGGCGGTATGTCGATACGATATGCTGGCCTTTCCCGTGCCTGATACTTCTCTCCAATCTCCTGAGACGGCGCAGACGCCGCTCATGCGTCAATACGCGGCAGCCAAGCAACAGCACCCGGACGCACTGCTCTTCTTCCGCCTTGGCGACTTTTACGAACTTTTCTTTGAAGATGCGCGTGTCGCATCACGCGAGCTGCAAATCACGCTGACGGCACGCGATAAGGAGCGCGCTGTGCCGATGTGCGGCGTGCCGTATCATGCAGCGGAGGGCTACATTTCCCGTCTGCTCCGAAAAGGTTACCGCATCGCCATCTGCGAGCAGATGGAAGACCCGAAACTCACAAAAAAGATCGTCCGCCGCGAAGTAACCCGGGTGCTGACGCCTGGAACGGCGATCGATCCGGCTCTCGGCTCGGACGAAAATAACTTTCTTGCCGCGCTGTTTCCAGGAGAGAATCTAGCCGCCCTGGCGCTTCTCGATCTTTCGACAGGCGATTTTGGCGCCGCCGAATTCACCGGCCCACAAGCATTGGCTCTCTGCCTGGATGAGTTGCAAAAAGCTGCACCCAGCGAGTTGCTCTTTCCCGGCGCGAATCCTCTTCTGGCGCAAAAAACGGAGCTGCCGGGCACGCTGGAACACATTAGAACCAAAACCCCCATTGAAGACTGGGTCTTCACAAAGGATTATGCAGTCCCTCTCCTCGAACGGCAGATGGGAACAACATCCCTCGATGGGTTTGGGCTGTCACAGCATCCTGCAGCCGCCATCGCAGCCGGAGCCATACTGCATTATGTGCGCAGCACGCAGCGCGTCGAGCTTGGGCATATTGAAAGCATTCGTTTCTACGAGCGCGCCGGGCATCTGCAGCTGGACCAGGTGACTGTACGGAATCTCGAACTAGTCGAGCCCATCTTCAGCGAAGCAGGCGCAGAAACTACCCTGTTCCGCACGCTCGACGCCTGTCAGACCCCAATGGGCAAGCGCATGCTTCGCGCCTCTATATTGCGCCCACTTCTCGATGCGCAGGCGATTGATGATCGCTACACTGCCGTCGATCTTTTGAAGCATGACCTCATTCTGCGTGAAGAAATCCGCAAAAGCCTCAGTGGCATTCTCGATCTTGAGCGGCTGCTGGCGCGTGTTTCGCTGGATAGCGCGGGGCCTCGGGACATTCTGGGCCTTGCAGCTTCGTTGCAACATCTCCCAAAACTCAGACGAACGCTTGAACCAATTGACAACCTGCTCTGGAAGCAGCTCACGGCTCGGCTCGATACGCTGGAAGACCTCTGCGCAAAGATTCAACAGACGATTCAGCCCTCGCCGCCTCTTACTCTGTCCGAAGGCGGCGTCATCGCAATTGGAATCGATGCAGAACTCGACGAGCTACGCACTCTGAGCCAAAGCGGACGCCAATCGATTGCCTCCATTGAAGAGCGCGAGCGCGCTCGTACCGGGATTTCATCGCTCAAGGTTCGCTTCAATTCCGTCTTCGGCTACTACATCGAAATCACGAAGGCGAACCTGGCCAACGTTCCATCGGACTATGAGCGTAAGCAGACGCTCGTCAATGCAGAGCGCTTTACAACTCCCGAACTGAAAGACTACGAGACAAAGATTCTCACCGCACATGAGCGCTCAGTCGAGATCGAAAAACGAATCTTCGCTGATCTGCGCCTCCGCGTTCTCGAACTTGCAAGCCGTATTCGCAAAACCAGCACTGCCATCGCCGAAATCGACCTTTTAGCCAACTTTGCCCATCTTGCCGGCCTGCGCCATTACACGCGGCCACAGCTAGCTCCGGAAACGATACTCGAACTTGTTAGCGCACGACATCCTGTCATTGAGTGCCTGATGGAAGAAGCAGGCGCAGGACGCTTCATTCCCAACGATTTATATCTGGATGTGCAAGGCCCTGAAATTCTGCTGCTGACCGGGCCAAACATGGGCGGCAAATCGACCTATCTCCGGCAGGCTGCACTGCTCGTCATCATGGCGCAGATGGGCTGTTTTGTTCCCGCCGATAGAATGCGCTACGGGCTCGTCGACCGCGTCTATACCCGCATCGGCGCCAGCGATAATCTGGCCCGCGGACGCTCGACCTTCATGGTTGAAATGACAGAGACGGCAACCATCCTCAACACGGCAACAGAGCGCTCACTGATTTTGCTGGATGAGATGGGCCGTGGCACTGCAACGTTCGACGGCCTGTCTCTCGCATGGGCGACACTCGAATATCTGCATGCAAATATCGGCGCACGTACTCTTTTCGCGACACATTATCACGAGCTGACGATGCTGGCTGAGCAACTTCCGCGCCTCCAGAACCTGCGCGTTGCCGTCAAGGAAACATCCCATGGCATTGTCTTTCTCCATGCCATTGAGTCAGGACCAGCCAACAAGAGCTACGGCATCGAAGTCGCCCGCCTTGCCGGATTGCCTCCACAGGTCATTCAGCGTGCCCGCCAAGTACTTAAGCAGCATGAGCGATCAGAACGCCACAATGTCGCGGCGGAAACCGAGGCGCCTCTGCAACTCACCATGTTCACGCCGCTCTCACAGCGCATCCTCGACCGTCTCCAGGAAACCGACATCAACGCGCTCACGCCGCTTCAGGCACTCAACCTGCTCGAAGAATTACAGAGCGAAATCAAATCCTCGCAAGGCGGCAAAGCATGACCGCGATACTTCGCCATCAGGTCGGACAGCTCATCCTCGCCGGGCTGGAGGGGCCGGAGCTTATGGCCACGGAGCGTGCATGGCTTAAACTGATTCGCCCAGGCGGCGTGATTCTTTTCCGCCGCAACATCGAAGAAGCTCGTCAGACGAACCAACTCCTGCGCGAGGCTACAAAAATCGCTGGTGGCCCGTTCTTCCGCTGCGTGGATATTGAAGGCGGTCTGGTGGACCGCTTGCGCGACCTGCTCACACCTATGCCGGCCCCCGCTGCCGTCTTTGCAACGGGCAAACCAGCGCTTTTCAAGATGCATGGCCGCCTCATTGCGCTGGAAGCGCGTAGCCTCGGCTTCAACACAGTCTTTGCGCCCGTGCTCGATCTTGCTCTTCCCACATCGAGCAGCGTTATGCGTACCCGCGCAGTCTCTGCCGAACCGAAAGAGGTGACAAACTATGCCGGCTCATTTCTACAGGGGCTCTCTACACTCAAAATTCTCGGATGCGGCAAGCATTTCCCTGGCCTGGGCGGCGGGAGTCTTGACTCGCACCATGCCATGCCTGTCATCAATCGCTCATGGGAACAGATGTGGCGACAAGACATCGCGCCCTTTCGCTCGCTCTCTGCACAATTGCCGATGATCATGATCGCGCACGCCGCTTATCCAAAGGCATCGAAGCAGAGGACGCCGGCCTCGATTTCACCTTTCTGGATTACAAAGGTCCTCCGCGGGAAGCTCGGCTACTCCGGGCTGATTATTTCTGATGACATGGAGATGGGGGGCATTCTTACTCAGCGATCCATGGAGGAGGCCGCAGTCGAGGCTATCGCCGCGGGAACTGACCTCCTGGAAATTTGCAAAAGCCCGGCACTCGTCCTGCGTGCCTACGAGGCGCTTCTGTCAGAAGCTGAGCATTCACCGTCTTTTCGCCGCCGGATTCAGCAGGTCGCGCGACGCGTTGCTTATCGGAAAAATCAAGTGCTGTCGGCGAAAGTTGCGGCTGCGCCATCGTCGGAAGTTCTTAAAAAGATCAGGGTTCAGGTACAGAACCTGGCTCATGAAGTCCTCAGCACCGCGCCTGACAAATTGCGGCAGACTTAACACCGTTTCGACCTCGTCAAAACCCTACCGGAACAACCCAAAAGAATAGGCAGACATCCCAGATACCGTGTTTGATTTTGTCACTATGACGATTACAATCACAGTGGCTTTCTCCCTCTTATCGAACACGGCCTGAAGTGGACCAAGCGTCAAGTTTTGAATGTTACTTTAGCCTAACGTCATAAGCCTGTTGTTTTTGCCTGCCGGTTAAATCATGTAGCTAGAAGGGGTTTCTTGTGTATACTGTTCTCGATAGCACACACCTCATATTGAACTTCATCTCTTTGTCCGGCCAACGCATTTCCCATGTGCGGAGTGTTCAGATGAGGGAATTCGGGTTCATCACTGGTTAATACAGATTGGTAAATACTATTTGAGCATAGTACAGCCAAACTATATCTGCGATAGCCGTTTTCAACTTAAGCATCTGTTGTCAGGAATTACACAAAATTTCAAGAACTAGATTCGCTGAATAGGGTTATCAGAGCATATGGCTACATCAGAATACATTCGAAAGAATGCGTCATCTGAGAAGCAGCCTTTACGACCGGGCCCTCAGAGCATCGGAAGCCGTCACCGGGTCGCCAGCCCGGCGTTTGCTTCAAAATTACTTCTCATGCTGGGCGACATTATTATCATCGTCTTCGCATTCCTCGCCGCCCTGGCCATCAAAATAAAGTTCTTCGCGGGCGCGGGACAGATTGAATCAATTAGCTACGCAACCGCCCCACTCTATCTTGGATTTTTCACCTGGTTTCTTCTTTCTTTGTTGCTGGTATCGAGGCGTTATGGCCTCTACAATCCCGTTCCTATCACTGGCGGTGCACGCGAACTGCGCCTGACAGTACAGGCCACTCTGAACGCAGGCCTGCTGCTCTGCGGCGGTCTCTACATGGCGCACTTGGACAGGGCCTCGCGCACCGTCGTCGTTTTGCTGATTTGCACCACAGCATTCTCCCTTTCCGGCTGGCGTGTGATACTGCGACTGGCGCGCTACCGGCATTATGAAAAGGGCATTGATACCCGAAATGTTGTCATTTTAGGTACTAACTATTTAAGCCACGCGCTCGGCCGGCATATTGCCAACAACTATCGTCTCGGCTATCAGTTTCTGGGCTACATTGCGCCCTCAGATACAACGGACGTAGAAGTGGCTGCGCCGGAGATATTGGGTGGTATCGAGCGTCTGCGGCAGCTTACGCGCCTGCACTTTATCGATGAAGTTGTAATCGCGCACGCTTTGCCGACAGAACAGATCATTCTTTTGATCGAAGAAGCGCGGGAGCTGGGCATCGATATTCGTGCCATCTCCGGTCTTTATGGCGACCTCACGGCAAACGCCGCAATTGAATATCTAGGCGTATACCCTGTTGCATCGCTTCATCGGAGCCAATCAAATACATTCGAGCTTTTTTTCAAACGGGTGTTCGATATTCTTTTTTCTATTGCTGCTATGATCGCCGCATTCCCGCTCATGGCGTTCATTGCGCTGGCAGTCCTGCTGGATAGCAGAGGACCTATCTTCTACGTATCAGAGCGCATCGGCAAGCGGGGACGCGTCTTTCCCTGCTTCAAGTTCCGCACGATGGTGAAAGACGCGGAGAAGAAAAAACGCGACCTGGCTGCATTGAATGAGCGCGATGGCATTCTTTTCAAGGTATCGAACGATCCACGCGTTACGCGTGTTGGCCGTATTCTGCGCAAATACAGTTTGGACGAGTTACCACAGTTCTTCAACGTCTTCCGTGGAGAGATGAGTGTGGTTGGTCCGCGTCCGCCAATTGCGAGCGAAGTGGAAAAATACGAGCTGGAGCATTTCCGGCGTTTGGAAGTGCTGCCGGGGCTAACCGGCCTCTGGCAGGTGCATGCCCGGCAGGATTCCTCGTTTGCAAAGTACATTGAGCTGGACACGGCTTACGTCGAAAACTGGAGCTTCTGGCTCGATGTAAAGATTCTGATGCGTACGGCCCACGTGGTCATTCGCGGTACCGGCACATAAAGACATCGAAATGAAATGCGGCGCAGCCGCTCGCACAAAAATTACTGTGCGACGGGCTGTGCCAGCAATCCATCTTTGACAAACATCTGCTTGATGCCACGCAGGGCTTGCCTTGTACGTTCCTCGTTTTCAATCAGCGAAAACCGCACGTGCCCATCACCAAACTCGCCAAAGCCAATTCCTGGACTGACAGCAACCTTGGCGTCCTTTAGCAGTTTCGTCGAAAACTCCAGCGAGCCAAGCGCGCGGTATGGCTCCGGGATAGGCGCCCAGACAAACATGGTTGCTTTCGGAAGAGGCACATGCCAACCCATCTTGTTCAAGCCGTTTACAAGCACATCGCGGCGTCCGCGATAGTTCTCGCAGATTTCATCCACACAGTCCTGCGGTCCTTCCAAAGCAAGAATCGATGCGACCTGGATTGGCGTGAATGTTCCGTAATCAAAATAGCTTTTCAGGCGAGCCAGAGCAGAAACCAGCTTCCTGCTGCCAACCATAAAGCCAACGCGCCACCCCGGCATGTTGTAGCTCTTGGAAAGAGTAAAGAACTCAACCGCAATCTCTTTCGCGCCTGGAACTTGCAGAATAGACGGCGCTTTGTATCCATCGAAGCAGATATCGGCATACGCCAGGTCGTGTACAAGGTAAATATTGTGCTCTCTGCACAAAGCAACCGCGCGCTCGAAGAAGCTCAGGTCGGCGCATTGCGTCGTCGGGTTCGCTGGAAAGTTAAGGATAAGCATCTTCGGCCTCGGATACATGAGCGGAATCGTGCGCTCCAGCTCAGCCAGAAATGCTTCTGTGTCATGAATGGCTACGCTGTGAATGTTTGCACCAGCAATCACAGGACCGTAAATGTGGATAGGATAGCTCGGATTTGGAACAACAACGACATCCCCCTGATCCAGCGTTGCGAGGCAGAGGTGTGCGATTCCCTCTTTCGAGCCGATCGTGACAATCGCTTCAGTGTCCGGATCAAGCGCAACATCGTAACGACGCTGATACCAGTTGCAGATGGCTTTTCGCAGCCGCGGAATACCGCGTGACAAAGAATAGCGGTGCGTGTTCGACTTCTGCGCAGCCTCTATCATCTTGTCCACTATGTGTTGTGGCGTCGCTCCATCAGGATTGCCCATTCCAAAGTCGATAATGTCTTCACCGCGACGCCGCGCAGCGGACTTCAGCTCAGTCGTGATATTGAAAACATAGGCGGGCAGTCTTTTAAGTCTAGAAAATTCTTCCACTTGGTCAGTCCCATGCGCTGCCGGCAAGCAGCTTTTGTAGATGGATCGCTGATT
>Ga0210386_10004487_pt1 | contig 11533 bp, 8 predicted proteins | sample IncBWH32OmetaG_FD_160091 | JGI IMG/M metagenome (GOLD analysis project Ga0210386, IMG submission 160091) | Forest soil microbial communities from Barre Woods Harvard Forest LTER site, Petersham, Massachusetts, United States - Inc-BW-H-32-O ... | reverse complement strand
TTAGGTATGCGCCAGACGTTGTTACCGCGCGTGGCGGCGACGAACAAAGCCGATTCATCAAGGTCCAGCACCACACCGTTCGGACTTGGAACGGTGTTCAGCAAACATTTGAGCGCACCGTCTGTCGTCATGCGGTACACGCGGCCCGTCGGGTCCTGCAAGCCGGTTTCCCCTTGGTCGGTGAAGTAAACGTCGCCGTTCGCAGCAAAACATAGATCGTTCAGTCCCCGGAACCGTTCCGAAGACCGCCGCTCCAGAAGTGGAGTGACCTTGCCGGAGGCAGGTTCCAGGATCATCAAGCCGTTCTTGTAGTCGGTGATGAAAATGCGCCCGTCTTTATGGATTTTGAGTCCGTTTGGCTCGCCGTCATATTCCGTCGCGACTTCAAAATGTCCGGACGGAGAGATGCGAAAGATGCGACCGAACGGCACGTCGACCACGTAGAGATTTCCGGTGCGATCGAACGACGGACCCTCCAAGAAAGAATGGGTTTTGCGCCCCGGACGATTGACCTGCGTCCATGATGTCGTGTCCGACCGCCGCAAACTTGCCGGCACTTCAGCAAACACCGTCGTCGAAATCATTTCAGGCAAAGGGAACACGGTGCGCTTTCCAGAGATGGATCGAAAGGTCGCCGACGGAAGGCGTCAAACTCCAAATTGTTCGTCCGCCTCTGCGAGGTGCCGCATCAAGGCCATCAGGCGTCGGTCACGCCACATTTGCCGTTTGGCGCGATCTTGCGGCGGAGTCCGCTGATCGAGCTCTTTGGCGACGCCGTTCAAAAGATCCCCTGCCCAGTGCAGCGGTTGGGTCTGTGTTTCCGCTATGCGATGCATGGCGTCGCCGTAGCGGCCCGCATAGTCGGCAACACCCCCGGGCGCGTTGAGGTTGATCGTCTCAAACGGGCCGATGAAAGCCCAGCGAAGACCGAGACCTTTGCGGATGCCCACGTCGACATCCTCCACCGAGGCCAAGCCATCGGCCACCATGCGGAATGCCTCTTGAAGCACCGCGGCTTGCAGGCGGTTCATCAGAAAGCCCTCGATCTCACGCTGCATAACGATCGGGGCTTGCCCGATCGATACCATCAGATCGCGCGTGCGCGTCACGGTCGTGGGATCGGTCCAAGGGGCCGGCACAATCTCCACGGCAGGCACGAGGTAAGGCGGGTTGATGGGGTGAGCGACGATGCACCGCGCGCGCCCCGCGACATCCGCAGTAAAGCGCGATGGCATGATCGCCGTGCTCGAGCTGGCGAGCACCGCGTCACGGGGCGCAGCCGCATCGAGCTCGGCGAACAGCTTGCGCTTGACCTCGACATCTTCGGGCGCGCATTCCTGCACGTGAATCGCTTCCGCGAGGGCTTCGGCAAGCGAGGCCGCTGGAACGATGCGTCGGCCGACGTCGCCGGCAGACGCACCTTTGAGGAGACCCTCGGTCTCCAGATTGGCGAGAAGCTGAGGGATTGTTCCTATCGTCGCCTCGGCTGCCGCCGGATCGGGATCCCAGAGTTTCACCTGGCGACCAGCGCGCGCGAACGTGATTGCCCACGCTCGTCCGACCAGCCCGGAGCCGACGATCGCAATATTTTCGCTCATCTTACCTCTCTTCCAACACTCCCTGACCTCAGCTCGTCGTCCCGCTCAGGCTGGCATCTCCATATCTATTGCGCTCGCTTCGAAACCACCGCCATCGACACACACCGAGTGGCCGAACATGAAGGAGGCCGCATCGGAACAGAGGAAAAGCACGATTTTGGAATGTTCGTCCGGATCGCTCAGGCGCTTTGCCGGTACAAAACGAGTTATGATGCGCTTGGCCTCGTCCGCACCGCCGAACATTTCGTGCAGGAGGTTTGTCATCACCGGTCCGGGCGCCAGCGAATTGATACGGATGCCCTTGCGGGCAACCTCGAAAGCGGCCGAGCGTGTCAACAACGCCACGCCGGCCTTGGTCGCGCAATAGACCGCCGTGCCGGGGAAGGCGAGCTTGCTGAACAGAGACGCGGTGTTGACGATTGCGCCGCCGCCATGTTGCAGCATGTGCGGAATCTGGTGCTTCATGCCGAGAAACACGCCCTTCAGATTGACGTCGACAAGCTGATAGAATTCCTTCTCGCTGAATTCGTATATCGGCTTGTTGGGTCCCGATATTCCCGCATTGTTGAATGCGCAGTGAATCCGACCAAACCGCGCGATCGCCCGTTCCATGACTTTGGCGACGTCGGCGTCGCGCGTGACGTCGGCCTCCATGAACTCGACATTGGTCTTGCCGGCAGCCTTGATCTCTTCCACCAGAGACTTGCCATCGGCCTCGCCTAAACCCGATACAAACACGCTGGCACCGGCGAGCGCGAAGTCCCTCGCCGTTGAGCGGCCGATTCCGGTGGTTCCACCGAAGATGACCGCGGTCTTGCCCGTGAAATCATAGGTAGTGTGGCCCACCGAATTTTGCAGCGCAGTCATAGCTGTCTCCGTGTTGTGACTTGTCCGTTGGAAGAGGAAATTCGATTGCGCCCGGATCTCGCTATTTCACTATCAAGCCCCGACCGCGATCTTGGCTGATCAACACGGCGCCGATGACCACCAAGCCCTTGATAACGAGCTGCCAGTACGGCCCGACACCGAGCAGGTTTAGACCGTTGTTCAAGACGACGATGATCGCGACGCCGATGAGCGTGCGGTGCACACCGCCGATGCCTCCCGCCAACGAGGTGCCACCAACAACGATCGCCGCAATGGTGTTGAGGAGGAGATCGCTGCCGAGGCTCGGCCCGACCGCGCCGAGCCTGGAGACAGCGAAGACGGCCGCGAGCCCAGCAGTCACTCCTGACACGATGAATGCGTAGATCTTGTAGCGATCGACCGGAATGCCGGCGATGCGCGCGACCTGCTCGCCCCCGCCGATCAGCAGTGCAAATCGCCCGAACCGCGTACGCGCGCCAATGAAAATGAAGATGAGCCACAACAGCAGCGCGCAAAGCGCAATGTTGGGAAGATGCGGAATCGACTGTCGCAACGAAAGAGCTTCGAAAATCGGCAGATCGAACATGATCGTCGCGCCGGCGAGAATGCTGAGCGCGATGCCGGTAAATACCGACAGGGAGCCTAACGTGACGACGAAGCTCGGTATCTTTCCGATCACGCTGATCGAGCCGTTAAAGGCGCCTAGCAATCCGCCCAGGACCGCTCCGAATGGCAACACCAATAGTCCCGGGTTGACATCCGGAATCTGCTTGAGGCCGGCCACGGTGACAGTGCCGACCAACAACACATTGGCTCCGACCGAGAGATCGATGCTGCCCATCAGGATCACGAAGCTTGCGCCGAGCGAGGCAATTAGCAGGGTCGCGGCCTCGCCGGTGGTCGCGGAAAGGTTTCGCCAAGTAAAGAACGCCGGTGACGCCAACGAAAAGATGAGGACGAGCACCAGGAAAACCACGACCGGCAGCCATGTGCCGCGCTCGGTCAGACTCGGGGATAATCCCGACAGCAGAGATTTCCTCGCGCGCGCGACATCAGGCACACTGCTCATTGGGACGCCGGCTTTATTCATGCTGCGGATGGAAGCATGTAAGGGATCAGATCATGTTCCGACGGCTTGGCTTCCCGCGGACCAGGCAATTCCGCAACGATACGTCCTCGCTGCATGATCAAGATCCGGTTGGCCATTCCGATCAGTTCGGTCAATTCGTCGGTAATGAGTATTATTCCGACGCCTTGTTCAGTCAGAAGGCGGATATGTTGATAAATCTCTTCCTTGGCCCCGGCATCGACCCCGCGAGTCGGGTTGTCGAGGACGAGCGCCTTCAAATCGCGCTGCAACCAGCGGGCCAACACCACTTTTTGCTGGTTGCCGCCGGACAGATTTTGCAGGGGCGCCAGCGGCGATCCCGAACGAATACGAAATTTGCGAATTGCCGCGGCCGCCGCCGCCCGCTCTTTCTGCAGCCTCCAAAGGCTGTAAGGCGAGAAATGATCGGCGCTCGGTAGCGACAAATTGATCGCCAGACTCAGCGACGGAATGATCCCCTCGACGAGCCGCTCCGCCGGCACGTAGCCAAGTCCGTTGCGGACGAAATTGCGGATATTGGGCTTGCGCGCCGGCGCCTGGTCCAGCGCCACCGAGCCGCCGAGCGGCGGATGCACGCCGACAATGGCTTTGCCGAGCGCGCTCTTTCCGGAGTCCAGCAAGCCGCCAATGCCCAGGACTTCACCTCGGCGCAAATCGAACGAGACGTTCGTGAATTCCGGACCCGATAGATCGCGAACGCTGCAAACGATCGGCCGGCCGTCGACGTCGATTTGCCGGTCGACATGGTAGTAATCGTCGGCGCGCTCACGACCGACCATCAACCCGTGAAGCACTTTCTCATCCGCAGCCGCCGGATCGAGGGGGGCGGAAAGCCGTCCATCCTTCATCACCAGGATGCTGTCGCAGAGCTCGCGAACTTCGGTAAGCCGGTGGGAAACGAACACAAACGAAGCGTGCTGACGCATGCGCGCCAACAGCTCGATGAACGTCCGCTCGTCCTGCCGATCGAGCGCGGATGTGGGCTCATCAAGCAGGACCAACGGATCGGCAATGCCCATCAGATGACGCGGCGCCATGCACGCCCGGGCGATCTCGATGGCTTGGCGCTTGGAGAAATCGTAAGCTCCGGCATTGCGGCGCACGTCGATATCGAGACCGGCGTCGTCGATTATCCGCTCTGCGACGCTGATCATCGCGGCGCGGTCGATCAACTGGCCGAACTTGGTGAAGCGGCTTTCTTGAGACAGCACCAGGTTCTCGTAGACGGGCACATTCAAAACCAGCGCCTGCTCCTGAAACACACGGCTGATCCCGAGTGCAAACGCCTCGTTGTAGGCGCGGGGGCTGTAAGGCTCCCCGCGATAGTGCATCGCGCCGGCATCCGGACGCGTGAGACCCGTCAGGATGTTGAATAACGTCGTCTTACCAGCGCCATTCTCTCCGACCAGCCCGACAATGGATCGCGGCGGCACGACCAAGCTTACGTCGTGCAGGATTTGGATGTGACCGTAACTCTTGGAAACGCGCTCGGCACGAAACAACTCGTCCGAGCGCCGCTCAGCTCCAAATTCCATCCTACGCCTTCTTCTTATTCGGCGACGGACCGAACATGTCGATCTTGTAGTGCTCCTTGTATTCGGCGGCGACTTTCTCCATCTCGCCGTTCTGCTTAGCGGCCAGATACTCCTTCGGGTATTGATAATTCGCCGGCTTTTCGATGCCCGCCCACTCCACGTCGACATCGAGGGGCGTGAGAAGATCCTGCGGATCCCAGTCCTTTGGCGTAATGACCTTCGACATCTTGCGATAATCGAAGGGCGCCACGTCGCCATTGTTGACGTATCGCTCAAGATAGCCGTCAACATTTTCCGCGGTCATGATGCGCGAACCCCACAGCATCATTCGCTCGGCTGCACGCGGCCGCCAACCGTTCATCACGTCGTATATGCGCGTGGCCATCATCGCGCCCATAAATTGCGGGACGTTGGCGGCAGTGCAGAGCAGCAATCCCTTTTTGATCGCCTCCGCCGCCTCCGGATTTCCATCGCCCGCGGAAGCGATGATGACGTCCACGCCGGGTTGCAGACCGAGCGCGCGCAGGACCGATATTGCCCCCTGAGCCTCCTCGTCGTTGGCGGCGTAGATGCCGACCGTGTCCGGATGGCGCGTCATGAGATCCTGAGCCGCTTTCCGCCCGTCCTCCATGTTGAAATTCCCGGGCAGCGCGTCGGCGAAGTGGAATTCCGGGAAATCCTTGATCGCCGCCAAGCGACCGTGAACACGTACAACGTCGATCACGAATCCAGGAATGCCGTCGAGCGCAATGATTTTACCCTTCTTGCCTTTCTTTCTCAGCTCCGTCAGCATTTTGATCATTATTTCTCTTGCCGCGTTGAAATCGTCCGGGCACGAGTAGTAGGTAAAATATTCGCCGGCATCAAAAGGGGTGTACCAAGGCTTGGTCGCCCAGACGTTCCCCAGCCAGATTTTGTTCTGCTGACAAATCTCGGCGATGCGCTTAATGTTGCTGGCGTCGGGCGGATTGAGAATGACGCCACTGAGATCACCAGCGACCTGCAATTGCTGGAACTGATCGAACTCTTTGTTTGAATTGAATTCGGCGTCGAGGGAGACGCTGCTCGCGCCGAGCGCCTTAGCGGTGTCCTGCACCGATTTGCTTACGGTCCGGCAATATTCGAGCGTGGCGGAAAAGTACAAGTAGGCAATCTTGCCGTTCTCGCTCGCATAGGCGCTCACCGGAACGCCCATCGCTTCGGCCGCCATGCCCGCGGCAAAACCGGCGGTGACAAGTTTCGTGAAATCACGGCGAGAGACACCTTGCGTGCCGAGCCGATCAAGATAGCGGTCAATGACTTTCTTGTTGCCGAGATTTGCGTAGCGCATGGGACGATACCTCTCCTGAACCTGAGTGAACCTTGCGGCTTCTTGTGAAATCGAAGGCGTCGAGGCGCACTCTATGCATCCTCTTCACACGGCCGTTCGTGTGGCTTCGTGCAGATCGGCGCGTCACGAGCGGGCGTCCGCTCGCGCTTACATTGAGGCCTACATGTTTGAGGATGCTGCTGCGCGCTAAGACGCGGACCGCTTGCAGCCGGACACACCCGTCGTCCACGTTCTCCCCCAAATAACGGCACGCTCGTGGTTGACCGGTTCTCAGCGGGCTGATCTGGACGACCGGTGGCTGACCACCGATTTGCGCCCCTCCCCTGACTTTACCGGTCCTATCGACCGCGCTTGGCTACTTGCCAGTCTGATTGTCTGATATTATGAATATCGACACCGGCGCGTTGTCAAGGGGTCTAAGTGAGAAGAGATCGTCGGCACGTATCGGCGTCGGCCCTTCAGTTTTGCCATTTGCCTGCAATGGGGCTTGAAAAGCGCGCTGAATGCAGTTCTGCGCAGACTAGCTTCGGGACACGCGCCGCCGCTGTGTTCGAACAAGCTCGATCGCCCGATGAGACACATGAGAAGAAAGGACATCAGCACTTGGTACCGAACGCCTTTCGTTGCAAAAGTTTGCTGCCAGAGTCCCAGCGCGAGCCTCGCCGGATACGCGAAGCAGCGGGACACGTGCTGCATCGCCCGAACAAAACACGCCAATGACCGATACATCGACGATTATTCGCCCGCTCAACCGGGCCACCCTGCCACAAGAGATTGTGAAGGCTTTGACTGATCTGATCATGAACCGGGTTTGGAAGCCGGGCGATTTGATCCCAAGCGAGAAAGAGCTGGCAATCCGATTTCAGGTCGGACGATCGACCATCAGGGAGGCGGTCAAAAGTCTGGTTGTTCTTGGCGTACTGGAAGCCCGCGCTGGGGAAGGATCGTTCGTCAGGGAGGCCACCTCCGAACTGCTCTCCGGTGCTTTCCGCTGGGGACTGCTGCTTGGCGAACGCAATCTCGACGATTTGGTCGACGTTCGCGTTCTCGTCGAGGTGGAGTGCACGCGGCGCGCGGCGCGCCATCATTCTCGAGAACTGGCCGAAGAGCTTTTCGGATCAATACGCGAGATGCAGACTCGCCAGGCCGACGACAATGCGTTCAAGGAAAGCGATACCAGTTTTCATCTCACCATCTCCCGCGCCGCACAGAATCCAATCTTCGAAAACATCGGCTCGACCATCCAATCCATGGTTCGCATTTGGTACCCGAAGACTTATTACATTCCTGAGACTAAGGGGCGGACGATTGCGGAGCACACCGCGATCGCCGAGGCCATAGCGTCAGGCAAGGAAGCCGATGCCGCGGATGCGATGCGGCAACATCTGGTCAATGCCGGCAAGCGCTTGCGGCTGGTGCTGTCGCAACCTCCGGGCTCGGAATAATGATCTTTGCCGCATCGCCGATATCTTCATTTGCATCAGCCGCGCTGAGCGGCAGCCGCGTACCGGAACAGAGGCGCCGCTCGATCAGAGCCGACGAACTGTGAGATGCTGCTTGGGTGTATTGCGGACGATTTCACGGGCGCTAGCGATCTCGCCAACACCCTGACTCGGAACGGGATGGCGACGATGCAGTTTGTCGGAACGCCGACATCGCACGCGCCAACGGATTGCGACGCGGGTGTCGTTGCGCTCAAGGTCCGTTCAATCGAGCCCGCGGACGCGGTGGCACAATCGCTCGCCGCGCTTGCATGGTTGCGCCGTCAAGGCTGCACTCAGTACATGTACAAATACTGCTCGACCTTCGATTCTACACCGGATGGCAATATCGGACCGGTCTGCGAAGCGCTGGCAGATGCTCTGGGCGCACCGGTGACCACGGTCTGCCCGGCCTTTCCAACGACGGGCCGCGCTGTTTTCATGGGGCATTTATTTGTAAACGACAAATTGTTGAGCGAATCCGGCATGGAAAAGCACCCGCTGAATCCTATGACGGATCCCAACATCAGGCGCTGGCTACGGCGTCAAACGCGCGGCGAAGTCGGGTTGACACCACATTCCGTTGTTCGCGACGGTGCGGCTGCAATCCACGCCGCGCTCGAAACAGAAGCAGCGGCGGGGCGACGGCTGGTCATCGTGGATGCCACAATCGACGAAGATCTGAGAGAGATCGGCAAAGCGGTTGCCAGGCACAAACTCGTCACCGGCGGTTCAGGCATCGCAATCGGTCTACCCGATAACTTTCGCGCGTCCGGCATGCTCGGACACTCCGCGAATGGCTTCAATCAGATAAGCGGACCGGGCGTGGTCTTGTCCGGCTCGTGCTCAACCGCATCGCTGACACAGGTCGCAGCCTATCTCGCCGCTCACCCCGGATTTAAAATTGATGCTGACGCAGTCGCGGGTAGCTACCTGACGGCAGCGGACGCTTTCCGGTTCGTCATGGACCATCTCGATGCCGAACCGATCGTCTATTCGACCGCCGAGCCTTCAACCGTAGCGTCGGCGCAGGCACGTTACGGTCGTGAACGTACCGCCAGGGTTATCGAAACGTTCTTCGGAGATCTCGCCAAGCAAGTTGCCGCGGCGGGTATTTGCCGGATTGTGGTCGGCGGCGGCGAAACCTCCGGCGCTGTTGTCACCGCGCTTGGGCTCGAAAGCTTTCGCATCGGTCCAGAGATCGATCCGGGGGTGCCGGTACTCGAGGCGAGCGGACAACGTCCGATGCTGTTGGCGCTCAAGAGTGGAAATTTTGGCGGCATCGACTTCTACGCCAAAGCCCTGCGGATGATGGAGGTGTCATGACGGAGGAGTATACGCGCCAAGCCATCGTGCGGTGGGGACGCTCTCTTTTCGAACGCGGCCTGACCGCGGGTTCCTCAGGTAATATTTCGGTGAAGTACGACGATTTTTATTTGATGACGCCGACCAATTCCTGTCTCGGATTCTTGGATCCGATGCGGCTCGCCAAGCTCAGTCTCAACGGAAGCCTGATTTCCGGCGATCCTCCGACCAAGGAGCTGCCTCTTCACATTTCATTCTATGAGGCTCGTCAATCGGCGCGAGCGATTGTCCATTTACACTCAACATATGCAACGGCGTTATCTTGCCTCAACGACACCGACCCCGATGACGCCGTGCCGCCGATAACACCCTACGTGGTCATGCGGGTTGGCCGTGTTCCGGTCGTTCCTTACATGCGGCCGGGTTCTGCCGATGTCGCAATTCACATTCGGGATAAGGCACCCAATCACGCGGCGATACTTCTCGGCAATCACGGACCCGTTGTGGCTGGCTCATCTCTCGAATCGGCGGTCTTCGCGATGGAAGAACTTGAGGCGACCGCTAAGCTCGTCTTGCTCACACGCGGCCTGCCTGTTCGCCAACTTGATAGTGACCAGATCAGAGATCTCAATGCAACCCTCGACCTCAGATGAGCAAACAAATTAGGATTTTATTGCCGACCGTCAGGTTACGACCCTGACGAGCTACGGGCCGCCCCCCCTCCAAGAAAAGCGATTTCCTTAATGAGCTCGCCGTGTGCGTTGTTTCGCGAAGCATTGAATCGTCAGCCAGAGCAAAGACCGCGACGGCCGACTATCAGACGCCTCGTCGCGGAAAGGGCAAGGCGCTTATCGATGAGAGTGTTTGGCGACGCGGGGCCGTGCGTCTCTGTTGGCCGCAGGATGCCTGTTCTGGGGTTCAGCCATTGTCGCTGTCGGCTACCTGATCGCCAGAGGCCTGTGATCGAATACAGCGCGTGCGATCGTCACGGCAACGGAAACCGACCAAGCGGCCACAGAAGCACGGCAAGAAACGCGGCCGCAAGAATCAAGACGAGATCCGTGGGAGCGTCCGCCTTTTCACGGTCTCTCACCGGCCTTTACCAATCGCTTCATCATGTCAGTGCCTACTGCCGCCAGGGTGAACTTCGCGCGCTCGTCCTCGGGTAGGTTTAGTATTCCCTCACCCAACTGCGCGAGTGCGCAACGGTCATGAATCGGTGACCTCATCGGCCCAACCTTCACTATTTTCTGTTCATCGCCAAGATCTGGGGCCAACGATCGATAGGAGTGGACTCGCCCGATGGCGAACTCTGTCACGATTGAAAATTGGGCCTGATCAAAGAGATTTGGACGGCGAAATCCTCGGGCGATCGCGCCGTCCAAGGCGCCGACAAATATTAAAAAGTCCGCCTTCTGTGTCCGCCATAAAACTCAAGGCTGAACGGCGGCTTGAACCTTGGTCAACTTATACAGATCAGCTATAGATGAGCCGGTGGATCACATTTTTGACAATTGATATCCGTTTAGGGTAGCGCGTGCCTGCGCTTTCTTCCTCGGGTCGCTCCAAACTGACAAAGAAACAAAAATTTTCTCATCAGCCAGCCCGATGTTGGTGGCTAGAGCAAAAGTCTCCGCCGGTATTAGCCAGAGTGATTGCGCAAAATTGGAACAAGCGCTGACGCGCGTTCGCGCAATATTAGAACCGTACTATCGATGGGCCGACGCGCAATGCGCTCTGTCAGCCCGGATACCGCGAGACTGTAGATCGCTCCTAAGTTTGGTATTGTGATTGGCACCGCGATGGCACCAAGCCCAATCTCAATTTCATTCCAACAGGTCGCATACCCGCAGCGGCGAATAGACGCATATTCGTGTTTAATCTCGGCTTTGTCGGTTTTGGTTTGCTGAGTGAACTGCGGCAACGGGCCGACGAGAGCCATATTCTGAAGGTTGGCGGGCTGGAACGCGAGCACTGCTTTTGCGGATGCAGCGGCGTGCGGCGGCATCACGCTGCCGGGCACGACATAACCTGTCTGCCCATGGCCAGGTGTTGCCCAGGCAAGGGAAACGATCTTGCTGCCGACTAGGCGCGTTAGAAAACATGTTTCTGCCAATTCCTCGGCCATCGCGGAGAGAATGGGCTGGACGGCGATTTTCAGCCACGCCGAATCCTGTCCGCTGTGCACCAGCCTCAGCAGACGCTCGCCGATGCGGAAACCTTGGGCACGACCTCCTTCGCTATCGACTAGACCGGCGCGTCGCATGGTCTGAAGCATGCGATGCGTGGTGGCCACTGGCAAACCACTA
>Ga0210386_10004486_pt1 | contig 11536 bp, 9 predicted proteins | sample IncBWH32OmetaG_FD_160091 | JGI IMG/M metagenome (GOLD analysis project Ga0210386, IMG submission 160091) | Forest soil microbial communities from Barre Woods Harvard Forest LTER site, Petersham, Massachusetts, United States - Inc-BW-H-32-O ... | reverse complement strand
TTGGCCGTCATTTTTTGTGTGCCGCGGTAATACTCCACGGTCACAGTGTCTCCGGGGCGTTTCCGGTTTAAGGCGAGAGTCAAGTCCGTTTGCGCTGTGATGGGGCGGCCATCAATCCCGGTTATAACGTCGCCGCCAAGCAATATGCGGCGCATTCCCAGAATTGCCTGGTGGTCTCCACCTTTCAGCCCCGCATTTGCGGCTGGTCCACCGGGCGTGACGCGCTCGATCATCAATCCTTCGTTCACCGGCAAATGCAACGCCTCCGCAACGGCAGGAGTCAGCAGGCGTGCCTCGACGCCCATGGATGCGCGGTGCACGCGGCCGTCCGTAATCAGATCCTGCGCAATTTGACGCGCCGTGCTGATAGGAATCGCAAAGCCGATCCCCGCAGTTGTGCCGGAGGGAGTATAAATCGCGGAGTTAATTCCGATCACTTCTCCGTGAGAATTCAGAAGCGGCCCGCCGGAATTTCCCTGGTTAATGGCCGCGTCGGTTTGGATTGCGCCATCGATCACGGTCGCTTGACCCGTTTGTACTGTGCGGCCCAATGCGCTGACTACGCCAGTAGTGAGCGTGCTCTGAAAACCGAATGGATTCCCGATAGCCAGCACGCGTTGACCCACCAACAGGCTTTCGGAATCTCCCATGGTCAGAACGGGCAGTTTTCTATCCTTCGGATCGATTTTCACAAGAGCGATGTCGTTGCGCTCATCCGCGCCAATAAATTTCGCGTCGTAATGCGTGCGGTCGCCGAGCGTTACGGAAATCGCCTGTGCATTCTGCACCACGTGGAAATTCGTCAGGATATACCCGCGCGGATCGATTACGAATCCCGAGCCCGCGCCTTCCACCGGCACCGGTTCCATGAAGACGTCATATTCGAGCGTGCGCGTCACGATGTTGGCCACGGCCGGGGCGGACTGGCTATAAATTTTGACGTATATCACTTCGTCGCCCAGCAGTGCTTCCGGTTTTGACTCGGGGAAGGAAGCGGGGACTGCGGGTACCGCGCCTACGCTTTGCGGCTGGCGTTCACCCCACCGGCTGCCAGCCCAATATGCGCCCAGTACGAGTACCAGGCCCAGAGCCAGCAAACGGAAAACACCCCGGCTGTCTTTTCCTTCACGCATTATGACGTCCCTCCAAATCCCTAATCGTGTGCGGTAGATTTAAGCATTCTATGTAGCGCTCGCCTTCAGAAGAGCATGGGTTCCAAGCGAGTGCTCGCCTGAAGGCGAGCGCTACAGAACCGGTGCGAAAATTTAATTACTGCACTCTAGCTTCCCGTTTTTGTGGCCCGTGATTTAGTGCTTTCCATGCCCTTTAGCTTCGCAAAGAGGGCAATGACCTGGGCCCGCGTATGCTCCAGCGTGCCGGAGCAATCGATTACTTCATTGGCTCTGCGCCGTTTTTCTTCCGTTGGCATCTGTGACGCAATGCGTTGCCGCGCCTGCTCCACGCTCAGGCCGCGCCCTCTTCCCGGAGCTGTGAGCCGCTCAAGTTGCTGCTCCGGCGTGCACCACGTGACCACGATAAATTCCAACTTCTTGTCGAAGCCTGCTTCGATCAACAGCGCCGCTTCCACCACAGCGATGGCGTGTGGGTCTGCCTGCCCAATGGCGGCAAGCTGGCGGACCTGTTCTGCAAGAACCGGAGGGTGCACGATGGCGTTCAGTCGCCCGAGGCGTGCAGGATCAGCAAACACGATTGGACCAAGTTTTTGCCGGTCCACAAGCCCTTCCGCTGTAAGAATTTCACGTCCAAATTCCCGGACGACTTCCTCATAGGCCGGTCCATCTGGCTCAATCATTTGATGCGCAATCTTGTCCGCTTCGAGCACGCGGCAACCAAGTTCGCGCAGCATCGCGACCACCGCTGTCTTGCCGGTTGCAATTCCTCCGGTCAGGCCGACGCTTAGCATTAAATTTTCGCCGCAATGGCGCCGGAACTGTTTTCGCCCGTATTTCCCGTATTCCTGGACGCGGAAGGTTCGCGGCGCAGGCGGGCTGCTTTCACCGTGTTGCTCATCAACATGGCGATTGTAAGAGGCCCCACGCCGCCCGGCACTGGGGTCATCGCTCCGGCCACGTCCGCGACGCTGGGATGAACGTCGCCCACGAGGACTGAACCTTTCTCCTTGAATTGCGAAAGCTTTGTGGGAAACTTGGCAAAAATGCGTTCCGCTTCAGCAGCGTTTGTGATGCGATTGATTCCTACATCAATCACCGTCGCGCCAGGCCGGATCCAATCGGGTTCGATCATTGCCGCGCGTCCGATCGCCGCGATGACGATATCAGCGCCCCGTACCACTTGCGGCAAATCGCGAGTTTTCGAATGGCAAATCGTTACCGTCGCGTTCGCGTGCATCAGCAATAGCACCATGGGTTTTCCTACAATGTCGCTGCGGCCCACGACCACGGCGTTGGCTCCTTCCAATGAGATGCCGCTGCGGCGCAAAATTTCCATCGAACCCGCCGGCGTGCATGCGACAAGGCCGGGTCGGCCCGACACAAGCTTGCCAAGGTTTGTTGGATGAAATCCATCCACATCTTTCGAAGGATCTACCGCCTCAAGCACACGCTTGGTATCCACTTGCGGTGGCAAAGGAAGTTGCACCAGGATTCCGTCCACGTCGTCGCGCGCATTTAATTGCGCGACCAGCGCCAGCAATTCGTCGGTTGTGGTGCCCGCGGACGGCGTGATCAGCCAACTTCCCAGCCCCAATTGTTCGCAAGCAGCGACCTTGCTACGCACATAAATTTGCGATGCCGGATTTTCGCCGACGAGCACCGCCGCGAGTCCGGGACGAATTCCTACAGAGCTCAAGGCAGAAATTTCCTGCTTAAGCTCCGCGTAAATCTGATCCCGAATCGCGTTGCCGCTAAGTATCCGCGCTGGCAATGTAGCTCCTCGCGTCGTGAATAAGAGCTAGTTCGAGATTATGGTAGCACAGCCAACGAACGCCCTGTGGCGTCGGCGTCCCGCCGGCGGTTTTACTGAAAGTGCCATGATTAAATGTTCCGCTGAGCGCCCAAATTCAAGCCAAACTCCATTTCATGTACAATTAAATTCTCCAGCAAAGGAGGCCACCATGCTCTTCGGCGACACGGGTGAACGAAAAAAACTGGAACAGCACGCCAGGGAGGAAGGCCGGCTCCCGCCCGGCCAATCGCTCACGCTGAAGTGGCCTGTGCTGCACGCAGGAAACGTGCCGCGCGTAGACCTGAGCACGTGGGATTTTCGCATCGACGGACTGGTCGAAAAATCGGTGCGTCTCACGTGGGAAGAATTCAACCGCCTGCCGCAGACCGAAATTCAGTGTGACATGCACTGTGTGACCCGCTGGACCCGCCTTGACAATTCCTTTGAGGGCGTTCTGTTTAAGGATGTGATGAAATTAGTGACGCCAATGCCCGAAGCAAAATTCGCTCTTGTGCGAGGCGAGCACGGATTTACCGCCAATCTTCCCCTGGAAGACCTAATGAGGCCCACGACGATCTTTGCTTTCCGCCACGATGGGGAACCGCTCCCCGCTGAACATGGCTATCCCGTGCGCCTGGTCGTGCCGCATCTTTATCTTTGGAAAAGTGTGAAATGGGTGCGAGGTTTCGCGCTCACGGCGGAGGACACGCCAGGCTTCTGGGAAGAGTACGGCTACCACATGTACGGCGATCCGTGGAAAGAGCAGCGATTTAATCCGGAGCAGTAGTGGTAGCTCAATCACCCTCTGTAGCCCGCCTCTCTTGCCCTGAGTGAACGCGTAGCGTCAGAGGCGAGGGTTTAGCCCTCATTTCTCACGGGATTGTATGTTTCCCGGGAAGGCCAATCTCCTGATTGGCGTTCCCAGGTTTGCCCCAACGCACTTCGTGCCAACTATGCCTTGAGATATTGAATTTGATTCTACTTCACGTTTTTGCGCAGCCAATCGTCGATGAACTTGATGACCACGTCGCTGTTCCGATCGAGAAACATTTCGTGCATGTTGCCGTGAATGTTCACGTCCTCAAGTCGCACGAAATCATCTTTCACGCCAGCCTGATTGAGCCACTTGGGAATGCACGAATCGAATACGCGGTGATAGGTGCCCTCCGCGGAGATGGACAGGATATGCAATTTCTCAAGGCTCACCAGTTTGTGAACTGGTTCCTTCTGCATGTAGCAGGGAACTTCATCTGGGCGATCTGATTTTTCTTCGAGGTAGGTTTTCAAATCGTCGGGGCTGTTGACCGGCGGATCGTAATGCATCGGCATGTTGGTGATGCCCCATGCGTTTCCAATTCTACCTGTATATTTTACGGTCGCCGTATCCACAACGCCGATCTGCGGGCCGCCGGGCTCGATTGCCACCATGCCAGCCACCAGATTTGGACGCTGGTCGGCAACGTTAAAGCCGATGCCGCCACCCTGCGAGTGTGTGATCAGGATGACCGGGCTGCCGATCTGATCGAGCAGTGCGACGCCTGCCGGTACGGCGAGTTCTGCTTGACCGGAAACAAATTGCATCTGGCCCTTGATGAAATTGTCGAACACCGGATCGCCCATCGTTCCTTTTTTCGGCGAATCGCTCGGCCACTGCGTGTAAAGCTTCATGCGTGGAAAGTTGCCGCCTGATAGCGTCGGGCCGGTCCAGATTTGCGACAATTCCTGCGCTGTGCGCAGGCCCAGCTTGCCATCCATATCCGGTACGTAAGGCGAGCGTCCGCGCGCGGGATAATCCACCATATAAACCACGTAGCCTTGATTGATCAGGTAGTACGCCCACCCCGGCCGGTTGTCAGGAGTTTGCTTCCAGACCGTTCCGTCCTGCCCGTTGCCGTGGAAAAAGACGATGGGATATTTTTGCTTGATTTGTTTGGGCACCATGACTTCCACGTACATCGCGCCGTGCATTTCTTCCTTGCCCGGAGCGCCTTCGTATTTTCCTCCGACATAGAAGAAAGCCTCGCGGCCTACATTTTCCATGGAAAATGTGGGAATCGACGCGGGCGGCATCGCTGAATTTTTTGAGTCGCTGGCTTGCGTGCCGTGGCGTAGCCCGGCGAACGCAGCAATCGCGGCCACAAACAAAATTGCCAGTCCAATTTTTACGGTCTTGCGATTCATACATTCCTCCAAAGTGTTTTCGCTATGAGCTTATGCTTTAAGACGCGGAAACAGTCGCTCTGCGTTTCCGCGATTAATTGCTTGTAAATCGCTCGGCGAAAATCCGAAATGGTCGAGTGGTCCCTCAGTCACGGGCGGATTGTAAATCGGATAATCGCTTCCAAAAAGAATCTGCGAAATGGGGATTATTTTTGTGATTGCTGAAAGCGGAGCTGGATAAGATGCGTGCGCCACGTCGAAATAAACGCCCTTCAATTCGTCCATGATTTCCGCGGAGTCCTTTTCGGACCGTTTTTCAGGCAAAGTTTCGCTCACGCGATTGGCCAGCACGGGCAGCGTTCCGCCGGAGTGCGGGAAAATGAAACGAATATTCGAGTAGCGGCGGAACGAATCGCTCTTCAGATAGCTGACCACCGCTCTGGCAATGTCGAAATCATATTCCACCACGCTGTCGGCGACTCCCGGCTGCAGTGCGCGGCAACAGCTGGGCGGCGCGGAGTGAAGGAAGATGATGGCCTTGCGCCGGTTCAGTTCTTCGTAGACCGGCGCGAAGATCGGATCGCCTGGCCATTTGTCGAGATAACTCGTCCAAAGACCGATTCCATCAGCCTTAAGTGTGTCGAGCGCGTATTCGATTTCTTTCAGGCTTCCTTCCGTGTCCGGCAGCGGGATCGCCGCAAAATTTCCGAAACGTCCCGGATAATCTCTCACCAGTTGCTGCGTGTAATCGTTGCTTTGACGAGCAAGCTTCCGCGCACGCTCTGATTTATCAGAAAAGGAATCCTGGACCACGCGCGTCATGGGTGAAAGCATGGAGGTGGCGACGCCCGTCTTGTCCATCATTTCAATTGCGGCGGCCGGTGACCACGTGGGCAGCGGATGTCCGGTGGCCATAATCTCTTTCTCCATAATTTTTGTGTAGAAAGGCGGAACGGTATGAGTATGCACGTCGATACGTCCCGTGGGCGCCGCAGCAGGGGCCATCGCCCCCGCGAGCAATTTGCCTGTGGGCAGAGACGCAGCGGCACCGGCCATTCCGATCCATCGCAGAACATCGCGGCGCGAAGCATTGCCGCCGGTTTCCAAGTGCGATTCGTTGCCAAGGCCGAGACCTGGCAGCACATTTTCGTTCCTTGCATCCTGACGCTTTTTCATGGCGTCCTCCGTTCACTCGCGATTCCCGTGGTTTGATTTGTGTTGGACGGCAATCTACACCCCGTTCGTTTTGCAAACAATGTGAAAGTGCGTTGCCTGTCCAAAGGCCCGGATATGTTGGCAAACGGGTGGTGCATCAATTTGAATTTTGCAGTGCTGCGGCAAAAAAGGCTGCCCGCCCGAAAAGACGGGCGGCCTCTACAAAAGCAACTGCGATGCACTGCGGTTTTGTGGCGCCCTCTCCCTCCCGTGATCTTCGGGAGGGAGAGGGCGACTTCGCTCGCAAATTGAGGCAATGCCACCAAACGATATGGCTTGACATGTTTTGCGCGCGAATGTCACTCTCCACGCAATCATTTCCTGCAAGACGGGTCGAGGCTGCTAAAAATCAGAAAAGCTCTTCGCAGGAAAAACGTCCAAGGAGGGAATTCCATGCTCGTCGTCCGCAATTGTTTTGTTGCCAAACCGGGTCAAGCCACCAAGCTCGCTGCCCAAATTAAAGACGCCGCTTCGACAGGCAAATTTCCAAAGTTCCGCGTGCTTACAGATTTGACAGGGGATTTCAATCGCGTCGTTCTGGAATTTGAAGTGGAGAACGTCGCGGAATTTGAAAAGCAATTGAAGGATTACGGCACGAATGAAGCTTTTCGCGCCAAGATGAAAGGCTATACGGATCTGTGGATTTCCGGCAGCCGCGAAATCATGCAGATCACGTAAATTGACACGGGAATGGTTGGCCCTCATTTGCCCAGGAAATCCAGCGTTCTGGTCCAGGCAAACTTCGTGGCGCGGGCTTCAGCCTGCGGGGGTTGGGCCTTGCAAGCACCAAACCCCGCAGGCTGAAGCCCGCGCCACGAAATGCGCCTCATCTTTGATCGAAATAAATTATGAATGATTACTTCTTTGAAGATTGCAGAAAAAGTCCGTGTTCAAGAAAATCCAGCACTGATCGGCGTCGCTGCTCGACGTTTTTAGGATTCCAGATGTCGCGGTTCCAGATCTGGCTGGCCAGTTGACCGGTCGCAAAATAATACATAATCATTCCAAAAATAGTGAAAACCATTTGATCCGGATCGACGGCGCGAAACTCTCCGCGCGCGATTCCTTCACGAATTGTTTTTACAGCGCGCTGGTGCAGGGGACGATGATGCGCGACGACCATCCAGTGCAACGGGCGCCGGTCCGCCATCATTTCGCGCTGAATCAATCTCGGATAGGCCGGATTGCGCATCACAAAATCAAAAGTCAAATTCACCAGCGCCTTCACCCGTTCCGGCGGATCCATGGCGCGCACGGCGGCGGATTCCATCTGCCCGGAAATTTGAGCGATCATCCTTTCAAGCACGAATCGATGCAGCTCTTCCTTGTCACGAAAATAGTAATAGGGAAGAGCCTTGTTCACACCCGCGACGCGCGCGATCTCGTCCATTCGCGCGCCTGCAAGGCCGCGTTGCGCGAACACTTTTCGCGCGGCCACCACGATGCGTTTGACAGTCGAGAACTGGCGCCCTTCGCGAAGAATGCGCCGCCCGATAGGCGAAAGCTCCCAGTGTTGAATTAGATCCGTCTGAGTTCGTGGTTTCGATTGAGTTTTGGCCATTTTTTAGAATTGAAATGTGTAGTCTAAATTGTTGTTAAGGTCAAGGAGCAAGACTTTAGGGTAGTCCCTCAATTTGCGAGCAAAGTCGCCCTCTCCATTCACGGTGAACCGCCCCGAAGATCGCGGGACAGAGAGGCCGCTACAAAATCGTAGTGCCTTGCAGCTGTTTTCGTAGAGGCCGCCGGTCTTTTCGGGCGGGCAGCTTTTTTGCCGCGGCACTGCAAAATTCAAATTGATACACTACCGACTTTCGTGGCGCTTTAGGTTCTCGTCCCGTCCCGTAGCAACGCGATTGCGTTTCAGCATCCATTGTACTTGTGGCACAATGACCGAAAAAGGGGTTCCCGTGAAAATACTTTTAACATTTGCAGGAGCGATCTGTTTATTCGGGTTATTGGGAGCCGCTTCTGCGCGAGCGCAATCTTCCTCACAGCAGAAAGAAAAAACAGACACGGCTCCTTCCGGAAATGTGGAAGCGGGCAAAAAGATTTTCACGAAAGATGGCTGCTATGAATGCCACGGGCACGAGGGGCAGGGCGCCGCGCAGGGTGCAGGGCCTCGCATTGGACCGCCGCTGCTTTCGCAGGAAGGATTCATGAAGTACGTTCGCCAGCCTGCCGGGCAGATGCCGCCGTATACGAGCAAAGTTATTTCCGATCAGGAATTGGCGGATATTTTTGCCTATCTGCAATCACGGCCAAAGGGCGCGCCTTCCAAAGATATTCCGCTGTTGAATTAGTGGCGCCGGCGTCTCGCCGACGGGTTTCTTCAAATTAGCGCAGCGCAAAACCGCCGGCGGGACGCCGGTGCCACTAAAACCCGCCTATGTTAATTAATAAAAAAATCAGCGGGGCTGCGTAATCGCCTCTACCAACGCCGGTTCGCCGCGCTTCACGACTTCCATTGCCCGTTTGATCGCCGGACCAAGATCCTTTGGATCCGCGATCGGTCCTTCGGAGTAAACACCCATCCCTTTCGCGACCATCGCAAAATTAATGTTTGGGTCGGTCAAAGTTGTGCCGATGGAGGCGCGATCGACGCCGCGGCTATGCCGGTCAGCCATGCGCTGGACGTGCATCAATTCCTGATGATAGGCGCGATTGTTATGCATCACGCTGAGCAGCGGAATGTGGTGGTGGGCGGAAGTCCACAGAACTCCCGGCGCGTACATCAGGTCGCCGTCGTTTTGAATGGTGACGGTCAGGCGTCCGTGTTTTTTGTTGGCCAGCGCGGCTCCCAGCGCTGCGGGCGCTCCGTAGCCCACTCCGAATCCGCCTGAATTGCCAATGTACTGGTAGTGCTTGTCAAAATTCCACAGCCGCAACGGCCAGCGATTAACCCACGGAGAAACTTCGCACACGAGCGACCAGTCTTCATTCTTGATCGCGCCATATATTTCCGCGCACAGGCGCGCCGTAGTGATCGGGCTGGCATCCCAGGCGAAGGCCGCTTCGTCGCGCGACCGTCGCAAAGCTTCTTCATGCTGCGTCGCAAGTTTTTTTCCGCGATCCGCATACATTCTTTTCTTGTCGTCGGTCAGCAACCGCTTTACGGCCTCGATCAGCGAAGGCAACGTCTCTTCCGCATCGGCGGCCATTGCCAGATCCAGTTCGGTGTAACGCTGGAAATCCTGGTAATTGCTCTTCATGTAGAGGTCGCTGGCGCTGATGCTGATGAGCTTCACATCTTTTTTGGTGATAGGTTCCGAACTGCGATGCAACTGGTCGCGATAAGAATTAATTGTCCCCCAGAAATTGAGCGCTTCGAGGCCAAGGATTACATCCGCGCTGCCGATGACGGCGCGCGTCCGCTCTGTCTGATTCAAAGGATGCTGCGAAGGGAAATTCATGCGCGCGGCCAAATCCACCACGGGAGCTTGCAAGGTTTCCGCCAATTCAACTGCATATTTCAATCCGTCGGGCGTGCGCGCCATGCGCTCCAGCAGAATCACCGGATTTTCAGCGGCCACCAGCATTCGTGCGGCTTCCGCCACCGATCCGGAATCGCCTTGCGGCGGCATCGCGCGCGTGAGTTTGGGAATGTTGATTTTCGCGTCGTCGTCGATCGGGCTTTCCTGCAACTCGCCATCCGCAACCAGAAGTACGGGAGCCATAGGCGGCGTCATCGCGATTTTATATGCGCGCACAGCGGATTCCGCAAAATGATCGAGCGATACAGGCACGTCATCCCACTTCAGGCAATCGCGCACAATGGCCGCGGCATCCTGAACGCTGTGGTCCCACTCGACACCCGGCCTTCGCGAATTGATATCGAGCGCGTTGCCTGCGATCAGGTAAATCGGCACGCGATCGCAAAATGCGTTGAAGATGGCCATCGAGCCGTGCTGCAAGCCCACGTCACTGTGAAGAAAGACGGCCATCGGCTTGCCTTCGATTTTTGAATAGCCGTGGGCCATGGCAACAGCCGATTCCTCATGGCAGCAGGTGATGAATTCCGGATTCTTATTTCCGCCGTAATTGATCACCGATTCGTGCAGGCCGCGAAAACTCGATCCAGGATTCGAGGCCACATACTCGATGCCCAGCGATTTCAGCACATCGATCATGAAGTCGGATCCCGAGCGATTTTCGGTCAGAACCTCGAGCTCCGCCGGCACGGACGTCTCCGGCTCTTTCGGCATGGGCTGTGCGGTCGCTATGCGGGAAACCTCGGCGGGTTGCGCTCCGGCTGTTGCGGGGATTGCAGCCAGAGCGGCTGCTCCGGCCGCCGCACCTTTCAAAAATTTGCGGCGATCGATCGCGTCTTTTTTAGGTTTTCGCATGGTGGCTTTCGTCCAGCTCGCAGAATATTTATTTGCCGATTAAATTTTCAACCTGTAACGCCACCTTATGCCACCAAAGTTTGGGAGTCAAGCTTGGTGAAAAACGTGAGACCCTTGCATTTCGGGGCATAAAAATCACAATTTAGAGCCCGCCTTCAGTCGGGCATTCCTGCGAACTGACAATGCCCGCCTGAAGAGGGGCGCGACAGAAACCAGACGCAATTCCGGCCGTTTAAGAAGGCAATCTTTCACTCCACATGAATCGAGAGATTGGAAGCAAGACATTCGTTCTTTGAATTGGCTTTTCCCATGTCACGAAGGCAGGATGGATCAGGAGAAAAAGATTTTGAAAAAGGCTAAAAAATAAAATCTTTCTCTTCCACGAGGAATGGGAATGTCCCCAGAGTTCACTGCATAAAAGCTCGTTTCAGACACCCCGCCGTGTCCCGGCAAGCAAAAATTTATAAGCAATAAGCAGCAGGAGAACCTTGCCGTTTTCTTTATACATGCGCTTTTTTATGGCGAAGAATTTATATATTCAGGAGGATTCATGTTAAGTGAGCAAAACTTACTTTTAGAAGAGGTGTACCCGGGCGGCAGGTCAAAAATCAGCGTGACTTTGCCTCCGCCGAAAATGGAACATAAAAGCCGAGTTTTTGCCGAAGCATTGCTGGAACACTCATCGACACGCCAGCGCCGAAGCCCAATGGATTTGGCCTTATCTTTTCTGGTTCACTTCGCCATCTTGATTTTGCTGCTCTTCGTTCCACTTTATTTTTCGCAGGGAATCGACATGAAACGCCTGGAGACCACTCTCCTCGTGGCGCCCATGCCGCCCATGGCTCCCGCGCCTCCTCCTCCCGCATCCATGGCTCGCGCAGTCCATGTTGTTG
>Ga0210386_10004484_pt1 | contig 11537 bp, 10 predicted proteins | sample IncBWH32OmetaG_FD_160091 | JGI IMG/M metagenome (GOLD analysis project Ga0210386, IMG submission 160091) | Forest soil microbial communities from Barre Woods Harvard Forest LTER site, Petersham, Massachusetts, United States - Inc-BW-H-32-O ... | reverse complement strand
CCGAGCTTTCGATCCGCGCACAAAACGCCTACCCAGGCGGGGTTCTACTGCATGTGCCCACCGCGGTGGTCGAGCACAACGTCACCGTCGAGCGTGCAAGTTGGCGCTATTTTCGGCGGCGCTGCTGGTCGGAGGGACTGTCCAAGGCCCGGGTGATCGAGGCGGTAGGCTCGCGCGACGGGCTGTCCTCCGAGAGGACGTACGCGCTGATAACGCTGCCGACCGGATTCTTCCGCGGCCTCCACGACAGTCTCCGTGGGGATCCAGATGGGCTGCGACGTTCGGGGGCGATCGTCTTGGGGATGCTCCTCACGGTGTCGGGCTACCTACGCGGTCGCTACGCGAGACAATGACGTCCGTCACAAAGCAGGTCCCGATCCCGATCCTGCTGTACCACGCCGTAGCTGACCGGACAGTTCCCGGCCACTCGGCGTTCACGGTCACCCCGAGTTCGTTCGCCGAGCACCTGCGCGCGATCATAGCCTCGGGCCGAGTGCCGCTCACCGTGAGCGCCCTGGCAAGTGCGCTACGCGGCGAGAGCCAACTGCCATTGCGTCCGGTACTCCTCACATTCGACGACGGGTTCGCCGATCTTCGCCCAGCTGTCGAGGCTGTTCTCGCAGCAGGTCTCGCCGCCAGCGCGTTCGTGACGAGCGGGTCGATAGGTCTTCCCGGAATGGTTACGGTTGCTGACGTCCAAGCAATGTACGCGCTCGGTCCGCGCGTCGAGGTAGGCGCCCACTCAGTTACGCATCCGCACTTGGACGAGCTCGACGCGACCGCTGCCGCGCGCGAGATCGCGGACTCGAGGACCGCGCTAGAAGACATCCTCCTCGCGCCCGTTGAGGCCTTTGCCTACCCTCACGGCTCCTACGATCGCAACGTCCGCACAGCGGTGATCGAATCGGGCTTCTCTTCCGCGGTAGCGGTCAAGAACGCGCTCTCGCATTCCCGAGACGACGTCTACGCGCTTGCCCGGATTACGGTCACCTCGGAGACGTCGACCGAGCTGGTCGAGCGCCTGCTACGCGGCACCGGCGCGCGGCTAGCGTGGCGGCACGAGCGGCTGCGCACACGCGGCTATCGGACCTACCGGAGGCTCAAGCCGCGACGAGAGTCAACATGACGTCGAGCGCCGGGGATGAGCCGTTGAGCACCGGAGGTAGCCCTCGGCCGTCGTGGGCCAGCGAGCTGCGGCGCAGCCGCGGGATGAGGTTGGTCAACTCAGGCAGCCTGCGCGTTCGCAGCGCCGGGCGAGTTCACAACCTGTGGTCACGCCCACCCTCCGAACCGCGGCAGACCGATCAACTTACGAAGACAGCCGGAGCCCTCATGGCCAACACGGTCGCGACGAGCGCGCTTGGGTTCGTCTACTGGGTGGTCGTGGCGCGTCTCTACCGACCCACAGATCTAGCGCGCAACGCGGCCCTGATCTCGGCGATGCTCACGCTCTCGGGCATCTGCCAGCTGAACATGGGCCTTGGCCTCGGCGCGTTGCTGCCGCGAGCCGGACGCCGGGCGCGCCGGATGCTCAGCGAGGTGTATTTCGCCGTCACTGTGTTCGCCATCGGGGTGCTGGCGGTGTTCTTGCTCGGCGTCCTACCTCGCATCGCGTCTCTGCACGATGCAGCCACGGGAACCTCGACTGCCGCACCATTTGTCGCCGCGGTCCTGCTGTACAACGTGTTCGCGCTCCAGGACGCGGCCCTCGCGGCGCTACGCGCGCCAACGCTAGTCCCCGTCGAGAACACGCTTTTCGGTGTCGCAAAGATCGTTGTCGTCGTCGCGCTCGCGACGAAGGCTCCGCGTAGCGGCATCTTTCTCAGCTGGGCCGCGCCGCTCGCCTTTCTCGTCTTACCGATCTCCGGGTATCTCTTTGCCCGCGTAGCCCCTCGGCAGTCCACCGAGCCAGTCGGAGAGATTCGCCTCATCGCCGCTGCTCGACCGGTCGCCATCGACTACCTCGCCTATCTCTTCCTCTTGTGCTCGACGGTCGCGCTGCCGGCGTTTGCGGTGGCCCTGCTCGGGCCCCATTTAGGCGCGATATTCGCCGTCGCATACCTAACGAGCTCGAGCCTCGACTTGCTTGGGACGAACATGGGGGTCGCGCTCACCGTCGAGGTCTCGCACGCGCACGAGCGACGAACCGCCCTTCTGCGTCGCACGCTCACGCGCGGCCTGCCGTTGATGGCCACGCTGTCTGCGGCTGGCATCATCGCAGCACCCCTGATACTCGAGCTGTACGGCCCGCGCTACGCCGCCTCGGGGGTACTCCTGCTCCGGCTTCTCCTGGCGGGCGCAGTACCACGTGCGGTTGCAGTGTTCGCCGTGAGCCAGGCACGCGCGCAACGACACATGGGGTTCATCGTTCGCACGCAGTTCTTGACCTGCGCCCTAATAATAGGTGGCGCCGTCGTTCTTACTCCCTCGCTCGGCTTGACTGGGATCGGCGTCGCATGGCTCGGGGCACAGCTCATCGCCTGCTTGACGGTGATCCCTCGACTGGTTTCGCCGCCGACGACCCCCGGCAGAGTACGCAGCGCCCTACGGGAGTAGACGTTTCGTGGCGAATCAGCGGCGTTCATGGGCAAAGCGTTGGTTGGCCCTACGACGGGACTCAGCGACGCGGCTCGTCGTGCCCGTCGTCGTCACGGTCGCGGTGATCCTCGGGACGCATCCGGATAATCCCGGCGCCGTCGGGGAATGGGGGCTGATCGCCGTCGCTCCTTGGCAGATCTTCGCCGCCGTGGTTGTCCTCTCGGTCAGCTTCGCTTTGCTCCTTCGACGTGACTCGCCGAGCGCAGTCCCTCTCTGCGCTCACCTGTTCGCGTTGGCTTTGCTGCTCCATGGTCTGCCGTCGCTGCTCGAGAGCGAGCCCCGCTTCTCGACAGCCTGGCTACACGCCGGCTTCGTCAGCGCCATCATCGAACACAAGCATCCCCTCGGTAGCCTCGACGCGCGCTTCTCATGGCCGGGCTTCTTCACGGCCATGGCGAGCGTCGTCGGGATGAGCGGCAACGCCTCCGCACTGCCGTTCCTACGCTGGACTCCGCTCGTCTCGAACGTCGCCTACCTGCTTCCCTTATACGTCATCGCGCGCACGCTGCTCGCGAGCCGGATCCGCGCTTGGATCACGCTCTGGGCTTTCCTGCTCGCCGACTGGGTAGGCCAGGATTATTTTTCTCCGCAGGGAGCGTCCTATTTCCTGTTTCTATCGATCCTCGCGCTGCTCGTATATGCCTTTGGCGACGGACGCCCACCGCCCGGCATACGCCTCCTCCCCACCCGGTTGGGGGCACTCCTAACGCAGCGAGCTACTGCCGGGGCCGCATTCTCATATGCCCAGCGCGCAGGTCTGCTGCTCACACTGGTCGCAGCATCGGCCGCTCTCACGATGTCCCATCAACTCACGCCGGTCGTGCTCGTCGTCGACGTCACGGCGCTCGTGCTTGCTCGTCAGTGCTCGCTTCGATACTTCCCGCTGATCCTTCTGGTGCTCGTTGCCGGCTGGCTCAGTTACGGGGCCGTCGATTACTGGTCGGGGCACCTCTCGACGCTGTTCGGCGCAGGAGGCAGCAAGTCGGTCGCCGCAAACGTGAGTCAGCGCGTCAAAGGATCTTCCGTCCACATCGACATCGTCTATCTCCGCGTCCTCTTCTCAGCCGGCGTCTGGGTCTTCGGCGGGCTGGGCGCCATCATCGCGCTTCGCGCAGGACGTAACGTCAACCTGACCGCGTGCCTGCTCGCGGTGGTCCCCTTTCCGCTCTTGCTCGCCCAATCGTATGGAGGCGAGGCTGGTCTTCGTCTCTACTTCTACACGTTCCCCTTTTGGCTCATTCTGGGTGTCGCCGCGCTGCCGGAGGACTCATTGCGCCGCTCATGGCGTCCAGCGATTGCGCTCTCGCTGGCAACGCCTTTGGTGGCGGTAGCGCTGCTGATCGCGAGGTTCGGCAACGAGGAGTTCGAGCAGGTCCGACCTGACGAAGTCGCCGCAGCGGAACGCCTCTATCAGCTAGCTCCGAGAGGATCGAGCCTCGTCTCGATCACTCCGAACGTGATCTGGCGGTACCGCGCCTTTACCGCATACACATACAGACCGAACACGCTCGATGAGTTCGAGCTCGGCACACCGCAGGCCATTCTCGGTGTCATGGGCACAAACCCGCTCGGTTCGTACCTTCTTATTTCCCGCGCCCAAACTACTTACGCGACCGTCACCTACGGGCTGCCAGCGGACTGGGGGACACACGTTGAGGAGCTTCTCGCACGCCAGCCGCAGTTCCGGTTGGTCTACGAGAACCGCGACGCCCATATTTACGAAGTCCTGACGACGCCTCCGCCAGCCCGACAGCGGGTTCCGCATTGAGCACGAACGTCCCTAGCTCCGCTCCAGCGCTGGTGGTTTCAGTGGAGCTCGACACCGGCGCTGTTGTCATCCCATCCGGCGAACGCGCGCCAAAGGATTACCCTTGGGTCTGGGCGCTCGTGCTGCGCGGCGGCACGCCCGTGGGCGACCTGAGCGTCCGCGTGGAGAGCACCCACCGTTGGAGCGAAGCTGTGCTCAGGGCAGCCGAACAACATTACGCTCATGTCGCGACAAGAGAGAGAACACCGAATCCTCACTACAGCCCGCTGACGAGCGTGATCATCGCCACGCGCGACCGGCCAGCACCGTTGCGTGAGGCGGTCGCGAGCATCCTTGCCGGCGACCACGAGGACCTCGAGGTGATTCTCGTCGACAATTCGCCGCACGGCGGCGAACGAGCCACGATTGCCTCGATGCGCCAGACAGACGAGCGCATCACCTACGTGTGGGAACCTTCGCCCGGCATATCGCGCGCTCGAAACGCTGGCGCTGCGCGAGCTCGTGGGGAGGTCCTTGCGTTCACGGACGACGACGTCATCGTCTCCGAGCGGTGGCTCAGCTCGCTGATCGGCGCCCTCGCGTCCCATCCTCTCGCCGCGTGCGCGACGGGTCTCATCGCTCCCGCAGAGCTCGAGACTTCGCCACAGCTGTGGCTGGCTATGGCGTCGGGCCTCAACAAGGGCTACGCCGGGCGCGTCTTCGACCGCAACGCCGCCGACCTACCGCCACTGTTTCCGTTCCGGATGGGCATGTACGGGTCTGGCGCAAACCTTGCAATTCGGGCCGCCGCATTCACCGCGCTCTCTGGATTCGATGAGGTACTCGGAACAGGTACCCCTGCCCGCGGGGGAGAGGATCTCGACCTGTTCCTGCGCCTGATGCTCGCTGGACAGCAACTCGTCTACGAGGCTGGGGCGGTCCTGTTTCATCACGACCATCGCCGAGTTGACGACGCTCTCGCACAGCGCTCGGGGTATGGAACGGGGCTCGCCGCGGTCCTCACCAAGCACATGCTTACCGAGAGTGCTCCAACCCTACTGCGGCTCGCGCCCCAAGGCATGTTGTATCTGCTCTCGCCCCGGTCGCCAAAGAACGTCGACAAGCGGCACGGATATCCAAGGATCTTCGACCTCGCGGAGATGCTCGGCTTCGCCCGCGGCCCGCTTGCCTACTGGCACTCACGAGCCAACCACCTCCGCATGAGGAATCAATAGCGATGGCCGATATCGGGCAGCCACAGCCTCGAACCGTTCCGCGGACGCCATGGCGGCCAGTCGCCTTATTGGTTGCGATTGCCTTTGCGGCGGCATGTGTGTTTCTAGCGGAGCAAGGCCCGCTGCGCTCCCTGGCCTCCGTGGTCGTCGTACTCGGTCCTGGCCTGGGGCTCGCACCACTCCTTGAGATTCGCGACCGCGCTGTCGCGGCGCTCCTGATGGCGTCCATCTCCGTCACTTGCCTTGTATGTGTTGCCCAAGCGGTCACGTACATCTCGTTCTTTGCTTGGCGCCCGTGCGTGCTGATACTCCTGCTCATCGCCCTGGGTGGCACCGCCGCACAGATACTCCGCTGGCGGGCGGTGAGAAGCCAGTGACATCCGAGGCAACCACCGTGGGCCGCACCGTCATCGATTCGACTGCCCTCGGCATCGCTTTGATTGTGACCGGCGTGCTGCTGTTGCTCCTCGCACAGTGCCTCCTGTGGCGGGGCCAAAGCTCGTTTCTCCGACGGATTGTGCTCGCCGGGGCTGTCGGGAATCTGTGCGTGCTATGCGCGCTCGTCGTCCTGCGTTTCGCGGTGATCGCGTGAAGCCAATCATCCTGGTCAACCACTGGCACGACGACAACCGGGGCGATTCTGCGATCTCTCACGCGACCCTCGCCTTGATCACTCGCGCATGGCCGGGCAGACCAGTCGTCCTTTGCCCACTTCAAGGCAGCCATCACGACCGCCTACAAGCGACTCGGCACGTGCGACGATCGTTCCCCCAAGTCTCGGTGCAGGCGCCTGCGGTTCCGACTCTCGCGCTAGACGCCAGCCGCTTCGCGACTGCGATGTGGTTCGCACGGCTCTGCTGGTTCGCCTCGTGGCTCGGACTCGGGCGGCCACCGCAACGGGCCGAACAGCTCCGCGATGCCCACGCGGTGTGTCTCCTCGGCGGCTCGAATCTGTTCGTACAGGGCCGCCATCGCATCATCGGACTTGCCAGACTATTCCAGCTGCTTGCGCCGGCGCTGATCGCGCAACGAGAAGGAATCCCGACGTATCTCCTCGGACACACTATCGGGCCCCTTTGTGGTCCCACCGCCTCGACGCTCACACGGATCGTGCTTTCGAGGGCGACGTTGATCACGGTGCGAGAGAGACGAAGCGCGGAGTTGCTGGCGGAGCTCGGGATCCCAGAAAGCCGCTACCGCGTCGCCCCCGACCTCGCCTTCGCGCTGACCCCGTCAAGCGCCGACAACTTGGAAGTGATGAGGCGAGCCGGCCTCGACCAGCGCTTTCTGGCCCTCTCCGTGCGTCAACACCCTTACCTCAGCCGCGACGCCACCAACACCATGCTCTCCGAGGTGGCACAGTTCGCGCGAGACGCTCTCTACACCGGCCACGTCAAGCGAGTCGCCGTTATCGCCCAAGCTCGCGGCCCGACGTCGATCGAGGACGATCGCCCCGTTAGCAGACAACTCGCCGCGGACATTGGCCCCGAGGCCGTCTTCCTCGAGGAGGATCTCTCCGCCAGTGAGCTTGCGAACGTCTACGGGGCTGCCAGCGCGGTCGTCGCCGTCCGACTGCACGCCGCCATCATCTCGATGACAGCCGATACACCGGCGGTCGCGATCGGCTATTTCACCTCCAAGACCGAGGGAGTCTTCGAGCTCCTCGGGATGCCTGAGATGCGATGCGAGTTCGCGGACGTTACCGCCGGTTTCCTCCAGCAACGGCTCCAGGTCATGCTCAGCAGAGATTCCCGGGTCACCGTACACAGCCGCGCCGAACAGGCCCGCACCGAAGTACAGGCGATCGTGGGAGCGCTGCGCTGATGCGCATCATGCACGTAAACCTCGGCGGGTTCGGAGGCACCGTCGACGGGATCTCCGCCGCCGAATCGCAGCTGCTCCGGCTCCTGTCCGAGGCCGGCCACCAATCGTTCCGCTTGGACCGGCAGGGCGCGCTGTCGCCTGCGGGCGCCATTCGCGCAGTCGCAACGGCGAGGCGCATGCGGGTGGACGTGGTCCATCTGCACTCGCTCTTCCGGCCCGCGCACTGCCTGCTAGCGCGGACGCTCCGAGCCTGGAACATTCCCTACGTCGTTTCGCCGCACTCCGCGCTCGCTCCCGCGGCGCTCAGAAGAGATGGGTTCCGCAAGCGACTGTTCCTCGATCTGCTCGACCGGTCGATGCTGCGCGGGGCGACTGCCGTCATTTGTCTCACCCCACGCGAGCATCAGGACGTGTTGTCGGCGTGCCCAGATGCGCGCACAGCGATCGTTCCGAACCCGCATGTCTTCGATGCCGAAACCCGATGGTCTTGGTGTCCTAGCCAGCGCCCCACGATTCTGACCCTCGCCCGCTACGACGTCTACCACAAGGGACTCGATTACCTCTCGTGGATCGCACGCGCCCTCCCAGAGGCGGACTTTCGCGTTCATGGGGTACCCGATCACAACGAGGTCGAGCTCATCGGAGCGGTGGCCCGCACCGCACCCGCGAACTACTCGCTCGAGCCTCCCGTCGTCGGGCCCGCAAAGGCACATGCCCTGGCGGGGGCCGACCTCTACATCCAGGCCTCTCGGTGGGAGGGTCTGTCGATTTCGCTGATCGAGGCGTTCGCTGTGGGTGTGCCCACAGTCGTATCTGCCCAGGTGGCCGATACCGTTCCGATGAGAGTGCAGGGACTAGGCCTCGTGATGCCGCGCGACCCAACCCTCGCGGCGGAGGCGATCCGACGCCTTCTAGACGATCCGGATCGTCAGCGGGCAATGAGCGATGCTGGCAGCGCTTGGGTTCGCGCCGCTCTTGCTCCCGAGCGCGTCATCCCGCTGCTCGAGGAGGTCTACCTGACTGCGTCGGGTCTGAATTCCTAGAGATACAGACCGTGTTGGAGCTTCGAATTGCCGAAAGTCGGCGCGCCATTGGCGCGCCGAGCCTTCTCCGCGGTGCACGCAGGCACGCACACGTCTAGTAGCGCGGTTCGGGCCGCCCATCCTCGTCGAGTAAGCCGGGACATTCCTCCGACGAACGTCTAGATTTGTGGCTTCTCGTCACGACTGCCCGTCCTCGGCCGAGGAGTGCGGGAGCCGTCATTTCGACGCCTCATCCAAGATCGACATGCCCACCAGATCGCACCCCCTCCCCCCCGCCGCTGTCTCCTTCCTAGTCTCGGCACTCGGACTCATCGCGGCCCTGAGCCTTGCGGTGGCGACGGCCGATGCGCACCCTCTCCGCGGTGTTGCGCGCTGCACGACCGAGCCGACCTCCACGTCTTCCCGCCCCAGCCGTCAGCACTGTGCGGCACCGCAAGCACGTGCCACCGTCAAGCGACGCGATGCTAGGACGGTCTCGATCACGTCGGCTCGACACCAGGGCGGGAGGCTTCTGAGCAACGTCGGGCTCCGAGCGGGCCCATCGACGCCGGCCGATCCTTCGGGCGCGCCAGTGCCCAGAGGAAATGTGCAGGGATGGGACCAAGTGTTCGCCGAAAGCTTCAAGACGAGCGTCCCCCTCGGTGGCTTTTCCGGATGCGTCGCGGGACCAACGCTGATCAGCTCGGCCTGCTCGGGACTCCCGAGCAACCTCAGATCCCGATGGTGGGCGTACCCAGACGGGTGGCAGGACACCGAACACCACGGCATCTATTCTCCGTCAAGGGTCTTGAGCATCCACAACGGCGTCCTCGATTACTATCTCCACACCGTCGATGGCACGCCCGTGGGCGCGGCTCTGGTCCCGAAGATCCCCGGGGGCATCCGGGGTGGCGGCCTCCTCTACGGTGCCTATGTAGTGCGGTTTCGGGCGGAACCGATTCGCGGCTACAAGACGGCGTGGCTCCTGTGGCCCGACCGCGAAGTTTGGCCGGCCGAAGGCGAGGTCGACTTCCCGGAGGGCGACCTGTCGGGTGACATCGATGCGTTCATGCACCACTCCGGTGCTGCTTCCACCCCAGCGCAGGACGTGTACCCGACGACCGCCGACTACAACGCCTGGCACACCGCCATCATCGAATGGACTCCCGGCAACTGCCGTTTTATCCTCGACGGACAGCAGATAGGCGCCAGTTCGGAATCCGTACCGCGCGACCCGATGCACTGGGTTCTCCAGACCGAGACCGCCACCGACGGCTCGATCCCCACCGCGAGCGCATCAGGCCATGTGCTAATAGCTTGGGTCGCGGCCTACACTCCCTCCTAACATCCCGATGCGTGCCCGGCGGGGGCAGCTCACGCTCATCGCTGCGTGCTACCGCAGTGGCTGGCTCAGGTCGCTCAGCTCGAAGCTCGGCCCTTCCCCAAACATCCTTCGGCTCCTCGCCGCCAGCGCCGAGTACCGCCTCACGGCTCTGCTCCGCCGCCCGCTCCTCAGCTCGAGCTCAATGAGTTCTCTCTGCACGTCCTCGTCGTATGGCTCCAATTCCCCCAGACGATTGAGCGCGCGTCCCGCCTCCCCCAAGTCCCCTCTCTCCAGCCGCTCGTCGGCCACCATTCTGAGCGTCCTACATGCCAACTCGTGCAGATGCTGCCGCTCCCCGTTCGCCCAATCGGCGTACGGCAGCTCCTCGAGAAACCCCCCTCGATATGCCGCCAGCGCGCCCTCCGCGAGCTCCAGCGCTCGTATCGGATCCACGCCGCCGGCGTCCAGCGCCCGGGCCGCCTGCTTCTCGAACGTGTCGATGTCTAGCGTCACCCACTCACTGTCCAGCTGATACGTCCCGGCTTGCGAGCGGATGAATACAGACGCCTCGCGCCGCCCCCTCCCGGGTTCCAGGTGCCCCCGTAATGCGTGCACGTAGTACCGCACGTTCCCGGCCGCCTGATAGCTCGCATCGGCCCATATCCCCTCAGCGATCTCATCCACGGTCACCGGCCTGCGACGATGCGCTACCAAGAACTTCAGCAGCTGCCCCGCTCGCTGATCGAGCCAGCTCCCTCCTATTCCGCGCCCGCCGGATTCCACCTGAGTCGTCCCGAGACACCGCAGATGTAGGCCAGGCGGCGAGTGCACGTTCCGCGCCTGTCCTCCGACTGCAACGCGCGACGGGCGTATCTGCACGGCGACCCTCTCTGGTCCCAGCCTCCCCGCCGCGAGCCAGACAGGCACGCCACCGGACGGAGTCGACATCTCGACCTGCAGCTCCACCGCTCCCCCGTCGTCGACGCGAAGACCGAGACGCGCCACACATGAGCCCGCCAGCGGCGAGCCAGCCGCCCCGCACCCGAAGACCTCGCAGCAGGTCAGCTCCGCCAGCCCTGCTTGCTCGTCCCCGATCAGCCGGCGCGCCTGCGCGTTCGCGCAGACCACCGTCCCATCAGCTTGCAGCACGAGCATTGCGTAGGGGAAGCCCGCAAAAGCCTCTCGCTCGAGTGCCTCCGCCACCGCAGCGCTCATGCCGAAAGCCTCTCGCCGAGCAAGCTCGGGCGCGACGGTCGGCGGCCCCGAAACCCGATCCGCCAGTGTTTATGGACAGCCTTCCCTGGCATGTACTACCCCCTGCTTCCTTGATCCCGGCACGCATCCTACTGGAAACTACGACGTTTATGCTGGCGCGTTTCACGAGGCACTCGCGCCAAAACACCCCCACACCCCGTTTGTTCGCGCACGGCGGTGTTCGTCGGCTCGCGGCCGGCCCGCTCTGTCACCGCCAGCCGCGGTCTTTGGGCTCCCCACGTAGCTCGTACATGATGCCCCCAGGTTGATCGCGGGTTACTACGAGCCCGGTCCGCTCGAGTCGGGCGAGGTTGTAGCGAAGGTTGGCCTGCGTGCCTCCCGTCCGGCGTGCGAGCTCCTCGCCAGTGCACGGCCCCCCGCTCAACGCGGTTATCAGATCTGCGCGCAACGCTCCTGGCTTGGCGCGGCCACCGCCGCGACCCGACGAATCCCCGAGCGCCGGCGGTTCTGGGACGGGCGCCAGATGCCGTTCCTCGGCATGTCGGCCGCCGATAACGGTGGCGGAAAACCCC
>Ga0210386_10004481_pt1 | contig 11541 bp, 10 predicted proteins | sample IncBWH32OmetaG_FD_160091 | JGI IMG/M metagenome (GOLD analysis project Ga0210386, IMG submission 160091) | Forest soil microbial communities from Barre Woods Harvard Forest LTER site, Petersham, Massachusetts, United States - Inc-BW-H-32-O ... | reverse complement strand
TGCGGGCGATGTAGATAAGTATGGCGGTCCATGCGGCGGCTAACGCTCCAGCCCAGAGAAGGATTTTCACGAGGCTCCTTGGTTTGGGAATTCTGTTAATCTTTGCAGGATTGCTTTGGATTAAAATCCGCAGGCTGAAGTCCGCGCCACTAGGGCTGCGTTGCGGGCTTTTCACTGTCCAGCCAGCGCATTTGTTCTTCGGCGTAGCGCGTTCCTGCCACTGCGTCCGCGGGAATGGCGCGCTCGATTTGCGCCAAATCTTCCGGCGATAGTTTCAGTTCGAGAGCCTTTAGAGATTCCGCGAGCTGAGGGCGTCGGCGTGCGCCGATCAGAGGGATGATTTCCGGGCCCTGAGACATAACCCATGCGATCGCAATTTGCGAGGCCGTCGCATTTTTGCTTTCCGCGATTTCATTGAGCGCTTTCACCAGCGCCTGATTTTTCTGCAAATTTTCGCCGTGAAAACGCGGCATGTGATTGCGAAAGTCTTTTGGCGAAGTGACGGGCGAGCCTGACAGCAAACCTCGCGAAAGCACCCCATACGCGGTAACGCTAATGCCGAGTTCGCGCGCCGCCGGGAGAATCGTGGCTTCCACGCTGCGGCTGACCAGAGAATATTCGATTTGCAGCGCAGCGATCGGAGTAACCTTCGAGGCTCTGCGAATCGAAGCTGCCGATGCTTCGGAAATGCCGATGTGCCGGATGTACCCGGCTTGAACGAGGCTCGCTAGCGCTCCATAGGTTTCCTCGATCGGCGTCCGCGTATCGACTCGCGATGGTTGGTAGAGATCAATGTAATCCGTGCCCAACCGGCGGAGGCTGTAAGAGAGGAAATTTGCGACGGCTTCGGGACGCACATCGTAGCCGGTGAAAGCGCCGTCGGGCCCGCGCATCGCGCCAAATTTAACGGCAAGAAAAACATCTTTGCGTCTGCCCTCGATGGCGCGGCGAATTAGCATTTCATTGTGGCCCATGCCATAGAAGTCGCCGGTATCGAGCATGTTGATTCCTGCGTCGAGCGCGGCGTGAATTGTCGCGATGCTTTCATTTTCGTCTGAGGGCCCGTAAATATCGGACATGGCCATGCAGCCGAGCCCGAGTTGCGAAACGACAGGTCCGTTGTGCCCCAGGTGAATTGTTTTCATGCGCGATGCTCCACTTCACGGTCTACGAAAATTGCAGATACACTTTACGGCAACAGAGTAAAGAATGAAAAGACCCAGCTTTTGTGGCGCGGGCGTCCCCCCGGCGGGTTTGCGCTGGGCCTCCTCAATTTAAACCCGCTGCTGAGACGCCTGCGCCACAAAGCTAAACCTCCACTGGCTGAAGCCTATGCCACGTGACCCCAACATTTGTGTTACATTTTTTCTTTCCTGAAGACAAGAAAGGTCCGGCGGAAAATGCCGGCTGCGGAAACGGATGAAGAAAATTTCGGTTCGGGCGGCGAACGGAAACTACGAAGTGTTGTGCGGCGAGGGCGTGTTGCGCGAACTGCCTCGCGTTGCATCGCGCATCGGTCAGGATGGATCGATCTTCGTAATTTCGTCGGCTCACGTATGGAAGCATTGGGGCGTGCGAGTGGAGAAACTGCTGGGGCGAGCGCGGCGGGCTACGATCTTGATGGATGACGCTGAAACCGCGAAAAATCTTTCGACGGTTGAGAAAGCCTGCCGCGATTTGGTGCGTGCGGGAGCGGATCGCCGAGCGGTAATCGTTGCCGTGGGTGGAGGAGTGGTTGGCGACGTCGCAGGATTCGTTGCGGCGAGTTACGCGCGCGGAATTACGCTGATCCATGTGCCCACCACTGTCGTTGCGCAGGTCGATAGCGCGATTGGCGGCAAGACGGGCGTGAATCTCCCGGAAGGGAAGAACTTAGTCGGCGCTTTCTATCCTGGAAAATCCGTTGTGGCCGATCCGCAATTGCTTTCCACCATGCCGCCACGCGAATTCCGCTCTGGAATATACGAGATTATTAAATACGGAGTAATTGGCGACGTCAAACTTTTCGAGTTTCTCGAGAAAAATATGTCGAAAGTTTTGCGCAGGGAACGCGCTGCGCTGACCCTTGTGATTGAGCGATCCGTAGCTCAAAAGGCGCGCGTGGTTTCCGAAGACGAGCGCGAATCCGGCGTTCGAGAAATTTTAAATTTCGGGCATACGTTTGCCCATGCTCTCGAAAGCCTAACGCGCTATCGAAAATATTTACACGGCGAAGCGGTTGGATGGGGAATGCTGGCCGCGTCGCGATTGGCCGTCGAAAAGGGAATGCTTTCTTCGGTCGAGGAAGAGCGAATTGCCAAAATGATTGCCAGCGTCGGACCATTGCCAGCATGGCCTTCCGTGCCTCCCGCGCGGCTTATTACGGCTATGCAGGCGGATAAGAAAACGCGCGCTGGGCGCTTGCGATTTGTATTGCCCGAGCGAATTGGCACAGTGCGGTGCGGCGTGGAGGCCGAAGAAGAAATGCTGGTGCGCGTATTGCGCGAATGCAGCTTGGCGGCTGCGCAAACCTTCGCGCCGAAGAGACGCCGGAAATGAGCGCGGTGTCCCAAAGCAAAGTTCCGGGAACGCGCCCGGAAGGCGTTCAGGACGAGAAGGAAGCTGCAGCCCACGTTCAAAAAATGTTTGGGCTTATTGCGCCGCGCTACGATCTTCTAAATCATCTCCTTTCGCTCGATATTGATAAGGTGTGGCGTCGACGAGTGGCGCGCGCGGTCAGCGCGATTCTGCACAATCCGAACGCCGCTGTGCTGGATGTGTGCTGCGGCACGGGCGACCTCGCGCTGGCTTTCCGAAAAGAAGCTCCGATCGGTGCGAAAATTACAGGTTCCGATTTCGTGCCGGAAATGCTGGTTCGAGCGCGAGCCAAGGCCGCCGCCGCAGGCGTAGAGATTCCGTTTGTGGAAGCCGATGCGCTGGCCCTGCCGTTTGCCGACGCGACTTTTGACCTGGTTTCCTGTTCATTTGGATTCCGCAACCTGGCGAATTACGAGCGCGGCCTCGTGGAAATTTTTCGCGTGCTGAAGCCCGGAGGAGTGGCTGCGATTCTGGAATTTGGGGAGCCTCCCGGTAAATTGTTTGGCGGGCTCTACCGATTTTATTTTCGCTATATATTGCCGCTGCTGGGTGGATTAATTTCCGGAAATTCTTCTGCGTACACTTATCTACCGAATTCGGTAAGTAAATTTCCGTCGCCGGAAGCGTTGCAGGCCATGTTTGAGCGTGTTGGCTACGGAGGAGTGAAGTTCGTGCGCTGGACTGGCGGGATTGTTACGCTGCACACAGGGGCGAAGTTTTAGGGTTTAAGTAGCACAGGCATCAGCCTGTGGGTTTGTTTGCTGTGGCACTGGCAGTTTTGCGCTGCGTCGCGGCAATTTAAACCCGCCGGCGAGAACTTGTTTCGATGGCCTAAATTCCACAGGCTGAAGCCTGTGCTACTAAAAGCGATCAGTTTTCGAGGCCAAGCAGGCGGATCTTATTCAGCAGGGTTTTGTACGACACGCCAAGTTGTTCCGCGGCGCGCGTTTTATTCCACTTTGAGGATTTAAGCGCGGCTTCAATCTTGAACCGCTCCACATATTCCACGGCGCGCGTTCCCACTTCCTGAAGCGTGCCTCCCCAATCGAACGCCTCGGCCAGCATGCCTTCGGGAATATTTCCTTCCGGCGGGCGGGCGGCGGGAAGTTGCAGGTCGGCGGCTCCGATTGCGTCGGAATCCGTGAGAATTGCGGCGCGTTCAATCGTGTTTTGCAGCTCGCGAACGTTCCCTGGCCACGGGTAGCTGAGCATCGCGGCGCGCGCACTGGGCGCAAATTTTAAGTTTGGCTTGCGGAATTCGCGCTGAAATTTGTCGAGAAAATGGTCGGCGAGGAGTATCACATCGTCGCCGCGCTGGCTGAGAGCGGGAATTGTTATGGGCACAGCGGCGATGCGGAAGTACAAATCCTCGCGAAATGTTTTTGCGGCGACGGCTTCCGTAAGATTCTTGTTCGTGGCGGCGAGGATGCGCACATCGATGTCCACCTGCTGCGTGCCGCCAACGCGCTCAAAGCTGCGCTCCTCCAGAACACGCAATAGTTTTGCCTGCGTGCTCAGCGGAAGCTCCGCTATTTCATCCAGAAAAATCGTGCCGCGATTGGCCAGTTCCATCTTCCCGACTTTACGCGACCCGGCCCCGGTGTACGCGCCGCGCTCATGCCCGAACAATTCGTTTTCGACGAGCCCTTCGGGGATTGCCGCGCAATTTAAAGCGACGAACGCTTGCTGGCGACGCGGGGAAAGATGATGAATCGCGCGCGCAAATAATTCCTTGCCAGTGCCGCTTTGGCCGAGCAGCAAAACGGTCGAGTCCGTGGCGGCCACGCGCTGCACCTGATGAGTCGCGTCCTGCATGCTTTTGTCATCGCCAACGATGCGGGGAAAGCCGTACCGCTCGGCATATTCCTCGCGAAGCAATAAGTTTTCGCGCAATAATTCCTGCTGCTGCGACGCGCGCTCCACCAGCAAATTCAAATGTTCGAGATCCACAGGTTTCTGGATGAAATCGTACGCGCCTTCCTTCATGGCCGTCACAGCTTCTTCGACGGAACCGTACGCGGTGATCAGGATGACGGGAATGGTCGGATCGGCCTGCTTTGTTTCGCGGAGCACATCGAGTCCGGAGCAGCCGGGAAGTTTTAAATCGGTGAGCACCAAAACGTAGCGCCGCGCGCGGACCTTGGCCACGGCAGAGGACCCATCCGGCGCTTCGTCCACGGTGTGGCCGGCCCGCTCGAGCGCCTTCTTCAGCATTGCACGCAGTTCTGGTTTGTCTTCAACTAGAAGAAGGGGTTCCATAGTTTTTCTTTGTATCATGCCTGCGCGCCGCAAAGTGAATTGCTGTGCGGCGTTGTGCGGAGTCAGCTACAGGGTATTCCTATTCGTATCCAAATATTCTGCGTGATTAAACTGAAAAAATTGTCAGTTGCAAACTACGGTTGTGGCGCAGCCGCCGGTGCCGGTGCCGTGTCGGGCGCAGATTCCTGTTGCGCTGGTTGTGCCGCTGGCGTTGCCCATCCAGGTTCACCACCCGCTTTCCGCAACTCGTCTTCAAGATTGGAAATGTCGGTTTTGTCCTGCTCGATCGCTGCCGTTTTATCGTCAATCTTCGTTCTGGAATCGTTTATATCCTGGCGCGAATAATCCTGCTTCAGGCTGGCCATCGGATTGGTATAAAACTGTTCTTGCTTCAGATTAAGTTCGCGCTGCATGATGTCGAGTTCGTGCTGATCATCCGCCAGTTTCTTGTTCGCGGCTGTGAATCTATCGCGCCAGTAGCTTTCGTCCTTGGCAGGTGCCTTTTTTTCACCGTCAGCGGGTTTCCCGCTCTTATCGTCCGTCTTTTTGGTCTGGTCTTCGGGCGGTGCCGGAGCTTCGCCGACAACGCTCACGGTTCCGTTGATCGTGCCAAGATTATCGTTGTCGATGGTCAATTTGGCTTGCGGAGCAGCTTTTCGCTCTGCCCTCGCCTTGCGAGCTGCGTCGGCTACGCTCTCCTGGCCTTGGTCTTGTTGAGCCGCAAGATAGCAGGGAGCGCCGAGCATCGCAGAACTCAATACCAGCGTAATAATTCGTTTTTTATTCATAATTTGTGCCGCCTTTCAGGGGGACATGGCGGTTCTGAACACTCCCAGTTTAGATGCGTGCCGAGGCCGAATCAATGGAACTAACGGATTCGCGCACAAAGGGTAACCATACGAGAAACTCGGCTCCCCCGACGGGTTGGTTGCGGGCCTCAATCGATCCGCCATGCTGGACAATGATCTTTTGCACAACAGCCAATCCGAGCCCTGTCCCATTAGCTTTCGTCGTGTAAAAGGGCACAAAAATCTTGCTCAGCGTTTCGCCGGGTATGCCAGGGCCGTTATCCGAAACAAAGATGCGTTGCCCATGCAGCGGGCCAGATTTTTCGATTTCTCCGCGGATGATGACGCGTCCTCCGGCAGGATTTTCAACCGCTGCTTCCGCGGCATTGCGCGCGAGGTTGAGGATCGCCTGCCGCAGCAGGGCATCGTCACCCGACACGTCGCCGAATTCGCCCAGTGTGTCGATCGAAACGCCGGGAACCGCTTCGGAAATTTCCGCGATGATTTCTTCGATCATGGGGCGCAGCGCGACTTGCTCGTCCGCCAAATCGAGAGGGCGCGCAAATTTGAGAAACTCGGTAACCACATGCGTCAGGGATCTCGTCTGGCGCAGGATAAGGTCGCCGTGCTCATGCAGATCGGTGCCGGGCTTGGCCTCGCTGCGAATCATTTGCGCGTAACCCGAAATCGTCGCGAGAGCGTTTTTGAATTCGTGCGCGATTCCGGCGGAAAGTTCTCCGAGCGCGGCCAGATTTTCCTTCATGTGGATTTGCTTTTGCAGCGCGGCAAGCTCCGTCAAATCGCTGAGCAGGCAAATCGCTCCGGTAATTTCATTGGCATTGTTTTGGATCGGAGAAATGGTGACGCCGAGCTGGCGCAAGTCGCTGGAGGGGGCGAGGTACTCCACTTCTTCGCGGCGGAACGTTCGCCCCTGCTCGAGGCAGAGTGCGACGAGTTCCGTGAGTCGCGAGCCGGAGCCAAGGACTTCACTGTAGCGGCGAAAGCCCAGAGATTTAACGCCCAGGGCCGCTTCGGCCGCGGGATTTGCGCTGGTAATCAGCCCAGAAGAATTTACGAGCAGCAGTCCGGCGGGCATGTTGCGCGTGACGGCTTCGCTCATGCGCTCAGTTTGCTGCGCGCGCTCGCGTTCGGCGCGATGCAGCGCTTCCAATTCTTTTTCCTGCTCTTTGAGTTTTTTGATTACGGCCTGCATCGAGGCGGCCATGAATGCTGCGGGATTATCGCTTCGAGGAGTTTCCTGGCCGGCCTGCGAAATGGCTTCCGAGCCTCCACGAAAATAACGCCGCGCCATCATGATCACGATGATCGCCGCGGCCATCATAATGACGAGCAGCGCCCCGGAAAGTACCCAGAGTGAATTGGTTGTCGGAACCTCTGTCGCAATCAGCAATATAAAGTTCACGGATCACTTTCCGGCGAGCACGGCTTCGTACCAATGCAGAGCAGGCGTTCCAAAAAAAAGAACCAAGAGCGCGCCGGCTCCGAGGAATGTACCAAACGGCAATTCGTAATCGCGGCCCTTTTTAGAAATTGATATCAAAAGGATACCGATCACGCTGCCCAGAAGCGATCCGACAAGGACCGTCATCATCGTGCGTTTCACGCCCAGGAATGCCCCCACCGCAGCCATCATTTTTACGTCACCCAGGCCCATACCCTCGCGCCCGCGCAGGCGGAAATATCCTTCCGCCACGAACCAGAGCAAACCGCTTCCGGCTAACGCGCCGATGGCGGCATCAGCGAAAGAAAGCGCTGCTTGCGGGGGAGGAAATTCAAAATAGCGCCGCGCAAGCCACAGCGCCGTGCCATCGAGTGACTTCGTGAAAAAGCTGAAAACAAGGCCAACGATCACGCCGAAGAAATTTACTTTGTCGGGAAGAATGCGTTCGCGCAGGTCCGTAATGGTCAGGACGACGATCAGGGCGCAGAAAATGGCCCATTTCAGGGCATCCACTGTCGGCCCAAACACGAAGTAGCAGGCGAGGAACAAAAGCGCCGTCAGCATTTCGACGGCGGGATACATCACGGAAATTGGCGCTTTGCAACTACGGCATTTGCCGCCCAGTATTAACCAGCTTATGACCGGAATATTGTCGTATGGAGCGATGGCCTTTCCGCATTTGGGACAGCCCGATGCGGGAAGCACAATCGATTTGCCCGCGGGAATCCGCAGGATGCAGACATTTAGAAAACTGCCAATGAGCAAACCGAACAAAAACGCGCTTAGTGGGATCACTATCAAACTGTGCCATACGAGAACAACCCCCACAACGATTGGTCATGCAGGATGAAGCAAATAGGTAACATCGCATGGTGGCGCCGGCATCTTGCCGGCGGTTTTCGAATTTGTGCTCAGACTGACGAAACCCAGCCGGCAAGATGCCGGCGCCACCAAAGCCGCAAGGCGGCCCACGCCTCAAACAGAGTTTGGAGTGGTTTGACAGGGTATCCTCACGCCCCTATATTCGAGATTCGCTGAATATGTCCTGGCTGGAACAAAAAATTCGCCGCTACGAGCATGCCCGGTGGACTACGGACGACAACCGGCGCGTCTATCCCTTTGAGTGGGGCCTCGAACACATTGGCGGCAGGGCAGATGAACCTGACCCGCGCGGTTTCCTGGATGCATGGGTCGATGAAACGCTCGCCCACGCCGAAGAATGGTTCGCCACAACGCCTGCGAATGATTACATTCTGGAATCAAGGCAGAATGGCGCTTCAGAAGAGCAAGTCCTGACCTTCACCAGCCAAATTACTTCGCCATGGAAAAATAATGATCTTGTGCATGCGCGCTTTTTTCGGGCCCGATCGAGCGGGCCCGCCGTGGTTCTCATGCCCAACTGGAACGCGAAGTGGCATGGCCAGGTCAATCTCTGCAAGTGGCTTACAAAACTTGGCATCAGCGTGCTGCGACTCTCTTTGCCCTACCACGATTACCGAGTCGCGCCGGGCCACGAACGCGCCGACCAGCTTGTCGGCTCCAATGTGGGGCTTACGATTCAAGCGACGCGCCAGGCCGTGATGGACACGCGCCGCTGTCTGCGTTGGCTTGAGCAGCAGGGCTACCGCAAGCTCGGTCTGGTCGGAACGAGCATCGGCTCCGACGTTGGGTCGATCACCATGGCGTTTGATGAAGCCGTGCGCGGCGGCGGCTTCATGCACGTGTCCACCTATTTTGCCGATGTGGTGCGCACGGGCATGACCACCAATCACGTGTGGGAAGGCTTGCGAACCAAAGTGACGGAGGACGAGCTGCGCCGTTGGTGGACGCCGATCAGCCCTGTGCCGTACATGCATCGCCTGCGCAATACCGGCCAGCGTTTGCTGATGATCAGCGGGCGTTACGATCCCACGTTCTGGTATGAGTTTACGCAAGACATGTTTGATGATTTGCGCGGGAAGGGAATTCTCTTGGAAACGATGACCATGCCCTGCGGCCACTATTCGCTGGAGTTGCCGCCATTTGCGTATCCTGCGGGGTTGAAACTGGGTCTTTTTCTGCTAGAAACGCTGGCGTAGGTTTTTGTGGCGCCGGCATCTTGCCGGCGGATTTTCTTTCCGGTCAGCGCAAATTTAAACCCGCCGGCAAGATGCCGGCGCTACGAATCGCCCGCCTTCACGCTCAATTTATCCCAATCAAAATATTGTCGATATTTTTCCGGCAGCGGTTTTGGCCGGCCCTTGCTGTTGCAAACCACGTGAATCGTTTCGCCCGTGACCAGCAACTCATCGGTTTCGTCATGCAATATTTCATAGCCAAACGTAATCACGCGGCTCTTCACTGAAGTCACGCGCGTGCGAATGCGCAGCGGATCGTCAAATCGCGCCGGCCGCCGGTAACGACATTTGGCTTCAGCGACGACCGTGAAACTGTCATCTTCCTGTTCCATGCGGCGGTAATCCAGGCCGCGCTGGCGCATGTATTCCACGCGCCCAATTTCAAAATAAATAAAATAATTTGCGTAATAGACGATGGACATCTTGTCCGTTTCCGCGTAGCGGACGCGCACCACGTGATCAATAAATTCGCTCATTGTGCAGGAAATTGTAGCAGATGGGCGCGCGTCATGCGCACGAGCGGGTTTGCCACGAGCGAATTTGTTTGAGTTGCGCACATGGGAAAATCGCCCGTCCAAAAAAAACGGACGGCCGCTACAAAAACGCAACGAAAATGCATTTCGGTTTCGTAGAAGCCATTGTGTCCCGAGCCTTTCGGGACAGAATGGGCAGCTTTCCGACCAAGTTTATCCACAACCGATGTGTTTATCTATTTCCCGGTCCAGCGCGGCGCGCGCTTTTCCAGGAAAGAGGAAAGGCCTTCGTGGAAATCTTCCGTGGACCTGATCTGCGCGCTTTCCGTTGCGGCAAGTTCCAGTTCGCGATCGATTTCCGGCGCGGCAAAATCGAAGAGGAGCTTTTTGGTTGTGCGAAGGCTGGTCGGGCTGGACGCGAGCAACGTTGCCGCGAGGTCTTGCGCGGATTTGCTCAATTGCTCGGCCGCGACAATTTCCGTGACGAGGCCGAGGCGATGAGCTTCGGCGGCGTCGATGATTTTTCCTGTAAGCAGCAAATTGCGCGCATTTTTTTCGCCAATTTGCCGCACCAGAAAAATAGAGACCACGGCGGGAAGAAAACCGATGCGCACTTCGGGATATCCGAACTTCGCTTCCGGCACCGCCATGGTGAAGTCGCACAGCGTAGCGAGACCGCATCCACCCGCGATGGCAGGCCCGTCTACCGCGGCAATGGTCGGCTTCGGAAAACTCCATATTCGGCGGAACATTTTCGCGAGGCGGTCGGCATCTTCTCGCTGCTGCGTGAGAGATTGCGTGGCGAGCGCCTTTAGTGCATCCAAATCCATCCCGGAGCAGAACGCTTTTCCCGCGCCGGTAAGAATCAGCACGCGCGCGGGACTCGCTTCCACTTCATCGAAGGCGGAAAGAATTTCAACAATCATTTCCGGAGAAATGGCATTGCGCTTCTCTGGCCGATTCAACGTGATCGTTGCGATCTCGCCAGTAAATTCGAGTTGGAGTGTCTGGAAGCTCATGGTGAGCGGTTTTTAGTGGCGCGGGCTTCAGCCTGCGGATTTTAATCCTGGCGAAGCCTAAACCCCGCAGGCTGAAGCCCGCGCCACTTAAAATCAAATTCAATTGCCCCAACAATCATTCTTTATTTCGCTTGTGCCGCTTGAGAATACTTGGCGCGAATTTCCTGCGTCGCGACGATGCATGGCGCCAGTGCCGCCTGATCGATCTCCGTATCCGCGCCACGCGATGCCAGTGCCGCGACAATTGTTTCCGTCGCAATATTCCCCACGAGATCATCGCCTGCAAAAGGACAGCCGCCGAGACCTGTTAGAGCGCCATCGAACCGGCGGCATCCGGCATCGTACGCGGAAAGAATTTTTTGCGCCGAGTCCTCGGCCCTGCCGTGCAAGTGCACGCCCAGATCGAGCCCCGCGACGCATTCCTTTACCGTGTTGTAAAGCGCGCCCACATATTCAGGAGGCGTGGTTCCCACCGTATCTGCGAGCGAAACCTGGTTTACACCAATATCCTTCAGCCAGATCAATGCATCTTCCACGATCTCAGCGCCCCAGGGCTCTTCATACGAATTGCCGAAGGCCATGGAAATGTATACAACCATCCCGTGGCCGGAGACTTTGGTGGCCTTGCGAATTTCTTCGACGAGCGCGCGTGACTCTCCGCGGCTCATGTTGGCATTGGCGCGTCGGAAGTACGCGGAAATGGAATAGGGATAGCCGATGGTCGTCACACCCGGAGTGGCCAGAGCGCGCTCAAGCCCTTGCTGATTCACGACGATCCCAATGATTTCGGGCGAAACGGTGCCATCTGGAAGCCCGGAAAGAAAACCTTTCATGACTTCTTCGCTG
>Ga0210386_10004479_pt1 | contig 11546 bp, 11 predicted proteins | sample IncBWH32OmetaG_FD_160091 | JGI IMG/M metagenome (GOLD analysis project Ga0210386, IMG submission 160091) | Forest soil microbial communities from Barre Woods Harvard Forest LTER site, Petersham, Massachusetts, United States - Inc-BW-H-32-O ... | reverse complement strand
GATGTACGCCGAGCTGGTCAAGCAGATGGCCCTCGAAGAGGTCCGCCCTAGCGCCTCGGGCTCGACGATCGTCCGGCGCGAGCCGGTCGGCGTGGTCGGAGCCATCGCCCCGTGGAACTACCCCCAGGTGCTGGCGATGATGAAGATCGCGCCTGCGCTCGCGGCCGGCTGCACGGTCGTGCTCAAGCCCTCGCCGGAGACCGCCCTGGACTCCTACGTGATGGGTGACGCGGCCCAGGAGGCCGGCCTGCCCCCGGGCGTGCTCAACATCGTCCTGGCCGACCGCGACGCCGGTGCCGCGCTCGTCTCGCACCCGGACGTCGACAAGATCGCGTTCACCGGGTCGACCGCGACCGGCCGGATCATCGGGGCGGAGTGCGGCCGGCTGATCCGCCGGATGACCCTCGAGCTCGGCGGCAAATCCGCCGCCATCTTCCTCGACGACGGCGACATCGAGACCTTCCTGGCCGGCATCGGGATGGCGTCGTTCATGAACAACTCGCAGACCTGCACCACGCAGTCGCGGATCCTGGCCCCGCGCTCGCGCTACGACGAGGTCGTGGACGCGCTGGCCGGCTGGACCAACCAGCAGGTCATCGGCAACCCCCTCGACCCCTCGGTCACGATGGGCCCGATGGCCAGCGAGAAGCACCTCCAGCGGGTGCTCGGCTACATCGACGTCGGCCGGAACAGCAACGCGCGGCTGGTCAGCGGCGGCGGCCGCCCGGCGGACCAGGACCGCGGCTGGTTCGTCGAGCCGACGGTCTTCGCCGACGTGGACAATGACGACCAGCTGGCCCGCGAAGAGGTCTTCGGGCCCGTCATGGCCGTGATCCCGTTCGATGACGACGAGGACGCTGTCCGGATCGCCAACGACAGCAACTACGGCCTGGGCGGTTCGGTCTGGAGCGCTGACGAGGAGCGTGCCCTGGGCATCGCCCGCCAGGTCCGCACCGGCACCATCGGGATCAACTACTACAACCTCGACCTCGGTGCGCCATTCGGTGGCATGAAGGACAGCGGCATCGGACGCGAACTCGGCCCCGAGGCCATCAACCCCTACCTGGAGTACAAGTCCATCTACGCCAGCGCGGACCAGATCAAGAAGTAAAGCTGCCGGCCGGGCGGGCTGGGCAATGCTGCCCGGCCCGCCCGGCGAGGCATCCCACCCCGGGATATCGCTCAGCGCAGGCGGGCGATCCGGCGGATAAGCGTTTCGAGCATGGCCGGGCGGTCCAGCGGGCCAAGGCGAAGGTAGTCCGACCGGGTAGGCTTTTCCAGGGTGGCCACGCCGTGCAGGGCAGCCCACAGGAGCCAGGTATCGGTATGGGGGTTGTCGCTCTCGCTGGCGCCGGCCCGGACGCAGCTGGTGATCGCCTCTTCGACGAGCGCGAAGGTGGCGACGGCGTCGGGAGCGTATCCCCCGGCGGCGAACATGAGCCGGTAGCGGGCCGGATAGCGCCAGCCGAATTCCACGTAGGCGCTCCCGGCGGCGATGAGGGCGGCCGCCGGATCGTCCTGGCCGCCGGCCGCGGCCCGGACGGCGTCGCGCAGTTCCCCGAAGCTCGCAGCCAGCAGGCCGGCCACGACCGCCGCCAGATCAGGGAAGTGCGCGTAGATCGCCGGCGCGGTGATAGCCGCCCGGCGGGCGACGCCCCGCAGGGTGAGAGCGGCCGGATCGCCCGACTCGTCGACGAGGGCGATGGCGGCGGCGATGATCTCGTCAGCCAGGTGCCCGCCGCTGCCACGCGGATTCCGGGTGCGTACTGAGTCTGCCACGCTCTAACTTTACAGCCGTTTATTAAAGGTCTATGGTTGTACTCATCACTAAACACACGTATAGCTAAGGTCGGGAGGCGTCCGGTGACGGCGAGACTGATGAAGGACGAGCTGTTCCAGGCGCAGCTGCTGCGCGCCATCGGCTACGCCCCGTACGGCGGCGCCGACGTCGGCGAGTGCCTGGCCGCGGCCGGGCGGATCAGCGGGACCAGCCTGGATTCCTGGCACGACGTCTGGGCCGCAACGGCCGCGCGGGTGGCCGGGCAGGCGGCGGCCAGTGCCGCGGCCGGCCACACCGCGAGCGCCCGGAGCGGGTTCTTCCGCGCCGCCAACTACTTCCGGACCGCATGGCTGTTCACGCTCGGCGCCCCGGCCGACCCGCGTCTGCACCAAGCTCACCGGCAGGAGGTAGAAAATTTCCGCCGTGGTGCAGCGCTGCTGGAGGTACCGCCGGAGATCGTGCAGATCCCATACGAGGATTCGTTCCTGCCGGCCTACTTCTTCCGCGCCGCCGCTGACCAGACCGCGCGCGCGACCGTGATCCTGACCAACGGATACGACGGCACGGCGGAAGAGCTGTACTTCACCAACGGCGCCGCGGCCCTGCAACGCGGCTACAACGTGCTGGCGTTTGAGGGGCCCGGGCAAGGGGCGATGATCATCGATCGCGGGGTGCCGTTCCGTCCCGACTGGGAGAACGTCATCACCCCCGTGGTCGACTACCTGCTGGGCCGGCCGGATGTCGATCCGGAGCGGATCGCGCTGATCGGGCTCAGCTTCGGCGGCTATCTCGCGCCCCGCGCCGCCACGGCAGAGCACCGCCTGGCCGCGTGCATCTCCGACTGCGGGCCCTACGATCTGTTTGGCGCGACGGTCCGCCGTATGCCCGGTTTCCTCGCCCGGCAGCTGCCGGACGGCAACCCGGCCCTGCTGCGGCTGCTGGACCGCCTGGTGCGCGCGGTGATGAAAAAGCCGACCGCAGGGTGGGCGCTGCGGCGCAACCTCATGGTGCACGGCCTGAGGGACCCGCTGGCGTATTTCCGGATGGCCCCGCAGTACTCGCTGAAGGGCATCGAGCAGCTGATCCAGTGCCCGACCTTCGTCTGCTCGGCCGAGGACGACGACCTGAGCACCGACGCCAGGAAGCTGTATGACGCGCTCACCTGCGTCAAGGCCTATGTCCAGTTCCAGTCAGCGGACGGCGCCGGGCAGCACTGCGAGAGCGGCGCTCGCACCCTGTTCCACTCATCCGCCTTCGACTGGCTCGACGGGGTGCTCAAGCCCGGCGCCACCGCCGAACCCGCGACGCCGGCCCGCGCGACCAGGGCTCCATCAGCAACTCCTCGGCATCAGCCCAGGTTGTAGGCGATCGTCGCCCAGTTGGTGTTAGCGTCCTGCCGCTGGAACGAGATGCCGCTGCAGTCTTTCGGCAGGTTGACGGTGACCTTCTCGTTGCTCGGGCCGATGGTCACGATCGTGATGCCGGTGAACTCGTGGGTGGCGCCGGAGAACGGGGCCACCCGCAGCTTGTTCGGGGTCTTGCCTTCGCCGCCGGAGTCGCAGAAGAAGGCGATCCAGGTGTACTGGCCTTCGGCAAAGGAAACGGCACCGTACCTGTTGTTGTTCTGGATCTGCATATCTTCCTCCGGGGGAGCCACGCTCTGTTCGGTCGGGGGGTGCCAGCCCAGGCTCGACAGGCTGGCGAGATTGCCACCGTAGATTGACGTGTCGCAGTAGCCGCAGCCGCTCCAGTCCGTCCTGTTCGCGCCGACCTGGCCGTTGGTGCTCTGCCACAGGGTGTGCGGCAGCAGCCCGGCGGCGGAAGCCTGGTATGCCGCGACCCAGGAACGGCGGGCCGAGTTGAAGATGGGCGAAAGGCCCGAGCTGACGGCGAAGCTCTGGTCGCTGTACAGCCACGAACGCTGGCTGAGCGGCAACGAGGTGAGGTGGTACTCGGCGTCGATGATGCCGAACCACTGGTTGGCCCGGGCTTCCTGGTTTCCCGATCCCTCTTCCAGATCGAGGATGGGAATCTCGCCCACGTTCAGATCCGGGCCGATCCAGTTGATGAATGCCCTGGCCTGGGAGGCCGCGTCCTGGCTCGCGACCAGGTACTGATACAAGCCGCGGAAACCGAAGTCGTGCGACCTGAGCGCCGCGCGGTTCGACACCAGCATCTCGTCCAGGTGGGCGTTGCCGTATCCGACGCGGATGATCGCCGCCCCGCCGTTCTGGGACTTGATCCCCGCCCAGTTGGGGGCGCTGCTGCCTATCTGGAACTCGCTGACATCCGGCAGCTTGACCGTCATGCCCGTGCGCCTCCTTCTGGCCCGGTGACCCTCGCTAGGCTAGCGGGGATTCCGGAAGCGACGCTGGGCCCTGGCCAGATAACGCGATAGCCGCCTCAGGGCTGCGCCGGACGCGCATCGGCGAGCTTGCGGCGCATGATCTTGCCGGTGGAGGTGGCCGGCAGCGCGGGCAGGAAGACCACCTGGCGGGGGCGCTTGTAGGCGGCGAGCCGGTCCCGGGTGTAGTCGATGAGCTCCGCCTCGGTGACCTCGGCTCCCTCGCGGCGGACGACGTAGGCGCAAGCCAGCTCGCCTTTGACCTCGTCCTTGACCGGGCCGACCGCGACCATCGCGACCGCGGGGTGGCCGGCCAGGACCCGCTCGATCTCGGCTGGGTAGACGTTGTAGCCAGCGGTGATGATCATGTCCTTGCGGCGGTCGACGACGAAGAAGTGCCCGGTCTCATCGGCGTAGGCGATGTCGCCGGTGTGCAGCCAGCCGTCCGGCTCGATCGTCCTGGCGGTCTCTTCAGGGTTCCCGAAGTACCCCATCATGACGATCGGCCCGCGGACCATGAGCTCACCGGGGACGCCGGGCTCCGCGTTCCTGCTGACACTTTCCAGGTCGGCGACCCGGACCTCGATGCCGGGCAGCGCCACGCCGATGGAGCCGGGGACCGGCGGCGCGTACAGGGCGTGGGTCGTGCCGAGACCGGCGATCTCGGTCATCCCCCACAGCTCGATCAGCGGCGCCCCGCTGCGCTCCTGCCAGGCGCTGATCGTGGCGTTGGCGATGGTCTGCCCGCCGACCGTGCAGACCCGCAGCGACGTGAGGTCGGCACCGGCCAGGGCCGGGCAGGCGAGCAGCATCGCGTACATGGCCGGGACCCCCTCGAACATCGTCGCCCGGTGCCGTGCGATCAGGGCGAGAGCCTCGTCGGCGGCGAAGCGCTCCATCAGCACCACCGTTCCCCCGGCCAGGAATGTCCCGTTGATCGCCACGTTGCCGTAAACGTGCGGGGCGGGCAGCGCCGTGACGACCACGTCGGCCGCGGTGCGCCCGTGCATCGTCGCGGTCAGGGCGCAGTTGAGCAGGACGGACTGCTGGGACTGCATGGCTCCCTTCGGGTGCCCAGTGGTGCCCGAGGTGTAGCCGATCGTGGACAGCGCCGCCGGGTCGGCCGCACCCGCGTCCGCCAGCGGTTCCGCGGCGAACAGCGTGGCCAGGCCGTCGTCGCTGTCCAGCCCGAGCACGAACCCCACGTCGGGCAGGGACGCGGCCAGTTCGGTGAGCTTGGCCAGGTGCGCGGCCGAGGTGAGCACCGCGACGGCGTGGCAGTCGGCGAGCACGTACGCCACCTCGGGCGGGGTGAGCATCACGTTGACCGGGTTGACGACCGCACCCGCCCGCAAGATGGCGTGATAGGCGACGACCCACTGCCAGCTGTTCGGGCCGTACAAGGTCACCACCTGCCCAGGCCGCACGCCGCGGCTGCGCAGGCCGCTCGCGGCCCGGGCACACATGTCGTCAAGTTCGGCGTAGCTGAACTGAGCAGCCGCGGTGATGAGCGCCGTCTTGCCAGCGTGCTGGCGTGCCGCCACCCGGAGGATGTCGCCGGGGCCAGCCAGTGGGCTGGCCAAGGTGCCAGTAAGGGGCTGATCGGGCATGCTCGGCTGCTCCTTGCTCATCGATTCACGTGCTTACCGGCCTGCGTCTGCTGGCACTATCCGCTGCCCGCGTCCGCGGCCCGGACAGTGGCTGGTTACTGGGGAAGGTCCGCGCTGTGGGGAAGATCCGGTGCGCTATGGCCCACCGGAATCTCCCCAAAGCGTCAATTTTCCCCAATCAGTCCGTCTTAGACGGCGTCCGGGTCCTTGTTCAGGGTGATGCTCTGCCAGTTGATGTACTCCGCCAGTTGGTGTACTCCGCCAGGCCGTGCAGCGAGGTCTCCGCGTCGGCTGCGCCGGTCGATGTCGGACAGCACTGAGCTCCGGACTTCCCTGCCGGGATCAAGGCCCGCCAGCTCGGCCCGCCGCCAGGCAGGCTCGATTTCCGGCCGGACACCGGGCTGACCGGGTACGTCAGCCATGACCGCAGTCCAGCGCTAGCCACCGGTTTGACGCCACCACATTGTGACCCTATGAATCTCTGCGTGAGGTCATGGTAAGGCGGAATGCCCAGAACCGGCAGTACCTGTTCCGATGGAGACCGCCAGCGCGGCTTTGACGAGTGCCTCGTTGGAGGGCGCCAATGACCCATCCGGGAGCGTGAGGGTGTCTTCCAGCCCGATGCGGGCATCGCGACCCAGGCGTGTCGCCTGGCGCAGCACGGGCCAGGTCGAGTCCCCCTCACCGTGGTGCAAGCGGGGCGCGGTGACGCCGATCTGGTCCAGTGCCTCGTCGATCGCCCGGGCCTCAGCTTCCGGATCCCCGGCCGGGTCGATAATCTCGACCAGAATCCGCACCAGACTGTTCTGCAGGCCAGTATCTGCCAGCCGGTACGCGTCCTCGACGCTCCAGATGCCCGCTTCCACGCCGATGCCCCGGGCTAGCAGCGCCTCCATCACCGGCTTGGCGCCATCCTCGCTCAGGTTGACCGAGGCCATGTCCGGCTCATTCCAGCGGGCGACCGCGGCGACGCGACGGCTAGGATCTGGCTCGATCCACGCACCCGTGCTTACCCCCACAGGCACGCTCACGACCGCGCGGACCTGCCCTGCCGCCGCGTCGATCACGGTGGCGTCCAGTGACTCGCGCCCGCTGCCGTCCCGCGGGTGCATGTGGATGGCCGCGGCTCCCACAGCGACACATGCGGCGGCCGTCCTGGCCAGATCCTCAGCGGTGACGGGCAGCGCCGGATGAGACCCCATCTCGCGCGTGCCGTTCAGCGCCACCTTGAGCATGCGCCTCCTTGCAGTAACTCAGTAAATCAGTAACCAGACAGGAGCGCCTGAAGCCGGGCCAGTTGCGGCTGCGCGAGCTGGCTCCGCATCCGGTCGCGATGATCGGGCCGCCGCCCCCAGATGAACAGCTGCCGGGCCCCAGCATCCATTTCGACGGCGGGTTCGCCGGTGTCATCCTGAGCCCAGGCCAGGGTGGCGGTGCCGCTGTCTACCACGACCCGCAGGTCCGGCTGACCAGGCGCGCGCAGCCGCACGCCGAAGTCGGCGTCCGGATCCGGGTCGTGCTCACGGCCCGCCGCCAGCAAGATCGCGCCGAGCTCGCCGACCGAGTGGTCGACCAGGTCCATGTCGCCGAGCAGGACACCGCTCACATCGTCGTCGCCGGCGATGTCCCAGCGATGCAGGGCGTGCTCATTGCGCAGGTGCGGGATGAACTTCGCGACGGCCATTTTTCGGCCGGTCCACGGGATCACCGCATCCGGCTCGCCGTCCAGCACATCGTCGACCAGACGGCGCATCCGCGTTTCCTCGGCGTCCAGTCGCCGCAGCAGGGCGGGGTGCTCCATTGCCTGCAGCGGAGCCTCACGTTCCTCGAAGCTCCTGGTCTCCGGGACGGGATCCCCGTGCAGATATGGCTCGAGGTGCCGGATGACCTCGACCGCGATGCCGGTGACGTGGGCAGCGATCTCGTGTGTTGTCCAGCCCTGACACGCGCTGACGGCCTGCGGTGCGGTCTGATCGATCGTCACGATGAACGCGCCGGCCTCGCGGCTCCGTCCGGTCACCCCAGCTCATCTCCTTCCCAGCTCAGGTGCTGCGGCTGCCCTCCATCGACGCCGGCAAACCTGGGATGACGGCCAGCAAGGGATTCAGCTCGCCGTCCAGGGCCGCAGCTTGTCCGGGTTGCGGACCGCCCAGATGCGGGTGATCCGGTCCCCGGTGAGCTCGAACGCGAACACCGCGATGATCTGGCCGTCTTGCTGCGTCACCAGGCCGGGCTGGCCGTTGACCGTGCGCTCCAGGATGGCCATATCCGGGGCCAGGCTGGAGATGTGGACCAGGTAGCTCGCGATCTGCTCACCACCGTGGATCGGATGGAGCGCGGCGGCGACCACGCCGCCACCATCGGCGATGGCCGTGGCGCCTGGGTCCAGGAGGCCGATGAGGGCCCCGATGTCCTTGGCTTCCCAGGCGTGCCTGAATTCCCTGACGATGCTGGCGTGCTGGGGTGCGGGGGGCGCTGGTGGCTGCGCGGCGCGGATCCGGCGGCGGGCTGAGGAGGCCAGCTGGCGGCAGGCCGCCGGCGTGCGGCCGGTGATCACGGCGACCTCAGGGAAGGGATAGCCGAACACGTCGTGCAGCACGAATGCGACCCGCTCGGCCGGGGTCATGGATTCCAGCACGACGAGGAACGCCATGCTGACTGACTCATCCAGGGTGACCCGGTCGGCCGGGTCCGCGGTGGTGCCGCTCGTCCGCCCGCCCATCCACTCGCCGGGCGCGGGCAGCGGCTCGGGGATCCACTCGCCGACGTACCGCTCCCGCCGGACCCGGGCCGAGCCCAGCACGTCCAGGCAGATCCGGCTGGCCACCCTGGTCAGCCAGGCGCCAGGGGACTCGATCGCGTCCTGCTGCTCCCGGGACATGGCGTACCACCGGGCATACGTCTCCTGCACGGCGTCCTCGGCGTCGGCCAGGGACCCGAGGAGCCGGTAGGCGAGATTGAGCAGCTGACGCCGCTCACTCATGATCGCGCTCAAGCCCGGATCGGTTGCGTCGTGTGGGGGCCCGGATCGGGTGCTCATGGTTCCCCCGCCTTTCGTGATCGCCGCTGACTGCTAGTCCGACGAGACACAGCCCCGGAATGTCAGGCCGGCACCGTGCCTGAACCCGCACCGTGCCTGAACCCGTGCCTGAAAGCCCGTCCCCTGAAAGGCCCAGCCTCACAGTCCGTGGGGCCACCTCGTCGAATAAGCAGACGAGCACACGAAAAGGAGACAATCATGCAGGCACCGTCGGGGCAAGTGAGCACACCCGCGCTGCAAGCGCTGCTGCGGGGCCAGACCCTGACCGGGGACTGGATGCTGGACCCGCGTTCGTCCAGCATCCGGCTGAAAAGCAAGGTCATGGGCCTGATCCCGGTCCACGGCGTCTTCCGTGAGATCACCGGAGCCGGCACCGTCCGGCCGGACGGCGGGATCAGCGGCACCGTCACGGTGGCCACGGCGTCCATCGACACCGGGAACACCCGGCGCGACACGCACCTGCGCACGGCCGACTTCTTCGACAGCGGCAACCATCCAGACATCACCTTTACCGCCGGTGACATCCGGCCTGCCGGACAGGTCGCCGTCGTGACCGGCGCACTGACCGTTCGCGGTCAGACCCGGCCGCTGTCCGTCGACGCCGCGGTATCCGTCCAGGGTGACGCTGAGGTCCTGCTCGACGCCACTGTCCAGATCAACCGGGCCGACTTTGGCCTCACCTGGAACGTGCTGGGCCTGGCCGCGGTGACCAGCACCCTCACTATCCACGCCGTCTTCACCCGGCTCTGACATCAAAGCACTGACATGAAGGCAGGAGCGATGATGAGTAACAACCTTCAGGCAATTGCTGACCGGGTCGAGATCGAGGCACTGCGTGGCGAATTCACCGACGCGGTAATGATGCGCGACTACGACCGCGCTGCGTCGCTGTTCACCGCCGACGGTGCGCTGCGGATGCCCAATATCCCCGCTGAGCTCGCCGGGCCGGACGAGATCCGCGCCTGGGGCAGGCGGGTACCGGATTTCGTCGACTTCCTGGTGCAGACCTCGCACCCGGGCACGATCCAGCTGGACGGCGACACCGCCTCCGGCCGCACCTATATGCAGGAGCTCATCCGCACCCGCGACGGCCGCTCCGAACTGAACTATGCGATCTACCACGACCGCTACGAGCGCACCAGCGACGGCTGGAAATTTTCCGAGCGCGTGTACGAGGTCCGGTACCACGACAACACGCCGCTGGCCGGGACGGCGCCCAGCTAGCTGGGCGGGCGGCGCCGCCAGGGCGGCTCCCATGATGTACACCTCGGTGCAGTTCCCGCTGAACTCTCCCGGTCAGGCCGGGCTCTCCGCTAGATTGACATATCACTGATATTCCAGACCGGGAGCCCATGTCTGCCGACCAGGCCGGAGCGCACACCGTGGACGGCTCGTCCAGCGTCTCCATGACCGACCAGGTCTACGCCCTGCTGAAAGAGGAGATCATCCGGGTCGAGCGCCAGCCCGGTGACCTGCTCGGTGAGGCCGGGCTGGCGCAGCGCTTCGGTGTGTCTAAGACCCCGGTCCGGGAGGCGCTGCGGCTGCTGGCCCGGGACGGGTGGATTGTCGTGCTGCCCCGGAAGGGATACCTGGTCCGCCCGCTCAGGCTGGGCGACGTCCGCGAGATCTTCGCCATGCGCCTGATGCTCGAACCCGCTCTCGCGTCCACGGCAGCAGTGGTCACCGATGGCGACGCGGTGGCCGGGCTCCGGGCCCGCGTGGACCAGCAAACGGCCGCACACTCCGTCCGCGACGCCCTGGCGGCCGCCCGTGAGTTCCACGTCGCGCTGACCGACATGGCCGGCAACAGCCGGGCTTCGGCCACCCTGGCCGACTTGTTCGACGAGGTCCGCAGGCTGCACTTCCTCCTGCCCAGCGTCGAATCGCACATCACCTCGCAAGAGGAACTGACAGCCCATCAGCACCTGGTGAGCGCGCTGGCCGACGGTGACGGGGCCCGGGCCGCCGAGCTCATGCGCGAGCACCTCAACGAGGTCAGCCGCGTGCTGGTACGGGGCTTCGGCGGCGTCTAGCCGCATCCCGGTCGCCCCGCATCCCGGCCGGCGTCGCATCGCGCCATCCGGGCCACAGAGACCTTCAAAGCCTAGATATATCAGTGAAATATTCTTGACATGCGACTGATATCTAACGACGATGGCACCACCCGCCCCGCGGCAACCGAGGAGTCTTCATGCCCGTGATCACGACGCCGGACCCTTCCTCGCCGGCCGGATCGGCCCCGAAGCACACATCCGGCGATCACACGGTCTGGCCGGCGCATACCGGGAACTGGCATCGCTGGGACAACGACCTCGGCACCATGAACCTCATCACCCCGCAGGTGGTGCTGCGGGCCGCCGCCACGATCCAGCGCGGTGAGGTCTTCCCGGTGTCCTTCCCGCTGCATCCCAGCGACGGCGCCACCTACTTCGACGAGCCCGCGTATTCGCACGAGATGGTGAGCGTCAGCGGCCCGGACGGCTTTATGCAGGACGCCGGGGACCGCGTCTCGGCCCGGCAGCATGGGCTCCTCAACACCCACCTGGACGCGCTCGGCCATGTCGGTTGCCGCGGCCAGGCCTTCAACGGCCAGCCGTGGGAGAAGGTCGCCAGCCCCAGTCGCCTGCTCCAGCTCGATATCACCGCGCACCTCGGGCTGGTGACCCGGGGAGTCCTCATCGACGTGCCGCGGCTGCGCGGGACCGAGGCCGTACCGCCGGGAGAGTCCGTCCAGGCCAGCGAGCTCGAAGCCGCCCTGGAGGAGGTGCTGCC
>Ga0210386_10004477_pt1 | contig 11549 bp, 8 predicted proteins | sample IncBWH32OmetaG_FD_160091 | JGI IMG/M metagenome (GOLD analysis project Ga0210386, IMG submission 160091) | Forest soil microbial communities from Barre Woods Harvard Forest LTER site, Petersham, Massachusetts, United States - Inc-BW-H-32-O ... | reverse complement strand
AACCGGGGACCAGATTGTCAGCGTAATGCGAGATGTTCGCGGCGTTGAGGATCTTGGACTGTTTCGAGTGCTCGGGCAGCCAAACCTCAATTTCGAAGTGGATCGCGATCAAGCCAAGCGTTTCGGGATCAATGTCTCAGATGTTCAAGATGCGATCCAAACCGCGGTTGGGGGCAATGCGCTCAGTCAAGTGTTGATCGGAGAACAGAGGTATGACCTCGTGCTGCGTTATTTGCCGCAATATCGGGATACGAGGGAAGCGATAGAGAAGATCCGTTTATTATCGTCGACTGGCGAGCGTGTTTCGCTGGCGCAGCTAACGAAGAGCAGCGTCTCGGACGGCGGTTCAGAAATTTACCGCGAGAATAACTCGCGTTACGTCGCGATCAAGTTTAGTGTACGCGGAAGAGACTTGGGCACGACCGTGGAAGAAGCAATTCGAAAGGTCAATGCAGGCGTTAAAATGCCGCAGGGTTACACGATTGACTGGGCGGGAGAATACGAGAGCCAGAAACGTTCACAGCTGCGGCTAATGATCGTACTGCCGGTCACGATCGTCGCAATCTTTGTCATCCTGTATGCTATGTTCACGTCCGTCAAATGGGCACTTCTGATTTTGACAAACGTGGCCATGGCTCCACTGGGAGGCCTGCTGGCCTTGCTTGTAACACACACAAACCTCAGTGTCTCATCGGGAGTCGGCTTTCTTGCGCTTTTCGGTGTGTCGGTGCAAACCGGCGTCATCATGGTTGAATACATCAATCAACTACGGGCCAGAGGCTACACGATTGAAAGGTCTGCAGTGGAAGGTGCGGTGCTCCGGCTTCGGCCCATTATGATGACCATGCTGGTTGCGACATTGGGCCTGCTCCCCGCTGCGCTTTCACACGACATTGGATCGGATTCGCAGCGCCCCTTTGCAATTGTGATCGTGGGGGGACTCATGTCAAACCTTGTCCTCGGCATCTTTCTTTTGCCGACACTCTACGCCTGGTTTGCACGCAAAGACGATCAGCTCCCCGAACCGGACTCTGAGGGGGCCGTGTAGAGTTCAATAGCGGAACTATCAGTTGAAAACGTCGTCTCGGGACGGATAGAAAGATTCCGACTATGAAAAGAGCTGAAGTCTGCGAACTCATTAAGGAAATAGGTATCGTTCCCGCTATCCGCGTCTCTTCTGCCGAGGACGCACATTTTGCCGCTGAATCGGTCGCAAGTGGTGGCATACCGATTGTGGAAATCACCATGACCGTGCCGGAAGCGGTTGAGTTAATTTCACATCTCGTCCGTCACCACAAGAAGATGATCGTTGGTGCCGGCACGGTGTTGGATACGGAGACAGCGCGACGTTGCGTCGACGCGGGGGCAAGCTTCCTATCTGCGCCTGGATTCAATCTGCAGATAGTCGAGTTTGCCGCCAAACAAGACGTGGCAGTCCTTCCCGGCGCGTTCACGCCAACTGAAGTGGTCACGGCCTGGCAAGCTGGCTCGGATTTCGTCAAAGTGTTTCCTTGCGGCCAAGCAGGCGCCGACAAATACATCAAGGCGTTGAAATCAGCGTTGCCGCAAATTCCATTGATTGCCGCTGGTGGCGTGACTCAGCAGACAGCCGCCAATTTCATTTTCGCGGGAGCCTTGGCGATCGGTATCAGCACCGATTTGATTCCCGCAGACGCCATCGAAATGCGCGAGTCGGAGCGAATTCGAGAACTAGCGCAACGTTTCCTGGGATTTGTGAATGACGCCCGCGAGCGATTGGCCCCAAGGGGAGAAATTGGCAAACCTGTCAAAACCGATTTTCGGAAGTTGGACAAGCAAACCACCAAAGGTTAGGAGCGCTGAGTCGAAGTATTGGTTTGAACTGAACCAGCAATGATAAAGCATTCCTTCGTATTCCTTTTTTTACACGGTGCGGGTGGCCTGTTCCGTAGGGACCTCATACCGTCGCGATTCTGCCTTGAGCCTAAACCAAAGCCTATACCAAACCCTCATTTTTTATTTTTGCAATAGCTCCGCCGCGCCCTCATTTTTGCAAATCATTTACTTTGTTTGAGATATGGTGCGCCCGGAGAGATTCGAACTCCCGGCCTTCTGGTTCGTAGCCAGACGCTCTATCCAGCTGAGCTACGGGCGCATTTTTGTTTTCAGTGGCTTACAACTCGTCGCACGCCGATTGCACTTGTTTGCCCCAGTACTTTTGAGACCTGCAAAAGGCGGTAGATGACTGAGGCATTGTAGCAGCTTCGTATTGCCGACGGCAAATTTCTGAGCCGAAATGGCTGAAATTTTTTTAGGAGATTGTCAGGCGGAAAGGTGCGATCGAGAAAGTGGTGCGGAAAATCTGCCCACTCCCACCCGAGTGACATGTGAGGGAGTGGGCGCTACGAATGCGCCAGAATTTTGTCGCATGTTTTTGTAGAGGCCGGCCGGTTTTTGGGCGGGCGACGGGAGTTCGTCTTCACTCGCTTGACGCTGCTCGAAGCCAAGGGCTAGTATCAGATCAGGGTTTTCAAAATTGTTTTCTTCAGGACGCCTACTGCCGCGTTGCAAGGTTCGCCAAAATGAAAATAGCTTATTTTGATTGTTTTTCAGGGATCAGCGGTGACATGACTTTGGGCGCGCTGGTTGACGCGGGCTGCGATCTTGCGGAAATCGAAAGCCATCTGCGCAAATTGCCGGTGCCGGGATGGGAAATTTCGGCCGAAAAAGTTTCGCGCCGCGGTTTCCAGGCGACGCAAGTGAAAGTGGAAACCTCCGACACCCAGAAACATCGCGGGCTCTCCGAAATTCTTCGGCTAATAGAAGAGGCGCAATTGCCGCCGCGCATTGCCGACCGCGCTTCGCGCATTTTTCAGCGGCTGGGAAAAGCGGAAGCGCTGGTGCACGGTTCGCCTATCGAAAAAGTACATTTTCATGAAGTAGGCGCGGTCGACGCGATTGTCGATATCGTCGGCGCAGCGGCGGGATTTGAGCAGCTAGGAATTCAGGATTTTTTCTGCTCGCCGCTGAACGTTGGAGCTGGGCGAGTCGACACCGCGCACGGAAATCTGCCGGTCCCTGCTCCCGCGACGGCGGAATTGTTGCGCGGCGCGCCGACCTACTCGAACGGCATTCAGCGCGAGCTCGTGACGCCGACGGGCGCGGCAATCGTCGCGTCCGTGGTATCGCAGTATGGAGCGCAGCCGATGATGAACGTGTCAACCATTGGCCTGGGCGCGGGCAGTGCGCAACTCACCGAGCAGCCAAACGTGCTGCGCCTTTTTATCGGCGAATCCGTGTCGCAGGAAGAAGGCGTGGCGAAAGCGGTCGCATCGCTCGATGAAGAGATCGTCACGCTGGAAGCGAATCTGGACGACATGAATCCGCAGGTGTACGGCTATTTTGTGGAGCGCGCGCTCGACGCAGGCGCTCTCGACGTGTTCACGATCCCCGTGCACATGAAAAAAAATCGGCCGGGACAATTGCTCACCGTGTTGTGCCAGCCCGCGGATCGCGAAAAGCTTTCGGAACTCGTGTTCCATGAAACCACGACGCTCGGCATCAGGATTTCGACAGTGCGGCGGCGCACGCTCGATCGTGAAATCGTTTCCGTCGATACGATTTATGGGCCCATTCATCTGAAAGTCGCGCGCTTGAAGGGACGCATCCTCACCGCAACTCCAGAATACGAAGATTGCCGCACGGTGGCAGCCGAACTGGGGATTCCTCTGAAGCAAGTGCTGGCGGAAGCCATGTACCAGTTTCAGAAAGCGAATGGCGTTCCCGAAGTTCTGAATGAAGCTCAGAAAGAAGTCCAGAAAGAAATTCAGAAATCGAACGGCGCGGCAAAACCTGCAGGGGAATAAGATGCCAGGCAGTGAAAATACAAAAATGGGGTGCATGCCACTGCAAATGGATGCCGACGGTAAGCAACAATTTCTGGGCGAACGGCTGCGTGAACTTGGTTCCGTTCTCGTGGCATTTTCAGGCGGCGCAGATTCCGCGTATCTGGCCTGGATCGCGCACCAAACATTGGCCGAGCGCGCCCTGGCGATTACGGCAATCTCTCCGAGCTTTTCTGAATATGACCGGCAGCAGGCGGAAGCGTTTGTGCGCAAGGAAAATTTACGTCATGAATTCGTGGAGACGCACGAGTTTGAAAATCCGTTGTACGTAGTGAATCAGGCGGACCGCTGCTACCACTGCAAGACGGAACTTTTCGGCGTGCTCGCAAAAGTGCGTGCGGAAAAAGGTTTTGGCGCCGTGACATACGGCGTGAATGCCGACGATATGAAGGATTTTCGCCCGGGACATCGCGCGGCATCAGAATTTGGCGTCGTTGCGCCGCTGCTCGATGCGGGGTTAAACAAGGCCGAGATTCGCGAGTTGTCGCGGCGCGCAGGCCTTGCGACCTGGGACCGGCCAGCCTCCGCGTGCCTGTCCTCGCGCGTTCCGTACGGCATGCCTGTGACGATCGAAACATTATCGCGCGTCGAGCGCGCGGAAAATGTACTGCGCGAATTCGGCTTCCGGCAAATTCGCGTGCGCGCGCATGTCGATCTCGCGCGGATCGAAATTGCGCCGGACGAATTGCCGCGCGCGCTCCAGGCGGAAATGATGGCCACAATTTCCCAGCGCGTCCGCGCGGTTGGGTTCACGTACGTGACTCTGGATCTCGAAGGTTACCGGCAAGGGTCTTTGAACGCCGCTTTGAAAAAGAAATAAATTTCCCGCAGTAAGAAATTCGCAACTGAAAACTATGGACAAACGAGACATCGAGCGTCTGCTGGAAAGTGTGCGCGCAGGGAAAGTCAGCGTCGCACGCGCCGTCGAGCAGTTGCGCCACATGCCATTCGAGGACCTGGGCTTCGCGAAGATCGATCATCATCGCGGCCTGCGCCAGGGATTTGCCGAAGTGGTTTACGCGAAGGGGAAGACGTCGCAGCAGGTGGTTGCGATCGTGCGCGGAATGCTTCGACGTGGAACAACGAATAATATTTTAATTACGCGCGCTGACGCGGCCGTTTTTCGTGCCATGAAATTACTGAATCGCGCCGCGAAATTCCATTCGTTATCCGGAGCCATTACGATTCGCCGCAATCAAGAAATCTCAGGCAAAGGGGAGATTCTGGTGATCGCGGCGGGCACGAGCGACATTCCCGTCGCTGAGGAAGCCGCCGTCACCGCGGAAATCATGGGCAATCGCGTCGAAAGCGTATATGACGTGGGCGTTGCCGGTTTACACCGCTTGCTGCACCACCACGAAAAAATTGCCGCGGCGCGCGTCATTGTCTGCGTAGCGGGTATGGAAGGGGCGCTGCCGAGCGTTGTCGCAGGATTAGTTTCCGTGCCAGTGATTGCCGTGCCTACGAGCGTCGGTTATGGAGCGAGCTTTGGTGGGCTTGCCGCGCTTCTGGCGATGCTGAACAGCTGCGCATCGGGCGTGACTGTGGTGAATATCGATAATGGATTTGGCGGCGGTTACGCCGCCAGTGCAATGAACAAACTTTAGAATTTGTTCGCTCCATTAACCCTCCCGCCATCGCAAAGCAAAAACGCTCGCGATTTATTTTCTGCCAAAGCTGAAAACCAGCCCCACGCTGCCCTGAAGGTTGTTCTGGTTCAAGGTCAGAAAGCGCGTGAGCAAATAATCTGCTTGCAGGCGGACCGAAGCCATTTTGGTTACGTGCACGTCGACGCCGCCGCCTGCCGCTGCAGCAAATTTAATCGCAGATTGCGAAATTCCCAGATAGCCCTGGCTGGCATGAATTGCGCCCAGCTGCAAGTGCGCATAAGGAGTGAACGCGCTGAATTTGCGATAGGAAAAAACCGGCCCGTACGTGATCGTTTGTGCCGATACCGTGGTGCCCGCTTCCGTCCCGTGATACACGCTGACCTCGACTCTGCCGCCAATCACGCTATTCAAATTCTCATCCGCGGAGGCCGAAGCGCCATTCAGCCTGAAATTGGAATGCCCTAAATTCGCATCCAGATACGAGTAGCCGCCGGAAATATCCCACGCTGGTGTCCCACGCTCCTGAGCCCGCGCCGAAATCGAAAGCAAGAGAATTGCCGGCAAGATCCAAAATATCCTTTTCATTTCTTTTTCTCCTCGCGAGTGGTTTTCGTATTCCACCGCGTCTTGTATGAATGCCTTGTCCTGATGCTTTCCCTCAGAAGACTGCAACACAGACATGCCGTATCGCCGCGCTTAGTTCACTTGCAACGATAGCGTTGTCGAAGTGCTCACCGAGCCCGACGTTGCGATGACTGTGACCTGATAATTTCCGGCAGGCGTTCCCACTGTCGAGCCGGCCGCGCTGCCACCGTTGCTGCAGGCCACGGAAGCGAGCAGTAAAACCACGGTGAATCCAAATGCGGCGGTAAAGGGGCGGCGCCGTACGATAGCCGCAGTCATTACCATGAGGATTGCTGCCATGAGCAGCAGGGAAATGCCATCGAGATGCTTGAGCAACGTTAGCGGATCGATTTTAATTCGTGAGCCTGGAGGAGCAATTGTGCGCAGCGAAGTATTGACCGTCACAGTGGCGGACTGCGTTGGCGACGCGCTGGGCGTCACGACGTTCGGTGTGACGATGCAACTAAGCGTTGCTGGTGCGACGCAGTTCAGAGCGACTTGCTGAGAGAATCCGCCGAACGCAACGACGCTGATCGCGTACGTTGCGGGCTTCCCGGCCGGAACCGCCGGAGCCGCTGTCAGGGAACTAACCTGGAACGACGCGCCTGTTCCGGTTCCAGACATCGTAATCGTTTGCGGGTTATTGGTAGCGTTATCCGCGACCGTGACGGTGCCAAACAGGTTGCCGCCCACGCTGGGAGAGAAAGTAATATTGATGGCACAGTTGCCGCCAACCGCAATGCTCGTTGGGCAGTTATTAATCTGCGCGAACGGGCCACTCGCAGTCACGCTGGAAATGGTAAGGGCAGCGCTACCGACATTGGTTAGGGTCACAGTTTGCGGGGCGCTCGTGGTTCCAATCCCTTGATTGTTAAATGTCAGCGTCGTGGTGGAAAGATTTACGATCGGGATCGCCAGACCCGTGCCGGACAAGAAAACGGTTTGAGGGCTGGTATTCGGATCGTTATCCGTGATCGTTAAGCTGCCATTGTTCGCTCCGGCAGCGGCGGGAGTGAACGTAACATTAATCGTGCAGCTGGCGTTTGGAGAAATAATAGTGCCGCACGCGCTGGTCTCGCCGAAATTTCCAGTCGTAGCGATATTGGAAATGGTTAATGGTGCGTTCCCCGTGTTCGTTAAAGTCACCGGTTGGGCTGCGCTTGTGACGCCGACAGGCTGACTTGCAAAGCCTAGGCTTGCGGTTGAAAGTGAAGCTCTCGGTACGAGGACACCCGTTCCCGTAGTCAAAATCACCTGAGGGCTACCGGATCCATTATCTGTAAGTGTGATGGCGCCAATACTTCCGACTGCTGCCGACGGCGTGAACGTAACTTGAATCACGCAATTAGTACTTGGCTGTAGCAAGGCCTTCACGCAATCGTCAGTTTCCGTGAAATCGCCGCTTGCCGTAATGCCTGAGATTGTGAGAGCTGTTGTGCCGCTATTCGTTACCGTAACGGCCTGCGGAGCGCTCGCAACGCCTACCTGCTGCAACCCAAATGCCAGGCTGGATGAAGAAAGCGTCACAGTGGAAGTGTTACCCGACAAATTTACGATTTGTGGGCTGCCGGGAGCGCTATCCGTGATAGTCAACGATGCTTTGCGAAGTCCGGGCGCGGACGGAGTGAAGGACACTGTAATCGTGCAAGTGGCTCCAATCGCTAGAGAGGAACCGCACGTGTTGGTCTCTGTGTAGTCACTGAGGTTAGCGCCATTGATCACGATGCTGGAAATTGTTTGGCCGCTGTCACCATTCGTGAGCGTCACGGTTTGCGATGCGCTCGTCGTATTTAGGCTTTGCGCAGGAAAGACCAAACCGGCGGGATTGAGAGCGAAGCCAGCTAGTATGCTGACCTTGGCGACGTAGGCGTCGCAATTTCCGCCTGGAACCGCTTGCAGCGGATTCGCGAGAGGGAAGTCTTCCGAGCAGGTTTGACCGGTCACATATGCGGACCCAGTAGTATCCACCGCAATTCCTGATGCCAGTTCCGTGTTCGTACCACCGAGATAGCTCGAGTACAGCAATGTTTTTCCTGTGGGATCGAGTTTTGCAACAAAGCTATCGGCGTTACCGCCGCCGTAATTCGGCTGGAAAACAGCACCCGCGGTGGGGAAGTCGGTGGAAACGGTCGAGCCGGTCACGTAAACATTGGTAGCCGGGTCCAGAGCTATTCCTGTTGCCGCGTCCGCTTTGCTGCCGCCTAGATATGTGAAATAGGAGAGCGTGCCAGTGGTGGTCAATTTGACAATAAATGCATCGCCTTGCCCCTTGTTGGCCGTTTGAAACCCGTTCGCCGCAATGCCGAAGGTAGTTGATGATGTAGCGCCCGCAACATAGGCGTTGCCCGCTGTATCTACGGCGATTGCGTTACCCTGGTCCAAACCATTTCCACCGAAATAGGTCAGGTAATTGAGCGAGGCCGCGCCAATTGCATTCGGGTTCACCTTAGCGATAAATCCGTCGCCTGCGCCTCCATACGTTGGCTGCAAAGCACCAGCAGTCGTAGCCAGGTCGGGTGAATATGTTAGCCCGGTAATGTAAGCATTGGCGTTGCTGTCCAATCCAATCCCATACCCAATATCTTCGACGCTGCCGCCGAGGTAGCTTGAATACAAAATATTGTTGCCGATGGAACCGATTTTCATGACAAAGGCATTGTTTCCCACAATCGTGGTCTGGAAAGCGCTCGCTGTGATCGGAAATGGAGGTGGCGGAAGAGCAGGAGGGGTAATTGTTACGGTCGGTGTGAAGTTTGGGGTCGTGATGCCCGTGACATACGCATTGTCATCCGCATCGACCGCAACAGCCTGCGCAAATACGTCTTCATATTCTCCGATGTAGCTTGAATAAAGAATGCCTGATCCGGCGGCATTCAATTTTGTAATAAAACCATTGGTTACCTGTGCGTTCTGAGGGTTCCACGAAGTACCGCACTTTCCGTCTCCACCGCATAACGCATTAATGAAAAATGGTCCTACCGGAAAATTTGTGGAGCCCGTCGAGCCCACCACGAAGGCATTCCCGGAATTATCCACAGCGATTCCATTTGCTGCGTCTCCGTGCGTTCCGCCCAGGTAGGTGGAATACAACAGCGTTGAACCATCGGCGCTGATTTTCGAAACGAAGGCGTCTTGCGGATAATCTTGGCTTCCGCCATCGTTGACTTGAAGCGCATGAATCGTCGGGAAGTCAGTTGAGAAAGTTGAGCCAGCAATGAATGCGGTATTGTCCGGTGCGATTGCGATGGCGTTGGCACCGTCAATGCCACTTCCGCCGAGGTACGTGGAATACGCTAGAATCGGGTCGACGATCAGCGGGAGGCTCTGGTCGTAATTTCCGATTGAAAATGCAACGCGGCCTTTCCCGTTCAAAATATAATTTGCGGCTACCAATTGTTTTTCATTGCCGTTTTGCTGGTAGGCCACCGGTTTGTGCAGGCGAACATCGTTTGTGCCCGCGGCGCTCAGAATAAGATCGCCGTTTGCATCGGTGTGCAGATTCTTTGCGCCTCTGAATGCGATTTGAATCTTGCTCGGACTCGTGCCCGGGGCGATCACGAAATCGTATTCCAGTTGGCGCTGCGTGCCGTAATAAATCAGATCGATGCCCGGATAAATGTTGTGTTCCGCCACTTTGCGGTAGTTGGGGATATTGGTGTGCCAGTTCTCCGGCTTGTTGCCGATAAAATAATTGCTTTTGCCGGGGAGTTCATCTATTCCGGAAAAGCTGGAAGCGGCATTCGCGCCTAGGAGAGACATGCGTATGACCGCGGTCGATTGAGGATCCTTGCCCATCGAGAGGACGGCATCTTTCCCGGTCAAAAAGAGGATGTAGCCGTTTCCGCGTGCCAGAAACTTTACGTCCGCATTATTGGTTTGTTTTACATTCGGCTCGAACGACAGCGGAAATTGTCGGTAATGCTCCATCACGCTGGGAGAGGTCGAAGAATTTGTTCGGGAAGATGGCGCAGCGTGCGCCTGGAGAATTCGATCGCGGGAATTGACCGAGGGCCGCGTAGCCAATGCTGAATGGCGGGCGAGGCTGTGCCCCTGCGACGTCAATCCAATCATAAACAGAGCCGCGGCGCAGCATGCCATACATCCGCCGGTGACTAGTCCCGAAATTCGCAACCTTCGCATATTTGTATGTCCCCTCTATCTGTCTGCAACCGCGCAATGCACGGTGACATTCATCACGGCACTCATCTGCGAAAAAAAAAATATTTGCAGTTACAGTGCCCGCCATTGAGAGAAATCCCGCGCGGGCGATTGCACACGTGACTCGGACGAGAGGAGCACTTGGACAGCCAATTCCCGGTGGAATATATCCGTGCTTTTTGTGTTACTTACAAATACTCGCGAAATTATATGTACAGTTCGGTTAACGATCGGATACAACTTCAAACGCAAAACAGTATCCAATCGGATATTCATTTTGGCGAACGAAAGTAGGACTTTATTCGTGGGCACGAATGTGGAAATCATTTACTTTTTTCGAGCAATGATTCAATGCGCACACAAGTGCCGGAATTGGGAGAACCGCTTCCCAAGATTGAAAGTGAAAAGAAGAAATCTGAAATTTCAAATTTCAAATCTGAAATTTCAAATCTGAAATTGTGAATTGTAATTTCATGTCGAATTCCGGATCGCCCCAGAACCTGGGCGTGGAAGTAAGCCTGCGATCCGAAAATGGGCTGGAGTTTTCGGATGAGATGAACAGGATCTAAATTCCAGAATCAGAGGGAGGAAATGTAACAGGCGGCAAGAATGACGAGAGCCGTCAACAGGATCGTGACCCAGGGCAAGAATCCAAATGAGTCGCTGGTCGCACCGCGCATGGTCTTATCTTCCACGGACATCTTATGTGCAAATGAATATCCAAACGCCATGCAAAGACTTCCATCCATAACTGGGAGCCAGTACAAAGCAAAACAAACATTTATGGCCAAAAAACGACATACGAAAAAATCTGATGCGCTTGCCTGTGCATAAAACCAATCATTCGGCCTTGCGCGATGTCTTCTAAGAGAGACACTTCGCGCTACTCGCCGCGCAAAAATTAAATCTGCGCATGTATTCAGCTAAAAATCAAAGCAGGTAATCCGCCGCCAATCCTAATTGCCTTGCGGACCGCCGACAGGCGTAGCGGCTGCTTGCGCCGGCACGCGCACTGGAATTCCCACCAGCACATCCACGCTAATAGGAAGCGCGGCACGCATGGCAGGCTTGAATTTCCAGTTACTGAACGCGAGCGCCGCGACCGCATCCATTTCCGGTTGAACTCCTTGAAATACATGCACTTCGCTGATGGATCCGTCCTTATCGATCAGCCCGCGCAGCACAATAAATTTGTCCGCATCTTTTTCAGGCACCGCCAAGCGGTGAAAATCGAATTGTTCGTCAACCGAGGGTGGCAGCAGCCCCACTTCCA
>Ga0210386_10004475_pt1 | contig 11553 bp, 22 predicted proteins | sample IncBWH32OmetaG_FD_160091 | JGI IMG/M metagenome (GOLD analysis project Ga0210386, IMG submission 160091) | Forest soil microbial communities from Barre Woods Harvard Forest LTER site, Petersham, Massachusetts, United States - Inc-BW-H-32-O ... | reverse complement strand
CGCCGAGGACGCCGACAGCCGCGCCCAGGCGAAGCCCGCCGATCTGACCCGCACATACGGCAGCTTCGGCGCCGTCGCGTCCGCCCGCGAGGTGTGGAAGTGGCGGGTGACCGACGAGGATCTGATCCCGCGCCGCTATCTCGTGGTCAGCGACGAGCTGGTCAAACAGGCGGCGAAAAAGCGCGATCAGACCGGCAAGCCGATCGCCGTCATCCCAGGCATCGAATGGTATTCCGAAACAAAAATGGGAGTGCGTTAAGTGAACGAGATCAGCAAGCCAGGACAGGCGCTCGCCGCGCCTGCGGTCAGCAAAGCCAGCTTCAAGCCGCTCAAGGAATGCAACTCTTTGGAAGAGGCGTTCCAGACGCGCGATTTCATGGACCGCATCCAAGCCAGTGTGCCGCAGCATGTGCAGCCGAACCGGATGCTGCGCACGTTCGTCACCGCGGTGAGCCGCACGCCGCTGCTCGCGGCCTGCTCGGTGCGCTCGTTCGTCGGCGCGTGCCTCACGCTCTCGCAGGTCGGGCTGGAGCCCAACACCCCGCTGGGGCACGCCTACCTGATCCCGTTCAAGAACAAGAAATGGAACCCCGCGACGCGGGCGCGCGACATCGAGACGGTCGAGATCAACGTGATCTTTGGCTATCCCGGTCTCTTGGACCTGTCGTTCCGCTCGAAGCTGGTCAAGTCGGTGCACGCGGATGTCGTCTGGCCCGGCGACGATTTTTCCTTCGAGTACGGATCCGACGCGCATCTGCGCCACAAGCCCAAGGGGATGCCGATCGATGACGGCCAGCGGCCGGTCTACGCGTATATGCACGCGGTGCTGGTCGATGGGCAGGCGTTCCGCGTGCTGCCCTATTCCGATGTGCTGGCGATCCGCAACAAGTCCCAGGCGTTCCGCTACGCGCTGGCGGCAAAAGAGGAAGCGGAAGCGAAAAACCGCCGCGCACCGCTCGCCTGGACCGAGGCGCCATGGGTCGCGCACGAAATCCCCATGGCGCGCAAGACCGCGTTTCGTGCCGCCAGCAACTGGCTGCCGCGCTCGGTCGAACTGGCCTCGGCGATCGCGCTCGATGAAGGTCAGGATCGGCGCCGCTCGATGGACTTCGGCAGCGTGATCGATGCGCCGACGATCGACGGCAACGCCGACTACCTGGGCGCTGCCGCCGACGCGGCGAATGCGGACGAGAACGAAGAGGACCCCGGCGCTGGCGTGCGCACCGGCGGGGTGCAAGTCAAACTGCCCGGCGCCGACCCGGGGCAAGCCCAGGCCCAGGCTGAGGCGCAGCGTCAGGCGCAGGAGGAGGAGCGGCGCAAGGCGCTCGCGCGCGAACAGGAGGCGCAGCGCAAGGCGGCAACGGCGAAGATGACCGCGCCGAGCTTCGAGGCGGTGCTGATCGATGCTAACGGCGATCCAACCCCTGGCACGTTCAACGATGCGGTGTCGTTCGCGCGCGCGTTCATGATCCTGTGGTCGATGTCGAATGAGGCAGAGGATGGCGGCGCGATCCAGGCGTTGGAGGAGCACAACGAAGACGCGCTGCTCGACGCCGGCCAAGACGCCGCCGCGAGCGCGATCCTGCAACGCCGCTACGCCGAGCAGCCGGAGGAGCCACCGCCGCCGAGCGGATCGGACTTTCCCGGCGATGACAACTATGCGCCGGGCGGAACGGTCAAACCAACGGTCAGACCGGCAATCGTGGCGGTCGAACCGCCAAGCGAGCGCGGAAAAGTCTCTTGGCCGGGTTATGTTAAGTCGCTGAAAGCGGCGCTGCTGGCGAACGTCGAGCAAAGCGAGTTCGGCGTCTGGTGCGCGGCGCAGCGCACGAACCTGGAACGCTGCCCGACCGCGCAACGCGTGCTGGCGATCCGCGCGATCACCGAGACGGCGGGGATGCTGCGCGCAGATCCGCCGTCCTGGCTCGCTGACCTGATCAAACCGAAAGAGTCCAAGCCCGCGCCAGAGTCCAAGGCGCAAGCTGATCCGCCCACCGAGGCGGTCACCGACGCGGACGAGAAATGGGTCAACGCGTCGATCGTGGAGATGAACAGCATCACCACGCGCGCGGCGTTTGATGCGCTCGTGGGCTCGGGCGCGGTGCGCACGATCATGGCGCGCTTGCGCCGCGAGAAGCGTCCGCTGTTCGATCGCGCTGACGCGGCGTTCTCCGCCAAGCACCAGACGCTGCCACCCGCCGAGGCGGCGGTCTGATGCGCAGACCGCGCAAGCTGCCGCCAGTGACCGGCCATCTGACGGCGTTCTCGCATCTGCTGGCGCAAGACCAGGATGCGTCGAAGCTGCACATGCGCGATCTGCAGGTCATCGCGCTCTTGGTCGCCAACGACACGCCAATGAGCGTCGGTCAGGTCGCCAAGCAACTGACGATCTCGACCTCGCATTGCTCGCGCGTGGTCGACAAGCTGGTGCTGCGCAAGCTGCTGCGTCGGACCGACAGTATGACCGACCGCAGGATCGCCTATCTGGCGCCGACCCCAGAGGCGCGCGCACTCGATGAACGGGTGCGTGCTCATTTCCAGGCGGCTTCCGAAGAGGCGCTCGCCACGGCGTGACGCCAAAATCCCCACCTTGAAAGGACACCCCATGCTCATCGCGATCGACACCATCCATGAAAGCCCAGGGAATGCGCGCGTCGTGCCCGCCGGCGACGCCGCCGATGCCGCGCTGCGTGAATCCATCCAGCAGATCGGGCTGTTGCAGCCGGTGCTGGTGGTCGCTGACGGCGACAGATGGGAGCTGCGCGCGGGCGCGCGGCGGCTCAAGGCGTGCCGGGCGCTCGGCATGAGTGAGGTCGAAGCCGTGGTGCTGGAGCCCAGCGGCTATGGCGGCACAGGATCGGAGGTCCCGGAGACGGCGATGAGTGCAGCGGAAAACATGGTGCGCGCGCCGATGCACCCAGTCGATCAGTGGCGTGCGATCGCGGCGCTGCGCACCTCGCACGCCTACACCTTGGAAACCGCGGCCGCCGCGCTCGGGGTGCCGATGGTGCTGGCGCGGCGGATGGAACATCTCGGCAACATGGCGCCGGAGCTACTCGATGCGATCGGCACCGGCTCGCTGCCGGAGCACCGCGATCTGCGGCTGATCGCCATGGCGCCGCATGACGTGCAGGTCAACGCGCTGAGCCGGGTTGCGGTGCGCGACAGCGCGGGGCGGATCAACTGGCGCATGGTAGCCGATGGCTGCACGATCCGTCGCATCCCGCAGAGCCGCGCGATCTTCGATCCCGCCGCGATCGCCTGGGACGAGGATCTGTTCGCCGAGCCCGACGAGGCGACGCGCTTCACCACGACCGACGTTGCGGAGTTCCTGAGCTTGCAGCGCGCCGCGCTCGCAGCGCAGTCGGCAAAGTCCAAGGGCCGCATCGAAGTCGTGCCGTATGACGATAACAGCAAGCTGCCGAAGGGCTGGCAACTCATCTACGACGATATGCCGAAGCGCTGGCGCAAGGATGACGTGCGCAAGGCCTTCGCGATGCTCACCGAGGAGGGCTTTCGCATTGGTCAGGTCACATACACCATGGCGGCGCCGATCGTGGCGCCCGTGCGCAGGGTCGGGGAATCGGGAACGGATGTAGCCAAGTCTGCGCGCCCGCCGATCGCCAAGGCGACACAGAGCTATCTGGCGAGCGTGAAGAAGAAAGCGGTGACGACGCGCCTTACCGAGATCGCGCCGACCGCCTCGCCGCCGACGATGCTCAAGGCGCTGTTGCTGCTGTTCACCTGTCAGAACGTCGTCGCCAATGGCCTTGCCGGATCGCGGTTCAGTTCCATCGCGCATCACCTGGTCGATCCCGACGGTCAGGCGCGCGAGGTGTCCGATCGCGAGCTATGCGAGATGGCGGCGTGGATGATCGACAACACGATCGAGTTCGACCATCCCAACCGCCCGATCGGCTCGGCGTCCGGGGTTGGCGCGGAGTGGCTGGCGACGATGCTCGAAGCCGAGATGCCGCGCACCGACACCCCCGACATCCTGCGCGGCATCGTCGGCGCGAAGCTGATCGAGATCGCCGAACAGCATGGCGTCAGCGCCGCTGGCACGATCGGCACGCTGCGGAAACGGCTTGCTGGCGCACTCCCTGACTGGCGCGCGACGACGTTCGGCGCGCCAGGACCGAAGGCGGGCACGACGCCGGATGATCTGATCGAGGACGGCGACGATCCCGACTTCGCCGAGGTGCCGGGCGCAGAGACCGACAGCGAATTCGAAGAGATCGAGCCCCACATGGGAGACGCGGCATGATCGTTAAGCTGCAATTTCCGCTGTCCGATCCGCGCGCGCCGCTGCTCGCGTACGATCAACGCCGCCGCTATGAGGCGCAGATCCCGCAAACGCGTGAGTTGCGCAAGCTGTTCGGCAACAAGCTCAAAATTTACGTAGATGCCACCGAGGAAGAGAACGGCCGGCTGAACATTAAGCGGGTGGTCTCCGATCGCAGTTGGTAGCAGTCTGTGCGGGCGGGACAGAAATCCCCCCGCACACCACCGGAGGACACCAAAATCATGCCAAAGCGCACAATCGCCGCGATGGTCGTCATGGAGATCGACGACCCGCGCCTGTTTCCGGAGAACTTCGACACGTCAACCGAGCGCGCACGGCGCGCGCTCAGCAGCGCGGTCAGAGCCAACCTGCGCAAGGTGCAGAGTGTCGTGATGGTCATGCCGGAAGAGGCGGCGAAGCTGATGGTCACCGCGCATTCGATCGCCGCGCAAGGCTCCGGGCTCGATGACTTCCTGGAGGAGTTTCCGAATGAGACGCTGGTGCCGCCGCACCTCGTTCCCGGCTATCGGCGCCATCATTGAGCGATCCGATGCTCGCGGTTGACCTGTTCACGCGTGACGACGGCTTTGTCGTCACCGTGAAGGTGCCGCCGTTTCATCCCCCCGCCGAGGCGATCGCCTGGGGTTCGCGCTTCTTCATCCGTGGCAAGGATGGAATCTACCGCGAGGGGCTGGTGTGGCTCGCCAGCGAGGGCATGACGACATGATCGAGATCAGCGAATCGGTGATCGCGCTGATCCGCCGCCGCGCCCAGAGCGGCGTCACCGAGGGCCGCATCGCCAACACGAGCGAGAAGCTCTACGTCCGCCGTTGCTCGCATTTCCACTGGCGGACCGGCACGATCATCATGTTCACCCGCGATCGCGGGCATCACACCGGGGGCTGGTTTAAGAACCCCGATTACGAGGCCTGCCGCCATCTCAGCGTGTCGTTCCGCGAGCCCTACCCCGAGCGCGATCCTGACGCGCTCGGCGATCTGCACGCGATCGGCGCGTTGATGCGCACCATGAACAACTGGCGCGGACTGGTGCCGTTCGATGCCGACCTCGCCCATGCCTGGGTCAAGGCGATCCATGGTGATGACTGCCGCTATCTGTGGGAGGAAGGCCCGTTCACCGCCCAGGGCAAGGAATTGGGTGTGCGGCATTACCGCGTGTTTCACGATCTGAACGGCGAGGCGATCAAGCCCAGGGGTGAGGTCTATTCGCGCGAGCTGACCGCGCGCGGCTGGCGGTCGTGGTCCGATCAAGGCGTAGAGCGCCCGAGCCATGTTGACGCCGACTAGGCCAGTCCTGACCCCCGGACGGCGGCGATACGTCGTCCATGACGCCTTTCGTCAGCGACGCCGACCGATCGAGCTTCATGCCGGCCAAGTCTGGAAGACGCCCGATGGTGTTTGGCGGGAGGTACTCGAAATCAGCGAGCAGAGCGTCACCATCCGCGCCAGTCGTCGCGTGACCCTTGACCGTGACAGCCTGCTTGCCTGGATCAGCGCCAAGCGGGCGCGAGAGGCGCCATGATTAATCGCGAGATGAGGGGCGACCCGGAAAGGCCGAGCGGATATTTTTTTCTGCCGGTGACCTGGTGAAGCCCCGCCCGCCAAACCAGCCCACAGAGTGGTTCGCGGTGCTCAATGGCCTGCCGGTGATCCGGATCGGTTTCAGCGCGGTTGCGCAGCATCGCGCGCAGATCGAACGCAATCACGGCGCCACGCTGGAAGAATTGAACGCGGCGGGCGGGCTGGATTGGTTCGAGCTCTACTGCGGCTTTACCGGACAAAACCTGTTTCCGGCACCCAAGGTCACCCCTGAACAGGCGCGCGCTTGGGTGATCGAGCAGGTGCAGCAACACGCTTTGCCGCCGAGGAAATGACATGAGCGATACCCGAACCGCCGAGGGCGTTGAACTGACCGCTAAGCTCGCGGCAGCGATGCTGCCGATCCTGGACGGTCAGCCGACCGACCTCGCGATCGAGGCCGGCAGCGCCGCGGTCATGACCGTGCTGATGGCGGGGATGCAGACCTGGGACGATCGGCATCTGGTGCTGCGCCGCTTTGCCATGGCGATCAATCGGCTGGCGGCGATGCTGCCGCATGATGACGACCCGGTCGGACCGCCGGTCTGACCGATGAAGTGTAACGTCGATTCAGGGGCAGAAAAGTGAAGTCTGACCGATGAGGGTGTCGCTCTCCTGCCGGGTGTTCTTGCTGGCGCTATTCCTCGCATGGTGCGCGGGGCTGCTGTGACCGAAGCGGAGCGCATCATCGAGACCAAGCGCGAGGCGCTCGTGGCGATCAAGCAAGAGATCGCGCGACTGCGGGTCCTCTACGACCGCGCGCTTGATGCCCTGTTCATCGCCAACCGCACCCGCATGACGATCGAGTCCGAGTTGCTGGCAGCGTCATTGCAAACCAGCCGGGACATAAAGGCAGCTTCTACTAAGGCGCGGTAAGCTTTTATCGCTCCACCGTCACGAGCAAAATCGCTCGGTTCATCAGCGAAATCGCCCGCCTTTAATGATCGTCAGAGATTACGCCTTGATCGATCAGAAATCTGCGGAACGTCTCACACGTCTTCGCCGATGATTGATAAGCGTGATTCGTCGCGATGCCGTTAACCGTAATTCTTACGAAGTCGACCGTACCGCCGTCAGATGGCGATGGCGTTACCGTTAGTTTAACTACTGCGCCAGGAATCTTCCGATGATCATTGGCATCCTCCTGCGGGGTCCGATTGGCGACTACGCACTCGTGCGGATCATCAGCCGAAACCATAAACCATTTAGTGTCGCTCTGCTCGGCGACGGCGGGCACCGCAATGCACAGGCTGATTAACGCCGCTATGATGTTTTTCATTGTGTTTTCCCCGCGACGATAACTAACCGACTTTCCCACCAAATTGTGGACATAACGCATCCGCGTCGGGGGTCGCGCCGACCTGGTGGAAGAACCAATACGTCCGTATTGACCGGCCACGCCTGCAAACGGAGGTTTGCGTGCAGCTTATCGATTTGTATCGCGAGAGGGTTGGAGGTCGGGCCGATCCTCCCTGATCATTTGGGGTTGCGGATCGCGCCCCATCAAACGGTCAAGGCGTTTTCGGCGTTCAAGTTCCGTCATGCCCGCTTCAATCAGGGAAAACCCCCTCGCAGCCTGGATGCACACCAGCCCACAGCGGATCTCGAAGATAGGTCCAAACCGAAGGCCGAATGAGCACCAGCCAAAGTGAAAAGCCGTCGATAGTTTGGTCATTCATTTATTCCCCACCCACACACCATTTGACAGTATCGCACCAGGGGTGACGCTTGACCACGCGCGCTGGGCTGGCAGGCTGCACCGGCCATGTCACCGCAAAGCTCACCGCAATCCGCCTATGCCCGGCGCAAAGCGCAGCAGCGCCTTGTTGGCGCTCCGACCGATGCCGATAAAGCCATGATCAAGCGGTTTGTCCGCTTTCTCGCCGATCTCATGAATGGCGACGAGGCGACGGTGGCCGAGCGGATACGAGAGCAGTTTATGCTCGGTGGTCCAAAGTATCTGCGTCAGATGGTGTCACGGGTGCGGGCGGCGCAGCGTGGTCATGATAAGCCCACAGAGGTCGCGCTGACCTTCTGGCGTGACCTTATGCAGCGGAATGAACCGTCAAACGACTTCTGGCGCTTCTATCATTAACAATCGGCACATTAGCGAGATGAGCGACAACCGACCGACGGTGCGGGGCTACGCTGGCGTGCATCGGGTCGATGCTGGCTGTCAGGTCTGCGATCACTGGTCAGAGCTAGACCTTCCGGCGCTGCTCGCTGCGGGCAAGGGCGACATCCCGCTCGTGGCGCTGCCATTGCGTTGCCAGAAATGCGGTTCGACCCGGGTCGAAATCAAGGTGAGCGGCCGGTCGTATCCGATGGGCGAGATGCCCTAGGCGCGAAAACACCCAATTCCGAGAGCTCTACCCGCTCAGCCGCCAGTTGCCACATTCCGCGCATCCTGTGCGCGCCATGCGGCCCTGACGCCCTACGGAAAGCTGCCCGATTGACCACCTAGGCGCGATAATAACAGTTATCGCGCCTAGTGCAGTTTGTTGGCGGGTTATCGCCGCCAGAAGGTGTCGATGCAGCGGTCGCAGAACTCCGCAGAGCGACCGGCATGGGTGGCGATGATCTTCTGCCCGTTCGCCGTCAGCACCCCCGAGCACGGCCGGTAGCAGCAATGCTGCGCGCCGGCGATGCGCGGCGTCAGCCACTGCACCGCGCTCCAGTCGAAATCACCCGAGGGCTGCTGGTTGAAGAATGTCTCAGCCATGTTTGCGCAGGAACTGATCGATGAACCATTTGCGGTCATGCACCTCGCGCGGCTTGCGCGGGCGTCGCCTGGGCGGCTCCACCACGGGCTTGGCCGCGGGCTTGGCCGGGGGCGCGGGCGTGGGCGTGGGCGGTGGCGGGGGTGTCGGCGTCGGGGCTGGCGTGAGCGGGGGGATCAGCGGCACCGGACGTGGGGCTGGGGCCCGCTTCGGCGGTGGACGTTCGAACAGCCGTGCGCGCCCCAGCCGTTCGAGGTCGTTGACGTGCAGCTCGAGCTGCTCGGCGATCAGCGTGCGCGACTCCCGCCAGTGCCCGCCGCTGCAAAAGAACGAGCGCGCGTCTTCGTATTCGGTGGAGCCGAAGTCCGCCTCAAGCAGATCGTCAGCCGCCAGCAACACCACCGCTGCCCACAGCGTGCGATCCCGATTGTCGCTGGCGTGAAAAGGATCGTTCGGCAGAGGTCACCGCTTCGGGTTCATCTTCTGGATGAGCGCCGCCTGCTCGTCATGGATCGGATGCGGCGTGTGCGCGGCGCCGCCGATGCTGACACCGCACATCGGCTCGCCATGCCCGCCCGGGGCGCCGTGGCCGATGCCAAGCGCGCCCAGCACTTTGTGCAGCAAGCCCTCAACGCGATCCAGGCGCTGATGCACGGCTTGTGAGGTTTGGTCGGCCATGGGTGAGAGTGGTCCTTTTGCACAGTGAGGGTGACGCGGACGGCGGTTCGATCACTTCGATATCGACGGCGGCCAGACCGGCTTGGCGCATCTCAAGCTGTCCAGCCGCCGCCTCGCTCAAATCGATCACACGACCGTCGAAATACGGCCCGCGATCCTCGATCGGCACGATGACGCTGCGTTTGTTCCCCCGCGAACGCACGCGCACCCACGCACCGATCGGTAATGCCCGAGACGCGGCGGAGAGCTCTCGCGCTCGGAAGGGACAACCATTAGCCATTCGCCGACCCTCAAATCCAGGACCATACCAACTGGCGATCCCGCTAATGACGGGTGCCGCGGTGGCTGGCCGTGTCGTCACGCTCAGCGCAAGCAGCAGGACCGCCACGCACGCCTTGAGGGACACAACGGCGGACTCCAGTTTCGGTGATCATACATAACAACCGAGCGCACAAATGTCATCACGGATTTGAGAGACTTTGTGCGATACGCGCTGGTAAGCTGGCTTTATGTGCCAGTTCATTTCGCAAGCGGGATACCCGGCGCGTCCGTTCGAGTTTGGTATCGTTGAGTTAGATTTCGACGTAAAGGCGTCGCTGTGGCGCTGGCGGTGTATGGACAAAGCGCCATGCCATGGCTTTTCCGCGATCGGCCATCGCACCCAGCCGGACGCGTTTCAGGCGGCTTGGTTCTCCATCTTGAAGCTGCCGCCGCTCACCGCCGAGACCCGGCAGGGGAGCCGGATCGATCTCGGGTCGTCGGTCTGACCCTTGGTCATACATCCGGTGGCAGAGCCACAGCGGGTGCAGGCGATGTGATAGTAGCCGGGACCGCGCGCGGGATAGCGCAAGGCGGTCCAGCAGGCCGGTCCGATATCACGGCAGAGATCGAGATCAACGCCCTCGGGATACTCCGGATCAGGCGCATCGCTGCGCGCGAGCGTGCGATCGAACCACAGCACCTCCAGCGTCAAGGCGCTCAGCCCTGCAGCAAGCGACGCATCAGCACGCGCTGCGCGCCGACCAGCAGCTTCGCGTTCGGCGGCAGTTGCTTGCCGCGCAGACGGGCGATCTCCTTGGCGATCTCGACGGCGCGGCCGACGTCCTCGATCGACAGCGGCGGCGGCTGCTCCAGGAGCGCGACACCGCCGGCGGTCTGACCGCGCGTCTGACCAGGCGCCATGATGTCGAACCGCTCGTCATCGCGCTCGCTCGCGACATAGGCGCGGATCGCCTCGCCCAGCCAGTCGCCGATGGTGATCCGGCGCCGTTTCGCGGCGTCGAACGCCAGTTTCTTGTCCGAGCCCGCGACGAGCTTGACCGCCCATGGCCCGTCTTCGAACTGGGATTTGGCGGCCGGCGCGGCTTCTGGCTCCGCGCTCAAGGCTTCGGCTTCCGGGTCAGACTTCGGGTCAGACTGTGGCTCATCAAGCGGCGGGTCTGACTTCGCGTCAGACCTCGCGTCAGACTTCGCCTTAGCCTTCGCCATTGGCCGATACCGTTACCGTCGCGATCTCATGCTCGATCGCCCGCGCGAGCCATTCGCCCAGGTCCATATTTTGCGCGCGAGCGGCCTCGACCGCGAGGCGCGTGGCGCGCTTGGGCATATACCTGATCGCCCAAGGGCCGATCTCGTCATCGTCAGACCTTTGGTCAGACTGTGGCATGGGTGGTGTCCTCCGTTTGAATGGGTGCGGGCCGGCGCAGCTGCACGACCTCCTGGGTGACGATCGAGCGGAACAGCGCATCCTCGCCCAGCAGCACCGGCATCATGCCGACATGGCCGCCGAGGATCCCTTCGAACTCCAGCATCAGCGATCGCCCGTTCGCCGAGGCGAGGCGCACGCGCCCGATGATGCGCCGCTCGCCATAGCCGATGCTGATCGGATCGCCGGTTTTGAAGTCATCGCTCATCCGCGAGCCACGCGTCGCTCGCGGGGACGCGACAGCATCAGTTCCGGCTGGATCGCGGTTGGCTGACCGGCGCACGCGCGCAGCGTATCAAGCACCCCCTGCATCGCCCAGGTCTCGCGCTGCGCCACCTCCAGGCGCATCCGCCCGGCCTGGACTTCCCTGGGATAGAACGAACGCCTGAGAGCGAGTTCTCGGTCGACGCAGCGGATCTGCTCTTCAATCGGCACCGTATCCCCCGCGCGTGTCGCGCTTCCGGCTCGCTTGACCATTGTTTGGTTATACCCCTGTCTGACGGAATCCTTAATCGGTCAGACCGAGGCTGACAAGTCCGTGCGCGGTATGCACAGGCTGGGCGGCGCGC
>Ga0210386_10004472_pt1 | contig 11558 bp, 7 predicted proteins | sample IncBWH32OmetaG_FD_160091 | JGI IMG/M metagenome (GOLD analysis project Ga0210386, IMG submission 160091) | Forest soil microbial communities from Barre Woods Harvard Forest LTER site, Petersham, Massachusetts, United States - Inc-BW-H-32-O ... | reverse complement strand
TATGGATTTAGGTCCTTTGGCAAAAATAAGACAAAAGTATATTCCCGAAGTGCCCGAAATCCTTCGCAATTTGTCCGCAGTGACTTTAAAAGAATTACCCTGCCATAAAAAAGAAAATTCTTCTGTGCAAAAACGCTTCCCGCGGACGTTTGGTCAAGCTCCCTATGCGCCTTTAAAGGAAGCTAGTTCCAAACATCCTTGTTTGAAAGTAGGGGTTGTGTTTTCTGGAGGGCAGGCTCCAGGCGGGCACAATGTCATTGCAGGGTTGTTTGATGCACTAATGCAGATAAATGAGCGTTGTCAGCTTATTGGGTTTTTAGATGGTCCCTCTGGAATAATAGAAGGCAAACGGCGGCTTTTGGAAAGAGATGCTATTTTTCCGTACCGTAACCAAGGAGGGTTTGATTTAATTGGATCAGGCCGCACGAAGGTTGAAACTCCAGAGCAATTTCAAGCCGTTTTACAAAATACCCAAGATTTGGATGGGTTAGTGATTATTGGAGGCGATGATTCGAATACGAATGCCGCTTTGCTAGCGGAGTTTTTTTTAGAAAAAGGATCTAAAACGAAAGTGATTGGCGTTCCTAAAACAATCGACGGAGATTTGCGAAGCCAAGATATCGAGATTTCCTTTGGATTTGATAGCGCTTGTAAAACATATTCGGAGATCATTGGCAATATTGAAAAAGACGCCCTTTCTTCAAAAAAATATTACCATTTTATTAAGCTGATGGGACGCTCAGCTTCGCATATTACACTGGAATGTGCTTTACAAACGCGGCCCAATTTAGCCCTCATTGGAGAGGAAAAAAAGAGCTTGGCTCAGATCGTTGATGAAATAGCCGATCTGATCCAGAGGCGTCAGAAAGTAGGAAAAAATTATGGCGTAATTTTAATTCCGGAAGGCCTCATTGAGTTTATGCCGGAAATGAAAACACTCCTTAGGGAGCTCAATGACCTTTTAGCAAAAGGCTCTTCTTTGGACTCTCTTTCTCAAGCATCTGCCAAAATTTTTGCAGATCTTCCTGAAAAAGTTCAAAAACAGCTGACCTTGGAAAGAGACTCTCATGGAAACGTCCAGGTCTCCTTTATTGAAACAGAGCTTTTATTGATTGAAAAAATAAAGAAAAAAATTTCCAATGTGAATATGGTTCAGCATTTTTTAGGTTATGAGGGAAGATCATGTCTTCCAACCAATTTTGATGCGAATTATTGCTATTCTCTCGGGTTATTTACAGCCCTTTGCATCCGAGATGGGCTGACTGGGGTGATCGCTTCCATCCAGCATTTAAAACTGGCGCCTAAAACTTGGAGCGTCAAAGCGGTTCCTATTGTAGATCTAATCCATTTTGAAATTCGAAAAGGCAAGGAGCAGCCTGTCATTAAAAAGATTTTGGTCGACATAAATCGAGAACCTTTTGTAAAATTTTCTGAAAATAGAAAATTTTGGGAAATAGACGACCAATATGTTTCTCCGGGACCGATTCAGTTTTTTGGAGATGCAGAGTTGATTAATTCAGTTCCCGTAACACTCTTGTGAACTATGTCTGCCCTTAGCCCTTGTCGATCGGACCTCTTTTGTCCACAGATTCCCCCAGCTAATTCTTCTACGAATTTGCGATGGGAAATTTTTAAAAAAAGAATAATTGAGATTACGCAAGTAGCCTTAAAAGGTCTAGTTCCCTTCATTGCAGGCCTCATTTGCATAGCGCTGATTCCTCCAATCGTCAATGCGTTTATTTTACCGGTTGTTGTAGTTGGGCTCACTTTTTTGATGGCGTTTTATGGGATCATGGAGGTCAAACCCCCAAAAAAGAATTTGAATATCTTTCCTGCAGATGATTCATTTTTTCCATTACCGCAAATTCGGTGGGATTATTCTTTTTCGGCCCGAAGACCTCCGGTAGATGCGCCCCCTCGTGGAATCGTTCGCCCTCCGGGTTTTAATAATTGCTGGCTCAATATGGTGGTGCAGATGTTGAGAAGAGATTCTTTGGTTTGCGAATGGCTGCGAAACCCAACAGAAGAGAGGCCTCTAGAGGATTTGGCTGCTTTGGGATTATTTATGAGAAGTTATGACCAGGCTATTTTTTCCAATCAAAATCGTTTAGACGACCATAATATTTCATTAGTTCGAAGAGCTTTAGCCAAACTGTCTGCTCAAGAACTTTCTCCTCATTTTAGCCGTCAAGAAGATATTGCTTCGGGCTTAGATGTGATTATGGGGCATAAAAATTTGCCAGCCCCAAGAAACACTACATTGATCGAACGGCATTATTATCGAGAGGAAAGCGGGTATCCTTCTCTTTTGGAAAAAGAACCTAGAGTACAGAAAACTTTGAATTGGGGTCGGATTGAACTTCCTTTAGCAGTCTCTAACGAATGCCAATCCATTCAAAATTTGCTTCCTCATTTCTTTGAGGACATTAATCAAAATGTTAATCCGGAAGAAGATGCGGATCGTTATCTTATGTTGAAAGCAGGAGATGGCACAGAATATCCGTATATTGAAGATCGCTGTATTCGTTGTTTCGAAAGACCCCCTGAAAAATTGTGGATCCAAGTGAAGCGTTTTACTTACGATCCGCTTGCGCAGAAAGGGCATAAAAATTCATCGCCTGTTCATGTTGATGAGGAAATTCAAATTCCTACTGAAGAGGGCATGAAGACCTACGAGTTAGATTCTTTTGCCATTCACGATGGCTCCAGTTTAAGTTCCGGGCATTATTACGGATACATTGGTAATTATTATTGTAACGATGGAATTGTTACTCTAAAAGGTCCGGAAGAGAAGCAGCTGGATTCTCGGCAAGCGTATTTGCTTCTTTATTCTCTTCGATGAGTTCGATGTTTTGCCAAGCGCCCCGTTTAAATCGAAACCAATAAATGATGAGTAAAATAGCGCTGTAAACAACAGCTAATCCCCAAGCATATTCGATAGGAAAATTGTTTTTTACGACGATTAAATAAACAGGCGCTAAAAAAATTAGCCAAACAGAAAGAGATCCTGCGATTAATAAAAACATCGTATCTCCAGCAGCGGCTAGTAAGCCTGATAAAAGCCAACGGATTCCTTCGAAGAAAAGATAGAAAAAAGCAAAAATCAAACAAATCCTCAGGGCGCTTTGAAAGACAGGGTTTTCTTGAGTGATCGGGTTGTTTTCTAAAAATAAAAGACGCACCGTGTCATCTGGATCTAGGACCAAAAATACTCCTATGATGAGATTAAATACGATTAACAGATAGACGCCGGATTTTAATACTTTTTTGACGAGCTCGTGTTTTTTTGCTCCAATGAAATTGCCTGCTACTGCCGCAGCGCCTCGGCTTAACCCATCGTAGAAAAAGGAAAGGAGAATCGTAAAGCTTTGGCAGATACTAGAAATTGTGATATGAAGCTCTCCTAAATGGATCATCATCCAATAAAAAACAGCCCATCCAAAGATTTCTAAACTACAAAAAATACCTTGAGGAAATCCCACCTTGCAGCATTTTTTCATCTCTTTCCAGTCGATTTTATAAGATCCGGCTCCATAAAGCTGACGGTTTTCTCGACGAAGAAATAAAAAAGCGAGCATGCTGGCTTCGAATAAATAGCCAAAACAAGTAGCAATTGCGGCCCCTCGAATGCCCATTTCAGGGATCCATCCGGGAATGCCAAAAATCAAAGCGCGATCGAGAGCGATGTTGATGATATTCGCCCCGACTGCAAGCCAAACAAGAGTTTTTGTTTGTCCTCGGCCAATAAAAAATCCTGCAAAAGTTGTCATCAACGCATAACTTGGCCCAAAAAACATCAGCCATCTAAAAAACTCAATTTCCATGTCGGCATAGAGATTGTTTTGGAAAAATAGGGGCGCCCCCCAAATAGCTACGGGAATGAAAAAACCCAATGAAAAAAAAGAAAACCAAATCATTTGCCAGACAGGAACGCCCAGCCGATGATATTGTTTGGCTCCATTATACTGGGCTACAAAAATTTCGGACATGGCTGTGATCATGCCAATGCCGTTCATGAGCGCCCAAGCTAACGTTCCCGCGGTGACAGAGGCATTCAATGCAGCTAAAGAATAATGGGCTAAAAAAATCCGGTCTGTAAAAATCATAAAAAGCGATGCGAGCGTTGAGATCATCAACGGCATCGAAAGAGACCAAAGTTCTCTGATACTCCCTTCCGGGTAGCGAGTGAGCGAGGTAGGCTTATTCATGATTTTTTATAATTAGATTGGATCATAACATATTTTCATATAAAAATCTAACCTCTTTTTTATAAAAGACTTAAACATCATTCTTGAGAATAATCCTTTTTATTAGCTATGGAAGGGTATGAGACAAAAACGTTTTATCAATCCTCACATTGCAGATTCTAAAAGAAATTTTTGGGAGATCCTTCGGTGGAGGGCGGGGTGGTATAATGAGCCTACCGAGCCGGCTCCTTCCGATTTTGTTTATCCTTATCAAGTTCCTTTGTTTAATAAAACACGCCCCTCGGCTGTGTGGATCGGTCATTGCACGTTTTTGCTGGAAATTGATTCGTTGACGATTTTGACCGACCCTATGTGGAGCGATTATTGTTCGCCCATACGTATCAGAGGGCTAAAACGGCTGCATGAAGCGCCGATTGCTTTAGAGGATCTTCCTTCGATCGATGTTGTCTTATTAAGCCATAATCACTATGACCATTTGGATGCGGCCACTATTTTGACTCTTCATCGTTTCCACCCCCAAATTCTCTGGGTTGTTCCCTCTCGCCTTTCTACTTGGTTTAAAAAGAGGGGAATCGGGCGGGTCGTGGAACTTGGTTGGTGGGAGGCGCAAGATCATTCTTTTTATCGAATCACCGCCGTGCCTGCGCAGCATTTTTCAGGAAGGACTCTTTGGGATCAGAATAAAACGCATTGGAATGGGTATGTTTTTGAGTCCAAAAAATCAGGAAAAAAATTTTACTTTGTTGGAGATACGGGATACAATTCCCTTGGATTTAAAGAAATTGGCGGACGCTGGCCTTATATGGATTTAAGTTTAATTCCTATTGGTACATACGTTCCTAGACAGTTCATGAGTCCTGTTCACTGCAGCCCCTATGATGGGGTAGAGATCCACCAAGATGTAAATTCTAAATTTAGTCTTGGGATGCATTGGAAAACATTTTGTCTTTCCGATGAACCGGCAAGTCGCCCCCCTTATGACCTTTTTTTAGCTTTGCAAAAAAAAGGTCTTTCCTCTGAAAGCTTTATCCCCTTAGATCCCGGATGTTTTGTAAATTGGTAAATTTTTTTTCATCCTATGAATTTTTCATCCTCTCGATGGAAAAATCATGGATTTTTGATTTTTTCCTATAAATCGTGACATTAACTAAAATTTAATATAATATTTATGTATTATTAAAATTTTATTCAGACGATTACAAGAGCCTTCCTTCGAATGAGTTTTTTTTTCCTTTTGCGCCTTAAATTTTGTCTTGTCAAAGATCAAATCCAGGTAATTCGCATCTATTATAAAAACTGGCGGTTTGCTGTTGTTGATATGTCTCTTGGACTGCTCTATTTATTTTCTAATCCTTACCGCATGTGCCGTAAATTTTTGCAAAAGAAAAAGGTCGCAAACATTCATGCTTATGGAGAGACGCCTCTTGCAACATTAGAAAAAATGGCCAAAGCATTTGCTATCCAACCAAGCGATCGATGGCTAGAGCTGGGATCTGGCCGCGGCCGCGGCTGCTTTTGGATGTCGCAGTTTTGGGGCTGCGAGGTGAGGGGAGTAGATTTTGTTCCTACGTTTATTTCTCGCGCTTCTTGGCTTTCTAAAACATTTTCTTTGCGATCTGTCGATTTTCAACAAAAAGAGATGATGGAAACTGATTTTTCCTGGCCGACAGTAGTTTTTCTTTATAGCACTTGCATGAGCGATGAAGAGATAAATGCTCTTTTGGTTCCGATGCGCAGCTTACCAATGGGAGCTAGGGTGATTACGATTAGCGAGCCTATCTCACATCCAAATTATATTTTAACAAACTCCTTGCCAGTTTCTTTTCCTTGGGGGAAAACGACTGCTTATTTACATACCTACTATTCGTGAAAACAGTTTTCTTTTATAATCCATAATCTTATGGAAAATTGTGATTTTGTACATCAAGTACGCAGGCGTACCCGCGAAGTATTAATAGGGTCTGTAGGGGTTGGGGGGACCAATCCGGTTCGAATTCAATCGATGACGACCTCGGATACCCGCGATGTGTTGAAAACAGTCGAACAGATCATGCGTCTGGCCGATGCTGGATGCGAAATTGCTCGAGTCACGGTGCAAGGTAAAAAAGAAGCCGAGAGTTGCGAGGCGATTAAAAATAGTTTGCTCTCTCAAGGTTATACGATTCCGATTGTTGCAGATATTCATTTTTATCCTCCTGCCGCCATGCTTGCAGCGCAGTTTGTAGATAAAATAAGGGTCAACCCTGGCAATTTTGTCGACCGAAGGGCTAGTTTTAAAATCATTGAATATGATGATGCTACCTATGCATTTGAATTAGAGAAAATTGAAGAGGGATTTGCTCCGCTCGTGCAGCTATGCAAACGACTCAAAAAGGCGATGAGGATTGGAACAAATCACGGTTCTCTTTCCGACCGGATTATGAACCGCTATGGTGATAATCCTCGAGGAATGGTGGAGTCCGCTCTAGAGTTTGCCAAAATTTGCCGTAAATATGATTATCATGACTTTGTTTTTTCCATGAAGGCTAGCAACCCGATTGTGATGATCCAGACCTATCGGTTATTAGTGGCTGAAATGGACCTACTGCATTGGGATTATCCTTTGCATCTGGGAGTGACGGAAGCCGGCCAGGGGGAAGATGGCCGTGTAAAATCTGCGATTGGCATTGGAACTTTGCTTTTGGAAGGGCTTGGCGACACCATTAGGGTTTCTTTGACAGAAGATCCCTGGGATGAAATAGATCCTTGCCGCCGTCTTGTTGCATTCGCTGAAACAAAAGTCTTTTTTCCTAAAAAACTTTCACCTTCACTTTCCTGTCGCCCTATTTTGGAGATAGAACCTAGAGAAATTGTCTATCCTGAAGAGACTAAACTGCATCCGGATGGATCGGTTATTTTACACGTAGATTCCAATACAGATTTTTTATCTCAGCTGGGTTGTAAATTAGAGTTAGGTCAGATTGAAAAAGGGATTAACACTCCTGATATCCTTTGGTTTGATGAAATTTTTTCTGATTTGGAGCCAGTTGTTTCTCGTTTGCTGAAAGCTGGCCTTTCTATTATTTCTAATAAAAAAAGCTCTTTTCCTGGGGTGATTCCGGTTTCTAAAATACCTTTAGATGTTCCTTATGTTTTACGGATGGAGGAGGCAAACAGTTTTACAGGACCTGATCCGGAATTTATTTTGTTTCAGCCGACGCAGTTTCCGGTGGAGCAAACTCGCCGCTTAAATGAACTATTAAAAGCCCAAAATAAGAAAATACCTGTAATTTTGGCTTTTTCTTATTCTTGCGAAGCTTTTTCCTTACCGATTCATGCGGGCGCAGAAATTGGCGCCTGTTTTTCTGGTAAATTGGCTGAGGGCCTTTGTCTTTTGACAGAAAATAAAAATATCTCTTTAGATCAGATTCGAACCCTTTCTTTTAATTTGCTACAAGGGTCTCGAATGAGAACGAGCAAAACGGAATATATCTCTTGCCCTGGATGCGGCCGTACTTTATTTGATCTACAAAAAGTTTCCCGTCGCATCCGTGAAAAGACGGCGCATTTGCCTGGAGTAAAAATTGCGATCATGGGTTGCATTGTCAATGGCCCTGGAGAAATGGCTGATGCGGATTTTGGGTACGTCGGATCCAAATCAGAAAAAATAGATTTATATGTAGGCAAGACATGCGTGGAAAAAAGTGTCGATTTTTCTCAAGCGGATGAGCGTTTGATTGAGTTAATTAAAGCGCACGGCAAATGGAAAGAGGTGGGCTTTGAGATGGAACTATTGGAGAAATAATTTTTTGCATTTGCTGATGCTGTATAATTTTCAGAAAAGAGATCAAGTTAAAAAGCTCTTCTGCTCACTGTGGCATCGATCCAAGCATCTACATCGCTAATCAGTTTTGCGCCTGCATTAAACAGTCCATTACGAATAGGCATTCCTGGAATGCGTGCGATCATCGATGAGAAGATACCTATTGCTATAGATGAAACAGGATCGAAATTTATGGATGAGGCAACTGAACCTGCAATTACGCCTATCAGATTTTCCGGTTTGGATAGTACCGGATGTAAGTTTGCTGCAGAGAATGTAATAGCACTTGCTTCAGAAAGACCTAGAGTGCTTATAAGTCCATAGGCAAAAAGACCTCTACGCAATTGCATGCCTGGTAATCTCGAGAGAGTGGATGCGATCAAACCTATCCCAATCGTTGCCACAGAAGAAAAGTTCATATTGGAAGCTATGTATCCGGTAATCAACCCGTTTAGATTGTCATGTCGCCTTAATACAGGGTGCAATAAAGTTGCAGAGAATGTGATGGCAGTAAAATGAGAAGCATTCATAGCTTTTGCTAACCCATAGCTAAAATGTCCTATACTCATCCATATGGCTGTGATCAGTATTTTTCGTTCTTCGTCTAGTTGTTCGGAATCTTCAATGAATGAGGCAAAAGATGGCATATCCGGCTGGGAAGTATTTGAGCGCCTCAGTAATTTATCCACAGCGCTATTAACAGTCCTTCCAAGCCATATATCAGCATAATCGAGAGTCTTGTTGGAATAAGTCGGTAGCCAGTTGTAATGTTTGATACCCGATAGAAGAGCTCTCCCTGATATTTTAACCATAGGAATGACGACTTGAGTCTCTAAGAATTGCATTCCTGGTTTGGCAATCTCAATGGTTCGATTTAAGCTGTTTTCAGCCATTTCAGCAACAGGAGACATAATCGATGTTTCAAAAAATTTGCTTCCAGATTCGATAGCTCCAATACCTGCATCTAATACGCTTTGAGCTGTACGAGCCATAGGAGTGATGGCTTGAGTTTCCAGGAATTGTATTCCGGATTTGGCAATTTCAACACCATTATTTATAGTCCTTTGGGTTATATGAGCAAGGGGATCAATGATTCGGGTCTTCAAAGGTTTTATTCTAGGTCCCAGGATGTTCACAGTCTGTTTTATCCCTTGCCCTGTTTGTATTATGGCTTTTTGAGATAAGGATTGAACGATTGGTATACGTGAAATTGTTGATGCGGTAAGTCCGATTCCAAGAGCGGCAAGAGGATGATAATTCATTGCAGAAGCAATAGTACCAGAGGCCAATCCTAATAAATTTTCGGGTTTTTCAAATGCGGGATGCAAAAAAGGGATAGAACTGAGCAACGAAAACTCAAGAGAATGCGTTTGGAGTTGCGTTAAGCTCTGCAATCCCATGAGACCGAATCTTACTCCATTTAGGAGAACTTTTTTTTCTATTTCTCCCCATCTCGCTAGCTCTTCGGATAGTTGTTTTGTTGATAAATTTCTTAAATTTTTTAATAACAAATTAAAAAATTTTATCGAAAGCCTTGATGGATCGGTATGATCGAAAGGAAAATTATGATAAAATGTTTCAGCTTCATGAAGGATATTTCGGATGTCTTTATAGGTTAACTTACGTTTTACTGTGCAATTCTCAAATTCCTCGTTAAATATTTTTTTTGAAAAAGATGAACTTAACCCTTTTAAATATAACTGATTTGTTGCTTCAAATTTTTTTTCTAAAATTAAATTACATAGCTTTTTGTACTCGGAATTCGGTGTTGTTTCAGACTCTTCACCTGCTGAGTAAGGCTCATAGGTACTCGAAAAACTAAAATAGGAGTTCGAATAATGAAAAAATGAAGAAAGCGGGGGAGTGGAACTCATATTTTTCCTTATTTAAATTGCGGATATTTTAAACGATATAGCGGAATTGGACACCTCTATATGATCGAAAGCGAAAACCAACTGTAAAAATCATAGAATAAAGCTATAAAGATTGAAGTCCGTTCATAAATGGAGTAAGTACCCGAGTATTGAATGCCTTGATGGTTGATTCAAGCGTGTTTGAGATAGGATTAATTACCCGGTTAACTAGCCCGTCTCCAGCAAGGATATAAGCTTCCGCAAAATTCATACTAGAGTCAGTGATAGTAGCGATCTTGTCATGGGTTTTTCCTGCCTTTCTTATGGCGGTATCTATCACTGGGTTTATTCTTATCATGACCTTTTTGAATAGAGAGGTAATGATTGGCAGGCGTCGCGCAATCTCTGAGGTAAATAAGCTGACTCCAAGAGCTGTGGCAGAATGGTAGTCCATTGTATAAGCAATGACACCTGTAACGACTCCTAATAGATTTTTCGGTTCTTTGAACATGGGCAGCATAATCAATGGAACAGCGGCTAGAGTAAATGGAATATAATGTCCATGAGAATATGCTGCTTTTATAATAAACAAAGAGACGAGAGCAACTCTCAGCGCGCTAGATTCAATTTCTGTGGTTATAGTATGTTTCATTGATGTTTTTTTTAATATTTCTATTAATGGTATGAAAAATTTTTCTAAATTACGTTCGTCATCTATGTGAGAATTAATTAAAAATATAAAAGATTCATTGAGAATTTTTTTGATGTTTTCGTAGGGTAATTCACGTTTTGTTGTGCAATTCGAAAATTCTTTTTTAAACATTTTTTTTGAGAAAAAGTGGCTTAAACCTTTCGTATATAAATTGATTGCTTCTTTAAATTTTTTATCTAAAACTAAATTACATAGTTTTGTGTATTCAGAATTTGGCGTTATTTCAAGATCGTTTACGGGATCAACGGCCGGCGGAGATTCTGTGTGGAACTCAGCCTCTTCTGTTTCAGAAGGAGATAAAGAGAGATTAATCCCATTTTCACTTTCCTCTTCAGTTGAGTAGTTATTATATAAATAATTAGATGAAGTGGAAAACGGAGGAATGGAACTCATATTTTTCCTTATTTAAATTGTGGATATTTTAAACGATATATGTAAGTTAGTCAATATTTGAAATTTTTTAATTACAGATAAATGTCGAAAGAGAAGACTCGTTACTACCTTTTAAGCAAGCTTTTAGGTTTTGAAAAATGAGAAAGCGACTTTAGGGTCTGGCTTCTTAGAGCTGGCCCTGGGTAAACAATAAAGTAGTCGATGCATTTTGAAGGTTCAAATTCAATATCTTGCTTCCAAAAAGCAGAACGCGACCATTGGTGTAATTTCTTTAAGAATCAAGCTGCCTAGAGTCTCTTATAAAAATCGCTATTCTATTACGGAAAAGCCAAGCAGTTTTTCGAGTTCTTCTAGAGACATCTCAACGATTACAGCGATATCAGACAATGGTATATTAATTGAAACAAGCTTACGTGCTAATTTAGTTTTTTCTTCCGTTTTTCCCTTTGCGATTCCTTCAAGGATTCCCTCCGTTTTTCCCTTTGCGATTCCTTCAAGGATTCCCTCCGTTTTTCCTTTCGAGATTCCTTCAAGGATTCCCTCAGCTTTTCCTTCGGCTCTTCCTTTACCAATCCCTTCTTCCAGGTTTC
>Ga0210386_10004471_pt1 | contig 11560 bp, 15 predicted proteins | sample IncBWH32OmetaG_FD_160091 | JGI IMG/M metagenome (GOLD analysis project Ga0210386, IMG submission 160091) | Forest soil microbial communities from Barre Woods Harvard Forest LTER site, Petersham, Massachusetts, United States - Inc-BW-H-32-O ... | reverse complement strand
ATAATGTCACCAAACCCTGGAAACAGGGTGACATTTTAACTAAATGCTAAATGGTGACATTTCTACTTAACGCTAACACTATTAAATTATATTTGTTAGTGTTTTATTTAAATACCATTTTTTTGATAATTAAAAGTTGTTAATCACCAACAAGGGGATTATTTAATAAAAAAGCACATTTCTATGAAAATTAATGAGTTAAAGAGATTAGAGGTTTTGACAAGGGTCAGGGACAAGCACTTACATCGATCTAAAGCGGCTAAGGAGCTGGAAACCAGTCCAAGGCGATTACTACGCCGATTTAAGGCTGAAGGGCCCAAAGGGATCGTTTTGAAGAAACTAGGGGCCCCCGGCAATCGCAGGGTCCCATTGGAGAAAAAAGGCCAGGTTCTGGCCTTTTTTGAGGATCAAGACCACCACGACTTTGGTCCGACCTTGGCTCATGAGTATTTAACTGAAGGCGGATTAACTGGGATTTCGATTAGTTCTATTCATAAAATTATGGATTCAAAATGGATTATGGTATCCGAATGAGATGAAGGAATTGGTCGTACACCTATTGAGACCTAGGAGAAGTAGAAGGGGGAGTTAATTCAACTCGATGGCTCAATTCACGATTGGTTTGAGGGACACGTTGAGAGACGAAATCGGGACTTTCAGAATCGATTAATGTTAACCTGCTTGTCTATCAGGCTCTTCCGTCTAGCGAATAATAAATAAATCTTTCAAATCATTTAATCATCGTTGCTAACAAGTCTCAGATTCCAGCAGCGATGAATTTTTGGGTCATGAAAATCAATCGGAAGAGTTTTATCAGAAATTTCTAAAATCGAACAGTTAGAAAACTGAGATCCGTCAAATACAAATTTTCTTGAGTTGGTACTAAAAAAAATTTCTCCGCCTGGAGCTAGCAGTTTTAAAGCTTTTGATAAAAGAATGGGATAATCGATTTGTATATCAAACATCTGATCCATTTTTTTCGATCTAGAAATCGTAGGGGGATCAATGATAATCAAATCGTATTTCATTCTCGTGCGAAACTCTTCATCGAGAAATTTTAAACAATCTGCCCGGACAATCGGATGATTGGATGGCAAAATTCCATTTAAAGAAAAATTGTCCCGCCCCCAAGAGGTATACGTATTGGAAAGATCAACGCTTTTAGTAAAAATAGCGCCGGATAAAGCAGCATGGACGCTAAAAGAACAAGTATAAGCAAATAAGTTCAAAACTCTTTTGCCTTTTGCAATCAAAGCGACTTTTCTTCTTGTTTCTCTGTGATCTAAAAAGAGCCCTGTATCTAAATAATCTAGCAAGTTGATCTTAAACTTCACCCCATATTCTAAAACAGTAAAAAATTCTTTTGATTCTGCTGCTTTCTCATATTGTTCGGTTTTCTCTCGTTTGATTCGTGTACGCCAATAAATCGATTGAAGATCCGTATGAAAAATAGAACAAATCGCATCCACAGCTTCATCATAAAGCTCTTGCGAAGGTTCTTCAAAATCGCGATTTTGGGTAAAATAATGAACGCAAAATTTACCATCGTAATAGTCGATCGCCAAAGGATATTCTCGAATATCGCGATCATAAATACGGAAACAATTTGTCTGCGTCCGTTTGGCCCATTTGCGTATATGGCGGTATGTATTGCGGATTCTATTTTTAAGGGGGGAACTTTTATCTTCTTCATCTCCTATAAGAGGCAAAGAAAAACCAGAATCTGTCATCGACGTCTAACGTTTTGTTTCATCCCGCGCCCTTTAAAAATGGGCTCTGGTTTAATCGAAAGGTCCGGCTCAAAGCCAGGAACAATTACTGTCGGAAGGGTGCATTTTAAAAGACGTTCGATGTCTTTGAGCAAAAGATGCTCATCTACGCAGACCAAAGAAACGGCCGCTCCTTCACATCCCGCGCGCCCTGTACGTCCGATCCGATGAACATAGTCTTCCGGAACATTCGGCAACTCATAATTGACAACGTGCGGTAATTGGTCTATGTCAAGACCTCTAGCTGCAATATCGGTTGCTACCAAGACCTGTACAACACCCTGCTTAAAATCAGCCAATGCCTTTGTGCGGGCTGACTGGCTTTTATTGCCATGAATCGCAGAGGCGTTAATTCCATCATGGCTTAGCTGCTCAGCTAGCCGATTCGCCCCGTGTTTTGTCCTAGTAAATACTAATACTTGTTTCCATTTTTTTGAAAAAATCAAAAAAGATAAAAGCTCTCTTTTACGCTTGCTATCAACAAGATGGATCACTTGAGAGATTTTTTCAGCCGTCGTATTGCGAGGCGTCACTTCAATCATTTTTGGCGATTTCAAAAAACCATCGGCAAGACGCTTGATCTCGTCCGAAAAAGTCGCTGAAAAAAGCAAATTTTGCCGTTCTTTCGGAAGAATAGCCAAAATTTTTCGAATGTCATGAATAAAACCCATGTCTAACATTCTGTCCGCTTCGTCCAAAACCAAAATTTGGACTTTAGATAGGTCTACTATCCCTTGAGATACGAGATCCAATAAACGGCCAGGCGTTGCAATCAAAATATCAACCCCGCTACGCAATGTTTTTATTTGGGGATTTATATTTACGCCGCCAAATACCACCGTAGATTTGAGAGGAAGATACTTTCCGTAGACACGGACGCTCTCCCCGACTTGCGCTGCAAGTTCACGGGTAGGCGTTAGAATTAATGCGCGAATAGGACCTCTGCCTCGAGGCGTCGCACTTAAACGATATAATAACGGCAGGACGAATCCTGCCGTTTTACCGGTTCCGGTTTGAGAACCGACAAGCATATCAAACCCAGCTAAAACGATTGGAATCGCCTTTGTTTGAACTTGAGTGGGCTCGCCATAGCCTTCTTCGGCGATCGCACGTAGAATTTCTCCTGGCAAGCCAAATGCTTTAAAAGACACTAGATAACTACTACGTTAGTAGCTTCTGGTCCTTTGCGACCTGGGCCTTCTTCAAATTCCACTTTTTGCCCTTCGCGTAAAGACTGAGGGTTACCTTTGAAATTGTTGATGTGAAGAAAAAGGTCTTTTCCGCCGTTGTCAGGAGTAATGAAACCGAAACCTTTTTGTGTGTTAAAAAATTTAATTGTACCTTTAGACTTTACCACGTGTAACCCTCAATTTATGTTCAAATGCTGCCCTGTCATTCCTTTGACAGGACAATAATATTTTTCAAATTACTCGGAAAACAGATTCCAAGAGATGAAAAACTAGGAGTATACAATATTCTCTCTTTTTTTTTACTAAATTCGTCAAATTTTTCAAAAATTTGTCTAAATTGACAGCATAAAAGGCAAACTTGACGGGTTAAACCCGAATCAAGAACAATATAAAAGCGCTCAAAAAAAGCTAACCAATTGAATAGGTTTTATTCACTTCGCTGTTTAGAAAATCTACGATTTTATTTGGAAATTCAACTTGCTTATAGGCTCCTACGGCAACTGTGATGAGCAAAGGCCAAAGAAAAAAAAGGCCAACGCATGCAACAATCACTTTGCCTGCCCATTTTTCTTCTGAAAACGAGACTGTGAAATAGCGTTCAAAAAAATCTATATTTAAATTCAAAGAGACCGCCAAGCCTAATATTTTCTTAAACCTTCCCCCTTTTTTCACTTGCAAAATCAAACCATTGCTTTTCCTAAATTCCTGCACCATGTACCCATTCGCATACAAAAAGGCCTTTAAAGACACGACAATCCCTGAACTCTCTTGAAGAGAGACATTAAAGGTTGATGTTTTCATGAAAACACTCCAATTTAAAAATAATAAATTACAATACAAATCAATTAAAATCAAACAAAATAAAAATGATGCTTTTTACATTAAATCTATGAAAATTGAACAATACCACAGAATAGATATTTATAATTTAAGTTTCTATTAGTGAAACTTCTTTTGGCAGGTTCCATGACGATCGCTTTGCCGCCTCCGGCAAAGCGATCCACATTTTCACAAAAATAATTGGATACCGCTTAAGCTGAAACAGATATGTTTTAAATTACTTATGAGTAATTTTTAAGATCATGATACAAGCAACGATCGTAAAAATACAACCGATCCGAATAAGATCCCGAGACTCCCCTAAGAAAATCATTCCAAATAGCAAAGTCCCGCAAGCTCCGATCCCTGTCCAGACTGCATATCCAGTTCCAATGGGAATCGTACGCAAAGCATAGCTCAACAAAATAAAACTTATCGTCATTGCAATGGCTGTCCAAATGCTTGGGATTAACTTGGTAAAACCTTGGGTATATTTCAATCCAATTGCCCAAGCAATTTCAAAAAAACCAGCAATCACAAGAGCCAGCCAATCCATCTATTTTCCATTACTTTTTTAAAAAAAATGATAACAAATGATCCCCAACCGCACAAGAAAAACTCAAAATGATCCAAACATATTGCAAAAAAATTATACAGAAAATGATCTAATTGATACGTTGCAATTAACAGGGAAAGCACCTTGAATTCTCATCATTTTTCTTTTGGCCAACTAAAACCGCAGGACGAATCAGAAGGCGGACATCGAATCAAAGCAACAAAAAAAAATTTCCCCGCCCTTCAAAATATGTCACTTTACAAGCTCATCCTTTATAAACAAGCTGTAAGAGAACCTCATTGGCACGCGAATGCAGATGAATTAGGATATTGCCTGAAGGGAAAAGTGCTCGTTTCTTTTTACGGAAATAAGAACATCAAAGAAACGTTTGTCATTACCAAGGGCGAAGCATTTTTTATTCCTTCTGGAGCGCTGCACAGCATCGAGAATATAGGACAAGAAACAGCAGAGCTCATTTTACAATTTTCAAATGAAGAGCCAGAAGATTTTGGCATCTCTTCAGTTTTTGGCATGTTTTCAGACGCTGTATTAGGAAATACCTGGGATGTTTCAAGCGGTCATTTTGCATCCATGAAACGTTTTACAAAAGAGACATTCATTGCAAAGACTAATAGGAAAGATTTTTTATCACCCGATGTTCAATATAAATCTTCCTATCAATTTGCCTTAGAATCGAGCGAGCCTTTAATTTCAACTCAAGGAGGAAGTGCAAAAGTTGCCCGCCAAAACGTCTGGCCAGTGCTTCAAAAACAAGCTCTTTATTCTCTTATTTTGACTTCTGAGGGAATGAGAGAGCCTCATTGGCACCCTGAAACTGCTGAAATGGGCTATGTGGCCTCCGGCCAAGGAAGAATGTCCATTTTATCCCCTACCGGAAAAATCGATACATATCAGATGCAAGAAGGAGATCTCTATTTTATCCCCAAAGCCTATCCTCACCATATCGAGAACATGGGCTCTTCCAATTTACATCTTCTAATTTTCTTTGATCAACCCATGCCGCAAGACATCGGATTTTCAGGCAGCATCAAATCTTTTTCTGATGAAGTCTTGGAAAGTGTTTTGCATAGCCCAAAAGCTTTTTTTGAAAAGCTGCCAACCTATTATGAAGACCTTTTCATCGTGCATAAGAAAAACCCTCTCGACGTCTAACGAAAAAGATAAAAGTCTTTACTTTAGTTTACAATAACAAATCATCGACAACTTCCATGCAGATATCAGGTAGTTTTTGATCTAAATCCAGGCAATCTTGAATCGTTAAAACCGCTTCACGGATCTCAAAAGGCAGTTCTTCTGAAGGAACATCAGATCGCGGCCAAGAAGCATCGCGCGTTTTTTTATCCGGCCATCTTGAATAGGCAACCCACAAACCTTCTTGAGTTCGATGCAAACAAGAACCAATAGCTCCTCGATAGGCAACAAAATACTGAGCCACTTTCCTCCAAGCCGTTTGATAGTCCTGTTCTCGACCAGACTTAAGATAACTTCGATAGATGACAGCAAAATTTGATTTCATTGTTTTTCAAAATTATTTCGATCCATCCAATGTAATCATTTTTTAATTTTCAGACCATGGTGATTTAAAAATCGACTTTTGAGCGGGATCAAAAGCATGACAAAAAAATTTCCGCGGTCGATTTGACCGCGGAATTGATTCAAATTACTTGATCGGGGTTACACTAGTAACAGTCGTGCTAGATGCTGCACCCCCTCCAGATATGGTAGCTGTTGGAGCCACCGAACTTGGCGCATTACTAGCCACCGCCACTGTCAATATGACGGGAGGATAACTTGAACCTGCTGCCAATACGCTACTTCGGGTACAGCTCAAAGTGGCTGTATTACAAACCCACCCTGTACCTGTCAATGTCTTACATGTAAGGCCCTTTGGAAGAGTGACGACTACGTTCACTACCCCCTCAGTTGAATTATTGCCTTGGTTCAAAACGACAATATCATAAGTGCCAGTTTTCCCTTTCTTAAAAGGAGCGGTATGAGTCATAGTACCTCCCCACACAGGCAACATCTCCAGAGGTGGAAGCGACTGCATAGAACCCGTTAAGCTTGCAAACAAATTGGAACCATTAAAAGAGCCCCAACCAGAAGCATTATCGTAACCTACGCCGGCTGCATAATGTAAATTATTACCCGATGTGACGTCATGAAAATTTTCCATATAGGATGATCCAACACCAATAGAATAAAGCAAAGGATTTGCAAAACCTAATGCTGGCTTTTGACTAGCTACCCGCTCTTGGTTTACACGTGCAGTAAACGCTGCCCAAAGAGGAGCTGCACAACTGGTGCCGCCATAAATTGTCCATTGCCCATCATAGTAAATGGAATAGCCTGTCTCTGTATCCGCATTGAGCGAAACATCAGGAACATTTCGATGGGTCTTTGAAAGAGCAGTAGATACGTTGGTTTGCCATGAAGGGATTGGCCAAACGGTGCTAATACCGCCTCCCCCTGCTCCATTGCCTAGACCATCGTTCCACACCGATTCGCTCGCGTAGGCGCCGCTTCCTGAATTCACAGTAAGCCTCGTCCCCCCTACGCCAGTGACGTAAGGTTGAGAAGCCGGATCATCCACTACAAGGGAGGAATTATTGGGATATTCATCATAAGCGCCGCTGTCTCCTGCCGCAGCATAAATTGTCTGCCCATGCGCTGCCATCTGAAGAAAAATAGCATTTTCAGCTTGAAGATATTGGGCGCTCGATAATTGTTCAGCCATTCCCCAAGATGTACTTACTTGTTTGGCTAGATTATCCGTGGCAATCCGATTGTATGTATCCAAAACTCCTTGATCCGAATTAGGACCTTCGTAAACATAAATCTGGCTCGCTGGTGCAAGCGCAATGGCAAGCTCAATGTCAAGCGTAACTTCTGGATCAATCCCACTAGTGGAACCTCCATCTACCAAAATATTTTTTAAGTTGGCGGAAGGAAGTCCAAAATAGCTTGTATACTCATTGATATCGCTTACTTGATATCCCCCAAGCTCAAAAAGAGCAATGATCTGATTAGCTCCATTTGCTGCCACTCCATTGAGATTATAGGCAGTCAAAAGATCATTAGGAGAATATCCTCCGCCAGGACCCGAAGGATAAGAATGAGATGCAGGATTGGCTGGGCTCTTAGCTTTTGCCTCTTTTTGTCGATTGTACGTGTGCCGTACGACATGATTATCCAAACCTACTATGCCGTGGATGCTGGAAGCGATGAAACTCGGAACTTCAGGATCATTGTCAGGAGCGTAAAAGATCCCGCCATTAGGTTTTTGATAGTGATGAAGGCGAAGATTGAAAGCTGTTTCTAAAGATCCTGAAGGACCTGAAACATTCAATAAAATACGATTAGAATGAGTTCCTGTAACAGTCAAACCTAAACTTTTTGCATAAGCTACGACCTGTTCATAATCTTCCTCAGCGGGAGCAAACCTTTCAGCAAATTCTTCAGGCGTAAGGTATTTGCCATGTTGCTCATCAGTTGAATCATAGATGCGCTGGACCAATGCTTCCAATTCCTTTTGATTGCGCAGAGGCAAAACAAAAGTTACCGGTATAGGAGTAGCGGTATCAAGGTTATGTAGGAGCATGGCATCGGACATTGCCTTGGTTGGAACATGTCCAGAAAGCCTTACAGGAGCCGTCTCAGACGGATCAGCGCTTATCTGAAAAGCAAGAGCCAATATAAGGAACGTAAAGTATCTAAAAAAACATGAGAAATGATTTTTCATAGTGGTTTTTCCTATTTTTTCTTTAAAAAAAGTCAACATTAATGTTGAACGACGCCGACCTTAAACGGTAAAACTTTATTTTACAAGTGTATTTTAAAGAAAAGAATAAAAAATTTTAAAAAATTGACATGCAAAAGGCCATCTAGAGAACATCCGCAAAGTGCTCCATGAACAGGCTAAAAGAAAAGCTTTTCCGAGTTTGATTTAGAAGAAATTCTCTACGATTCGAGCGGAAGAGTTTTTCGTTTGATTAAATTGTAGAAAGTCAATGCGATCAAAATTGGATAAAAAATTTCTAAAATGGGGCTTAAAAATTTAGCAATCCCCTGAAACTCCAACGTTGTTACAAAAAAAGTAAGCAATAAGGAACAGAAAATAATAGAAATATAACTGATTTTTTCAGAAAAAATTTCTTTATGAACAAAATGGGTGAAGGCAGCAATCAAAGCAATCGCAGTGGTTAAACAGGAGACCGCCACAGTTAAACCTACAACCAATCCAGCTTTAGGACCCAAAATTTTAATGGCAATTGCAGCGAGTAGCCTATCGCTAGAAATTCCTTTCAGCTCCGGTGCATAAAGATAGGATATATAGCAAAACCCTATATAAACAGCGGCCAATAAAACAGCTCCAATGCCGCTTGCCTTCAAGAGAAACCGGCGAAAATCTCTCTGACTCCCCCCTTCTCTTTGCGTCAAAGAGGTCAATATGACGGGAGCAAAGAAAAATGCTGCAAGAAGATCCATTGTATTATACCCCTCTTTCAAGCCATGAAAAAAATGCTCTACATTTGATCCATCCGTAGAGATGGAGGACGACGCCGATGCATCAAAAAATCCCACGCAAACAATAGCGATAAGAAGCGTTACTTTAAAAGGAGAAAGAACATAACCCATTAAGCTTAAAAGTTTTGTCTTTTTAAAAACGAAAAGAAAAATTAGAACGCAAGCTATAGCGCTGAAGGAAACAAGAGATAAATTAGGCAATGACATAGAAAGAGTGGAATAAGCTAAAGCTAAACAACGGGGAGCCGATCCAAAAGGCCCCAAAAGAGCGATGATCACACAAGCCAGACACAAACCAGGAATCTTACCTAATCTGCCAAAAAATGATCTAATTTGACCTTGATAAAAAAACATTGCGAATAGCCCAATGAAAGGCATGGCCACTGCAGTAAGCAAAAATGCTGCAAGAGCATAGGGAAATTTATCGAGAGAATGAAAACCTAAGGCCAAGGGGAAAATAATATTTCCGGCACCAAAAAACATGGAAAAAATGGCCAGTCCAGCAGCATAGTGATCAAATCTACTCGAAACATTCATGTTACTCTCTATTTTTCTTTAATAAGGGAAACTTTTTCGGTGTAAATATTACAGATATTCTATGAAATTTAGGAAATACTCCCAAATGAAAAGAAAATTTTATTTTTATAATTCTAAGAAAGGCCCATCCAAGCATAGGCACGCTCGAGCTCTTTTTTATAGATAGCGCCAGCTATACTCAAATGGCCGTGGCCTGGGACAAGATGTAAACTCTCTCCTTTACCCAGAATAGGCAAACAAGAACTAAAATTGGGAATATGCCAGTCATTAGGAGTTGCATAAAACTCATAGGAACGATTTTTTTCCTTTCCTTCGGGCATAGGAGCTCTCATAGCTTCAATCAAATTACAAGCGACATACAACATTTAAACTCTCTTTTTAAAATATTGTATTTCTTTTTCATGTTTAAGAGCTTCTTCACGTGTTTTAAACGTTCCAAGATTTTTCCGTTTTCCAGTTTTAGGATTAATCGATCGAGAATAAATACGATACATTCCTGTTTTTAGTTTGCGTATCATGCCTTTACCTTTTTTCTCCTAATCCCCCTATACGAACTTCTGCAAATGGTTTCAAATGGATTTTAAGTATATCGTTCATGATTCAAGAATCGATATACTCTAAACAGCCAAATTTTTAATCATTTCGAGTATACCCAGAAGGTTTTAAAATTAACCCTTCCCCTGTTACATGCCATTTACCGGGGTTTGATTTTCGAGGCAAAGTAGGATAAACCCCATTAAACGCATAAAACGTCGCAAGAGAAATCCCAGGTATTTTTGTATAATCAAACGATGTGTGAGGATTGAAAAGAATCATATGATCTTTAATTTCAGGACGTTGCCTAACAAAAGAACCGATTTGTATTCCCTCAGGCAGCCCGAGAAGATATTCAGCTATCTCAGGAATAACAGGTACTAATGAGACAAATCCATCGTTCACCGGCGGAGTTTCAACCACAACATAGTCTCCTAATTTAAGAAGAGCGGCAAAAAACGGCTGCCAATCGACATGATGAAGAACATGAAAACAAAGAACCAGATCAAAATGTTCCGTTTGCGCCAATTTTGCAAGATCATTAGAATTAACGAACTTTTGTAAATAAATAATACGATTTAATGAGGAATTAGCATTACAAATCTTTTTTAAACGATCGGTGCCATCAATCATTACGCAAGTCGCATCATAATCATTCGCTATCCGAAAACAAAAATATCCATTATTCGCCCCAATTTCTAAGACACTAAAAGGTCTTTTGAATGTATTCAGTAAAGGACGAAGAGCTTCATAGCGAGAAGGACAGTCAGGCCCGCACCCTTTAAAAATTATGTCTCCATTGATCCAAAGATCTTGATAAGGCCAATCTTTATCATAAGAAAAATCTTCTGTAGACCAACTAAAAAGAGAACTTGAAATCATCAATAATGTTAATAAACATGATTTGATTCTATCCATTTATAAACCTTTTTTAGAATTTTTTCTTCAATGGACCAATAACCAATAACAGGCCCCAAAAAATGTAACGCGGACATAGGTCCAACTGAAAAGCCAAGAATTTGTGAAGCAAGCAGCTGGGCCACCTCGATCTGTTTAAAATGCTCTGGAAAAATTGATTGGATAAATTTTCTAAAATTTATTTTTTCATATAAATGAAAATTGAGAATTTTTTCCCATCTTTCCCAAAAAGCTTGTTCGCTCATTTTACAATCCATACGCTTCACTAGCGTAGAAATCGCAAAATAGTTTCTAACGTCCTTTTCTTTATCTTTCCAAGCATTCAAAGTCGACACAACATTTCTATAAGAGCTATCTATAAGAGGTTTTTGAGAATCGGAAAAATCCACAAGGACATTTTGAAAGGGCACTTTAAGAGAGCGTCCATCTGTTGAAAATGGTTTATTACAACACGGAAATGAACAATCATTGTCGAGAAGAAGGTATCCATTTTCTGTAAAATGCAGATTATCTCCATTCAAATCAGAATGTCCAATTAAAAAAGTAAAAAGCGCAAGAATCCCAGCAATTGTGGGTGAAGGATTTTTCCCAGGCAAATAAGATTTAAAAAAAAGATTATTCTTTTTGCTCTATGAGCAAATCTGGAAAAGGTCTTTTGGATTTCCAAAGAAAAGGAAGGTGTCTGCAAA
>Ga0210386_10004470_pt1 | contig 11561 bp, 14 predicted proteins | sample IncBWH32OmetaG_FD_160091 | JGI IMG/M metagenome (GOLD analysis project Ga0210386, IMG submission 160091) | Forest soil microbial communities from Barre Woods Harvard Forest LTER site, Petersham, Massachusetts, United States - Inc-BW-H-32-O ... | reverse complement strand
GATAACTTCACGCTACGTCGGCATCGACCCCGACCCCACCAGCGGTCTTGCGCAGCGATTCTGCCGATAACGCCCGGATGCGTTAGGCATTGGACGGCCCACGGCGGGGTGCTCCCGGCTCCGCCGCCCCACGTTCCGTCACTCTAAGAATCGACGCGAAGGAAACGAACTCGGCGAACCGGTGCTTCGGCCGTCTAAGTCGGGAGTTCCTCAGAGTCGCCCGTCGAGGCGTTAGAGCCGTACCGCCACGCGGCAAAGAGTAACCCATCCAATCCACCAAAATTTCCGACAACTACTGACACATGTCCGGGCTGGAGTGCCCCACAATGGGATCGGGTCTGCGATAGCGCAATGCGCCCACCACTGCGGCACGCCACCGTTCAAGACCCGAAGGCATATGGTCCAAAACGGCCCCATGCGACCATCACAGCGACTGCCAGAACGATGAACGTCACGGCGACCCTGAGTATTTCACCGCGCCTAATGTGCACAGTCGCAGCGCCGATCATCACCAGCCCGAGGCCGACTGCGGCGAGTGGAACGAGGAATGGCGCAATGTGCAGGGTGGCGGGAAGTATGAGCCCGGCCGCTCCGCATAGCTCAGCTACTCCGACGAGCCGAATAGCGTTGGGGCTGAGGCCGAATCCTGTGGAGGCGAGCTTTTCGGCGGGCATCACGAGCTTTACAATTCCGCTGGCTGCAAAGATTGCGGCTAACGCCGCCGCAGCCGTCCATAGCGCTAGATTCATAGTCGAGCTCCTCCACTCTCATTGTGCATCAAGGGATTCCTCTCGGGCGAGTCATGTTGTGGCCTTTGAGGTTCTGGCGCCAAGCTGCGAGAGCATCGGCATGGGGACGGTGACTGGTTCGGGCCACGTCGGCAGCGGCGGTGCAGGACGGGTGCGTACTTGTAGTGGCCACCAGAACCAGCGTCCGAGGATGGCGGCGATGGAAGGTGTCATGAATGATCGCACCACGAGTGTGTCAAAGAGCAGGCCAAGTCCGATGGTCGATCCGACTTGGCCGATGACCTTGAGGTCGCTGACCACCATGGAGATCATGGTGAAGGCGAAAACCAGACCCGCTGAGGTGACGACGGCGCCGGTGCCGCCCATCGACCGGATGATGCCGGTCTTGAGGCCTGCGCTCATTTCCTCTTTGAAGCGGGACACCAGCAGCAGGTTGTAGTCCGATCCGACGGCCAGCAGGATGATGACCGACATGGGTAGCACCATCCAATGCAGGTGCAGCCCAACGATATGCTGCCAGACCAGGACTGAGAGCCCGAAGGATGCTGCGGCGCGCAATCGAAGCCTCATTTAGTCACACGTTGCCGTGGGGCAAGTCAGGAAAGCACCGCGGTGAAATACCGCGCGCTGCCCATAACGTCGGTCGGGTCGTAAGCCCCGACCAGATCGGCGCGACCGTATTGGACAAGCAGGTTTCGAGCGGTCGTCGCGTCGACACTCCAACCCTGTTGCGACAGCGACATCACCGGGTCGACGCGATCGCCGTCGAACCAGAGGCTCGACTCATCAGCGCCCTCGTCGAGAAAGCTCTCGAACATCCGGCGCACCGCCCCGCCCTCCGGCATCGCGTCCGACAGCTGAGGCGAATGTTCGTGCGGCTGCGCGAAATCCTCTACGGCAAAACGACTTCCCGGGGCCGACAGCTGCGAGATCCGCTCGAACAGGAGGTCTTGGGCGGTGGCAGGCAGAAACGGCAGCAATCCTTCGGCGAGCCATGCCGTAGGTCTGGTCCGATCGAACCCGGCCGCGGTCAGCACCGCCGGCCAATCATCGCGAAGATCAACCGACAGCGCGCGCACGGTGGCGGTCTCGGTAACTTCATGCTCATGGAGAACCTCGCCCTTGAACTCCAGGACCTTGGGCAGATCGAGTTCGTAGACCGTCGTACCTGGCGCCCACGCCAGTCGATAGCCGCGTACGTCCAGTCCTGCGGCCACGATCACCGCCTGACGGATGCCCGTAGCACCAGCGGCGAGGAAATGGTCGTCGAAGTACTTCGTGCGAGCACCCACGTAGCTGGAGAACAGCGCAACATCGCCCTGAGTGGCGAGCTCAGGATCACTGAGCAGCTTCGAGAAGCTGGGAGCCTGCGTTGCTGTCGCCGCGACGAAGTACTGCGCACAATCATCGCGGGCCAGCGGCTCTGGCTTACGCGTCTCCACCGCGCGCAAGGTCGCCACCGCGAGCGCGGTCGCCCCGACACTCGTCACGATGTCCCAGGTGTCGCCAACGGATCGGGGCACAACAACCTCTCTTCCTCACACACTATCTAGGCCGTCTGTCGATGAGCCGCTTAGCTTTTCCTTCAGAGCGCTCCAAGGAGTTCGGTTCGACGACGTCCACAGCCACGGTCACACCGACGCGATTCTTGACCAGCTCTGCAAGCGTTCGGGCGGCATCGGATCGCTGATCCGGCGTCGCGTCGGGCCGGTTTTCGACACGCACGGTCAGGGTGTCGAGGCGGCCCGCGCGGTCGAGAACGCACTGGAACTGCGGTGCGAGAGCGTCGATGTCGAGGATGAGCTCCTCGATTTGGGTGGGGAATAGGTTTACCCCTCGCAGGATGATCATGTCGTCATAGCGTCCGGTGATCCTGTGCATTCGGCGCATGGTCCTGGCGGTACCGGGAAGCAACGCGGTGAGGTCGCGGGTGCGATACCGCACGACCGGGAACGCCTGCTTGGTCAGCGACGTGAACACCAGCTCGCCTTCTGACCCGTCGGGCAGCACGCGTCCGGTTTCTGGATCGATGATCTCGGGATAGAAATGGTCCTCCCAAATGTGCGGCCCATCTTTGGTTTCCACGCATTCCTGCGCTACGCCAGGACCGATCAGCTCTGACAACCCATAGATGTCGACAGCGTTGACGTCGAGCTTGTGTTCGAGCTCAGCGCGCATCTGCTCAGTCCAGGGCTCGGCGCCGAAAACACCAGTGCGCAAAGACGTTTTGCGTGGGTCCATGCCTGCGCGTTGCATTGCGTCGACCATTGTGAGCATGTAAGACGGCGTGACCATGATGGCGTCAGGCTCAAAGTCGGCGATGAGTTGGATTTGGCGTTCGGTCATTCCGCCTGACATCGGTATGACGGTGCAACCGAGCCGTTCCGCCCCGTAATGCGCTCCCATTCCGCCGGTGAAAAGGCCGTAGCCGTAGGCGATATGCACTTTGTCGGTTGAGCGCACCCCCGCGGCACGCAGGCAGCGTGCGACCAGATTCGCCCAGGTGTCGATGTCTGCTGCCGTGTAACCCACCACCGTCGGACGACCGGTGGTGCCTGATGAGGCGTGTAAACGCGCGACCTTCGACTGCGGCACAGCGAACATCCCAAAGGGATAGTTTTGCCTCAGATCCGCCTTGCTGGTGAATGGAAACAGAGCCAGATCAGTCAGGTCTTTGAGATCGCTGGGGTGTACGCCCGCCTGATCGAAGGCGTTTCGGTAATGCGCCACATTGTCATAGGCATGCCGCAGCGACCACTTCAGCCGGGTGAGCTGCAGAGCCGAAAGTTCATCCCGCGACGCCGTTTCAATGGGCTCAAGCTCGTCGGGCGAACGCGCCGCGGCGTCACTTGCCGGATGGTCGACAATCTCAGTCATTACGAGCTCCCAGGCATCGTGATCAGGCGTCGAAGTCCACGGTTAAAGCATCGGTAGTCGCATAGGACTGGCAAGTCAGGACGAAGCCGGCTTCGACTTCAGCGGGTTCGAGAGCGTAATTGCGGCGCATTTCGACGGCACCTGCGGTGACTTTGGCGCGGCAGGTGCCGCAGACACCGCCTTTGCAGGCGAACGGGAGGTCATCGCGTGAGCGCTGCGCGGAGTCGAGGATGGATGCGTTGCGCGGCAACGTCAGTCTGCTGGTGGCCCCGTCGAGAACAATGGTCACGGCGCTGACGGGACCGTCATCGGTCACATCGATGTGCTCAACCGGCGGCGGGGCAGCGTCTTCGACGAAGAACAACTCCTGGTGGATCCGTTGAGGATCCACGCCGAGGACTCTGAGCGCCTCGCGCGCGTCGGTCACCATCCCGAACGGGCCGCACAGCCAGAAGTGGTCAACGCTGTCGACGGGCACGAGGAGTTGCAGCAGTTTCTCAATACGGTCGCGATCGAGTCGACCGCTGAACAGATCCGCGCCGCGCGGTTCGCGCGAAAGGACATGAATCAGTTGCAGTCTGGTGCCGTAAGCGTCCTTGAGGTCGGCTAGCTCGTCAGCGAACATCACGGTGTTCGTGCGGCGGTTGCCGTAGAGCAGGGTGACCCGCGAATCAGGGTTGATCAATACCGAAGCGGCTATCGACAGCACTGGCGTGATACCCGACCCGGCAGCGACGAGCGCGTGGTGGCCAGCCGTGTCCGGGTCGGCGATAAAGCTGCCCGAAGGCGGCTGGACGTCGATGTCGTCACCGGGAGACACCTGATGCACGAGCCATCCCGAGAACGCTCCCCTAGGTACTTCGCGAACTCCGATGCGCGGCTGGCCACCAGCAGGTGCGCAGATGGAGTAGGTGCGACGTTGTTCGATGCCGTCGATGATGCGGCGGACTGTCATCGATTGACCTGGCATAAAATCGAATTCAGCGGCGTGCTCGTCGGGGACCGTGAAGGTGATCGCGGCGGCGTCATCACACAACTGCTCCACCGCGGCGACTCGCACGGTCCGAAATGGCCTGTTGCGCGACGCCTTGCCGGTAGGTGCAGGCAGTTCAGCAATGGTCATCTCAGATTTCCTTGATTCGTTCAAACGGTTCACCGCAGGACCGGCACCGGTGCAGCGACTTGCAGGCAGTCGACCCGAAGGCTGAGGTCTGCTCGGTATCTAACGAATCGCATTGCGGGCAGAGCACTATCAGTTGGCGAGGCACGAGGGTCAGCGGGATTGGACCAGAGTCTTGCGCGGACACCGGTGAAGGCGGCGCGATGCCATGTTCCTCGAGTCTGCGGCGGCCCTCTTCGGTGATCCAATTGGAACTCCACGCCGGTGCCAGCGAGGTCTTAACCTCGACCCGATCGAATCCGGCCGACGCCAGAGCAAGGCGGAGATCGTGACGCATGGTCGCCATCGCGGGGCAGCCGGAGTATGTCGGCGTGATGGTGACAACGATGACGCCCTCCGCGTCCTGGTGGACATCGCGCAGCACGCCGAGGTCGACGAGAGTCAGCATTGGCATCTCGGGGTCGGTGACGGTGGCAGCGACGTCGCGGGCCTTCGCCGCCGGTTCCTGCACAGTGGTCATGGCGCCTCACCACCTTCCGCTCGGGTGGGCACGGGCCACCGATTGCATCTCGGCCAACAAGTAACTCAGCGCTTCGGTGTGGATGCCGTCGCGGCCTGATCGACCGGCGACCAGGGCCGCCGACCGCACAGTCGGCGGGTCAACTTCGGCGGCACCGAAGATCTGCTCAATCACGCGGTCGAAATCGCCCCGCAGCGTGGCCGAGGTGGCTGCAACACTTGCCGCGGCCAGACGCTGCTCTACCTGGTTCGGGACGAACAGCTCGTCGATATAGGGCCATATGTCGTTGAGTGCCCGTAGGAGTCGCTGGCGCGACTCGTCGGTGCCGCCGGCCAGGGTGAGGAACCACCGGGCGGCGTAGTCACGGTGATAGGTCAATTCCTTAACGCCCTTGGCGGCTACCGCCGCGAGCACAGGATCGCGGGAGCCTTGCAGCTGTTGAAATGCGGCCAGGCGGTAGACGACGAAAGCGAGTAGGCGCACGATGCTGTGGGCGAAGTCGCCGTTGCGCAGCTCGACCAATCGCACGCATCGAAACAGCGGCTCATCGCGGAAGAAGGCTAAGGCGTCCTCATCGGGTACCGGTGATCCTTCCGGCAACGCGGGCACGATGCTCGGGTCGGCGGCGGCGGAGCGGGCCAACAGTAACCGCGCCTGACCAAGCAGGTCCAGACCGATGTTGGCCAGCGCCACTTCCTCTTCGAGCTCAGGCGCTTCTGTGCACCACTGCGCCAATCGTTGCGCAGCGATCAGTGCATCATCGGCGAGCATGAGACAGTACAGCGCCAGGTCGGTGCCGTCGATCCCGTCAACCAAGGTGGTGTCTACACCGGCCAGGGGGTCATCGAAGCTGGTGCCAAAAGCCCACTGGTCGTGCGCTTCGGCGTCGACGAGTCCGGCGTAGGCCGAGTCGTGATCGTTCATCGGTACGGGCCTTCCTCGGCGATCACATGTGGGGAACGTTGTCGGGGATGTCGTAGAAGGTCGGGTGTCGGTACACCTTGTCGCCGCTGGGCGCGAAGAAAGGATCTTTCTCGGCGGGGCTGGACGCGACGATGTCACTCGACCGCACAATCCAGATGCTGACACCCTCGTTGCGTCGGGTGTAAACGTCACGTGCGTGCCGCAGTGCCATCTGGTCGTCGGCCGCGTGTAGCGATCCGACATGGACATGGTTGAGGCCGCGTTTGCCGCGGACGAACACCTCATACAGGGGCCACCCCGCGGCGACCGTGATCTGTTCGGATGCGCTGTCCTCCGCGGCCATTGGGGCCGCACCGTGTCCGCCTTCGGCGCCGAATTCGTGGTCGCTCATCGTGAATGCCGCTCCGCGATTCGCATCTTGGCCGCGAATACGGTCGCCGCGTCGCGTACCCAAGCACCGTTGTCATGGGCGCGTTTGCGGTTGGCGATGCGCTCGGCATTGCACGGGCCGTGTCCTTTAACGACGTTCATGAACTCGTCCCAGTCCGGGGCGCCGAAATCGTGCGCGCCACGTTCGTCATTCCAGCGGAGCTGCGCGTCAGGCAGGGTGACTCCGAGTGCCTCAGCCTGAGGGACGGACATGTCGACGAAGCGTTGCCTCAGTTCGTCGTTGGTGTGTCGTTTGACACCCCAGGCCATGGATTGTTCGGTGTTGGGCGAGTCGGCGTCGGGTGGGCCGAACATCATCAACGCCGGCCACCACCACCGGTCGACCGCATCCTGGACCATGGCGCGTTGCCCTTGGGTGCCCGTCATCATGGTGGCCAGCAATTCGTAACCCTGACGCTGGTGAAACGACTCTTCCTTGCACACGCGGATCATCGCTCGCGCGTAAGGCCCAAAGGAGCTACGGCACAACGGAACCTGGTTGCAGATCGCTGCTCCGTCGACCAGCCATCCGATCACACCAACGTCGGCGTAGGTCAGGGTGGGGTAATTGAAGATCGAGGAATACTTTTGCTTTCCTTCGATGAGCTGCGTGGTTAGGTCTGCGCGGTCGGCCCCCAATGTTTCGGCTGCCGAGTACAGATACAGTCCGTGCCCAGCTTCGTCTTGCACCTTGGCCATCAGGATGGCTTTGCGACGCAGTGACGGAGCCCGGGTCAACCAGTTGCCCTCGGGCTGCATCCCGATGATCTCCGAGTGAGCGTGCTGGGCGATCTGACGGATCAATGTCTTTCGGTAGCCGTCGGGCATCCAGTCCCGCGGTTCCACGCGCAATCCACCGGCGATGATTGCATCGAACTGGTCGGCGAGCGCGTCTCCGTCATGGGCTCCTGCCTGCAGCGACGCGTCGGACAGAGTCATCGAATCCTCCTAATTACCAACCGAACGATCGGTTATTACCAGTGTGACGGATTGGGCACATCCGCGCAAGCGGCTGTGTCGTCAGTGCCCGACGAACACGGGGTTGGTCTTCGCCAAGAACGCCTCGACAGCCGTTGTGTGGTCGGTTGAGGCACCAAGGCGTTGTTGTGCGGCAGCTTCCCGGCTAAGGACGTCTTGTATTGCGGCGATGGAGTTTTCGGCCAGGAGCGCCTTGACCTCTTTGAATGCCGCGGTTGGTCCGGCTGCCAGGCGCGCGGCGAGTTCGAAGGCGGCGTCGCAGACTGTCTCATCATCAACGATTTGGTGCACCAGTCCCCAGGTGTGAGCGGTGGCGGCGTCGATCGTCTCACCGAGCAGGAACATCGACGCGGCACGACTGGCACCGATGAGTCGCGGCAGCGATGCCGACAACGCCGTGTCGGCCGCCAGTCCGATGCCGGTGAACGCGGTGCCGAACTTGGCTTTCTTCCCAGCGATCCGTATATCGCCGGCCAGCGCCAACCCCAAACCGGCGCCCACACAGGCCCCGTTGATGCCAATCACCACGGGAACGTCAATGGCGTGCAACGCCGTCACGATCGGGTTGTAATGCTCGCGCACCGTGTCCATCGCGTGGCCGCGGTCGGCCCGGAGGGCATCGACGTGCTCGCCGAGGTCTTGTCCGACGCAAAAGTTCTTGCCGGAAGCCGTAAGTGCGACGGCACGCACACCGACATCAGCCTTAGCGGAGGTCAGCGCCCGCAGCATTTCTTCCTTTGTGGCGCGGTCGAGGGAATTGGACGCGGCGGGCCGGTCAAGCCGAATCGCAGCCACGCCGTCATCGACCCGGTAGGTGACGGTCGTTGTCGAGGTTTCGGTCATGTTTGCTCCTCAGTGGTGGGTCGTTATGGCCAGGAGTAGAAGCCCTGGCCGGCTTTGCGGCCAAGTTCGCCGCGGGCGACTTTCTCACGCAGCAATCCCGGCGGTCGGAAACGTTCTCCAAGGGTGGTGTGCAAGTGCTCGGCGATGGCCAGTCGCACATCCAGTCCAACGAGGTCGGTGGACCGCAGCGGCCCCATCGGGTGGCGGTAACCCAGCTCCATCGCCCGATCGATCGACGCCGCGTCGGCAACGTCCTCCTCAAGCATGCGGATCGCTTCCAGTCCGAGCGCTACACCGAGGCGGCTGGTGGCAAAGCCCGGCGAATCCTTCACCACGACATCGGATTTGCCGAGCGCATGGGTCCAGTCCAACGCCGACTTGAGGACCTCTCCAGCGGTATCGGGCCCGCGAACCACCTCAACCAACATGGAGGCAGGGACCGGATTGAAGAAATGCATGCCGAGGAAGCGCTGCGGATATCGCAGTGCCGCAGCCAGCTCGGTGATCGACAGCGAGCTGGTGTTCGTCGCAAGCACCGCGTCAGCGGCGACGACCTTCTCCACGGTGCACAACACGGTGATCTTGTCGCTAAGTCTTTCCGGCACAGCTTCGACGACCAGGCCAGCATCGGCGGGTAATTCGGTCAGCGACGTAACGGTCTGCACCCGACCCAGCACGTCCTGTGCGTCAACCCCAGGGTTGGCCTTCTCAGCAGCACGAGCCAGACCCGAGGCGACCCGGCTGTGGGCCGCTTCCGCCAACTCCTGGCTGGCCTCGGCAATCGTGACCCTAGAGCCGGCCGCGGCGAAGACCTGAGCGATGCCAGCACCCATCCGGCCTCCGCCGACGACGGCGACCACCTCGGGCACGGTGTTCATGAAGTCCTCTTTTCCAAGAATCGAGTCATCCGTTCGACCTTGTCGGGGCTTTCGAACAGCACCGCCTGGGCAAAGTCGTCGAGCAGCGGGTGCGCGCCGGCGGCGTCGATGACTGCCTTGGAAAGCCGCACCGCTAGTGGGGAAAGCCGGGTGATGCGGTCGGCGAGAGCGTAGGCGGCCTGAAGCGCGGTCCCCTTTTCGACCGCTTCGGCGACCAAGCCACAGTGCAGCGCGACCTCAGCATCTAGGACGCGTCCGCCTAGAATGACCTGCTTGGCAATCGACTTGCCGACCAGCTCAGTCAGCCGATAGCTGGCACCCGCGGCAGCCAGAATGCCCAGGCCCGGTTCGGGATTACCGAACCGGGCGCCGATACCGGCGATGCGCAGATCGCAGGCGTAGGCCAGTTCAGCGCCGCCGCCCAAGGCGTTTCCCTCGACGGCAGCGATAGTCGGCATGGGCAGCGCGGCAATGCGATCGAACACCGACCGATTGATACCGGCCAGGGCCTCGTTTCGCCCGCGCGCAAGCAGTTCGCTGATGTCGGCGCCGGCGGCGAAGTCCGTTCCGGCGCCCGTCACGATGAGCAGCCGCGGCCGCTGCTCCAGCAGTGTGCACACCGCATGCAGATCAGCGACCATGGCCCCGTTGATCGCATTGCGATGAGCGGGCCGGTGTAGCTCCACCACGACACGGTCGTCGGCCTCGACGACGCGCACGGTGCTCTGCGCGGTCATAGTGCCTCGATGAGTACGGCCACACCCTGACCTACCCCGACGCACAAAGCGGCCAGGTCGTCGGGGCGTACCTGGGCCAGCGCCCCACCGTAGCGGCCCTGCGCCGTGCGGACCCCGTCGACTAGAAATACCTCTGCACCCACCAATGCCCCTTTCAGCTCATCAATTAATAACCGAACATTCGGTCTGTTGTCTACATGGAGACGCGGACCAGCATGAAGATGCCGACCAGTGCGTGTGTGTCCTGGGCTCCCACGCCCCTGGGTGCGATGATGGTCACCATGGCCGCACCGCGATCACGCCCCAACGGCCAGGTCGGCCGGCCCGGCTATGACCTGGACACGCTTCTGGCGGTCGCCGTGAGCGTGTTCAATCAACGGGGCTACGACGGCACGTCGATGGAACACCTGTCCGCGCGGCTCGGCATCAGCAAGTCTTCGATCTATCACCATGTGGCCGGCAAAGAAGAACTACTGCGGCTGGCGGTCGACCGCGCCCTCGATGGGCTATTCGCGGCCGCTCAGGCCCCTGACACCACGATCGGACCCGCCATCGACCGGCTAGAGAACCTGGTCAAACGCAGTATTCACGTGCTTGTCGCGGACCTTCCTTACGTGACTCTGCTGTTGCGGATCCGTGGCAACACCACTGTAGAGCGACGTGCGTTGGCCCGGCGCCGCGAGTTTGACCACATCATCGGCAAACTCGTCCAGGATGCATGCGACGAAGGCAGCATCCGCCCCGACGTCGACCCTGGACTGACCAGCCGGCTCATCTTCGGCACCGTTAACTCGCTCATCGAGTGGTACAGGCCGAGCCGCACTCTGGGTGCCGACGAGCTGGCTGATGCCGTGGCCACGATGATCTTCGACGGCCTGCGAGCCGATACCGACGCCCACTGACCGTTCGGTCGGTTCGCGCCAATCTGCAATTGCATCTTGACGCCCACCTAGCCGCGCTGTCAGAGTAATTACCGAACGAATGGACGGTTGGGTGAGGAGTGAGGTCGGGCATGGCGTTGGCGCTGCAGAGCTACGTGACAGGGAAGTGGGTCACCCCGGAAGGCGACACGATCCCGTTGATCAACGCCGTGACCGGCCAGGAGGTGGCCAGATACGCCTCGGGCAGCCTGGATTTGCCTGCCGTGATCGCCCACGGCCGCGGGGTCGGCGGATCGGCGTTGCGGGAGTGGACTTTCCACCAGCGTGCTGGTGCGTTGAAAGCGCTAGGCAAGCTGCTGATGAGCCGCAAGGACGAGTTCTATCCGGTGTCGGCTGCCACAGGAGCGACCACTCGTGATTCGGCGATCGATATCGACGGCGGGTTCGGCACCCTGTTCAGCTACGCCAGCAAGGGCGTCCGCGAACTTCCCAACGACACCATCTATTTGGATGGTGGGACTGAAATACTGGGCCGCGACGGCACTTTCGTCGGTCAGCACATCTATACCTCGCGCCTCGGCGTGGCCGTGCAGATCAACGCGTTCAACTTCCCGGTGTGGGGCAT
>Ga0210386_10004467_pt1 | contig 11570 bp, 10 predicted proteins | sample IncBWH32OmetaG_FD_160091 | JGI IMG/M metagenome (GOLD analysis project Ga0210386, IMG submission 160091) | Forest soil microbial communities from Barre Woods Harvard Forest LTER site, Petersham, Massachusetts, United States - Inc-BW-H-32-O ... | reverse complement strand
CTATTTTCACCTGGCCGAGAACCAGACAACGCTCGGGCAAGAGCTGCTTGGAGGCTTGACTACCTTCCTGACGATGGCTTACATCATCATCGTCAATCCGCAGATCCTGTCGCAAGCTGGCATGCCCGCTGAAGGCGTGGTGTTTGCTACCTGCCTCTCCTCGCCGCTGCCACCTGGTTCGGATACTTACTGTCCTGTTCATTCTGCGTTATTTGTATCTAGCTGCGGCTTAGCGAAGAAGTTGGGCGCTTCAGCTTCCTTTAAGGTCGGTCGTGTAAGTATCTAATTCATTCAGGACCGATCCGCTGGTTGAACCTGTTCTGACTGCCGAAAGGATAAAAGACCATGAGTATTTTTCGCGTCGTTGCCCTGGTCGCTGTTCCGACCCTGTTGCTCTCCGCGACGTTGTTCGCCCAGGAGAAGAAAATCAAACGGTCGGACCTCCCGCCCGCGGTTGAGAAAACAGTCGCGGCTGAAAGTAAGGGAGCAGAGATTCGCGGCTTTTCGGAGGAGACCGAAGATGGCCAAGTCCGTTATGAAGCTGAGTTGATGATCAACGGTCACAGCAGAGATATTGAAATGGATGCCAGCGGAGCAATCGTCGAAGTGGAAGAGCAGGTCGCGATGGATTCGCTCCCGGCAGCGGTCAGAGACGGACTTCACGGCAGGGCGGGGAAAGGCAAATTGATCAAAGTTGAATCCATAACCAAGCACGACAAGCTGGTGGCTTACGAGGCGCAGGTCGTGACCGGCGGCAACAAATCAGAGGTTCAGGTCGACGCCGAGGGGAAGCCCCTCGACCCCGAAAAATGAGACGCAACTGGAATCGGGGCAAACGAGGATCGTCGAGCCCTATGTTATACTCCCGGTCCGTTACCCGGACTCGCATGTCTAGACTCGCCCCCCGACCGGAGAAGATTGCGCAGCCGCTGACGAATTTGCCGGATGCTTTCAATGTTGCGACCTATTTTGTGGATCGCAATGTCCTCGAAGCAAGAGGAGAAAAGACCGCGATTGAATGCGGCGACGAAAACGTTAGTTATCGGCAACTGCTGGAGCAGACGAATCGGGTGGGCAATGCGCTTCGCAACCTTGGCGTACGCCCCGAAGAACGGGTGGTCCTTTTGCTGTTGGACACTCCGGAGTTTTTATATTCTTTTTTCGGGACCATCAAGATCGGCGCCGTGGCTGTACCCGCGAACACGCTGCTGAAGCCGTATGAGTACGAATATCTGCTGAACGACACTCGGGCCCGCGTCGTGTTGGTGAGCGAGGCTTTACTTCCGCAACTGCAATCGATACAGCCCGAACGTCTCAAATATTTGCGAGAGATTGTGGTAGTCGGCGGAAGCAATCGACAGCATCCTTGCCTGAGTGAGTTGATGGGCAGCGCTTCGCCAGACCTGGAAGCGGAAGCCACTCACAAAGACGACTCCGCTTTCTGGCTCTACTCCTCGGGAAGCACCGGCTCTCCCAAGGGCTGTGTGCACCTTCATCACGATATGGTGGTGTGCACGGAACTGTATGCCAGAAACATTTTGCGGATGAATGAGCGCGACCGTTGCTACAGCGTCGCCCGACTGTTTTTTGCCTACGGTTTGGGGAATGCCGGCTATTTTCCGTTGGGCTGCGGGGCAACGACAATTCTTTCTCCGGCGCGTCCCACGCCAGCTAGTGTCTACGCTGACATCGAGCGCTACCGGCCGACTCTATTGTTCTCGGTGCCCTCGAATTATGCCGCATTGCTGGCTTACCCGCGCGAAGGAGAAACGGACTTCGATCTTTCCAGCGTGCGCCATGCAATCTCAGCGGGCGAGTCTCTGCCTGCCCCACTCTTTGAACGCTTCAAACAGCGCTTTGGCGTCGAGATCCTCGACTCCCTCGGCTCTACCGAAACTCTGCAGATGGTAATCGCGAACCGTCCGGGTGAAGCGAAGCCTGGATCCAGCGGCAAGATCATTCCCGGCTACGAGGCCAAGATCGTCGATGATGACTCGCGAACCGTGGCTCCGGGAGAAATCGGTAATCTGTGGATCAAGGGAGATTCCACCTGCTCGGGTTACTGGAACCAGCATGAGAAGACCAAGGAGACTTTTGAGGGCCACTGGTTTCGTACCGGAGACAAGTATCACCTGGATGAAGAAGGCTATTTCTGGTACGCAGGACGTGCCAATGACCTGTTTAAGGTAAACGGCCGCTGGCTAAGCCCGGCTGAAGTCGAGAGCGCATTGATTGCGCACCCAGCCATTCGGGAAGCAGCAGTCGTCGCACGCGACGATGAGAGCGGACTGACCAAGACAGCCGCCTACGTTGTTGTAAACGACGACGTAACCCCGAGCGACCAACTCATTCGGGACTTGCAAGATTGGGTTGCCGAAAGGATTGGCGCTTACAAACGTCCCCGATGGATTGAGTTCTTGCCGGAACTCCCGAAAACGGCTACCGGGAAATTGCAGCGGTTTAAGCTACGTGAATTGCACGCTCAGCGAGATCAGAACGCGGCTCCACCGAACAACTCTGAACTCGGAGCCGAAGAGTAGCACTCGGGTGAATCAAGTTGCGCATGGTGTCCAGTAGCTCATCCAAAGTTGCTCCGCGGCCTACATGAGCATCCACGAAGATCAATTCGAAGGGCGGCAGAGCTGAAAAACCGGAGAGCAACACTACGGGAACGTCAGGTTTGGCGCATTTAATTTTTTGCGCTAACTGTGAACCGGTCAAATGCGGCATCTGGTAGTCGAGCAATGCCAGGTCGAAGGAACTTTTCCTGATTCGCGATAGCGCCTCGATCGGATCGCCAGCACCTACCACTTCAAATCCGCAACTCTTGATCACACTGGTCAAGAGTCTTCGCGACTTGGGATTATCGTCGACATAGAATATCGTTCCGTGATTCACCATGACCTTAGCCCCCCTTCTCATTCCCAGTTAATTGCTGTCCACGTTATGGGAACGACGAATGTCGGCTGAGCTTGCGGGGAGTTCTGTAAAGAGTTTGTCAGCGTGGAGTAAAGCTTCGTAAAGAACACCGAAATTCCCAGACGCACAGTTTCGGTATAAAAACTTTATCAGCGTGCCTCGAGAGCGTAGGCTGTGAGAACGCCGCGCCTCTCGAGGCTTGCGATCTGGTCGATGTATTTCTGGGAATCGAATTGTCGTGGTGCTGGCAAAAGACATATATCGAATGTTCCCGAAGACCGGCCGATCGGAGCTCGGGAGTCGTGGTTGCCGCCCAGGTAATCCCCGCGTGCCCGTTGGGATCACGCCCATCGAGTTCGCAACGAACAGGTGAAAACCTTTTCGAAAGCCACGGCATCGAAGACGCACGCCAAATCGGCCTTGAAGGGAGCACGATGAACACATTGAGGGTAGTCCGAAACATCTTGGGCACAGCCGGCCTGCTTTTTGCAGGATACGTATTCCTCATGTCTATCAGGGATACCCGACGGTACCTAAAGATCCTCGCGATGTGATCTGTTTTCCAACTCGTTTGATGGTACCTTGTCCATCTCCGAACTGTGGTTCGGGCTATGCATTGTCCTGCGTGATCGCAACGAGCACTTCGCGCACTTTCTGCCCTGAAGCAGGGTTAACGGCGCAGCGCAGTTCCCCTGTCAAATTAACCCATCCGCTCGCAGGGATTCTGTAGAATACGCAGTTGGAACAGGTCCCGGTGAACGGCTGATCCCTATCTTCGGCCTGTCGGAGCGGAAATCGAGTGGCTAAAACTGCGACGATTCGGGGAAGCAACTCGCAAGCTTCGCAATCCATCGCAGAAATCGACATCCTTTGGATAACGGCTGGTCTCGGCTGTGACGGGGACACGATTGCCATGACTGCAGCGACGCAACCGAGCATCGAAGAGATTGTCCTCGGAGCGATGCCCTGGATTCCCAAGGTGCATTTTCACAATCCATTCCTGGCGCTCGAGAACGGAGACGATTTTCTAAGGCGTTTCCATCTTGCTGCCGAAGGCAAAGTGGCTCCCTTCGTTCTGGTGGTCGAAGGTTCGATACCTAACGAGAACAATAAAGAGGAAGGCTACTGGGCCTCAATGGGGACCGACCAGAAAACCGGCCAACCAATCACTACCTGTGAGTGGATCGATCGGCTGGCACCTCGTGCGTGGGCCGTGGTGGCGGCGGGAACGTGTGCGACCTACGGTGGAATCCATGCCATGGAAGGAAACCCAACCGGTTGTATGGGGCTTCCTGACTATCTTGGATGGCAGTGGAAGTCCACGGCAAACATTCCGATTGTGTGCGTCCCTGGATGTCCCGTCCAGCCCGACAACTTTATGGAGACGCTGCTGTATCTGCTGTACATGGCTGCCGGCCGGGCTCCGATGATCCCGCTCGACGAGGCCTTGCGGCCCACATGGCTGTTTGCCGCAACGGTTCACGAAGGTTGCGATCGCGGGGGTTACTACGAGCAGGCAGAGTTTGCCGAGGAATACGGATCGCCTCTCTGCATCGTAAAGCTCGGATGCTGGGGTCCGGTGGTTCAGTGTAATGTAGGCAAGCGCGGTTGGATGGGCGGGATCGGCGGCTGTCCCAACGTTGGCGGGATTTGCATCGGATGCACGATGCCGGGATTTCCGGACAAATTCATGCCCTTTATGAATCAGCCGCCGGGTTCGTTGTTGTCGTCGAATGCGGTGATGACCTACGGCCGAGCGATCCATGCGCTGCGCAGGTTTACGCAAGCTTCGTTGAATAAAGAGCCGAGTTGGCGCAGGCGGAAGGATGCCAAGCCGCCTGGGTAGAACGATTCGTTGAAGTTCGCACGTCGTTTCGTAAGCGCAAGACGATCAGGGACTCGACAAATCCGTATGATTTCTCCCGCCATCATCGATTTAGGACTCGCTGCCTACCAGAAAGCGAGCCAGGCGGAAGCCATCAGTCGTTTGGAAGCAGAAACTCTTCTCGCGGATCTTGCCGCTGTTTTTCTCAGCAACTCTACTCAGCCGTCAGCGCCGGATACCGCACTCCTAGGAGACGAGCCTGAAGAGCAGTTGCCAAATGTTGACGCCATCTATAGAGCGCTGGTCGAGCAGATTCCCGCAGTGGTTTTCATGGCCCACCTGGACCGAGGCATCGGTGAAGCTTATGTCAGCCCTCAAATTGAGGCTAGTCTGGGTTTTTCGCAGGAAGAGTGGCTGGAAGATCCCATTCGCTGGTACCAGCAGATCCACCCGGACGACAAACAGCGCTGGAGCGTCGAGGCGGCGCAGATGTTTCTTTCAGGCTCGGCGCTCCGATCCGCATATCGAGTGCTGGCGCGTGATGGCAGGGTGGTCTGGTTTCATTGCGAAGCCAAGATGATCCGCCGGAAGAATGGCCGCCCATGGTTTATTCACGGCATCGCGTTTGACATCACCGAACTCAAGCGGACAGAAGAAGCGCTTCAGGAAGAACGCAACGTAGTCTCGGCGATATTGCATACCGTCGGTGCTTTGGTCGTGGTTCTTGATCCGCAGGGTCGAATCGTCCGCTTCAACCGGGCGTGTGAGCAAGTTTCCGGCTATTCCTTCGTGGAGGTCAAGGAGAAATACTTTTGGGATCTGTGCGTAGTACCGGAGGAGGCAGAGCGCTTCAAGATCATTGTCGAACAGTTGCGAATCGAGAACAGCACCAGAGACTACGAGACGTCCTGGGTGGCGCGGGATGGCTCGCGGCGGCTAATTGCGTGGTCAAGCACAATCCTTCCCGGAGAGGATGGAACGCCTGCATACATTATCGCGACCGGGATCGACATCACAGAGCGCAAGCGCCTGGAGAAGGCGATTCTGGAAATTAGCGCGGAAGAACAACGGCGGATTGGGCAAGATCTGCATGACGGTTTGGGGCAGCACCTGACCGGAATCGCCTTCATGAGCAAGGTACAAGAGCAAAAACTTGCCGAGAAAGGCCTGGCGGAAGCTGCTGAGGCAGCAAGAATCGTGGGCCTGGTCAACGAGGCTATCAATAAGACCAGAGAGCTGGCGCATGGCCTTCTTCCTGTGATTGCGGATGCTCACGGGCTCATGTCGGCTCTGAAACGGTGGGCAGCTGAAGTGGAAGACTTGTTTCATATTTCTTGTTGCTTCCGAGCCGATGAACCAGTTTTGATTCACGACGCTAATATGTCCACTCATCTTTATCGCATTGCTCAGGAGGCCGTGAACAACGCGATCAAGCACGGGCAAGCGAAAACGATCATAATTAGCCTTTTTGCCAGGAACGAATACGGTACTCTGAAGATAGAAAATGATGGCCTGGGTATGCGGGAGCCTTCCACGAATGACTCGGGCATGGGGATGCAAATCATGAACTATCGAGCCCGAATGATTGGCGGATCCTTGAAAGTGGAGAGTGGTGGAACTCGCGGGATCACGATTACGTGTCTATTTCCGCTGGCAAAAGGTAAGAAAGGGTTGGTTGAAGAAGGTTGCTCATGATCAATAGACAGGCAAACAACAATTTCGCGCCGAGAAAGAAAACCGTATTCGTTGTCGATGACCATCCCATCGTGCGCCAGGGGCTCGCGCTCCTGATCAATCAGGAAACTGATCTGACAGTTTGTGGCGAAGCCGAAGAGATGTACTCGGCCTTGTCGGCCATTCAGGCGGTCAGACCGGACATCCTTATCGTCGACATTTCGCTCAACGGCCCAGATGGACTCGAACTGCTCAAGAACATCCGGCTGGGAGCTCCGCGTCTCCCGGTCCTGATCCTCTCCATGCACGATGAATCGATCTATGCGGAACGGGCCTTGCGCGCGGGTGCGAACGGTTACATCATGAAGCAGGAAGCAACCGAAAAGGTGCTCGTGGCGCTGCGCCGCATTCTGAGTGGCGAGATTTATGTAAGCGACCGGATCGCCAACAGCATGCTGCGACACTACGTTCGCGGCGTCAATCCCTCCGAGCATTCGTCGATCTCGGACCTTACCGACCGCGAACTGGAGGTTTTCCGGCTCATTGGGGAAGGTCATGGAACGCGTCAGATCGCCGAGACTCTGCACCTCAGTGTGAAAACCGTCGAGTCCTACCAGGCGCATATCAAAGAGAAACTCTCTCTACGAAGCGCGCGAGAACTGGTGCAGCACGCGGTTCAGTGGAATGTGCGCGAAAGGACGGCGTGAGCCACTTTTGATGGTGCTCTAGGCCCATCGGGAAGGCCGGAGCGGCGTTCGCAGTGTTATGCTGTTTCGCTATATATGGCCATTGTGCTCCTCCTCTTCAAGTCCTTTGCGCTTACTTTCAGCGCACTCCTGCCATTAGTGAATCCGCTGGGATCGGCGTTGGTGTTTCTCGGTTTCGTTGGAAGCGTGCCCGACTCTGTGTTCGCCGATCTGGCCCGCAAAATTGCGATCAGCACCACTGTCTTTATGTTGGTGATCGAGCTCGTCGGGACCGGGCTGCTGGAGTTCTTCGGGATTTCGCTTCCGGTAGTGCAGGTTGCCGGAGGCTTGGTGCTTGCCAGCATGGGATGGAGCCTGCTAAACCAGCAGGAGAGCAACGTGAGTGCCGATCGGACGGTAGTCAGGGAAGATAATTTCTTATCTATTGAGCAACAGGTTTTTTATCCGCTCACCTTTCCCGTGACCGTGGGTCCTGGCTGCATCGTAGTTATGTTGACCCTGAGCGCGCACGCTTCCGTGAAACCCGGTGTGCTGCAGAATGCGATCGCCCACCTGGGAATTTCTCTGGCCCTCGTGGCTTTGAGTCTAACGGTCTACGTGTGCTATCGCTATGCCCCAAAGATCACCCAGCGAATTTCACCCCAGACAGCACACGGCATCCTCCGCATCATTGCATTCGTGCTTCTCTGCATCGGAGTGCAGATCACGTGGAATGGTGTTGAAACCCTGTTAAAGCAAGTGCTCTTCGTCTAAGAGGTTAGATGGTTTGTTCTTTCCTCGGTACCATCGTCCGTCGGCAGAGTCCCTTCCGCTGTAGCCTTCCCGACATTTAGGGGAATCCCCGATGCGATCTGTGGGACTTCCTTGGAGAAGTAAAACAGGGCGGCTGCCCTTGTAACGTTCTCAGAATAGGACGATTCTGATTGCCGATTCGACTTTTGAATCGCAGCGATCAATTTCTTTGCAGGTCGCAGGATTCAAGCGCGTTCGAATGGTAAAGAGCGGTTCGCGATCAATTTTGAATGAAAGGAGTAATCCAGCTATGGGAACAGCTACGGTTCCATATGGTAGGTCTACGCAAAAGGCACCGGCAGTCAAAGAGGTGCACATAGTCTGGATCACCGCCGGCCTAGGCTGTGACGGAGATTCGGTTTCAATTACCGCCGCCACGCAACCCAGCATCGAAGATGTGTTATTGGGGGCGATTCCCGGCTTGCCAAAGGTACATCTGCACAATCCCGTGCTTGCGGTCGAAGTTGGTGACGACTTCATGAAGTTTTTCTATCAGGCATGGGAAGGCAAGCTTGACCCGTTCGTTCTGGTGATCGAAGGTTCGATCCCGAACGAGAAGATCAAGAAAGAGGGATATTGGGCGGCGCTCGGCACCGACCCTGAGACCAAACAACCTATTACCACGAACGAGTGGATCGACCGGTTGGCCCCGAAAGCATTGGCAGTGATTGCCATCGGAACGTGCGCCACTTATGGCGGCATTCACGCCATGGAAGGGAATCCGACGGGTTGCATGGGTCTGGCTGACTACCTGGGTTGGGATTGGCGGTCCAAAGCGGGTTTGCCGATCGTGAACGTTCCTGGATGTCCGGTTCAGCCTGACAATTTTATGGAGACGGTGCTCTACCTTCTCTATCAGGTGGCAGGGCTCGCCCCGATGATTCCGTTGGACGACCAACTGCGCCCCACTTGGCTCTTCGGCAATACTGTGCACGACGGTTGCGACCGAGCCGGCTACTACGAGCAGGGCGATTTCGCGGAAGTCTACGGCTCCCCGAAGTGCATCGTGAAGCTCGGATGCTGGGGGCCAGTAGTCAATTGCAACGTCCCCAAGCGGGGATGGATGGCAGGCATCGGCGGCTGCCCCAACGTGGGCGGCATCTGCATCGGATGCACCATGCCAGGCTTCCCCGACAAGTTCATGCCCTTCATGGATGAGCCTCCGGGAGCGCACGTGTCCAGTAGCGCGATTGGCGTTTATGGGCGTGCCATCCGGGCGCTGCGTTCGATTACTCAAAACACGGTGAACAAAGAACCTAAATGGCGGCATCCGCGCGCGGAGCTGACTAGCGGTTACCACCCGAGAGGTTATTAGAGGCCCAGCTGAAATTCCGACTCAGAAATCAGAGGAGCGATCGCTATGAGCACCATCACTGCACCGACGAAAGATGTTCCCAGCAAATCGAGGAAGCTGGTCGAGATGAATTGGGACCCGATTACCCGCATCGTTGGCAGCCTGGGCATCTTTACCAAGATTGATTTCGACGCTCGCAAGGTTGCCGAGTGTCACAGTACGTCTTCCATCTTTCGCGGATACAGCATCTTCATGAAGGGGAAAGACCCGCGTGACGCTCACTTCATCACCAGCCGCATTTGCGGCATCTGCGGCGACAACCATGCGACCTGTGCGACCTACGCGCAGAACATGGCTTTCGGAGTCAGGCCGCCGCACATCGCGGAATGGATCGTCAACCTTGGCGAAGCCGCCGAATACATGTTCGATCACAACATCTTCCAGGACAACCTGGTCGGCGTGGACTTCTGCGAACAGATGGTCAAAGAGACCAACCCCAAAGTTCTGGCCAAGGCCGAATCAACTCCGGCGCCCCATTCCAACGAGCACGGTTTCCGCACCATCGCAGATATTATGCGGGCGCTCAATCCTTTCACGGGATCCTTTTATCTGGAAGCTTTGCAGATGAGCCGCATGACCCGCGAGATGTTCTGCCTGATGGAAGGACGCCACGTGCATCCCTCCACTCTTTATCCGGGCGGAGTCGGGACGGTTCCGACTGTGCAGCTTTTTACTGACTACATCGTCAGGCTAATGAAATATGTCGAGTTCATGAAGAAGGTTCTGCCGCTACACGACGACTTGTTCGATTTCTTTTACGACGCGCTGCCGGGATATGAAGAGGTCGGACGCCGCCGGGTCCTGCTGGGATGTTGGGGGTCCTTCAACGATCCCGAACACTGCGATTACACCTACAAGAACATGACGCACTGGGGCCGCAAAATGTTTGTTACGCCTGGTGTCGTCGTCGATGGCAAGCTGGTCACCACCGATTTGGTGGATATCAATCTGAATATCCGGATTCTGTTGGGAAGTTCCTATTACGACGACTGGAAGAACGCCGAGACGTTTGTGAAGACCGATCCACTCGGGAATCCAGTCGATAAGAACCATCCCTGGAACCAGACCACGATTCCTCGTCCCCAGAAGCGCGACTTCGGCGGCAAGTACACCTGGGTAATGTCGCCTCGCTGGTTCGACAAACGCACTGGCGACCATCTCGCGCTGGATACAGGCGGTGGGCCGATTGCACGGCTGTGGGCCACAGCGCTTGCAGGACTGGTCGATATTGGCTACATCAAAGCTACCGGCAAGAGCGTGAAGATCTACCTGCCGAAAACCATGTCAAAGCCTGAAGTCGAGTTCGAGTGGAAGATCCCGCAGTGGAGCAATGCCATTGAACGTGACCGGGCGCGCACCTACTTCCAGGCTTATGCGGCCGCGTGTGCCCTTCATTTCGCGGAGAAGGCGTTGGAAGAACTCCATGCCGGCCATACCAAAACCTGGTCCGATTTCAAGGTGCCGGAAGAGGCCGTCGGCTGCGGCTTCCACGAAGCCGTTCGAGGCGTGCTATCGCATCACGTGGTGATTCGCAAAGGCAAGATCGCTAACTACCATCCGTATCCGCCCACGCCTTGGAATGCCAATCCGAGGGACATTTACGGGACTCCAGGGCCGTATGAGGATGCGGTGCAGAATACGCCGATCTTCGAGGAGAACGGGCCAGATAAATTCAAGGGCATCGATATCATGCGCGCGGTGCGAAGCTTTGATCCGTGCTTGCCTTGCGGCGTGCACATGTATCTGGGCGACGGGAAGGTCTTGAAAACTCACCATTCCCCGATGTTCGGCGTTCAGCGTTGATCATGCTGGACAACTTGGGGAGTGAGGGGCATATCGTTTCCGTTGCTGCTTGGGTTGCGCGGCAAGGGACTTACACGAAAACTCTATGGCCGACGACAAAGATTTTCAACTAAAGGCCCAGCGCATCGGCGAATTAGTCGGTGAACTGGAGAACATCGCAGATCCGGAGGCTCGGGCAAGCACAAAAGCGTTAGTGCAATTGCTGCTGGATTTGCACGGCGCTGGTTTAGAGCGAGTCATGGAGATCGTTGCGAAAAACGACGAGTCCGGGCAACGCACAATCGACGACCTCGGGCGCGATCCATTGGTCAGCAGTCTTTTGGTCCTGTACGGCCTTCATCCGCTGGATGTGGAAATTCGCGTCGCGCAGGCGGTGGAGCGAGTTCGTCCCCAAGTGCGCAAGGGCGGAGGGGAATTAGACCTGCTTGGAATCGAGGCTGGGGTCGTTCGGTTGCAGCTTCAAGTCAGCGGGCACGGCTGTGGTTCCACCGGCAGG
>Ga0210386_10004463_pt1 | contig 11576 bp, 11 predicted proteins | sample IncBWH32OmetaG_FD_160091 | JGI IMG/M metagenome (GOLD analysis project Ga0210386, IMG submission 160091) | Forest soil microbial communities from Barre Woods Harvard Forest LTER site, Petersham, Massachusetts, United States - Inc-BW-H-32-O ... | reverse complement strand
GCACTTTCCTTATCAGTTCAGGCGATCAAGCGCTTACGGTTATCGATGGCAAGAATCGACTTCAGATTTCCACCAAGAACGGCATCTTTCTCGCCAGCGGTCAGGAAGCTACAGTGGCGGCGGACATAGTCCAGACTTTGCGTGTAAGTACAGAAGCGTTCAACATTCGGCATATCAGATCCCCAGATCAGCCGGGAAGCACCAAACAAATCGCGCATGCCGCGCACCAGCTCTTGCGCCTGTGGGTAGGGATATTCCCACGAGCGACCCCAGGTGATCGGGAACATGATCTCGATCAACAGATTGTCGTGCCGCAAGGCGGCGAGCACCTCGTCCGGGAAATCCCATGCACCGGACTTGCCGAAGAAGCCGAGCGGAGGCCCCATGACCAGGATCCAGCGAATCCTGCTGTAGCGGTTCATCAAGCCATGCAGGCGCAGGAGGTTGGCGATGTAGCTTGCCGCGTCGTAGTGGGGAATCGCGGTAATCTCGAAGAAAACCGGCAGGCCGGCTGAGTCAACTTTCGACCAGAAGGCGTCATAACGCGCTTCGTCAAATGTGACGTCAAATCCGTAGCGGGCGAACGCGTCGAGTGCGAAGTAGACGCCCTTCAATCCGAGATCACGATAGGCGCGATCGAACTCCGAAAGCCCAGCCTCGGTAAAGGCACGCGGCTCGTCAACGTTCAGCAGCGCGGTAAATTTGTCGGGATACTGGTTCTGCGCGAACGCATTGTAATCGTTCATCGCGCCGTAACCCCATCCGGTTTGCAGAATGCAGTGATCGACGCCCGCGTAGCTCATTTGAGCCAACATCAGTTCTGGCGGCGCCACGATCTGCTGCATCCCCACCGGCATATATTGGGAGTGATAATCTTCACCGTCGATCGTGAAATCGAGGCGCCCGTAATTACCCACCCTGAAGTTGACGTCCTTGAGCCCCGCCCAAGAGTTGTCGCCCTCCCGGAACAACACCGCACCCGAGACTTCCTTGCCGTCGCGCGCCCGGAAAACGCGGGCGGCAGTCCGCGTCTGGACCTTCTGGATATATTTGCGGTGGATCTCGCTCGATGGGTGGCCGCAGGCTCCAGCCCAATGCTGGAAAACGTGCGCGTGGCAATCGATAATCATTATGTCCTCTTGCATTGAAGATGGGTGGCCACTCGCTGTGACGGCGATCGGGTCGCGATCCGATCGACTCAGCCGAGCTCCGCAATATATTTGTCGTAGAGACGCTTCACTTCGCCGTTGGCAACGACGTAGGTAGCCCAGGAATCCAGGAAATTCTTCCAGGCGGCGTCACCGTGCCGAATGATCCACGTGTTGGGACGTTTGTCGAAGGGATGTTCCTGATCGACAATGCTCGCCCAGTCAGCGTTGCGCTTTACGAGGACGACCGCATCACTATCACCCACGACATAGGCGGTCGCGCGCCTGGCGCGTACAGGTTCCGCAGCCATCACCTGCTGGCCGGCGATGGCAATGAACTTGGCCTTTGGAAATATTGCGGGCAAGCGCTGTTCTTCGCTCGAGCCGGCGCTCACGGAAAACGTCACATCGGCGCTGTTGAGATCGTCGACCGTCTTGAATTTTTCAGCATCGTCCTTGTGTACGATGGCGTGGCTGCCCTTGACCCAGAGAGGCCCGACGTAGTTGCAGGAAAGGGCTCGCGGAATCGTGTAGACGGCGGACGATCCGAACAGATCGAAATCGCCCCTTCGCAGGCCCACCGTTGCATTGGCAAACGTAACCTCCTGCCAGTCCACTGTCATTTCCAGGTCGCGAGCGAGCAGGTCTACAAGTTCCTTGTACACGCCTCGCAGTTCTCCGCTTTTGGGTTCTCTGAAGAACCATAAGGGAGTCTGGGCGAATCCAACCTTCAGCGAGCCACCCTTCTTGATTTTCGCGAGCACCGAATCCGACGGAATTCCAGTTTCAAGCAGCTGCGCTTTCGCTTCGACGACAAGCGCGGCGCTCGCGCCCACGACGGCGGCCGCGGTCAGCAACGACCTTCTGTCAAGATCATGGACTAGCGGTCTAACTTCGATCTCCTTCGACATTCGATATCCTCCCGATGAAGCGCTGAGATCACAGTGCTTGCAGAGTAGCAACATTAGTTATTCTGGTCTCGTCAGGACGGCGCATTTTCGATCAGCAGAACCTCTAAGGTAGGGCTTCGGCCATGAAAGCACTCGAGCGCTTTCATGATCAGGCAGTTTGAAGATCGACAAAGATGTCATAGGGTTCAATATGCCTTTCCGCGGGCGGATACGGGCCACAGCGTCTCCACCCTGTCACCGCGCACGCCAACATACCAATCGTGCATGTTGCACGTGGGGTCGCAGTGACCAGGTACTAGCCGGAGCTTTTCATTTATCTTGAGAACGTTGCCGGGATCTTCGATCAAACCATGTTCGTCGGAGCACCGAATGTATTTTAGGTCTGCTCGCCCGAAAATGACTGGAAGCCCTGAGTCCACCGATTGAACCTTGAGGCCGGCATCGCACACAGCTTTGTCAGCCTTGGCGTGGCTCATAACGCTTGTCAGAATGAATAGCGCATTCTCCCATTCGGTTTGGTCAATGCGCACGCCGGCCTCATCCAACACCTGACCATAGTCGGCGTCCATAAACGCATAGCTTCCGCACTGAAGCTCATTATAGACGCCTGACACCGCTTCGAACCGGTAGCTTCCGGTGCCGCCTCCGCTGACGGTCTCCGTCAGCAAGCCCACTCTGGCGAGAGCCTCGATCGTGTCGCGGACTAAGGCCTCAGCAACCTCGAATTTTTTCCTACGCTCATCGTAGGACCGCAGATGCTGCATCGCGCCCTGATAGGCTTGGAGGCCTGAATATTTCAGTCCCGTCGCCAGTCTAATCGCTTGAGCAATCTCGAGGGCAGTAGCGGTTGTCGTGACCCCGCAACGTCCAGCGCCACAGTCAATTTCGACAAGACATTCGATTGTGGTCCCATTGCGGGTTGCCGCCTCGGACAATTCGGCGACATTAGCGAGGTCGTCCACGCAGACGGTAATTCGCGCACCGTATTTCGGAAGCTTCGCAAGTCGGTCAATCTTCCTCGCGTCGCGCACTTGATTGGAGATCAAGATGTCAGCGATTCCGGCGCGAGCGAACACCTCGGCTTCCGATACCTTCTGACAACAAACGCCGCTGGCGCCTCCGATCTCTTCTTGAAGGCGAAAGACGTCCACCGATTTGTGCATCTTTGCATGAACGCGAAGGCGAACATTGTGGGCCTTGGCGTACTCGCCCATTTTCCGCACGTTGCGTTCAAGCGCATCGAGATCGAGGATCAAGCACGGTGTTTGCACCTCATCGATCCGCATACCCGGATGTGCGGGCACGTCGTAGCCAAGCTCCGCTTCTTCAGATCGATAGTCGAGTTTCATGCAAGCACCTCCGTTACGTTTGCAGCCGCTGCATGCGGCAGACGTCGTACATCAGCCTCAGGTCGCGGCAGCAATCTCTTCGAGAAGCTCCGCATGCTGCTCCCAAGGAATGCGATCTATGCTCATTTGCGGCCGCCCGGGGCGGTCGAGGCGACTGTCATCGACGGCCTGCCCGGTTTCGACCGCGGCCTCCAAATAACGATAGTCCATCTCTCGATTGAAATAATGCAGCAGTGCGCTGCGAAACTCTGGTTTCATGCAGGCTGCCGCTGCGAGCAGGCCGTAAGCGCCCCAGTTGGAGACGCCGGCGACGATCAGCGAATCGACGGCTGTCGTTGCCGCAATTATTTTCCCATTTGGAATCTGGGTCTCAATGATTTCCTTCGGTAGCGACCCCATTCCGATTTCGTTTCCGCCATCGCCGATGCCGATTGTGTACCACGGCCCCTTGGTCGTTGCGTCGAACAGCAGATGCATGGGCGCCGTTTCTCTCGACATGTCCCAGCCGTGCTCGCGGTGCGGCTTGCCGTCAGAGCCGGGTGAAACCCGTTCGATGGCAATCAGATGCGTCATCGGCCGGTTGCCCGTCTCCAGATGCTTTCTCAGGCGGTGAACTGAGCTTTCCGCGACCGACGTGATCTCGAGATTGACCGGCACCGGCAAGGCGTCGACGACGGCCCACACTGCCTTGGCGCAAGGCGCGTCGGTAATGACGGTGACTTCGATGCCCGCATTGGCAAACCCTGCCGCGAGATGGGCCATTCCGATCAACCCGTCGGTTTCCGGCGACGGCGGCTCGGCATGTTTGATATAAAATCCGGTGACGATGCCGACATGCGCCTTGGGCGTTCGGACGATGGATTCCGCGGCTCGCGCCAGATTGCCCTTCGCCCATTCGGTCATCTGGCCGATGTCTCGTTTCACCTTGCGCCCAACGATCGCTTCGATCCGGGCAACTTTATCGTTCACGGCATCTTTCCTTTCTAGAACCCACGGCCGGACGAGCGCTGACGCTCACCGGGGCCGACAGACATTGCGGTTTGCCTTAGAGGACCTCGGCGGCGTATTTGTCGTAAAGCTGCTGCACGAGGCCGCTCGTGACCGCGTAGGTGCACCACGTGTCCAGGAACTGCTTCCACGGCACGTCGCCGTAGCGCACCATCCAAGTGTTGGGGCGTTTGTCGAAAGACTTTTGCGGGTCGACGATCGTCGACCATTCGCTGTTGCGCTTTGCCAGCGCCACCGCCTCGGTGTCCCCGACGATACATGCAGTGGCCCGGCCGCCACGAACCGGCTCCGCCGCCATCGAGTATTGTCCGGCCACCGCCATGAACTTGGCCTTGGGAAACAGACGCGGCATCCGCTGCTCGTCGCTCGAACCTGCGTTTACTGCGATGGTGACGTCGGCATTGTTGAGGTCCGCGGCGGTCTTGTATTTGCCGGCATCCTCTTTGCGGATCACGGCGAGACTGCCTTTGGCCCAGAGCGGACCGACATAGTTGACGACGGTGCCGCGCGGCACGGTGTAGGTCGCCGACGATCCGAACAGGTCGTAGTCGCCGGAGCGCAGGCCGATCGTGGAATTCGCGAACGTCACCTCGTGATAGTTGGCGGTCATCTCGAGATCCTTCGCCAGCATGTCCACGAGTTCCTTGTAGGCGCCGCGAATCTCGCCGGTCTTCGGGTCCTTGAAAAACCACAACGGCAATTGCGCGTAGCCGACCTCCAGCGTGCCGCCTTGCTTCACCTTGGCCAGCACCGAATTCTTGTCGATTCCGGACTCTAGAAGTTGTGCGTGCGCCTCCCGCGGCAACGCACCCATGGCGGCTACGCCCGCGCCTGCGGCCAGCGCGCCGGTCAACAATCCTCGCTTTGAAAGCTCATCCATCGCTGTTCTCCCTCTGCTCCATTGCTTCATCTGCATGAAATCGGACGACACGCGCTTAGCGCTGGGCGACGAGCCCGAACTTGGTCTGGAAATGCACATACGCGTAGTTGGCGACGCCCGAGATCGCAAATATCAGGACGAAATACGCGAGCGCGATCGTGGTCAGCACCTCGATCGGCTCGTACCACTGGTTGACGATCTTCAGTCCCGCATACATCAGGTCGGCGATCGCGATCACCGACACCAGCGTCGAGGATTTCACCACAACCGCGAGCTGGTTAATGACCATCGGCGCGACGACGAGTGCGACCTGCGGGACCTCGACGCGCCATATCGTGCGCCAGCGGCTAATGCCGATGGCGTCGGCCGCCTCGCGCTGGCCCTTCGGCAACCCCTCGAAGCCGGCGCGGAAGGTCTCGGCGAGATAGCCGCTCGATTGCAGCGCCAGCGCCAGAATGCCGGCGCCGACGACGGTGTTGGGAAAACCGAACACCTCCGGCCACACATAATTGACCCAGAGAAGCTGAACCAGGATCGGCGTGGCGCGAAAGAACTCGACATAGGCGATCGCGACATACTTCAGAAGAGGAATCCGCAGGCGGATGAAGCAGACGACGGCGCCGAGCACGAGCGCCAGCAGGAACGCCCAGAAGCAGACATAGACCGTGACCCAGAGTCCCGCGAACAAGGGGCCGAGGTTTGCGAGCACGAAGCGGTTGAAGTTATCGGCGAAGGCCATGGCTTACGACCAGCCTCGCTTGCGCCATCGCTCGGTGAGTCCCTGGAAAAGCTGGGTCGCGAGGATGATGACAACGCAATAGAGCACCGCGGCTCCCGTGTAGAGGGGGATCGGCCGCATCTCGGCAACGCTGATCATGGAAACCTGGTACATGATGTCCTGCACCGTGATCAGCGACACGATGGTCGTCGACTTGAATAGTGAAACGAGTTGGTTCACGAGATCTGGCAGGATACGGCGGAGCGCCTGCGGCAGGATGATCCGCCGCAGCGTCTTGAACGGCGACATGCCAATGGCCGCCGCGGCTTCGGCCTGACCCGGATGAATCGAGCGGAGACCGGCGCGCAACGTCTCGGCCATGAAACCGCTGTAGGCGACGCCCAGTCCAATAACCGCGGCGGCATGCGGGTCGAGACGAAAGCGCGATCCGATCACCTTGCTGATGACCAACGGAAGCACGAAGTATACCCAGACGAGAAGCACATATTCCGGCGTGTTGCGGCAAAGCTCGGTGTAGCCGGTGGCGATCCATCGCAGCGGAGCGATTCGGCCGCGCTGCACCACCGCGACGATGGCGGCGGGGACCGTCGCGAGGATGGCGCTTTCCGCGAAGATCGACAGGTTCTGCATTAACCCCTGGAGCAGAACCGCGCGGTATTCCCAGAATAGGGTCGGATCGAGCATCTGCCGGAGTGCGGGCGACATCGATGCGGCCTCTCAGCCCAGCGCCGATGAAATGAATTTCTGGCAGCGCTCGCTGGATGGCGCCAGGAACACCTGATCCGGCGCGCCGTCTTCCTCGATGCGCCCGTTGTGCAGGAAGATCACGCGATCCGACGCATCGCGCGCAAACCCCATTTCATGCGTCACCACCAGCATGGTCATGCCGTCATTGGCGAGCGCGCGCATCACTTCGAGCACCTCGATCGTCAATTCGGGGTCGAGCGAGGAGGTGGCCTCGTCGAACAGCATGACTTTCGGCTGCATCGCGAGCGCGCGTGCGATCGCAACCCGCTGCTGCTGCCCGCCCGAAAGTTTTGCGGGATATTCGTTTTGCTTGTCGAGTAGGTTCACCTTGCTCAGAAAATGCCGTCCGAGTTCGGCGGCTTCCTTGCGCGCCATGTGCTTGACCTGGGTGAGACCCTCCGTGACGTTGCCCAGCACCGTCATGTGCGGCCACAGATTGAACTGCTGGAACACCATGCCCAGCTTGGCGCGCAGCCGCGCGATGTTTCGGGCAGAAGGCGCCGGGCCCTGGCCGATCGATGCGCTCTCGCCGTCGATGGCGATGGTCCCCGAGGTCGGACGTTCGAGAAAATTCAGACAGCGCAGGAAGGTGCTTTTTCCGGAGCCGCTGGCGCCGATCACGCTGACGACCGACTTTGGTGCAATCGCGATGGAGATGCCGCGCAACACCTCGGTGTCGGCGTATGACTTGTGAAGGTCCGTAACCCGGATGATCGGCTCAACCTGATCCAACACGCTTAACTCCCGCCCGACAGAAAGGCTCTCGTTGAAGCGCGGAGCTTGACTGATCGTTGCAATCAGGAAAATATACGTCGAATATATTTCAGTCAATCGGCCGCTTGCCGAATGTTTGAACACCGGCTGATCCCCAAACAAGCAGTTGCCGGTAGCCGGTCGACTTAATCCTCGGCGGAATCTCGCATGAAGAAATCGAAAGCGCCGTCAGTGCCAGGTAAGCGTTGGGGAAGCCCGCCGTCCGCGACACGATCGTCCGCATCCCCGGATTATGGACGAAAGACCTCGCAGACCGACAATGCGGTCGACCTGATCAGGTCAAGGATCATCGACCTCAGTCTCAAGCCGGGGACCAAGCTCGACGAGCCGTTGCTCGTCAAGCAGTTCAAACTCGGGCGCACGCCGGCGCGCGAGGCCATCAACAGGCTGGTGGCGGAAGGTCTGGCCAGCATCTTTCCGAACCGGGGCGGCACGTTTGTTCGCGAGCTTGATCTGTCCGAGATCGACGAGGTGCTGATGGCCTATCAGCTTGTCGAGACCGTGCTGGCGCAACTTCTCCAATTCGAGGATCCCGGCCTCGTGTCCGACCTCGAACGCATTCAGGCGCGCTATATCGGGGAGGTGCGCGCCAAGTCGTTTCTTGGCATCACTTCGGTGAACGAGGAATTTCACCTGCGAATGCACCGCTCGATCGGCAACGGGTTCTTCTACGAATTCGCGCACTCCACCCATCGCCATGTGAGACGGCTGCTTGTCTTGCTCTACAAGATGGAGATGAAGGAGAAGAACCTGCTCGAGACGCAGCTGAAGATCAACCTGGGCGAACATGACGGCATTATCGATGCCATCCGCCGCGGCGATCGCGCCGCGTTAAATAGCGCGCTGCCCGTACACGCCCGACAAGCTCAAAGACGGTTGCAGGCAATCTTGGGCAAGAAATTACCGGCTCTGTCGCTCGGGCAGCTTGTCGCTGCTGCGATGTAAGGCAGCGGCGGCGGTGAATCTGGCGGAATAATCACTTCAAACGGCGTGGAACTGAAATTCCCTTGTCGTCACGCAGCCGGCGCACGCTCGCGGCCCTCTTCGGGATTCATCCTGGCGGCTGGCTCGTCAAGCAGCAATAGCTTGGGATGCCCGGCCAACGCACGTGGCGCCCCCCGCAATATGAAAATTAGCATTTCCTTATCAGTTCGCCGCCAGCCTCATCGCATCTCTCGGATGAGGCAATGCGAGCGTTTCAGACGATAGCGCAGAAAGTTATTCCGCCCGCGTGATGGACGCGCATTGCCACCATGCGAAAGTGACGACAGTAACATCTGCCTCGGAAGCTGACGGCATTTACTCCGCATGCTAACGAACGGCATGCGCCGGATCCTTTTTGCACTCCTCATTGTCATCACAACATTTGTGTGGCTCGCGCCTGCTTCGGCTGCGGACTATCCCACGCGGCCGGTTAATTTGATTGTCGCGTTCACGCCGGGCGGCCCGAGTGATGTACTCGCGCGCATCATAGGCAAGAAGCTCAGCGAACTGCTCGGCCAGCCGTTCGTAATCGAGAACAGGCCGGGCGCTGGCGGCAATATCGCGGCCGAAGTCGTCGTGCGCGCCACGCCCGACGGCTACACGCTGCTGATGGGCAACAACTCCATTCTTGCCACCAATGCGAGCCTCTACAAAACGATTGGATACGATGCCGAGAAGGATTTCGCGCCAATCAGCCTGATCGGCTCGCAAGCCAATATCCTGGTGGTCAATCCCACGCTGCCCGTCAACACGATGGCTGAATTGATCGCGCTCGCGAAAGCAAAGCCCGGCCAGCTCGACTTTGCGTCCTCGGGTTACGGCGCCGCCGCACATCTCTCCGGCGAATTGTTCAAGGCGCAAGCGCATGTCGACATCGTGCATGTCGCATACAAGGGCGCGGCGCCCGCGCTGCAGGATGTAATTGCCGGTCATGTGCCGATGATGTTTGCGACCTCGGCGTCCGTAGTCGGGCATATCAGAGACGGGCTGGTGCGTCCGCTCGCCGTCACGACGCCAAAGCGCACCGCGATATTGCCCGATATCCCGACTGTTGCCGAACTCGGCATTCCGGGTTTCGACGCAACCACGTGGCACGGCCTGGTCGCGCCGGCTGGTACCCCGAGAGACATCATCGAGGCACTCAATCGCGCGACCGTCGCGGCGCTGAACGATGCTGCAACGCGCAAGGCTCTGAGCGATCTCGGGGTCGACGTGCAGAGTTCGTCGCCCGCCGAATTTTCCGACTATATCAAGGCCGAGATTCCGAAATGGCGTGCCGTCGTGCAGGCGGCCGGAGGGCAGCTAAACTAATGTCGAAAATAGACACCGGCGCGCTGGCGCGCAATGTTCGTCGCCTCGCGCATCTCGACATTCCGGGCGCCGGACAGGTCACGGTCGCGGGCCGTCACGCTTACATCGGGCATATCCCCAACAAGGAACACCTCGGCACGACCATTGTCGACATCGCGGACCCCTACAATCCGCGCGTGGTTGCGACCCTGACGCTCGACGATCCGTCCTCGCACAGTCACAAGGTTCGCGTTGTCGGCGACGTGATGATCGTCAATCACGAGCGCAACTTGACCAAGATCGGCCGTCGCGCCGAGCAGGTGCCGGCCGCCCGGGCCGCGCTGGTCGCAGCGCTCGGACGTGAGCCGAGCGCGAGCGAAATGGCGGCCAAGCTCGCCATCAGCGAAGCGGACTATCGCGAGGTCGAGGCCACGCGCGCGAAGCCCTACGAGAACGGCGGCTTCAAGGTCTACGACGTGTCGGACCCGACGAAGCCGAAGCTGATCGCCTACCATAAGACCGGCGGCATCGGTGTGCATCGCTTCGCGATGGATGCGCGCTATGCCTACATCTCGACCGAGATGGATGGCTACATCGGCAACATTCTGGTGACCTACGACATCGCCGATCCGCGGCGTCCACAAGAAGTCTCGCGCTGGTGGATGCCGGGGCAGCACATCGCGGGCGGTGAAACGCCGACCTGGTCGGGCAAGCGGCACCGGCTGCACCACGCGCTACGCTTTGGCGACGAGTTCTGGGCGAGCTGCTGGCACGGCGGCTTCCGTGTGGTCGACTGCGCCGACATCGCAAAGCCGCGCACGCTTGGCGCCTACAATTATCATCCGCCGTTTCCCGAGCCGACACATACCGTGATGCCGGTGCCGGAGCGCATCGGTGGTAAACGCATCGCGATCACGATCGACGAAGAGGATCAGGCGCAAAGCGCGAGCGAAGAAAATGCACGGCGCGGGCGGTTGCATGCGGGGATCGCGACCTTTGACGTGAGTGACTTGTCGGCAATCAAGCCGATTGGCCTGTTCGAGGTGAGCGAATTGGACTCGCCGTTCAGCCGTGTCGAGGGCGCCCGCTTCGGCGCGCATCAGTATCACGAGGCCATGACCGGCACGCTGGTCTACGCCGTATGGTTCTCGGCGGGCCTGCGCATCATTGATGTTGCCGATCCGGCCGCGCCGCGCGAGGTCGGATTTTTCATTCCGGATCCCGCGGCCGGACGCAGCGCGCCGCAAAGTAACGACGTGATGCTGGATGAGCGCGGTTTGCTCTATATGGTCGACCGGCTCGTTGGCTTCGACATTCTGGAATCGAGCGTCTAATCGGCGCGCGTTGTCGGGGTGGCTGACCCGAAATGCGGCCGTGCGAACTGGATAGGTTTTGGCAGAAACCTTGTCAGTTACCGAGAGAGAAGGGGACGACTCCCAAACAGGCTAACAACGGCTAGTCATCTTCAAAACAAAGGCGTCCGTACCTCGGCTCGAACCTGGGATTGGCGATCTCCAAAGGCGAAAGCACGGTGACGCCCGGAGCGTCCGGCACAGGTTTTGTAAGCCGAAGGTCGGGAGTTCAATCAGCAGCAGGCTGCAGCAACCCAACAAGCGAGCGCGGCGGTCAGCCAAATTCCCGCCTACTTCGGCGGTTGCAATTCGCCTTTGAGCCAGCCCATCGCTTCGCTTGTCCCGAGAGGATCAGGCCGGTCGCACTGCTCGCATCGCAGAGAGCGCGGCCCCT